>Ga0070664_100002520_pt1 | contig 14761 bp, 9 predicted proteins | sample KBSC73metaG_FD_65863 | JGI IMG/M metagenome (GOLD analysis project Ga0070664, IMG submission 65863) | Corn rhizosphere microbial communities from Kellogg Biological Station, Michigan, USA - KBS C7-3 metaG | ecosystem: Host-associated > Plants > Roots > Rhizosphere > Soil ... | reverse complement strand
CAACACGTGCCGATTCACTGGATGTGGTGGCCTGCGCTGGGCGGCCTGGTGATCGGCCTCGGCGGCCTCATCTTTCCTCAGGCGCTTGGCGTTGGATACGACACGATTGGCGCATTGCTGCAGGGCGACGTGTCCAGCCGCACGCTTCTCGGCATCCTGATTGTGAAGGCGGTGATCTGGACCGTCGCGCTGGGGTCCGGCACCTCCGGCGGTGTGCTGGCGCCGCTGCTGATGATGGGCGGCGCGCTCGGCGGCGTCGAGGCATGGGTCCTGCCCAATGAGGGCGTAGGCTTCTGGCCGCTCGTCAGCATGGGCGCGATCCTGGGCGGGACAATGCGGTCGCCGTTCACCGGCGTGATCTTCGCGCTGGAATTGACGCACGACGTCAATATGCTGCTGCCGCTGCTCGTCGCCGTCACGATCGCGCATGCCTTCACCGTCCTCGCGCTGAAGCGCTCGATCCTGACCGAAAAAGTGGCCCGGCGCGGATATCACCTCACCAGGGAGTACGCGATCGATCCGCTCGAGATTCTGTTCGCGCGAGAGGTGATGCGTACCAACATTGCGGCGCTTCCCGCTGACGCGACGCTCCACACGCTTCGGGCTTCACTTCGGGTGGATCCGGCGATCGGACCGCAGCAGCTCTTTCCCGTGATTGACGAGGATCGGCGCCTGCTCGGGGTCGCAACCCGATACATGCTTCAACAGCTGGCCGATCAGCATGCCGACGACCCATCGGCCAGCCTCGACGCCATTCGCTACAACAACCCGACGGTGACCTATCCGGATGAGCCGCTGCGTGCGGTCGTGCAGCGCATGGCGGAAACCGGCCTGACACGATTTCCCGTCGTGGAAAGCGAGACGGTCAACCGTCTGGTCGGGATGATTTCGCTCGATGATCTTCTGAAAGCGCGCGCGCTGAATCTCGAGGCCGAACGGCGCCGGGAACGCATCATGCGGGTCGAGATCGCGTTTCCATTCCGATTCAGGAGGGCGCGCGAAACCTGATCGAAAGATCCCAACCATTGGGGGCACGGCGAGAGTCTCTAGCGCGTGCCCTTTCTCGTCTTCTTTTCTCACTGCTCGCGGGAGCTGAAGGCTCCCGCTCGCTCGCGCTCGGCGACTTCGCGCCTCGCTCGGGCCGCAGGCGCCGTCCCTTTCCTTCTATAATCCGTGCGTGGTGTCCTTCGCCGCATGACGATCTTCCGGCCGCTGTCGCGGCGGATCACTCGCCCTCTCTCCATCGTGGCTCTCTGTTCGTGGGTTGCCACGATGGCGATCGTCGTGCAGCGTTCCGTTGCCGACGTCGGGGCCGGCAGCCTCGCAACTGATCTGGCTCGCTATGGCACGACCGCCGAATGGCGTGGCGTGTACTACCGCACCGAAAAGATCGGCTTCACCGTCAGCCAGACCATCGCCAGGGACGACGGCTTCGAGTTGCAGGAAGACGGACGGCTGCAGATGTCGCTTCTCGGCGCACGGAATGTCGTCTCGATCCGGACGACAGCACGTGTCGATCGCGAGTTTGTTTTGCGGTCGTTTGATTTCTCCCTCGATCCCGGCACCGGTGGCACGAAGGTTCGCGGCGAGCTTGACGGTCGCCGACTCCATCTGATTGTTTCGACAGCCGCGGGCAGTCACGAAGAGGATCGGGAACTCCCCGAGGCTCCCGTGCTGACCTTGAACGTGGCCCGCCGGGTCGCTGACGCGGGGCTCGTGCCCGGCCGCCACTACGCATGGACGATCTTCGACCCTTCCACCTTGAGTCAATCGCGCATCGAGCTCGAGGTGGGATCGCGTGAGCTCGTCACGGCCGGCGGGCGTCGCGTTCCGGCGTTCCGCGTCGACACGCAATACTCCGGTCTGCGGACCACGTCGTGGATCACCGACACCGGCGAGGTCGTGCTCGAAAAGAGTCCCTTGGGATTCGAGACGATCCGCGAAAAGCAGGCCGAGGCACAGACGATGGCCGTGCCATACAACGTCAGGACCGACTTGCTCAGCGCGTCGGCGATCGCTCCGACGGGGAAGGCGCAGATCGACGAGCCGCGTGACGTGCGGCGTCTGCGCCTCCGATTCAGCGGTGCGGACACCGGCGGTCCCGACCTGTCTGGCGTGGGTCAGTCCTTTGACGGACACATCCTGGAGGTCCGTGATCCGCAGGGTTTTCAGCCTGGTCCGGCGGATCCGGGCGCCGAGGCCTATCTGCGCCCCGAACCGCTCATCGAGAGCGACGCGCCCGAAATCGCCGCTGAAGCGCGCGCCGCGGTGCGAGACGCCGTCGGTACGCGCGCGCAGGCCGAGCGCCTGACCCGTCACGTCAACGCCATTCTCGAGAAGAAGCCGACCGTCAGCCTGCCATCGGCGCGGGAAGTGCTGCGAACGAGGGTCGGGGATTGCAACGAGCACACCACCCTCTACGTCGCGCTGGCGCGCGCGCTCGGCATTCCGGCCAGGATTTCCGTCGGACTCGTCTACGTTCGCGGCGCCTTCTACTATCACGCCTGGCCAGAGGTGTACCTCCCTGAAACACGATCGCGCGGCATGTGGCTGCCTGTCGATCCCACGCTCAACCAGTTTCCGGCCGACGCGACGCACTTGCGCCTCGCACGCGGCGGGCTCGACAAGCAAGCGGCGATTCTGCCGCTGATCGGCCGGCTTCACATCGAGATTCTCGACGTCGAAACGGCGCCGAATACGTCCCCCATCGTGGTGGGGCGCCGGGCTGACGACACCAGTCCCCTCAGCATCGCGCTGCCGACACGCGCTCCCGGCGACTGCTGGTCAACTCCCCCCGAATATCGTCGTCGTCGTCGATGATCGCCATTCACGATCTCGTCAAGAGGTACGGAACCTTCACCGCGGTGAACGGTGTCACGCTCGACGTCGCGAGCGGCGAGATTCACGGGTTTCTCGGTCCAAACGGGGCGGGCAAGACGACGACCATTCGCATGGTGGCCGGGCTGTTGAAACCGACCTCGGGAAGTGTGGTCGTCAACGGCCACGATCTCGCGCGTGAACCGGAACGGGCCAAAGCCTCGCTGGGATTCATTCCCGACCGACCCTTCCTCTACGAGAAGCTGACCGCTGGCGAGTTCCTTCGGTTTCACGGCGGGCTGTATGGCCTGAACGGTACGGCGGTCAGCGGTCGCGTCTGCGAGATGCTCGGACTGTTCGAGCTCGCCCGCTGGGAAAACGAGCTGGTCGAAAGCTTCTCGCACGGGATGAAGCAGAGGCTGGTCATGTGCGCCGCGTTTCTCCACCGGCCGCAGGCGGTGCTCGTTGACGAGCCGATGGTCGGTCTCGATCCCAGGGGCGCACGGCTGATCAAGGATGTGTTCCGCCGCATGAGCGCGCAAGGCGTCGCGATTCTCATGAGCACGCACACCCTCGAGGTCGCCGAAGAAATGTGCGATCGCATCAGCATCATTCTCCAGGGAAAGATCATTGCGAGCGGAACGGTGCCAGAGGTGCGAGCGATGGCGGGAAATCCCGACGATCAGTTGACGAGCGTGTTTCTCAAGCTCACCGGCGGCAGCGGACTTCAGGAGATCGATGAGATTGTGTAAGCGGATAGTTGTTGCGATTAGCCGGCGCGAGCGAAGGAGCGAGCGCTGGCGGGCGCTGGGGGTGGGGCCCCAGCGCAAAGTAAGAAAAGCTGGCGGTTGCGCCCCGTACGGTGAGCAGTGAGCATCGCGCCGAAGCCTTACCCCTACCTCCTCCTCCCGTCCTTCTGGTCGTCGCGCAATCGCGCGCACCGCCGGGAGCGCGGTGATCTGCTGCGGGCGCTGACGTTCGGCGGAATCGGCCTGCTGGTCGGCACCGCGATCTTTGCCGCCGGGTTCTGGCTCACGTGGCAGCTCGCCGACTACGCCGAGCTCGGCGACTATCTGCTGCGCGTGGGATTGTCGTGGCTCTTCCTGACGTTCCTGTCCTTCCTGGCCTTCAGCGGCCTGGTGACGGCGCTGTCGACGTTCTTCCTGTCCGACGATCTGCGGCTGCTTCTGGCCGCGCCTGTGGCGGCGCGGCGTGTGTTTCACGCCCGATTCATCCGAACCCTTGCGCTGGCGTCCTGGATGATCGTTGTGTTCCTGGTGCCACTTCTCCTCGGCGTCGGGCTCGCCCGGTGCGCACCGTGGTCGTTTTATGGCGTCGCGGCGCTCACGATCATTCCGTTCAGCATCATCCCGGTCGCCGCCGGCACCGGCGCCACATTCATACTCGTCAACGTATTCCCTGCGCGCCGGGCCCGCGACTTCCTGATGCTGACCGGGCTGCTCTTCGCAGCCAGCCTGGTCATTCTCTTGCGATACATTCGCCCTGAACGGCTGATGCGGGTCGAGTCGCTGCCGGACGTGACGGGATTCTTCGCCACCTTGCAGTCGCCGGTCACGCCGCTCCTTCCGTCGTTCTGGGCCGGTGAAACGCTGTTTGCGACCTTGCAGGGGGGGCGCGACCTTCTCCATTTCGCCGCGCTCTGGACCACCGCGATCGCGATGATGCTGCTCCTGCGTGCCGCGCACGAGCGATGGCACTTCGCCGGATATAGCAACGCACAAGAGGCGCGCAAGGCGCGATTGACGAAACTTCGCAGCTTTGATCGTCTCGCCGGCAGGCTGCCGCTGTCGACCGGCCGCCGGCAGCTGCTTCTCAAGGATGCGAAAGTCTTCTTTCGTGACGTCAGCCAGTGGTCGCAGCTTCTGCTGCTGCTGGCGTTGATGCTGGTCTACCTCTATAACTTCCGCGTGCTCGACCTCGATCGCCTGCCGTTCGTGAGCGGCGTGATCAAGAACGTCTACGCGTTCGTGAACCTCGGCATGGCCGGTCTCGTCATGGCGACGGTCGCCGTACGTTTCGTGTTTCCGGGTGTGTCGTCCGAAGGCGCGGCGTTCTGGATCGTGCGGACCGCGCCGGTATCGCTTCGAGATTTTCTCTGGTCGAAGTTCTGGATCGGGCTGGTGCCCGTGCTGGTGTTGACCGAAGCGCTGACGGTTGCCGGAAATCAACTGCTGGGGGTCGATCCGTTCCTCAAGGCGGTTGGAGCGGTGACCATCTTCTTTATGAGTTTTGCGCTCGTGGGTTTGGCGACCGGGCTGGGCGCGCGGTATCCGCGATTCTCTGCCGACAACGCGAGCCAGGTCGCCGGATCGTACGGCGGGATAGCCTACATGGTCATGGCCGTGCTCTTTGTGCTCGTCATCGTCGCGCTCGTCGGCTGGCCTTCATCCGTCTACCTCTTTCATCAGGTGCGTCACCTTCCACTCGGCCCAACGGAACAGCTCGAAATCGTCGGGTGTTTTGCCGCGGCGGCGGTCATCAGCGTCGTTCTCTGGTGGGCAGGGATGAAATCGGGAGTCAAGGCGCTGACGGAGATGTCGTGACGCGGTGCGCTACGGGTGTCGTCGCGGAACCCGTATAATGACTATTTCACCAGCATGGAAAGAGACATTCCAGACGCAACCATTGGAGGCGTCGAGCGCGGTTCTGCGCAGCCGACCGACTTCATCCGAACCATCGTCGCAGACGATCTGAAGGAAGGGCGGAATGAGGGGCGTGTGTCCACCCGGTTTCCTCCTGAGCCGAACGGATACCTGCACATCGGACACGCCAAGTCGATCTGCCTGAATTTCGGCATCGCCGGCGAATTTACCGGCACGTGCAATCTGCGGTTCGACGACACCAACCCGACCACGGAGGACGTCGAGTACGCCCAGTCCATCGAAGCGGACGTGCGGTGGCTCGGGTTTCAGTGGGCCGGCGAGCCGAAGTACGCCTCAGACTATTTCGAGACTCTTTATGGGTACGCCGTTCATCTCATTCGCAACGGCGACGCGTATGTCGACAGCCAGAGTGCCGAAGAGATCCGACAACGTCGGGGAACGCTGACCGAGCCGGGAACGCCGAGCCCCTTCCGCGATCGGTCGGTGGACGAGAACCTCGACCTCTTTGCCCGCATGCGGGCCGGAGAGTTCGAGGATGGCGCATATGTCCTTCGGGCGAGGATCGATATGGCCTCGCCCAACATCAACATGCGCGATCCCATCCTGTATCGGATCAGGCGCGCGCACCACTATCGGACCGGCGACGACTGGTGCATCTATCCGATGTACGACTTCGCCCATCCACCCTCCGATGCCATCGAGCGCATCACGCACTCACTGTGCACGCTCGAGTTCGAAGATCATCGTCCGCTCTACGACTGGCTCATCGACCATCTCCCCGTACCCGCTCGCCCGCGACAGATTGAATTTGCACGGCTGAACCTGACCCACACGGTCATGAGCAAGCGCAAGTTCCTCGAGCTCGTGCAGCAGGGACACGTCAACGGGTGGGATGATCCGAGAATGCCGACGATCAGCGGCATGCGCCGCCGCGGATACACTCCCGAGGCCATCCGGGCCTTCTGCGAACGGATCGGCGTCGCCAAGCGCGAGAACGTCGTCGACGTCGCGCTCCTCGAGCACGCCGTGCGTGAAGATCTCAATCGGACGGCGCCGAGGGTCATGGGTGTGCTGAACCCGCTCCGGGTCGTGATCGAGAACTACCCGGAAGGGCAGGTGGAAAACTTCGACATCATCAACAATCCCGAGGACGCGTCCGCCGGGGTGCGGAGCGTGCCGTTCTCGAGGGAGCTGTTCATCGAGCGTGACGACTTCCGCGAGGATCCGCCGAAGAAGTTCTTCCGCCTTGCGCCGGGTCGTGAAGTGCGGCTGCGCGGGGCGTACTTCGTGACCTGCACGGCGGTGATCAAGGATGCTGACGGTCACGTCACCGAACTGCGATGCAGCTACGATCCTGCGACGCGCGGGGGAGACGCCACCGATGGCCGACGCGTCAAAGCCACGCTCCATTGGGTGTCGGCGCCACACGCGCTCGAGGTGGAGGTTCGCCTCTACGATCGGCTCTTCAAGAGCGAGTTGCCCGATACCGTCGACTATCTTTCGGATCTGAACCCGGTGTCGCTCGACGTGCTGACCGGAGCGCGCGTTGAACCGAGCGTGTTGAATGCTCCGCCAGGGACGCGATATCAGTTCGAGCGCCTCGGATACTTCTGTGTCGATCCGGATTCCGCGCCCGACCGGATGGTCTTCAACAGGACGGTCACGCTGAAGGACACCTGGGCTCGAATCGAACGGCGCGGTTAATGGCGAGGCTACGCGATGGAAGACGCGAGCGAGCGCAGCGAAGCGAGCCACGCGAACGGAGCGAGCCGGCGAAGCGGCTCGCGACAGAGTAAGGGAGTCCGAGCGGCGAAGCCCCTCGGAGTGAGGACGTGCTCGAAACGGTCTTCCTTGACGCCGGCGGCGTGCTCGTTTATCCGAACTGGACGCGCATCAGCCGTGCTCTCGCCGATCGCGGCGTCCAGGTCGATCCGGCAGCGCTTGCGGCAGCCGAGCCCTTTGCCAAAAAGCAAATCGACGATCGCACCACGATTTCATCGACCACCGATGCCGGCCGCGGGTGGCTGTACTTCAACCTGATCTTCGAACGCGCCGGAGTGCCTCTGACGCCGGAGGTCGAGCACGCGCTCGCTGAGCTGCACGCCTACCACCAGACGTCCAATCTCTGGGAGCTCGTACCGCCGTCGATCGTCCCGTCGTTGGCGGCGCTTCGGAAGCGGGGGTTGAAATTGACCGTCGTGTCGAACGCCAACGGCCGCCTGAAGGTGCTGTTTGATCGCCTCGAGCTATCGAGCTGCGTCGATTGCGTGCTCGATTCACACGACGAAGGCGTCGAGAAGCCGGATCCGCGGTATTTCGAGATCGCGCTCCAGCGAAGTGGCGCGCGCCGCGAGACGACGATTCACGTCGGCGATCTCTATCACGTGGACGTCATCGGTGCGCGCAACGCGGGATTGCGCAGCGTGCTGCTGGACGAAGCCGGTCTGTATCCCGATGCGGACTGCCCCCGGGTCAGCTCGTTTCCTGCGTTTGTCGAGCTGATTTGCACAGGAGCGTTCGACTGATCATCCGGTCGCCTGCCGGGATCCGGTACCCGTGATCCGGGATCCGAGAAGCGCTCCGCCGACCGGCGAACCGGATCCCGGATCCCGAACCACCGATCCCGAGAAGTATCAACGCGCTGAAAGCGCAATAATCGGATCGATCCGTGCCGCGCGTCTCGCCGGCAGCGTGCACGCGGCGAACGCGACGACCGCAAGGACTCCAGCCACGACCGCCAGGACGAGAGGATCCATCGCGCTCACCGCGTAGAGCTGCGTCGCGATCGTCCGCCGCACCACAAACGCGCCAGCGACGCCGGCGACGAATCCTCCCAGCATCAGCCCCATGCCTTCCTTCGCAATCAAGCCGAAGACGCGGCGTGAGTCGCTGCCGAGCGCGAGTCGAATACCGATCTCACGGGTCCGCTGCGACACCTGATAAGCCAGCACGCCGTAGATGCCGATGGCGGCGAGGAAAAGCGCCACAACCGCAAATACGATGGCGACGACCATCGGCGTGCGTCGATCCGCCACCGACTCGTTCATCCGATCTGCCATCGTGCGGACGCTGTAGAGCGGCAACTCCGGATCGATCGCCTTCAGCTGCTGACGGATCGCCGGGACAATGGACATTGGGTCACCCGCGGTTCGAATCGCCAGCGTCATCCCTCGCGGCGCCTCCTGACGGACCGGGAAATAGTAGGTGCCGACGCGATCTTCAGTCGTGACGAGGCCTGCCATCTTGGTTTCGCCGACGACGCCGATGACGGTGAGCCACTTCGTGTTCTTGCCCGGCGCGGTGAGGTCGTCGGGCTTCTCCGGTCGGAACATCCGGCGGCCGATGGGATCGGCCCCCGGCCAGAACTTCCGAGCGAGGCGATCGTCGACGATCACAACGGGCGCAGACGATTCCGTGTCGCTGTCCTTGAACGTGCGTCCGCTCTTGAGAGGAATGCCGAGCGTTTCGATATACCCGGGCGATGCGACCACCATATAAGGCGAGATGAGCGATTCGCCGGGAGCCATCCGGTAGCCTTCGGCCTGAATGACGCCGTCACTGAAATCGCCGCCGAACGGGATAGTCGAGACGAGGCCAGCCGATTCGACGCCCGGTGCGGTCCGGACCGCTCCGAGGAACCGATCGGCGAACGCGCGAAGCGCGGAGTCGTCCCGATATCGGGAAACCGGCGGGGTGACTCGCGCGGTCAGAAGGTTCGAGGGATTGAACCCGGGTGCAACGGCCAGCACACGTTCGAAGCTGGCGAGGAGGAGCCCGGCACCCGCCAGCAGCATGAACGCAAACGCAATCTGGCTGGCGACGAGCAAGCGGCCGACGACGCGAGTGCCGTGGCCGGTCGTTGCGCTGCGGCCTTCCTCGCGGAAGGCCTGACTGAGATTCAGGCGGCTGAGACGCGCGACGGGCGCGAGGCCGACGATGACGCCGACGGCCAGCGCGAGGACGAGCGCGAAGCCGACGACCTGCAGGTTGATCTGGATTTCGTTGGCGCGCGGCAGCGCGTCGAGACCGACACCTCCGAGCGCCGTCAGCGCCAGGTAGCCAAATCCCAGCCCCAGTACGCCTCCCGCCAGCGTCAAGAGGACGGTTTCGGTAACCAGGTACCGCGTCAGCCGCGGCAAGCTTGCTCCCAGCGCGTGGCGCGTCGCGAGCTCGCGCATGCGCGCGGACGAGCGAATCAGCACCAGGTTCGTGATGTTGACAACGCCGATTGCGAGGACGACGAACACGCCAGCCCACAGCATCAACAGCGTGGGCCGCACTGCGTGGACGAGATCCTGCTGGAGGGGAACCACCACCGTGTGGAATCCGGCGTTGATGAGAATCTGCTTGAAGAGAGGAAATCGTTCGAAGTTGCGCGCGTTCAACGCGTCGATCTGCTGCTGTGCGACGGCGACGGTCGCGCCGGGCTTCAAGCGGCCAACCATCGTCCAGTTGTTGCTGTGCCTCGAGTCGTCGGATTTCTCCTCAGCGGTGAACCCCGCCGGCGTCCAGAGCTTGACGTCGGGATCCATGAAGTAGAACGCCTGTGGCAACACTCCAACGACGGTATGGTTCACCCCGTTGATTCGCAGCTGCTGGCCGATCGCGGAATCCTGACCGCTGAAGACCTGCTGCCACAGCGCATAGCTCAGGATCACTTCGCGATTGCGTCCGATCTCTCCTTCGTCTTCATTGAAGACGCGCCCTCGCAGTGGCGCGACCCGAAGCATTCGAAAGAGCGATGGCCGGGCGGTCATGCCCGTGAGGCGCTGCGGGTCCGCTCCTGCCCCAACCGTCTGGCCGTTCAACCGGTACAACGCGAGCTCTTCGAAGACGTCAGTGTCGCGAAGCCGATCGTAATAGTCGGGAACGCCCGTCGACGCCCGCTCGACGCCTGCGCGTGGATAACTGTTGTAGAGGGTGACGAGATGGTCTGCCTCTGCGATCGGAAGCGGGCGAAGCAGCACGCAGTTGATGATGGCGAATATGGCCGCGTTGGCTCCGATGCAGACGGCAAGCGTCAGGATCACGGTGGCGGCGAAGCCCCGGTCCTTCGAGAGCACACGGCCGGCGAACTTCAGATCCTGAAGAAAACGGTCCATGAGAAGCTCTTACGCAACGGCGCCACGCCCCGTTCGATCGATTTTTCGCGATAATGTTTCACCGCCGTCACGGAGGTGGAATGGCCGACGCGCGTGACTCAATCAGGCTCCGATGGTTCGAGACGATCAGCCAGGACGTCCGGTATGCGATCCGGTCGCTCCGCCGAACGCCGTCGTTCACCATTGCGGCGCTGCTCACGCTTGCGCTTGGCGTCGGTGCCAACGCCGCGATTTTCAGCGTCGTCCATGCCGTTCTCCTGAAGCCTTTGCCCTATACGGAGCCCGACCGTATCGTGCAGCTCGTGCGGCGAACGCAAGGCAGCGAAAGCGGCGGACATACAGGGCTTCGATACCTGTTCTTTCGCGACAACATGCAATCGATGCAGGCCATCGCGGCGTGGCGTGGACTGACCGGGTTCAACCTGGCGACCGGCGATCACGCCGAGTACATCAAGGCGATGCCGGTCTCGAAGGAGTTCTTCCCGGTGTTCGGCGTCCGCGCAAGCTACGGAGAGACGTTCGACGAAACGCATGACCGCACGGGAGGGGCCGACGCCGTTGTCCTCAGCCACGGATTGTGGAATCGAATGTTCGGTGGCAACCCTTCGGCGGTGGGATCGACGGTGTCGCTCGGCGATCGACCGTATACGGTCATCGGCGTTCTGCCGCGCGAATTCCAGACGATCCCGCCCGCTGATGTGTACGTGCCGCTCCGTCCGAGTACGACGGGTCCGGGAGGCGGGTTTAATTACGGTGTCGCCGGTCGCCTCAAGGACGGCGTCAGCCTCGAACAGGCGAACGCCGAGGCGTCGTCGCTGTTCGTGTCGTTCCGCGATGCGCACCCGGACGCGATGATCAAGACCGAATACGCCGCCGCGTTCGTTCCATACCAGGGCAGCACGGTGCAATCCGCCCGTCCAGGACTGCTGCTGATGCTTGGCGCGGTCGGAATGCTGCTGCTGATCGCGTGCGCGAACACGGCGAACCTCCTGCTGGCGCGCGCGTCGGCGCGCGGCAGGGAAATCGCCGTTCGCGCCGCTCTGGGGGCAGGCCGTGCTCGCCTCGTTCGACAACTGCTCACCGAATCGGTGCTTCTTTTCGTGGCGGGCGGGGGCCTTGGCGTTCTCTGCGCGTATTGGGCGGTTCCATCGCTGATCACCCTGACGCCGACGTCGTACACGGTCTATCAGGATGCTCGTGTCGATCTCACGGTGCTGAGCGCCATGCTGGCCGTGTGTGCGGTCACGGGGTTGATCTTCGGTCTGGCACCGGCGATCAGTCTCTCGCGGTACGACGCCGGCGACGCGTTGAAGCACGACGGAACACGCACGACGATCGGACACGGATCGGCATGGATCCGGCGGGGGCTCGTCGTCGCCGAAGTTGCGTTGTGCATGCTCCTTCTCGTCGGAGCTGGTCTTCTCATTCAAACATTCGTGCGCATGCGGGCGATCGAGCCCGGATTCGATCCACGCGGTCTCCTGACCGCGCGGATGTCACTGCAGAGTGATCGTTACACGACCACCGCGGACTTCAATCGATTCTTCGACCAGGCGCTCGAGCGAATTCGGCGTATTCCCGGAGTGCAGGCGGCGTCAATCGTCAATGGCGTGCCAATCGAGCGCGGATTGAACCTCAACGTCGACGTGCTCGATGGCCCCGAACTCGTCGAGCGAGCCGTGGTCGATTGGCGCTACGCGAGCCTGAACTACTTCGACACGATGCGGATTCCGATTGTTTCCGGACGGGCCTTCAACGAGGGCGATCGTGCCGGCGCGTCCCCCGTTGCCGTCGTCAACGAGGAGTTTGCCAGGCGCTTTTTGAAGAACACGAATCCGCTCGGTCACCACATCCGCGTCTTCCGGGACGATGGCTCGATTGAAATCGTCGGCGTCGCAAAGAACCTGCGGGAACGCCGGCTGACGGCCGGCCCAATTCCATTGATGTATGTCCCCATCACCCAGGCGAACATCGCCGGCATCAGTGCCAGCCACACGTACTTTCCAATGAGCTGGGTCGTTCGCACCCAGGCAGCGGGTCCCGAGATCATCGGCGCCATTCGAGAGGCGATGCGCACGACCGACCCGAGGCAGCCGTTCTCGGCTTTTGCGACGATGGACGACGTCAAGTCGAGCTCGATGACGTCCGAGACGTTTCAGATGAGGCTGTTGAGCGGGCTCGCGGGTCTGGGGTTGCTCCTGGCAGTTGCCGGCATCTACGGCCTGGTTGCCTATATGGTTGCGGAACGCGGGCGGGAGTTTGGTATCCGGATGGCGCTGGGGGCGACCCGCGGCAGGATTCTGCAGCACGTTTTGCGACAGGGAGCCGTGCTGGCCTCGATCGGAGTCGTGATTGGCGCAGGCGGCGCGCTGGCGCTGAATCGGACGCTGAAGGATTTTGTCTACGGCGTCAGCACCGTCGATCCGTTCACGTTCATCCTGGTTGGGCTGCTGTTGGTTGGCGCAGCCTGCGTGGCGAGCCTCGTTCCCGCCCTGCGCGCCGTCCGCCTCAATCCTGTCTCGGCATTACGCGAGTGAACGCGATGTAAACGTCCTCGATCGAAAGTGCTTCTCATCAGCAGACCAGCCTGGATCCCGAAACGTCATTAAACGTTGAGCGTCGAACCGGGGTCTAAGGAACTGGATGCGTATTCTTCGCGGTCTCTCGAGCAAGTCCCTGCCGTGCGGATGTCTGGCTGGTGTGTACGAGACATACGACGGGCTCGTCGTTGCCATCGTTGACGCCAAAAGTACCGAGTGCCCCAACCTTTCCCACATCAACGGGAAGATCGTTCCCGCTGACGATGCGCTCCGCGCAGTAGCCGATCCAGGACTGCGATAGGCTCGAGCTTCTTCCGAGTCCCTCCTCCTCAACCGGGTCAGATCCCAGTTATCGATTTACACGGTACGATCTCCCCTGTATGAAGATCGCGACCTGGAACGTGAATGGGATTCGCAAGCGACAGACCGAACTCCAGGACTGGATGGACCGGGTACAGCCGGATGTGGTGTGCCTCCAGGAGATCAAGGCGACGATCGACCAGCTCCCCGTTTGGCTGTGCGAAATGGAAGACTACTGGTGCTATTGGCACGGTGGAAAAGGTTATTCAGGGGTTGGCCTTCACGTCAGCAAACGCCTGGCGGCAGAGCGGCCCACATTCGAACATCCGCCATTCGACTATGAAAATCGGATCGTCCTGGTACGGCTTCCGGCGGTGACCGTCGTGTCCGTCTACGTGCCGAACGGAGGAAAGGACTTCCCGGCGAAGGTGGCGTTTCTCGACGCGCTCGAACGGTTCGTGTCCGACATGCGCGGCGACGCGAATCCCATCGTGATCTGCGGCGATCTGAACATCGCGCGCGCCGATATCGACGTGCATCCCAAGGAGCGCAAGCCGCGCGCGATCGGACAGCTGCCCGAGGAGCGCGCGCAGCTCGAACGAATCATCGGCCACGGCCTGGTCGACGTCAGCCGCGCGCTCGAGCCCGAGAACGACCAGATGTTCACGTGGTGGGCGCCGTGGCGGAACATGCGTCAGCGGAACATTGGCTGGCGCCTCGATTACCTGCTCGCCAGTCAGCGCGTGTTCGAACGCGTGCGCTCCTGCACGATTGAGCGAGAGACGGGCACGTCCGATCACGCACCCGTCACGGGGGACTTTGACCTCTGAGACGCCCTACTTCCCGTCTGAAAAATTGACCGTGACCGTCATCATGATCGGCACTGGTGCACCGTTCATCAATGTCGGGACGAACTCCCATTGCTTGACGGCGTCGAGCGCCGCCTGATCGAGTAGTGGGATCGACTTCAATACATGCCCTTCCTCGACGCGCCCGTCAGTGCCGATGCGTACTTCGATGATGACGACGCCGGCGACGCCGGCCTCGCGGGCGATTGGTGGGTAGACGGGTCTGACGTCCTTGATCTTGCTCGGCGCTTTGATGGTCCCACCAACACGCAGCGGGTCGCCTTCCTGCCTCGGCTTGAACTCCATGACCTCCGGGCCTCTGGCAAACCGGATATCGACGGTGAATGAAAGTGGCGCTTCGTACGGCGGATCGTACCGCCACTGGCGGACCGACGTCAGCGCGGAATCGATCAGTGCCTCGATTGCTTGTCGAGCGTTTCCAGCATCAAGGCCGCGTGCGCCCTTCGCGGTCCCTTCCAGCGTTCGAATTCCTCTATTTCCCAAATCGACCATGGACGCTTCGAAGCTCA
>Ga0070664_100002518_pt1 | contig 14767 bp, 14 predicted proteins | sample KBSC73metaG_FD_65863 | JGI IMG/M metagenome (GOLD analysis project Ga0070664, IMG submission 65863) | Corn rhizosphere microbial communities from Kellogg Biological Station, Michigan, USA - KBS C7-3 metaG | ecosystem: Host-associated > Plants > Roots > Rhizosphere > Soil ... | reverse complement strand
CGAGGTTTGTAATAGCGTACGGACGCTCGGTCCGCCGAACACGACGATCGATGCCTTAGCCGGACCTGGTGGGCGGTGACGGGCTCGAACCGCCGACCCTCTCGGTGTAAACGAGATGCTCTACCAACTGAGCTAACCGCCCTTGGCGGTTCCGTGCCATGCGGCGGCGATCGTCGCAAGTTCGCTAGATCACGCCGATTTGTCCCGCCTCCGCGAAGTACCGCCGCAAGGCCAGGCTGGCTTCGGGTGCAAGTTCGACGAACACCCGGCGGCCATCGTGGGGGTCGGCCCGGCGTACGAACAAGCGCTCCTGCACCATGGTCTTTAACCACCGAAGCGCGGTAGTCGCAGGCACGGCAGCGGCGATGCACAAGCTCGAAACGGGGACACGCAGGTGCGACAATTCGGCCTGCAGCAGGTCCAGCAACATATCCCACGCCGGGTCCGCGAAAAGATCTTCAGGAAAGTAGCGCGCTCTTAGCCGCCGGGCGCGGATCACTGCGCGGACAGTTTCTGCGGAGACGTCCGGCATGTCCCCGGCCTGGAGCGGCCCAATTCGGCGCGACTGCGCCTGGGGGCCGCTCGACAGTCGAGCCAGGGTACTCGCAATGCGGTTCACTTCTTCGCTCAGTTGCCGCAATCGTTGAGCATTCTGGTCCGAAGCGACATCCGACAACCGGGCTGGAAGCTTTGCTGATGCGATCGCCGAGGCCAAGGCGGCCGTGCGCTCAACATCGTCGGCGTCCACGATCAACTCCACGCCGCTGTCCTCAAGGCGCGCGGCTACCGGATCCACGAGATCGGCACTAATCGCGACCACGGCGGCATAGCGGCCGTCGCAAACGTCGCGGTTCACCCGCGTCAGGAGCGCGTCCATGGGACCGCCGCAATCGCGATCGAGTTCGATCCATATCGAGGTTGCCGAGCCCTGGAGCTCGATCCTTGAACAGGCGTCCTCAATCGGCCACGAGCCGGCAAGGCGCATCGCCGACGCTTCGATCGTGCGGCGCGCGCGCTGGATTGCGAGCTCACTGCTGCCGGTCAAAAGCACGGGCGGAATGTCGAGATATGTGACGGAAGCTCGGTCCGCAGGCATCGCGTCCATTGGGCTTACCCCTAGGTCAGAAGCGGTACCGAGCACCTGTTTTGTAACGCGCATTCTGGACAAAAGTTAGACGAATTCGGCTCCAAAACGGAGCTATCGCAATCAAGCTTCAAGAAAACCGCGTACAAAGTTCACACTTGCGAGGCGGGGACCTGAGTGTGAATCGATTGCCGACCGAAATCTCCGCGGCCGAGCGCGCACGCTGGCTCGCTGAGCTCGCGGATGCGCTTGAACAGGCCGAGCGTCTGTTATGGTCGCTCGGCGAGCTGCCGAAGATCGACCCGCAAGTCAGGGAACTTTACGGTTCGCTCGACGCCGCTCGGGCGGAGGTTCAGGCGTTGAGATCGAGGCGCGCGCTTGTCTTGCACCGGAATCTTCAACCCTTGTGGATCGAGTTCGCGAACGGTCGTGACGCTCGCAAAGACTGTTAGACGCCTTGCGGAATTTCCCCGCCGCCGGAAAACGGCTCGAGAAAGTCCTCGATCCGCGGCGGTTTCCACCCGGATGTCGCGACGAACGCGCGATTCAGGAAAGCAGGCTTGCCGTAGCGAAGCGGACTCCCGTCGGTTCCATCGACCAGCCCGCCGGCCGCAAGCAACACCGCATGTCCCGCCGCGGTGTCCCATTCGCTGGTCGGAGCCGCACGCGGGTAGATGTCCGCCTCGCCTTCGGCGATGATGCAGAATTTGAGTGACGACCCGACTGAGACATAGCCGCACGCACCAACCGCCGCCTCGAGATAATCGATAGTCGCTTGATTGAGGTGCGATTTTGAAGCGACCGCGGTGACTTGCTCGCCACGCGCGCGGGTCCGGATTGCGCGCCGGCCATCGCCTTCGTCAAGCCACGCGCCTTTCCCGACGCATCCGCCGTGCAGCCGTCCGGTCGCAGGCGCATACACTACGCCCAGCCTGGGCGTGCCGTCTTCGATCAGGCCGATGTTGACCGTATAATCGTCGCCGCCGCGCACGAACTCCTTGGTGCCGTCGAGCGGATCGACGAGGAAATAGACATCGTCATGCGCCGGGATGCGCCCGGCGGCCACTTCTTCTTCGGCGATGACCGGAACCCCCGGTGCCGCGCGCGCAAGAGCTGCCAGGATCACGAGTTCTGCGGCGCGGTCCGCTTCGGTAACCGGGGAAGCGTCGCGCTTCGCTTCGACGTCGAAGCCGCGGCGCACGACCGCGAGGATCGCTTCGCCCGCCTCGCGCGCGACGTCGGCCAGCTCGTCTACCAAGGTATCACGGCTGGAGATCACCGAGGCGCCATCCGGATGCCGCCGTCGAGGCGAACGGACGCGGCGTTCATGTAAACGTTTTCGATAAGGAAGCACGCGAGCCGCGCATATTCCTCCGCTTCGCCGAGGCGCTTGGGAAAGGGGACCTGTGCGCCTAGCGCGTCCTGCACGTTGGGCGGCATCATCGCGACCATCGGAGTCTTGAATACGCCCGGAAGGATGGTGTTCACGCGGACGCCGTCGTTCATGAGATCGCGGGCGATAGGCAACGTCATTGCGAGCACGCCGCCTTTGGACGCCGAATATGCCGCCTGCCCGATCTGTCCGTCTTCGGCCGCGACCGACGCCGTGTTGATGATCACGCCCTTCTCCCCGTCCTCGAGCGGATCGAGGTCGACCATGCCCAAGGCGCTGTTGGCGATGCACCGGAAGCTCCCAATGAGATTGATCTGAATCGCAAGCTCGAACTGCTGCATAGGATAGGGTTTCGCGGCCTTGGTTTCCTTGTCGCGCCCGACGGTCTTCGCGGCATTGGCGACACCGGCGCAATTCACCAGGATCCGCTCCTGCCCGTGCGCTTCACGGGCCTTGGCGAATGCTGCTGCGACCTTCTCATCGGAGGTGACGTCCACCTCGCAAAAAACCCCGCCAATGTCTGCGGCGACCTGTTCTCCGCGACCGGCGTCGCGGTCGAAGATCGCAACCCTTGCTCCGCGTCGCGCAAGCTCGCGAGCGCTTGCTTCGCCGAGACCCGATGCCCCGCCGGTGACGACAGCGGCCACTCCATTGACGTTCATGTCACACCCCTTGTGCATTGGCTGAGCGCGGTGCCGCGCCGAAGCGCCGCCTTCGCCTCGAAATCGCAGAATGACAAGCCGGTCAGCCCGCTGTTGCGCCGCGAACACATTTCGCCCGTTACCGGACTCGGTTCATCGCAAATGCATCTTTGTTCAGGATTATGGTGAGATAAACAAATGCGGCTTTTTGAAGCGGTTGGGCGGGAAAAATGTTAGTTATTCGCGACATGAGGAAACTGCTGGCTCTCGGTGCGAGCTCGGCCGCGCTTGTCGCTGCGACGCCCGCGCCCGTGCAGCCGGCTTCGGCATTGTCGGCGTCCGCCGCGTCGGTCTCCGGATTCTACGAGACATTCCAGTCTCAGCCCATCTGGTTCAAGAACGGTGTCAACTCAGCCGTCGTCAGCCAGCTGACCGCTATCCTGCAACGCGCGCCTTTCGACGGGCTGCCCGCAGGACCGCAACTTGCGGCGGAGGTCCAGGCCGCGGCCGCTCAAGCGGGAAGTGGCCGGGCTGAAGACGTCGCGAATGCCGAACGCGTGCTCTCGTCGGCGTGGGTTCAGTACGTTCAGGCCATCAAGAAGCCCACGGCGGGCATGGTCTACGTATATTCCGTGCTGCAGCCGCAAGGCTCGCGCGCCGATCAGATTCTGCTGACGGCCGCGGCGGCGCCCTCGCTCGAAAACTATCTGACCATGACCTCGCGGGTGAACCCGGTCTATGCGCAGCTGCGTGACGCCGCTTGGGCCGAGTCTCAGGCGAGTGGCAACATGACCCCGGATCCGCGTCTCCTCGCGAACCTCGATCGCGTGCGCTCGCTACCGGCTGGCGGCAAGTTCGTCGTGGTCGACTCCGGTACGCAAATGCTGACGATGTTCGACAATGGTCGTCCGGTGGACTCGATGAAAATCGTCGTCGGCAAGACGGAATATCCGACGCCGATGATCGCCAGCGTCATGTACTACATCGTCTACAATCCATATTGGAACGCGCCCGATCATTTGGTGCGCAAGATCGCCCAAAACTATCTCTCCATGGGCGACAAGTATTTGAAGAGCCGCGGCTATCAGGTGATGAAGGATTGGACTGCCGCGTCAGCCGTCGTCGCGAGCACGGAGGTCAATTGGAAAGCCGTCGCTTCGGGCAAGGAGCAGATCCGCATCCGGCAGAAACCGCAGGACGACAACAGCATGGGGGATCTGAAATTTCCCTTCCCGAACAATCTCGACATCTTCTTGCACGACACGCCGCATAAGGAATATTTCGCGCGCGCAAACCGCAACCTGTCCAACGGCTGCGTACGCCTTGAGGATGCTCGCCGCTTCGGGCGTTGGCTGCTGGGGACGGAGCCGACTGCGCCGGGCACGGACGCGGAGATCCAGGTTCAGCTGCCGCGAGGAGTGCCGGTCTATCTCACCTACACTACGGCGCAGGTTCGCGACGGCAAAATCGCCTACTTCGCCGATCCATACCGGCTCGATCCATCTGTCTCGACGAAGGTCGCCAGTCGCTAGAACCTGACCTCTGCGCTGAGCAGAGGCTTAAGCATTTTTTGCGCTACCGATCGGCGGCCACGGCCGCGGCCGCTGCTTTCTTGCGAACGCTCAAAAGAAAACCGGCCCGGGCGGTTGGCCCGAGCCGGTGTTTCTTTGCCTGGTCGGTCGCTTACTGACCGCGCTCTGGCGCCGGAGGCGGCGGCGGAGGCGGAGGCGGAGGCGCCGGGCAGGCGTCGGTCGCCAGAATCACCGAGCCGTCCGGGCAGGTCTGCGTCGCCGGAGGCGGCGGAGGAGGCGGCGGCGGCGGAGGCGGAGGCGGCGGAGGCGGCGGAGCGGCCCCACCGAAGTTCCACAGCAGGCTCGCGAGTAGGCTGTGCGAGCGATACCGGCCCTTAAGATCGTACCCATTCTCCTTGAACACCAGGTTGCTGATGTTCAGGAAGCGATACTTCAGGCCAACGTCCATCGAGGGGCCAATCGCGCGACGAACGCCCGCGATCGCCTGCCATGCAAGCGAGCTGTCGCTGACGCCGAAATCGAAGCCGTCGAGGCCGGTCAGGTCTTGGCTGTACTTGACGTGGCCGTAACCGGCACCGCCGCCCACATAACCCGCCCAGCCGTTCTCGTCACCGAAATCGAGCAGTGCATTGACCATCGCCGTCGTCACATTGACGTGACCGTCGGCGTCGAAAAATAGCTCGGGGCTCGGAGTGGACAGTGCCGGATCCACCTTCGTGTCATCGAGGGTCGCACGCTTGTAACCGAGTTCACCCTCGAGGCGGATCATGCCGAGATCGTAACCGGCGAGTACGTCCACATCGAAGCCGACCTTATGGTTCATGAGGAACCCGATCGGAATCGCACGATTAGCGTCCGTGTAATCCAGCTCGGTGTCTTCGACGACCATGAGGCCGCCCTCGACGCCCGCGTACCATGCACCGTCCTTGGCGAGAGCAGGTGTCGCCATGGCACTTGATGCCAGCGCCACCGCAATGGCCAGCTTGCGCATAATTGTCCCCTTTCACATGCGTTCGTAGATTGAACTGCGAGCACATTATGAGAGCGCTGAGTGCCGCGCAAGGTGGGGATGAGCTCGCCCTGTTGCCAAAAAGCATCAATCGGACGTCGAAACGTAGCTAAGTCATTAGGTCAGCTACGTTTCTTACATTTCAATCAGACCGCACGCCAGCCGCGACTCCGTAGGGTCAGCGTGAGCCGGGCGTTCGCCGTTGAGCTTGTCGCTGAACGCACTGAATCTGATCCCCGCTGCCCGCCTCGATTAACCCCTTCCGCCAGGCCGGGCATTCGATCCTGCGCAGACTATCTGCTTCCAGCAGGACGAACCATTGTCCGACAAAGTGTGCGGCAAGGGCATCCCCGGTTCCCAGGCGCCCGCGCAACAGACGCGAAAGTCTGAATTTTCCGCCGCCCATAGGCAGCGCGTCTCCAAACTGGAGTATCTCATCGCCCAGCATCGCCGCATTCGCCCCGGTGGCAAGCGCCTCATCGTCGCAGCTGACGAGCCACTGCAACGTATCGATAAGTTGAACCTCGACGCTGTTCACGGTGTCGATCGCATCCGCGTCAGCCGGCCCAAGCACAGACGACGCACGGCCGAGTTTCGCTTTCCGGCCTGCCGTGCGGACCATGATCCGCTTACCGGCAACCTCGACCTCGACCACCCGCGCCTTCCACCCGGGTGTCGCGGCGGTGGCCGCAAGCAGCATGGCTGGAGCGTCCGACGGTCCGCCGTTCTCGCCGGGCACTGCGAATACGGCCACCTGGGGCTCGCTCGCGACCACATCTACGTTCGCTGCAACACGCCCGGAATCGCCCTCGAGCTCGGGAATGGGCGTTGCCGGCGGGCGCAGCTCGACCACTGTGACGAACCCGTCGATCGTGACTTTGTCGATCGTCCACGGAGACTGCGGCGCCAGTCGAAGCTCCGTGCCGGGCTCCAGCCAGATGTAGCTTGGCGGCAGGCGCAGCGTGATCCGTTCTCGCGCCGACCATGCTCTCCCCAACATCTGTTGCGCTAGCGACTTGGCGGTGTGCGCATCGAGTACCGCGGCCAATTCTCGGTGAAGGCTACCGACGGTGTTTTCGGCGGCGACCGCGCGCGCTTCGCCTCCCTGGTAATCGCGCGCACCATCGTAATCCCATCGCTCGCTCCTAAGAAAAAGGGCTCCCGAAGGAGCCCTGAAGAAATTCAAACTCGCTGGTGATTCACACCCGCATGATCGCTTTCGCGGTCGCGTGCCACCACGGCTTATCCCACGCCAGGTTCACGGCGGTCGTCACAATCACGAAGGCCGGAAACCAAACCCAATAGGCTTTATGCACCCGTCGGTTGCGGATCACGTCCCACACGAACATCGGCGCAATCGCCGCCAGCACGAACAGGTTGATCGAGAGGGGGCTCGCCGGCATTGTCGTCGGCAACCAGGTCATCCGGCTGATCGCTGCGCCCAGCGGCACCGCGACCGCCAGGAACATCATCCTCTTGTGCAATCCGGCATCGCGGCCCCTCGCCCTAAGGGCGATCGTGATGAACACGCCGAACATGATTCCGGCCGAGATCTGCAGCAGCAGGATATTCTCGAGCAACGGGACGACCGGCGCCAGCGCCGCGCGAACCTTCGGCGGGCCGAACGTCGCTGCGCCCCACACCTGGTAATACATGGTCGGCGCCAGCACGAAGCCGACGACGACCAGCGCCACTGCTAGCACCGCCCCGAGCACTCCAAGCTGCATGTGCAGCGCCTTGCGCCCTGTCGCCATCAGCCAGGTCTGCCCCAGCAGCAGCAACAGGAACGATCCCATCACCACTGCGTGCATGTGCAGCACGAGGGGAAACGGCGCCCGCGCCCCAGCCTTCACCAGGGCCACCTTCATCATCGAGTCCGGGATGAACCCGACCAGTACGATCAGGATGTACCACGCCGCCATGAACACATAGATCCAGCGGTCGATCGCATGCGCTCTCGGCGTGCCGGACAGGACGTCCGGACGAGGCTCGCGCTCGAAAATCCTACTTGCAATCGTGGCCATGACGTTCCCCTTCGCCTCGGACTCAAACTCTATTACAGCCTCCGCACCAGGCGGACTGGCACCTAGACTCCGAGCATCTGCCGCGCCGTCGCGTGCCACCACGGCGTGTCCCACAGCACATATTCGATCACGAAGACCGGCAGACTGAAGCCCAGCCAGATCCAATAGGCTCTATGAATGCTTCGGTTGCGGATCACATCCCAAGCGAACATCGGCGATACTGCCAGGATCGGACCGAGCATCGTAGAGAGCGGGCTCCCCGGTAAGGTCGAGGGCAGCCATTGAATGCGGTCGATTCCGGCCGGCAGCGCTATAGCCGTCGCCAGGATCATCATCCTCTTGTGTAAGCCTGCGTCCCGCGTGCGCGCGGGCAGCCCGATCGCCAGGAACAGCGAGAAGAGGATGCCGATCCGAATCTGGACCAGCTTGATATTCTCCGAGAAGGCCAGCCCTGCCCTTAGTTTCTCCTGCATCTCGGGCGGGGCCGACTGCAATGCGTTCCAGATCTGATAATGCATCGTCGGCGCCAGTATGAAGCCGACGATGACCAGCGCCGGCGCGAGCACCAGGCTGGCAAGTCCAAGCTGCATGTGCAGCGCGCGCCGGCCGGTTGCCATCAACCACGTCTGCGCCAGGAGCAGCAGCAGGAACGATCCCATCAGCGCCGCGTGCATGTGCAGCACGATCGGGAACGGCGCCCGCTGCCCCGTCCGCACCATCTCGATCTTCATCAGCGAATCCGGGATGAATCCGGTCAGCACGAGGACGATGAACCAGGCCGCCATGAATACGAAAATCCAGCGGTCGATCGCATGCGCCCGTGGCGTTCCAGACAGTAGGTCCGGCCTGCGTTCCTTCAGTCGAACTGGGCTTGCAACAGTCGCCATTGCGATTCCCCCTTCGCACGTCGACAACCCGACATTGCTAGGCGTTTGACCGCCAATGCGAAAGCGGAATCACAACCTCCTGACCCGCGGCACGCCGCTCCGCGTCTCGCACAGCGCGGTCATGGCCCAGACCATGGCGTCCGCGCGGTCGGGCGATCGCCCCGGCCCTTGATAACCTCCCCCGGCCTGGAGCCCGGCAAGCTCGGCTTCGAGCTCGGGAAAGCTTCCGGCGAGAAACGCCTGCCCCGCCTCGAACCGCAATGCGATCGGCTCGGCCCGGGCGCTCTTGCCGAGCGACGCATGGACCAGCCGCACCTTGAGCAAGGCGCCGGCGGCATCCAGCACGCTTTTCACCATGGCTCCGCCGTTATTCGCTTCCGCGACAATCGTCGTGGCGCCCCAGCGGAGCGCGGCCGCCGCGACCCGGTTGGCCCAGCCTTCGGGGCTGACCCCCTGGACCGTCGCATCTTCGAGCACGTAGAGATATTTGCCGAGCGCACCGGCGACGACGATCCCGCAGGCGTCCGCCTTGTCGCCAACGCCCGCCGGCGGGTCGACCCCGACCACGATCCGGTCGAAGCATTCCGGTGACGCGAGCCGCGCTTTCTCGATCGTCTCCCATGTCCATAACGCGCCCTCGACATCCGCCAGCAGCTCGCCGTCCAGCTCCTGCCGGCCGATCCGCGTGCCGCCATAAGTCGCGGTCAGGATCTCGATTGTCCTTTCGTCGAGGTTGATGTTGTCGCGCGTCCGGCCCCTCGTCGTCACCGTCCAAGGTTCCCCCTCTATCCGTTTCAGCACTGAAATTGGCCGCGGGGTGGTCGTAACCAACGCCCGCGGCCTCGGGCCCCGCCGCAGCCCGAACTCTAGGTTCATCCATGCTTCTTCGGCCTGCCCCCATTTTGCGAGCTCGTCGGCCCACGCAAATTCATGTTCGGGCCCGCGCAATCCGTCGGCGCTGTCGCCTGAGAACAATTTCGCTTCGCTCCCGTTCGGCCAGATGAGCCGCCCCAGGCTCGGCTCCCAGCGCAGCCGCTTGCGGTAGCGGTGCCCGACGCTGAGCAGCCCGCTGACGCCCTCGACCATGATGCTGCGCGCATCGGCGATCGTCGCGCCGACCAGCGCAATCTTGACGGGCTTCACGCTGCCCAGGCGAAAAATCCACTCGGCGCCGGCCCGCGTCTTGCCGAACCCGCGCCCCGCCATCATCAGCCACACGCGCCAGCCCTCGCCGCTCGGCGGAAGTTGGTTCTTGTGCGCCCACATTTCGAAGTCGGCGTCGAGCGCCAGCAGCTTCTCCGGCGTCGCATTCTCAAAAATCCGCCGTTGTTGCTCCTCCGTCGCGTCCCTCAGTATCGCCGTCTCGTGGCGCATCACCCCGTAGTTTGGCTCTTTCCGCTTCCTGCTCTTCATCCCTCTTCTTCAATCGCTGGAGCTTGCGGACCAGCCGCTCGCGGATTTCATCAACGTCCTCGGGCGCCATCTGATTGTCGGCTTCCGCCGCGGTCTCGCGGTGCATTTTCAACAGCTGCAGACCGAGCTGGTTGGAATATTCGAGAATCCGCTCTTCCGATCCGTCGCGCTTGGTGATGACTTTCTCCGTGCCGTTGAAGGCACGGTCGAGCAGCACCGCCTCGAGCCGCTGGTAGCCGATCGCGATCATCTCGGCCCACTCGGCGCGTAACGACGCATCCATCTTCCGCCGGCGATAGGCGACCGTCATCGGCACGCCGCTCCGCCGGCAGGCTTCGCTGACGTTGCAGGTCTCCGCCAGGACTCTGAGGAAGTCGCGTGCCTTGGCCGCCGACCAGTCGCGCACCGCCCGCTTCTTGAGCTGCGGTTTCTTCGCCGCCACCAGAGTCAGCTGCTTCCTTCGAGCCACCTGCCCTCTCGCCATCTCGTCATTCCCACGAAAGCGGGAATCCCGTTCTAACAAAACGGGCCCGCCAACCGCTCGTCGTGAGCTGGCCGAAGGACCCGAATCGCAATTCTTCAATGTGCCTGTCGTGTACCCAATGAGCGTGACGATGTCAAGATATTTTTTGCCTATCTGGTTAGCGGTGCGGCTGATGCGTGCAGTCGTACCGTCTGATGTCTGTCGTCGGCCGATCGGCCGTCACGCGGCGCAGGCGGTAACCACTCCGCAACGTCTGCCGAATACGCTCGATGCTGAGGTCACAGGTATCAGGGAGGCACAGCGGACTCATGTCGGATGTTCTCGTCTACGAACGCGCGCACGAGTCTTTTGCCGCCGGTTTAGCTAAGCGGGGGCACCACATCGTCTACCGCGCTAATGTTTCAAATCATTGCCCAGGCTGCGGCCGATCGCACTGGTACATCGGGCGTGTCAGCGCCGAATGCGGATTTTGCGGAACAGCCGTACCACTGGCCGAGACCGCGCGTCAGGAAGTGACCTCGACGCCTCCACGGGGCCGGAAGACACCGTCCGCCGATCAGCGGCGCTTCCCGCGGATTGCGACCAAGAGCAGGCAGTTGAAGCTCTTGGTGGACGGGTCGCCGACCAACTTCGCGATTCACAACATCTCCGAAGGTGGTCTCATGGGAGCGCAGGTTTGCGACTTACGTCCCGGGGCAAAGGTCCACGTGCGCTTTGAGGGTGGAATCCTTGTGCCCGCGGTCGTCAGGTGGACGGAGAACGGCCTCGTCGGGCTCGCTTTTGTCGACCCCATCATCCTCGATCGCTCAGACCCCCCGAGGCATTGACCTCGGGCATCCCACCATTTTCCAGCGTGGGCGCGCTCATCCCGCCCGTCGCCGCCCATCGGGGACGACCGCGACCGAGGTTGAGAAGCCCTCTCGCGCTTGTTAATGAGACTCGCATGGAACGCGACTCCGTTTACATCATCAACTTCTTCAAATCCGGCGAGAAAGTCGTCAGCGAGCGGTTCGTAGGAAAGCTGGCAATGGCGCGAGAGCACGCGGACCGCGCGGTAGCGGATGGGACTGCCCAGCGCGCGCAAATCCGCGATGGTGGCAAGAGCGCCGGCGATGTGATCTATCGGTCTAGTGTGTCTGGCGGCGACGGGGCCAAGGAGCGCCGCACGGGGCCAAAACGCTTCGACTATCCCGTTTTGTTACTTTTATCGCCGACTTCGGTCGTCTCCCAAATCTCGGAGTTGGCCGATTGCTTCGCAATGTAGATGCCGTGTTCTGGTTTTAGTGGAACTAGGGTGGGCGGCGAACTCCCCTGATTGTTGGCGCGTTAATTTTGCGTATACTGGGATGGCGCTCGTCAGATCGCTGGCGCGCGCCACCAGTGGGGCTCTATGAATTCGCATCTCTTCAAAGCCGCGCGAACGACGCTTGCTTGTGCTCTCGTCATCCCATCGGCTGCGGCAGCCACCACCGTCGTTGCTCAGTGGAACATGGACAACACGTTCGGCACGACAATGGAGGATAGTTCGGGCAACGGAAACGACGGCACGACGTACAACATTGTAACCTCAGGCGGCGGCTACATCTTTGATGGCGGCACGTCCAAGGTCGTCGTTCCAAATTCGGCGACGCTCAATCCGGGCATCAGCGACTTCTCTTACACGGTCCAGGTGCAGACCGACACCGTGCCTCCAACGGGCAAAGACTATGATCTTATGCGCAAGGGGATCAGCACGACACAAGGCGGCGAGTACAAGGTCGAACTGATCAACGTAAAGGGCAAGGCGAAGGCGCTTTGTGTCGTCAAGGACGCCGCCGGTCACTCGGCATCGATCAGGGGAGGCGGGACTCTCAACCTTGCGGACAATGTACTTCGCACAATCACGTGCACGAAGACGGCGACGAGCCTGGCCGTGCAAGTCACATCCCGGCCGCTCAATTTGAAACATGCGCGCTTGGGATCGGTCAGTAATAACCAGCCGCTGACGATCGGCGTCAAGCTTCCAAACAGCCCTGAAAATGATCTGGCTGCAGGCGACTGGTACGAAGGTCTGATGAGAAGCGCCTCAATCGCGATCGAACCCTAGCGAGCGAGCCCGCGCGCATTGGGTTGAGGCCGCAGGCATGCCGTATGGCGGGGTCTATCGGAGTCGCACATGAGATCGTCCCTAGCCCTGCGAAAACCTTTTCCTTGCTCCGATTAGTCTTGAGTCGGTAATGAGCGGAACACTCCCGGGGGGCCTACCCCATGTCACACGTCTTTGTTTCCTACGGCCGTTCGACGGAGGCTCAGGCGCACGCCATCGCAGATGCACTGCGTTCCCGCGGGTTCGAAGTATGGCGCGACAACGAGATCCCCGCCAACCGCGCGTATAGCGAAGTCATAGAGGAACGGCTTAAAAGCGCGAAGGCTGTGGTGGTCGTGTGGTCCGCAGAGGCCGCCAAGTCGCACTGGGTGAGGGCGGAAGCGGATCAGGCGCGCGAGGCCGGCACGCTCATCCAGGTCACCGTCGACGGCACACTGCCCCCATTGCCTTTCAATCAAATCCAATGCGCCGACTTGTCTCGCTGGGCAGGCGACACCGGCTCAGACGCTTGGAAGCGGGTGGAAGGCGCCGTGGCGTCCTTGGTAGGGCACAACAGCTCCGGATCTGCGCGCAAGGATGAGGAAGAACGCCGCTTTTCGATCTGCGTCCTCCCCTTCCTTAATATGAGCGGGGATCCCGAACAGGAATATTTCAGCGATGGCATCAGCGAGGATATCATCACCGACCTCTCGCAAGTTTCCGCTCTGTCGGTCGTCGCCCGGAACACGTCGTTCAGTTTCAAAGGCACATCTCAGCATGTGACGAAGATCGCGCGCGAGCTAAACGTTACGCACATTCTGGAAGGCAGCGTTCGGAAGGCCGGCGGTCGCGTACGCATAAATGCGCAGTTGATTGATGGCGTTGCTGGCGACCATATCTGGGCTCAGCGCTACGATCGCGACCTCACTGACATCTTCGAGATTCAGGACGAAATCTCAAAGGCGATCGTCGCTGCCCTCGAGCTCAAGCTGCTGCCGAAGGAAAAAACGGCCATCGAGCACCGCGGCACGTCGAGCGCGGAAGCCTACAACCTCTACCTGATGGCCCGGGAACATTGGATCACTGGCAGCTACGGCGACCCCCGCCGGGCAGAAATGATAATCAGGATTTGCACGCAAGCGACGGCGCTCGATCCGTCCTACGCGCGCGCTTGGGCCCTGATGGCGCTCGCGCAGACCGAACTGAGGTTCTGGCATGGTAAAAGCGACGACGGGCTTGCGACGGCCGAGAAGACTTTGGCGCTGGATCCCAACATTGCCGAAGCGCATAGCGTTCGAGCGCGCTACCTCGCTGAAGAGGGTCGGTTCGATGAGGCAAACGCACATCTCGAAACGGCTCTTCGCCTGGATCCGGACTCATGGGAAGCCAACCACGACGCCGCCATGCTGGTCTTCCGGCAGGGCCGATTCAAGGATGCGATTCCGCATTTCGAAAAAGCGGCCGCATTGATGGACAACGACTACCACAGTGTCCTGATGTTGACATGCTGCTATCAAGGAACTGGCGACAATAATGCCGTCAGGCGGTCGGCGCAGATGACCATCGATCGCGCCGAAAAGGTCATAGCGCAGGACGGCATGAACGGCGGGGCACTAACGGCCGGCGGCTCGGCCCTGGCTTCTCTCGGCGATATGACTCGGGCGAGAGAGTGGATCGATCGAGCGATGCTCGTGGCCCCTGACGACCTGCGCGCTCGCTACAATTTGGCCTGTGCGCTAGCCGCCCAAGTGAACGATGCTGAAGGCGCTTTAAAATTACTCGGACCCTATTTCGAAAAAGTGCCGAGCATGACGCAAGTAAAGCATGCCGACGTGGATCCGGATCTCGACTCGATCCGTGCCGATCCTCGGTTTGAGAAGATGGTCTCCGACGCGAAGGCGAGACTCGTCACTGCAATGGACGTCGTTCCTGCCCAATGAGATGAATCGCGGACAACCGCAGCTAGTGTCCGCAATCGGTCGAAGGCGGACGCTAGACCTAACTAGCTATGCTGCTCTTGACCCGGTGGCTCTGCGGCCAACGTAGCGGCGGAAATGGTATCCTGGGCAAAATTCCACTATGAACATGAGCGCGACGAGAGGTGACCTATGCCGTCTTTAGGGATGCGCCAGATCGAGGTCCGTGCGGAGCGCGACGACACGTCCGAAAACGGAGTCCGCTTTGGTCTTAAGGAGCGCGGTGCCGTTCTGCCCAACGCAACGATCCGTTGCGCGA
>Ga0070664_100002517_pt1 | contig 14767 bp, 12 predicted proteins | sample KBSC73metaG_FD_65863 | JGI IMG/M metagenome (GOLD analysis project Ga0070664, IMG submission 65863) | Corn rhizosphere microbial communities from Kellogg Biological Station, Michigan, USA - KBS C7-3 metaG | ecosystem: Host-associated > Plants > Roots > Rhizosphere > Soil ... | reverse complement strand
ATGCCTTCGCTTTCGGCCTTCAGCATGATCGGTGCGCCGTGCGTATCGTCGGCGCAGACGAAGTGGACGACATTGCCCTGCATCCGCTGGAAGCGCACCCAGATGTCGGCCTGGATGTACTCCATGATGTGCCCGATGTGGAACGGTCCGTTGGCGTACGGAAGCGCTGTCGTCACGAACAGCGTGCGGGCCGGGGAGGCGGGCATTGAGGCGTCTTGTGAGGGTGAGCGCGGGGTGTGTCGCAGCAAATTCTAGCAAACGACACCATGTTCCCGGCGGGCAGGGGAGGCCGATCGGCTAAAATGAACATCCGCCGCGCGCCGCGCTTGTCGTGCGCGTGAGGACTCTTCGAGGACTGCCATGGCCGTGAATCAAGCCGATGTCGAGCAAGCGCTGCGCGGCGTCATCGATCCGAATACGGGCCGCGATTTCGTTGCGTCGAAAGCGGTGCGCAAGATCCACGTGGACGGCGACAGCGTCACCGTCGACGTCCAGCTCGGGTACCCGGCGCGCAGCCAGCACGAGCTGCTGAAGCGCCTCGTTCACGACGCGGTTGCAGCACTCGCGGGCGTGGCGCGCGTCAACGTCAGCGTGGTGCAGAAGACCACGTCGCATGCCGTCCAGCGCGGCGTCAAGCTGATCCCCGGCGTCAAGAACATCGTCGCCGTGGCGAGCGGCAAGGGCGGGGTGGGCAAGTCGACGACCGCCGCCAACCTCGCACTGGCGCTCGCCGCCGAAGGCGCGCGCGTGGGCGTGCTCGACGCCGACATCTACGGCCCGTCGCAGCCGATGATGCTCGGCCTTGCGGGTCGCCCCGAATCGAAGGACGGCAAGACGCTCGAGCCGCTCGAAGCGTATGGCGTGCAGGCAATGTCGATCGGATTTCTCATCGACATGGACACGCCGATGGTCTGGCGCGGGCCGATGGTCACGCAGGCGCTCGAGCAGCTGCTGAAGGACACGAACTGGCGCGACCTCGACTACCTGATCGTCGACATGCCGCCCGGCACCGGCGACATCCAGCTCACGCTCGCGCAGAAGGTTCCGGTCACCGGCGCCGTCATCGTGACGACGCCGCAGGACATCGCGCTGATCGACGCGCGCAAGGGCCTCAAGATGTTCGAGAAGGTCGGCGTGCCGATCGTGGGCATCGTCGAGAACATGTCGATCCACGTGTGCTCGCAGTGCGGCCACGCCGAGCACATCTTCGGCGAGGGCGGCGCGGAGCGGATGTGCCGCGACTACAAGGCGCCGTTCCTGGGCAGCCTGCCGCTCGACGTGCACATTCGCGAGCAGGCCGATTCGGGCCGGCCATCGGTGGTCGCGGATCCCGACGGCGCCGCGGCGGTCGCCTACAAGGCCATTGCGCGCAAGGTCGCGATCTTCGTGGCGCAGAAGGCGGAGGACTTCTCCGCGAAGTTCCCGAACATCGTCGTCCAGAACACCTGATTCGGTGTCGGAGGTGTAACCCCCGGTGTCGGAGGTGCAACTCGTCTGGACGGGGAGTTGCACCTCCGACACCGGGGGTTACACCTCCGACACCATCAACGGCGGCCCCGCGCGTGCAGACGCGTCAGCAGCCACGCGCACAAGCCCACCGCCATCACGATCAGCGACACGCGAATCGCATTGCGGCTTGCTGCATACGCGATGCTCGACCACGCGAGCCACGCGCAGGCGGCGCAGAACACGAGCGGCGTCAACGGATAGAGCGGCACGCGGAACGGCCGCTCGGCCCCGCCGTCCCTCGCGCGCATCACGAACAGCGACACGCCGACGAGAAACAGGAACGACCAGAACACCGGGGCGGTGAATTCGACCATCGCCTCGAAGCCGTCGTGCTGCAGCGCGCCGAACGCGACGAGCGCAAGTGCGATCGCACCCTGCACGACGAACGACGTCACCGGCACGCCGCGCGCGGCGTGCCAGCCGCTCATGAAGCGAAGCGCGGGCCAGTCGCGGCCCATTGCGTAGTTCGTGCGCGCGCCGACGATCATCGTCGCGTTGATCGACGTCAACGCCGAGACCGCTACGACGAGCGCTATCAGGTTGCCTCCGGCCGTCCCGAATGCGCGGCCCATCACGTCTGCGCCGGGCGCCTTGCTGGCTGCGAGTCCGGAAAGTCCGAGTCCGTGCAGCAGCGCGAGATTGACGGCGAGATAGACGATCGTGATGATCGCGATGCTCACGACGAGCACGGGAACGATGGCCCGCTTGCCGCCGCGCAGTTCGGCGGACAGGTACGCGGCCTCGTTCCAGCCGCCGTAGGTCAGCAGCACGAATACCATCGCGAGGCCCAGAAGCCCCGGCGCCGGCATGTTCCGCAGCGTCGCTGCCGGCAGCGACGCGTCCGTCAGCGTCGACGGCAACAGGAGGCCGGCGAGCACGACCGCGCCGAGTCCCGCCACTTCGATCACCGTGAGCCAGTTCTGCGCGCGCGCCGATGCACGCAGACCGACGATGTTGAGCGTTGTCAGCAGGACGACGATGATGGCCGCCCACACGGCGCCGGATTTCGCGCCGAGCGGAACCACCGTCGACACGTAGTCGCCGAACACGAACGCCAGCAGGGCGACCGCACCGGTATTGATGACGGTCGCGCGGGCCCACGCGTACAGGAAACTCGCGTCGCGTCCGTACGCGCGCGTGAGGAAATGGTAATCGCCGCCCGCGTGGCGATAGGCGGAGGCAAGCTCGGCGTAGCACAGCGCGCCGGCAAGCGAGAGCAGCGCGCCCGCGATCCATGCCGCGATCGCCCAGCCGCCGTCGCCGGTGGTTCCGGCCACCATCGAAGGCGTCTTGAAGATGCCGGCGCCGATCACGATGCCGACGATGATGCCGACACCGTCGCGCCGGCGGAGACTCGGCTGCGGAACGGCCGCGTCTGCCTCCACGGGGTGGGCCTGGCGTCGCCTGGCGCGCGATGCGCGTCAGCGGCGGCTGCCGGTGATCGTGACGTTGCCGGCGCGTCCGGTCAGCCTGCCCTTGAACTCGGGGCCGTCGACGACGACGTGTGCGGCGCGCAGCACGCCTTCGCCATCGTTGAACGCGAACGTAAGGGCGTCGCCGCGCAGGGCCGCGCCCAGCACCGGTTGCGTCTTGCCACCGATCGTGACCGTGCCGCCGACGCGCTGATAGTGCTGCGTGAGCGTGACGGTTCCCTCGGTGCCGAAGGTGTCTTCGCGGAACGTCCACGTACCTTCGACGCTGGCGGGCACATACCACAGGTAACCGTCGCGCGCTTCCACCGACATGTGTTCGTCGGGCTCCCAGTCGCCCATGTTGAACGCATGCGAGGCGACGCGCGTGCCCGGCTTCATTTGCAGGATCAGCGGACGCAGCTTGAGGTTCAGGTCCGGCAGCAGGTACATCGTCACGACGGTCGCGTCGGCGAAGCTCTCCTTGAAGATATCGCCGGTGATGATCCGCACGCGGTCTTCCACGCCGGCGCGCTTCGCATTGCGCCGTGCGAGCTCGGCCATGTTGGCGTCGTATTCGATGCCGGTGGCGCGCGCACCGAACTGCTTGGCCGCCGCGATGGGAATGCGGCCGTCGCCGGCGCCGAGATCGTAGACGATGTCGTCCTTCGTGACCTTGGCAGCGCCGAGCAGCGCGGTGATCAGCGCGTCCGGCGTGGGTATCCAGATGACATCCTTGCCGGCCTGCCCCATCGACGGCTTGTAGATCTCGTCGCCGTATTCCGGCAGCGTCTGCGCGGCGGCGCCCTGGAAGACGGCGAGCGTGAAAGCGAGCGTGAATGCAAGCAGGCGAAGCATCGGAACCCCTCCCAGGGTTGGCGGTATGCGTGGCGCGAGCAGGCGGTCGCCGCCCGACGGCGCCATTAATGCATACGCGGCCGGGACGCTGCAAGGGTGCGCGCAGTATTTCGCGCGCCGTTGCCGGGTAGCTTCGGGTTGATCGGCGTTGTCGATCTGGATAACATCGTCCGATTTGAACGCCATTGCCCCCATGTCCATCAAATCCGACAAATGGATCCGCCGGATGGCGGCGTCGCACAGAATGATCGAGCCGTTCGAGCCCGGCCAGGTGCGCGAGGCGAACGGACACAAGATCGTCTCATACGGCACGTCGAGCTACGGCTACGACATTCGCTGCTCGAACGAATTCAAGATCTTCACGAACATCAATTCGACGATCGTCGACCCGAAGCATTTCGACGCGGGATCGTTCGTCGATTTCAAAGGGGACGTCTGCATCATCCCGCCGAATTCGTTTGCGCTCGCGCGGACCGTTGAATACTTCCGCATTCCGCGCAACGTGCTGGTGGTGTGCATGGGCAAAAGCACGTACGCAAGATGCGGCATTATCGTGAACGTAACGCCGCTCGAGCCCGAATGGGAGGGACACGTCACCCTCGAGTTCTCCAACACCACGCCGCTTCCCGCAAAAATTTACGCAAACGAAGGCGTCGCGCAGGTGGTCTTCTTCGAATCCGACGAGGTGTGCGAAACGTCGTACAAGGACCGCGGCGGCAAGTACCAGGGCCAGCAGGGCGTCACGCTGCCGAAGATCTGAGCGAGGCGAGGACCGGTGTCGGAGGTGTAACCATCGGTACCGGAGCTGCAACTCCACCACGCAGGGAGTTGCACCTCCGACACCAGCCGTTATCCCGACGCCAACACCGTCTATCCGAGCCGGCTCGACAGCGCGTACACCAGCGCGCCCATGATTGCCGCGGCGGGGAGCGTCACCACCCACGCGATCACGATCCGCTGCGCGACGCGCCAGCGCACCGCGGACGCGCGCCGCGCCGCGCCGACGCCGATGATCGCGCCGGTGATCGTGTGGGTCGTCGACACCGGGACGCCGAGCCCGGTCGCGAGGAACAGCGTGATCGCGCCGCCGGTCTCCGCGCAGAAGCCCTGGATCGGCTTCAGGTGCGTGATCCGCGAGCCCATCGTGTGCACGATGCGCCAGCCGCCCATCAGCGTGCCGAGCGCCATCGCGAGCTGGCAGGTGATGACCACCCAGAACGGCACGTGGAACGTGTCGCCGAGCATGCCCTGCGAGAACAGCAGAACGGCGATGATGCCCATCGTCTTCTGCGCGTCGTTGCCGCCGTGGCCGAGTGAATACATCGCGGCCGATACGAGCTGCAGGATGCGAAAGCGCCGGTCGACCGCGAACGGCGTCGAGCGAAGGTTCGCCCATTGCACGATGACGACGAGGAGTTGCGCGAGCACGAAACCGAGCAGCGGCGAGAGCACGATGCCGGCCGCCGTCTTGCCGAGCCCGCCGAACACGACGGCGCCGAGGCCCGCCTTGGCGATCCCGGCGCCGGCCAGGCCGCCGATCAGCGCATGGCTGCTGCTCGACGGCAAGCCGAGCGCCCACGTGATCGCGTTCCAGGCAATCGCGCCGGTCAGTGCGCCGAAGATCACGTGCGCGTCGATCACGCCGGCTTCGACGATGCCGGTGCCGATCGTTTGCGCAACGTGCAGCCCGAACACCAGGAACGCGATGAAGTTGAAGAACGCCGCCCAGACGACGGCAGTGCCGGGTTTCAACACGCGCGTCGACACGACGGTTGCGATCGAGTTGGCCGCGTCGTGCAGGCCGTTCATGAAGTCGAACAGCAGCGCGATCGCGATCAGTCCGGCGACCGCGTACGAACCGAGCGCGACGGCTTCCATCGAGCTGCCGGCTGTCAGGCCGCCTGGCGGGCGACAGTGATCGAGGCGGGCACGGTTACACGTGCTTCGCCGTGACGGTCTGCACGACGTTGGCGACGTCGTCGCACTTGTCGACGACGCGCTCGATCAGCTCGTAGAGCTCCTTGCGGTCGAGATAGCCGATGGGGTTGAGCGCGCCCGCGCCGAGCTCGGTGCGGATGCGCGCAAGCCCGGCGTCGAACGATTCGTCGGCGCGCTCCTCGATCTGGCCGATGCGCTCGCACAGCCGGAAGATCGTCCGATGCTCGCGCGTGATCGCGTCGAGGTGGGGCATCACCTGCTGCAGCAGCTCTCCGCTCTCGACGACGGCGTCGATCATCGAGCGCATCTCGTTGGCGAACGTCGAGATCGAATAGCGCTGGATGCCCTTGGCCGTATCTTCGATGAGGTCGACGACGTCGTCCAGGTCGTGCGCGAGGTGCAGGATGTCCTCGCGGTCGATCGGCGCCTGGAACGTGCGGTTCGCGCCGATGAAGATCTGCCGGGCGACCGCGTCGGCGCGTTTCTCGATCGCGCGGATCGACGCTACGTGGTCCTCCGCCCCGGTGTCCTTTCCGCTCGTCATCTCGCGCAACTCCTGCGCCGCTTCGTGGATGCACTTCGCCTGTTCGCAGAACTGGCTCGTGAAGCTGATCTCCGGCGGCATCAGCCGGCGGAACAGGTTGAGTGCCATGGGCTGGATTTGCGATCGGATGGGGAAGAGGCGACCATTCGGCGCGCGGGGGCGCCGAATGCGCGATGCCCGAGCCTTGTCGAATGGAGCGAAGCGTGATGTTACCCGGCGTGCCCGCCCGGTCGAAGGCGTTCTCGATCACGGTGATCGCCGCCTGCCAGGTGGCAGCGATGTCGCTGTGGTTCTCCGCTTCCGCCGTGCTGCCCGCGCTGACGGTGGAATTCCACCTGACTGCGTTCACGCAGGCGGCGCTGACGAGCGCGGTCCAGCTCGGATTCGTCGTCGGTTGCGTCGCAAGCGCCGTGACGGGACTCCCCGATCGCGGCGATCCGCGGCGGCTGTTCGCGCTGTCCGCCTTCGTGGGTGCGCTCGCCAACACGGGACTGCTCGTCGTCGACCCGTCGTCGGCGACGGCGCTCTTGCTGCGCGGGATCACCGGCGTGTGCATGGCGGGCGTCTATCCGATCGGCATGAAGCTCGCATCCACGTGGGCAAAGGGCGACATGGGCTTGATGGTCGGCATCCTCGTCGGCGCACTGACGCTCGGCTCTGCTTCGCCGCACCTGTTCAACGCGCTCGGCGGAGTCGACTGGCGCACGCCGCTCGCCATCGCATCGATTTCCGCGCTGGCCGCCGCGCTTGCGATCGGACTCGCGGCTGTCGGTCCCAATCGCGCGCCGGCGCCGGGCATCGATCCGCGCGCCGTGCTTTCCGCGTGGCGCGACGTGCCGTTGCGGCTTGCGAATCTCGGGTATCTCGGCCACATGTGGGAGCTCTACGCGATGTGGGCGTGGATCGGCGTGTTCCTGAACGCGAGCTTCGCGCTCACGATGACGCCGGATACCGCCGCCGTCCGCGCGAAGCTCGCGACGTTCGTGACGATCGCCTCGGGTGCGATCGGCTCGGTGGCAGCGGGGGTCCTGGCCGACCGGCTCGGACGCACCACGCTGACGATCGTCGCGATGGCGGTGAGCGGCAGTTGCGCCGCGACGATCGGCTGGCTCTACGGCGGCCATCCGGCGGCGCTCGTCGCGGTCTGCATCGTCTGGGGCATCAGCATCGTCGCCGACTCGGCGCAGTTCTCCGCCGCGATCGCCGAACTGGCCGATCGCACGCGCGTCGGGACGATGCTCACGCTGCAGACCGCGCTCGGCTTCACGTTGACACTCGTGACCATCCACCTGATGCCGCACTTCGTCGCCGCGATCGGATGGCGCTACGCCTTCGTGCCGCTGGCCATCGGGCCGGCGATCGGCGTGCTCGCCATGGCCCGCCTGCGCGCGCGGCCGGAGGCGATTCGCCTCGCGGGCGGGCGGCGCTGACGTCTCCGCCGGCGCCGGCGCCAGCGAGACCGGAGCGTGAAGCAAACGAAACAAAAATGGGTCCGTCCGGAGCGGCCGCTGTGCCCTTTGCGGCCCTAAACTTCGTCGTTCCGCGAGGCGCCGATGCGGAGCACTCGCCACCGTTTTCGCCAGCGACCCGGGCGGAATATTCGCGTTGGTCAGGCAAATCGGGTCGGCGTAGCATGAAAACCCGCCGCAGCAGCTAGCGGCCCCGGAAAATCGCACCTGAAGGGAGTCGGCCATGGGTTATCAGCTCGAAGGTCGTTTGCTGGAAGTCTGCAATTGCCGCGTCCTGTGTCCTTGCTGGATTGGCGAGGACCCCGATTTCAAGACCTGCGACACGATCGTCGCCTGGCATTTCGACAAGGGAAAGATCAACGGCGTCGACGTCGCCGATCGCACGATCGCACTGATCGCGCACATTCCCGGCAACATCCTGCAGGGCAACTGGCGGGCGGCCGTCTATCTCGACGACCGCGTGACGCCGGCGCAGGAGGACGCCATCCTCGCCGTCTACACCGGCAAGCTTGGCGGTCCGGTCGGCGATCTCGTGAAGCTCGTCGGCGAAGTCGTATCGGTCGAAAAGGTGCCGATCAAGTTCACCGTCGAAGGCGGCAAGGGCATCATCGAAGTAGGAGACGCGGGTTATGCGGAACTGACGCCTTACCAGAGCGCAACTGGCGAAACGACAACGCTCGCGAACACGGTCTTCTCGACCGTGCCGGGCGCGCCGGTGTTCGTCGGCAAGGCGCTTGAGTACCGCTCGAAGAACCACGCGAAGATGGGGAAGGACATCCACATCAAGGGCCACAACGCGCTGCAGAGCGTGTTCCGTTTCGAGGCCTGAACGGCCGACGCTTGGGCGGCCGTCGCGCATGCACGCGGGCGGCCGCTCGCTCGGATTCATTGCGTGACGCCGTAGCGGCGTGACATCGATCAACGCGTAGCGTGATGCCTGTCAACGCGGTTGCAGCCTCGACCCGCCGATCACCGGCCATCGCGCACGCGTCGGTCGCGCTTCCTTTCGTGGTCGCGCTGTGCCTGCTCGCGTGGCTCGCGCTCGCCGTGTGGAGCGCGAGCCCGTGGCAGCGCCTGCTCGATCACGGCAATTGGTCCGATCTCGCCTGGCTCGCTGCGCTATGCCGCGCCGTGCCGGCCGGCGAGGCTTTGGTCCCCGCGCTCGCTTATGCGCTCGCGTGGCTGCTGATGATCGCCGCGATGATGCTGCCGACGACGCTGCCGCTGCTCGCGCTGTTTCGGCGGATCGTCGCGGGCCGGTCCGACGTCGCTGCGCTCGTCGCATGGGTGGCGGTTGGCTACGCCGCGGCGTGGCTCGGGTTCGGGGTCGCGGCCTACGGTATCGACGCGGCGGTGCGCGCCGCGGTGGCGCAGTCGGGCTGGCTCGTCGCGCACGGTTGGGTGGTGGGGAGCGTGGTGATCGCCGGCGCCGGCGCGTTCCAGTTCAGTGCGCTCAAGTACCGTTGCCTCGAGCGTTGCCGGACGCCGTTCGGCTTCGTCAACGCGCACTGGCGCGGCCGCAATCCGCGGCGCGAAAGCTTTGCGCTCGGACTCGCTCACGGGCTGTTCTGCGTGGGCTGCTGCTGGGCGCTGATGCTCGTGACTTTCGTCGTCGGCATGGGCAGCATCGGCTGGATGCTGGTGCTCGCTGCGGCCATGGCGGCCGAGAAGAACTTGCCGTGGGGTGCGCGCCTGCGCACGCCGCTCGGCCTCGCGCTGCTCGCCTGGGGCATGGGCATCGCCGTCGCGAACGCCTGACGGCAAATATTCGCCCCGCACGCCGGCGCCTTTGGCGCACAATTCGCGCCTGACTTTGCACCGGCCGAACGTGTTGTGCGCTTCGGTGTCGGAGGTGCAACCCGCCATGTCTGACACCGGCGAGGCAGTTACACCTCCGACACCGGGGGTTGCACCTCCGACACCGGTGACTCTAATCATGGAGCAACGATGAAATTCCGCTTTCCGGTGATCATCATCGACGAGGATTACCGCTCGGAGAACGCCAGCGGACTCGGCATCCGCGCGCTCGCCCGCGCGATCGAGAGCGAGGGCGGCGAAGTGCTCGGCGTCACGAGCTACACCGACCTCGCCAGCTTCGCGCAGCAGCAGTCGCGCGCATCGGCGTTCATCCTGTCGATCGACGACGAGGAATTCGGCGCCGGCTCGCCCGAGGAGACCCGCAATGCGCTCGCGAAGCTCCGGGCGTTCGTCGAGGAGATCCGCTTCCGCAATTCCGAGATCCCCGTGTTTCTGCACGGCGAGACGCGCACATCGCGGCATATCCCGAACGACATCCTGCGCCAGCTGAACGGCTTCATCCACATGAACGAGGACACGCCCGAGTTCGTGGCGCGCTACATCCTGCGCGAGGCCCGCACGTACCTCGACAGCCTCGCGCCGCCGTTCTTCCGCGCGCTCGTGCATTACGCGAACGACGGCTCGTACTCGTGGCACTGTCCCGGCCATTCGGGCGGCGTCGCGTTCCTGAAGAGCCCCGTGGGACAGATGTTCCACCAGTTCTTCGGCGAGAACCTGCTGCGCGCCGACGTCTGCAACTCGGTCGACGAGCTCGGCCAGCTGCTCGATCACTCGGGGCCCGTCGCCGCGTCCGAGCGCAACGCCGCGCGGATCTTCAACACCGACGAGCTGTTCTTCGTCACCAACGGCACGTCGACGTCGAACAAGATGGTGTGGCATGCGACGGTCGCGCCCGGCGACATCGTCGTCGTCGACCGCAACTGCCACAAGTCGGTGCTGCACGCCATCACGATGACGGGCGCGATCCCGGTGTTCCTGACCCCGACGCGCAATCACATGGGCCTGATCGGCCCGATCCCGATGGAGGAGTTCAGCTGGGAGAACATCGAGAAGAAGATCCGCGCCCACCCGTTCGCCCGCCACGTCAAGACGAAGCCGCGCATCCTCACGCTGACCCAGAGCACGTACGACGGCGTGCTGTACAACGCCGACACGATCAAGGAGCTGCTGTCGACGAAGATCGACACGCTGCACTTCGACGAGGCGTGGTTGCCGCACGCGGCGTTCCACGACTTCTACCGCGGCATGCACGCGATCGGCCGGGACCGTCCGCGGTCGAAGGACGCGCTGATCTTCTCGACGCAGTCGACGCACAAGCTGCTCGCAGCGCTGTCGCAGGCATCGCAGATCCTCGTGCAGTACAGCGAGACGCGCCAGCTCGACCGCTATCGCTTCAACGAGGCGTACCTGATGCATTCGTCGACATCGCCGCAGTACGCGATCATCGCGTCGTGCGACGTCGCGGCGGCGATGATGGAGCCGCCGGGCGGCACGGCGCTCGTCGAGGAATCGATCATGGAAGCGCTCGACTTCCGCCGCGCGATGCGCAAGGTCGACGAGGAGTACGGCGACTCGTGGTGGTTCAAGGTCTGGGGTCCCGAGCACCTGGCCGAGGAGGGCATCGGCGACCGGGAGGACTGGATGATCCGCGCCGAGGACAAGTGGCACGGCTTCGGCAACCTCGCGCCCGGCTTCAACATGCTCGATCCGATCAAGGCGACCGTGCTCACGCCGGGCCTCGACGTATCGGGCGACTTCGCCGGGCAGGGCATCCCGGCGGCGATCGTCACCAAGTACCTGGCCGAACATGGCGTGATCGTCGAGAAGACGGGACTGTACTCGTTCTTCATCATGTTCACGATCGGGATCACGAAGGGCCGCTGGAACACGCTCGTCACCGCGCTGCAGCAGTTCAAGTCCGACTACGACGCGAATCAGCCGCTGTGGCGCGTGCTGCCCGAGTTCGTGCAGGTCCACCCGCGCTACGAGAAGATCGGGCTGCGTGATCTGTGCGACAGCATTCACGGCATCTACAAGGCCAACGACATCGGCCGGCTGACGACCGAGATGTACCTGTCGAACCTGGAGCCCGCGATGAAGCCCGCCGACGCGTTTGCGCGGATGGCGCACCGCGAAATCGAGCGCGTGGAGATCGACGACCTCGAGGGCCGCGTCACCAGCGTGCTGTTGACGCCGTATCCGCCGGGCATACCGCTATTGATCCCCGGCGAGCGGTTCAATCGCCAGATCGTCAAGTATCTGCAGTTCGCGCGCGACTTCAACGAGCGCTTCCCCGGCTTCGACACCGACATCCACGGCCTCGTCGAGGAAGAAATCGCGGGACGCAAGCGCTACTTCGTCGACTGCGTCGCGGGCGCCAAGGTGATCGCGGCGATGCCGACGCTGCGCGTGCGGGCGGTGCGAAAAGGCAGCTGACCCCGGTTGTTGCTGGAGCGCCCGATTGCGGGAAGAACCTCGGTTAAAATAAGCGGTTGCGTCCCTTCCCAGGCTGTTTCTCCGATGAACGACGGCGCGCAGGTCTCGACAGCAGCCCTGTTGCGAGCGCAGGAAGGTTCGGCGCCCGCCGGCACCCTGCCCAAGGCTGCCACCGGCATTCCGGGCCTCGACGAAATCACGCTCGGCGGGCTTCCGCGCGGCCGTCCGACGCTGGTCTGCGGCGGCGCCGGATGCGGCAAGACGCTGCTGGCGATGGAATTCCTCGTTCGCGGCGCAACGCAATTCGACGAGCCGGGCGTTTGCGTCACGTTCGAGGAAACGGAGGCCGAGCTCGCGGAAAACGTGCGTTCCCTGGGTTTCGACGTCGATGGACTGGTCCAGCGCGGCATGCTCGCATTCGATCACGTGCACATCGATCGGCGCGAGATCGAGGAGACCGGCGAGTACGATCTCGAGGGCTTGTTCGTTCGCCTCGGGTTCGCGATCGACTCCATCGGCGCGAAGCGCGTCGTGCTCGACACGATGGAGGCGCTGTTCGGCGGCTTCTCGAACATGGCGATATTGCGCTCGGAGCTTCGGCGCCTGTTCCGCTGGCTCAAGGACCGCGATGTCACCGTCGTCATCACCGGCGAGCGTGGCGACGGGACGCTCACGCGGCAAGGCCTCGAGGAATACGTCTCCGACTGCGTGATCCTGCTCGACCACCGCGTCAACGAACAGATCTCGACGAGACGGCTGCGGGTCGTCAAATACCGCGGCACGAGCCACGGCACCAACGAATATCCGTTCCTGATCAACGAGCAGGGCATCTCTGTGCTGCCCGTCACGTCGCTCGGCCTCGCGCATCGCGTCAGCAACGAGCGCGTCTCGAGCGGCATTCCGCGGCTCGATGCGATGCTGGGCGGCGCGGGTTTTTACCGCGGATCGTCGATCCTGGTGTCGGGCGCCGCGGGCTCGGGCAAGTCGACGATCGCGGCGCACTTCGCCGACGCGGCGTGCAGGCGCGGCGAGCGCTGCCTGTTCCTGGCGTTCGAGGAATCGCGCGACCAGATCGTGCGCAACATGCGCTCCGTCGGCATCGATCTTGCGCGCCACGTCGACAGCGGCCACCTGCTGATGGAGGCGGCGCGGCCGTCGCTGCATGGCCTCGAGACGCATCTCGCGCAGATTCACCGCCAAATCGACACCTTCGACCCGCAGGCGGTGGTCATCGACCCGATCAGCAATCTCGGCTACGCGACCCAGAGGCTCGACCTGTCGGCGATGTTGCTGCGCATGATCGACTTCCTGAAATCGAAGGGGATCACCGCGCTTTTCGTGAACCTCGCGGCCGGCGGGGTGCCGCTGGATGCGACCGACCTGGGCGTGTCATCGCTAATCGACACGTGGCTGGTTCTGCGCGACATCGAGGCGGGCGGGGAGCGAAACCGCGGCCTGTACGTGATCAAGTCGCGCGGCATGCAGCACTCCAATCAGATTCGCGAATTCGTGATCACGTCGGACGGAATCGACCTGCTCGACGTGTATGCCGGCCCCGACGGCGTGCTGACCGGGTCGCTGCGCGCCGCGCAGGAAGCGCGGGAGAATGCAGCGGCTATGGCTCGTGATCAGGAGCAGCAGCGACGACAACGCGACCTCAAGACCCGGAGGGTCGTGCTGCAGGCGCAGATCGAGGCGCTGCAGCAGGAGGCGAGCACGCTGGAGGAGGAAATCAGCTTCCAGTCGAGCCAGTTCGCATTGGCAACCGATACAATCGAGTCGGAGCGACGGGCAGCCGCCCGCCGCCGCGGGGGTGAGGAAGCGTCATGAACGGGAACGGGGGCAACGAGCGCCATTCGGCGTCCGAGCCGGGTGCGGTGCCACCGAACGGCACGGCGGAGCTGTGGGAGTTGCGGTTGTACACCGCGGGACAGACGCCCAAGTCGGTGCTCGCATTCAACAACCTCAAACGGATCTGCGAAGAGCACATGCCCGGACGCTATCAGATCGAGGTGATCGACCTGCTGCAGAATCCGCGGCTCGCGAAGGAAGACCAGATCGTCGCGATCCCGACGCTCGTGCGCAAGCTTCCGCAGCCCCTGCGGAAGATCATCGGCGACCTTTCGGATACCGAGCGTACGCTGGTCGGACTGCAACTGCGCCCGCGCAACGCTTAGGAAGGGCGGAAGCCGGTGGCCGAATCGCAAGACAGGCTCGACGAAGAGATCGCTCGCCTGCGCGAACGGCTCGAAAGCGCCGAGGAGATGCGGCAGGCAATCATCGCCGAGCAGATCGACGGGTTCGTCGTCGGCGATGATGCGGATCGCGTGGTACTGCTCGAAGCCAGCAGCGCGCCGGTCCGCACGCTCGTCGAGCGACTTCCGGACAGCGTCGCCACGGTGTCGCGCGACGGTGCCATCCTCTACGCCAATCGCCGGTTCAGCGAGCTGGTCGGACATCCGCTCGGGCGAATGTTCGCCATGTCGATGCTGGAGGTCGTCGCCGAGGGCAGCCGTGCGACGTTCGAGCGCTTCCTGGCGGCGAACGAGCTCGACGCGTCGGTTCGCATCCAGCTGGTCCACGCCAATGGCGAGCAAATCATGGCGCGTGTGACGGCGATGGCGCTCGGCAACGATCATACGTCGCTGCTGATCGAAGAGCGCTTCGCCGAGCACGACGACGCCGAGCACGCGCTGCGGGAGATCGCCGCGGGCAACATCGACGGTGTGATCGTGGGCGGCGAGCACGTGATGCTGCTCACCGACGCGCAGCGTCCTTACCACGCG
>Ga0070664_100002515_pt1 | contig 14773 bp, 6 predicted proteins | sample KBSC73metaG_FD_65863 | JGI IMG/M metagenome (GOLD analysis project Ga0070664, IMG submission 65863) | Corn rhizosphere microbial communities from Kellogg Biological Station, Michigan, USA - KBS C7-3 metaG | ecosystem: Host-associated > Plants > Roots > Rhizosphere > Soil ... | reverse complement strand
GTCCCCTTCCGCCCCTCGCGGATGATCCACTTCTTCGACGCCTCGAACGAGAAGATGGCGGCCAAGGTCCCGGACATGGCCAAGCAGGCCGACATCCTCCTCGGCAACCTCGAGGACGCGGTCCCGGTCGACAAGAAGCTCGCCGCGCGCGAAGGCCTCGTCAAGATCGCCGGCGAGGTCGACTTCGGCGAGACCCAGCTGTGGACCCGCGTCAACTCCCTCGAGAGCCCCTGGGCCCTCGACGACCTGACGACGCTCGTCACCGAGATCGGCGACAAGCTCGACGTCATCATGGTCCCGAAGGTCGAGGGCGCCTGGGACATCCACTACGTCGATCGCCTGCTCGCCCAGCTCGAGGCGAAGGCCGGCCTCGACCGCCCGATCCTCGTCCACGCGATCCTCGAGACGTCGCTCGGCGTCGTCAACCTCGAGGAGATCGCCACCGCGAGCCCGCGGATGCAGGGCATGAGCTTCGGGCCGGCGGACCTGGCGGCCTCGCGGCGGATGAAGACGACCCGGGTCGGCGGCGGGCATCCCGGCTATCTGGTCATCAACGACCCGAACCCGGACGACCCCGACGCGCCGCGGGCAACCGCCCAGCAGGATCCCTGGCACTACTCGATCGCGCGAATGGTCGATGCCTGCACCTCGGCGGGACTGCTGCCCTTCTACGGCCCCTACGGCGACATCAAGGACACGGCCGGCTGCGAGGCGCAGTTCCGGGCCGCGTTCCTGCTCGGCTGCGTCGGCGCCTGGTCGCTGCACCCGGTCCAGATCGAGATCGCCAAGAAGGTCTTCAGCCCCGACCCCGAGGAGGTCCGGTTCGCCAGGAAGGTGATCGAAGCGATCCCCGACGGCAAGGGCGTCCACATGATCGACGGGAAGATGCAGGACGACGCCACCTGGAAGCAGTGCAAGGTGATGGTCGACCTCGCCGAGATGCTCGCCGACAAGGACCCGGCCCTGAAGGAGGCCTACGGAATTTGAGAGGCGTGGGGCAAGCCCGGTTCCGTGGTTGCTCTGATTAGTAGAGCGCGGCTGCTCTAGATATTAGAGCGGGGCTGCTCTATCCTTTGGCGGGATTCGAGTGAACCCCTTCCGCTACAGCGAGCCGGTGCCGCCGGCCGAGCTGATCGACCGCGACGAGGAGACCACGATTCTCGTCGAGACCGCGGTCAGCGGCAACAACAGCCGGCTGGTCGCGCCGCGGCGCTACGGGAAGACGTCGCTTCTGAACCGGCTCGGCGAAGCGCTCGCGAAGGAGGGCTGGAACGCCGTCTACGTCGACTTCTTCGGCGTCCTCACCCTCGCCGACGTAAGCGCCCGGGTCGAGCGCGCCTACGCGACCCAGCTCGAGGGCAAGGTGGCCGCCTGGTTCGCCGGGTTCCGGCGGCGGCTGCGACCGAGCCTGCGGATCGGCGCCGACGAGACGGTCAGCGCCGACCTCGAGCTCTCGCTCGACCCGGCAGCGGAGCCGCCGCTGCTGGAGCGGCTGTCGATCCCGAAGCGGATGTTCGAGCGAACCGGGACCCGGACGCTCGTCGTCTTCGACGAGTTCCAGGACGTGCTCACCGCCTCCGATCGCGCCGACGCGGTGATCCGCAGCGAGATCCAGCACCACGGCGACGCCGCCAGCTACGTCTTCGCCGGCTCCCAGCTCGGGATGATGCGGAGCCTTTTCGCCGACAAGCGCCGCGCCCTCTACGGCCAGGCCCGCGCCCTCGACCTCTCCCCTCTCGACCCCGGCGACGTCGCCGAGTACCTCGATGGCCGCTTCCGGGCCACGAACCGCGAGATCGGCGACGCGCTCGACCCGCTGCTCGCGCTCGCCCACGGCCACCCGCAGCGGACGATGCTGCTCGCGCACCTGCTCTGGGAGCGGACCCCGGCCGGCTCCCGCGCCGGCGAGGAGCAGTGGCTCGGCGCCGCCGAGCAGGCGATGGTCGAGGTCCAGGACGAGCTGCGGGCGATCTGGACCGGGCTCAGCGCCGGCCAGCGGCGCGTGCTGACGGCGGTTGCCGAGAACCGGGAGGGGATCTACGCCGCCGGCCGCCGCCACGGCGGCTCACGGGGCGGCTCGGCGAAGGCCGCCGTCGACGCCCTCGCCGACAGCGGCGAGATCTACCGCGACCCCGACACGAAGACGGGGTACCGGGTCGTCGATCCGCTGCTCGGCGAGTGGGTGGCCGCGGGCAGGACGCTCGGATGAGCCGCCGCCGCCCGGACCTCGGACCTGGGTCGCTGAGGTGATGCCATACAACCGCTGAGCGACCCACGTCCCGGGGAGATGCACGATCATCCCCGGACGTGAGCGAAGCGGAAGCGATCGATCCCCGCCGGCGCCGGATCTACGTCACCGGGCACCGCAACCCCGATACCGACTCGATCGCGTCGGCGATCGCCTATGCGGAGCTGAAGCAGCAGCTCGACCCCGAGAGTGATTACGTGCCGGTCCGGCTCGGCGAGGTCAACACCCAGACGACGTGGGCGCTCGAGCGCAGCGCGGCCCGCTCACCCGACCGCATGGTCCACGTCTTCCTCCGGGTGAGCGACGTGATGCGGGAGGAGTTCCCGGTTGCCGGCCACGAGGAGCCGATCCGCGTGGTCGGGCGGGAGATGGCCGCCGGCGACCTCGACATCGTCCCGATCGTCGGCGACCGCGGCGAGCTGATCGGGGTGATGACCGAGCGCGCCCTCGCCCATCGCTACATCCGCGAGACCGGCAGGACCCACAGCCTGGCCGATGCGCCGACCACCGTCACGGCGATCTGCGAGGTCCTCGACGGCGAGCTGGTCGAGGGTGAGGACGGCATGGTCAACGGCCGCGTCTGGGTGCATTCGATCGACGCGACGCGCAGCGACAGCCGGATCTCCGCCGGCGACGTCGTCGTCGTCGGCAACCGGGTCGACGCCCAGCGACAGTCGATCGAGCTCGGCGCAGCGGTGCTGATCGCGAGCAACGGGCTCGCGCCCGAGCCGGAGGTCCGTGAGCTCGCCCGCGAGCGCGGCTGCCGGATCATCATCAGCCCGCTCGACTCCTACGTGAGCTGCCGGATGGTCACCCTCGCCTCACCCTGCGAGGGGATGGCAGACCGCGAGCCGCTCACGGTCGATCCCGACGACCTGATCGCAGACGTCTCCGAGCAGGTCAAAGACGTCCACTACCAGGCCGCGGTCGCGGTCGACACGCGCAACCGCCCGGTCGGGCTGCTGACGCGCGGCGACCTCGTCGCCCCGAGCCCACGGCGGGTGATCCTCGTCGACCACGCCGAGGCCGCGCAGAGCGTGCCGGGCGTCGAGCAGGCGGAGATAGTCGAGATCCTCGACCACCACCACATCGGCTCGATCGAGACGCGGATCCCGGTGACCGCGACCTTCGATCCGGTCGGATCGACCGCGACGCTGATCGCCGAGCGGTTCGCGGGCGCGGAGATCGAGCCGATGGACTCGACGGCGATCATGCTGATCTGCGCGATCCTCTCCGACACGGTCCTGCTCAACTCGCCGACGACGACCGACCGCGACCGGAACGCGATCGACCTCCTCGAGGACCTGATCGACGTCAATGCGATCGAGCTCGGGCGGGAGATGTTCGCCTCGACCTCCGATGTCTCCGAGATGCCGGCGGCCGAGATCGTGAGTCGTGACGCCAAGGAGTACACGCTCGCCTCGGGCGAGACGATCTCGATCGCCCAGATCGAAACGGTCGGCAGCGGGGTCCTCGAACGCCATGACGAGCTGGCCAAGGCGATCGCCGAGGTCCGCGAGCGCAACGGCTACGCCCTCGCCGCACTGATGGTCACCGACATCCTCTCCAAGGGGACGGTGCTGATCACGTCCGGAGACGACTCCGCCGTCGTCCGCGCCTTCGGCGAGGGCGACGACGACGGGCTGATCTCGATGCCGGGCGTGATGAGCCGCAAGAAACAGGTCGCCCCCGTCCTGCTCGGAGCCTGATCCGAGCAGGACGGCTCGGAGCCTGTTTCGGCCCCCCTACTGCGTGGCCGCCTCGGCCTCGCGCGCGTACTGCTCGTAGCTGCGGGCCACCAAGCGTGCGACCCGCCGCCCTGCGGGGCCGGCATTGCCGGCGTTCTCGAACATCTTCCATGCCCGGAAGCCGGCGAGGGCGGCGGCGTGGACGTCGCCGGTCTCGTCGTCCTCGATGCCGAAGCGCTCCGCGCGGGTCCGGCCGGTGATCAACCGCCGGAGCCCCTCGAGCAGGTCGGCGGGAACCTCGACACCGTCGACGACGATCCGCTCGTAGGCGCGGATCAAACCGACCATGTGCATCTCCGGCGCCAGCCGCAGAGCCTCGACGTGGTCGCGCAGGGCCGCCAGCTCCGGATGGCGGTAGGCGAGCTCCTCGAGGCGCTCGAGCGCACGATCGGCCTTGAGGGCGTCGCTGCGCTGATGGAACCCGTCGACGGCCTGCTCGAGCTCGGGCAGGCACGAGACCTCACGCAGCCGCCGGCGCAGGCCGACGCCGCTGAGCCCGCCGGCGTCGGCAAGCTCGAACGCGCGCCGAAGGCCGGCGAGCCCGTAGCGGTCGAGGAGCGCCGATCGCTCGTCGGCCCCGATCGCAGCAGCGCCGGCGTGGAATGCAGCCGCTGACGCGAGCAGCTCATCGCGATCGCCGCTCGCCGCGGCCAGCTCGCCGATCAGGGCGACGTCCTCGCCGAGCGCCGTGCCCGTCGCCGCAACCTCCGCGAGCAGTCCGAAAACAGGCGCGACGGCGGCCACGGCATGTCCGAGTCCGGCGTCGACCGCTGCGGTCGCATCGCCGAGGTCCCCTCCGGCGAGGTCCGCCTTGGTCAGCGCCACCGCGAAGTTGACCGCCGAGAGCGTCCGCCGCAGATCCTCGTCGATCGTCTCGCCGGCGATCGCATCCGCTTCCGCGGCCTCGTCGGCGGCGACGACGAGCAGGACCGCGTCGGCGTCCCGGTCGGGGCGGCCGATCGTCAGCGAGACGGTCCGCAGCGACTCGACCGGCAGCTCGACCTCGATCCGGCTCAGCTCCGCTCCGGGCTCGATCATCGCCGTCGGCAGCCGTCCCTCCGCGGTCAGCCCGGCCTCGATCCGCTCGCCCGCCGCGGTCAGGGCGGTGACCCGTTCGCGATCGCCGGGCCGGATGTCGACGACCGCGGCAAGCGAACCGAGGCCGCGACCGTCGTCGAGGCGGCGGCCGACCAGCGCCGCGGCGAGGGTCGAGCGGCCGCTGCCGGGCCGGCCCGCCAGCGCGAGCCGGAGCGGCGCCACGAGCCGGTCGCGGACCGCGGTCAGGTCGGCGAGCGCCTCCCCGTCAGCGATCCCCATCCCGACGACCGAATCGCAGAGCGCGACGACCCGGCGCGCGAGCCCGCTCGACAGCGGCGCCGGCTCGAACGGGCGCCGCCGCTGCGGCGCCGGGGCGGGATTCGCCAGCGCCGCCGGCGCCTCCTCCTCAGCAGCCACCGTCCCCGTCTCGGCCCCGGATTCGAGGGCAGCGCGCGCCGCTGCCGCCATCGCTCCGGCCGTCGCGAAGCGCTCGAGCGGATCGTCGCTGACCGCCCTGGCGACGACGGCGGCGAGCGCCGGCGTCACGCCGACGCTCTCGAGCCGCGGCCGCTCGGTGCCGCCGAGCATGTCCCAGAGCAGGCAGCCAACCGAGTAGACGTCACCGCGCACCTCGTCGATCGCCTCGCCGCCGTGCCGCTCCGGAGGCATGTAGCGGGCGGTGCCCATCACCTGGTCCCCGACGTCGGTCGCATCGTCGTCGCCGACCGCCTTGGCGAGGCCGAAGTCGGTCAGGTAGACGCCGCCGCTCGCCGCGTCGACGAGCACGTTTCCCGGCTTGATGTCGCGGTGGACGAGCCCCTTGGCGTGGGCGGCGTCGAGCGCGTCGGCAACCCGCTCGAGGACCTCGACCGCGACCTCGGGCTCGAGCCGGCCGCGCTCGGCGAGGCGCTCCCGCAGGCTGCCGCCGGCGATGAAGCGCATGACGATGAAGAGGCGGTCGTCGTGCTCTCCGGCCCAGATGATCGGCACCACGTTCGGATGCTCGAGGGCCGCGGCGATCTTCCACTCGCGCTCGAAGCGGGCCCGGAACTCGGGCCGGTCGGCGAGCCCGGGAGCCATCACCTTGAGCGCGACCTCGCGGTCGAGGCTCTGCTGCGTAGCCCGGTAGACGACCGCCATCCCGCCCTCCCCCGCGACCTCCTCGATCAGGCAGTCGGCGACCACCGATCCGACGCCGATCTCGCGGTGGACCGTGATCGACGACGGCCGCCCGGCGGCGGCCTGCGCGGCCCGCCCGAGCTCGCCGGCCGACGGATAGCGCTCATCGGGATCGCGGGCGAGCGCCCGCGCGAGCACCGCGTCGAATGCCGGCGGGATCCCCGGCGCCACCTGGGTGACCATCGGCGCGGGCTCCTGGATCTTCGCCAGCAGCCGGCCCTCGTTCGTCTCGTTCATGTACGGCGGGCGCCCGGTCAGCGCCTCGAACAGCGTTACGCCGAGCGCGTAGACGTCGGTGCGGTGGTCGACCTCGCGACCGCGCGCCTGCTCCGGCGACATGTAGTCGACGGTCCCGATCACGGCGCCGGTGCCGCTCAGCATCGTCTTCGACGAGACCCGCTTCGATAGTCCGAAGTCGGTCAGGTACGAGTGATGGGAGCGCTGATCGACGATCAGGATGTTGGTCGGCTTGACGTCGCGGTGGACCAGGTCGCGGGCGTGGGCGGCGTCGAGGGCGGAAGCGATCCCGGAGACGATCTGCGCCGCCAGGCGCGGCTCGAGCCTGCCGCGCTGGCCGATCAGGCTGGCCAGGTTCCAGCCATCGCTTACGTAGCGCATCGCGATGAACAGATGGCCGCCGGGCGCCTCGTCGGCGTCGTAGACCGGGATCACGTGCGGATGCTCGACGGCGATCGCGATCATCGCCTCACGCAGGAACCGCTCACGGAAGCTGCGGTCGCGGGCGAGCTCGTCGGTGATCACCTTGACCGCCTCCATCCGGTCGAGGCGATCGTTCTGGGCGCGGAAGACGACTCCCATCCCGCCGCGTCCGATCTCGGCCTCGAGCGTGCGGCCGGCGATCGTGCTGCCGATCTCGATCCGGCGGCCGCGCATCGGCGGCTACCCTTCCCGGCGGTTGAGCTGCAGGGTCGCGTAGGTGATCGCCAGGAACGCGAACAGGAAGATCACGAGGATGCCGATCCCGCGCCAGAGCGGCAGCTCGAAGAACTCGGGCGGGTAGCGGCTCGGGATCTCCGCCGTCGAGTCGCGGATCCGGCCGCCCATGTCGATCGCGGCACCGATGTCGGCGAACGACCAGCGCGAGAAGACGAGCTTGGAGAGCTGCTGCATCGCGCCGCTCATCTCGGCGACGGCCACGATCGCACCTCCGAACAGGAGCTGCGGGATCAGCGCCAGCGGGATGAAGCTCGCCGCCTGGTCCTCGCTCGAGACCAGCGACGAGATCAAGAGCCCCATCGCGACCGCGACGAACCCGGTGACCGCGAGGACGACGAACAGCGCCAGGTAGGTCGGTGGCGACTCGTAGAGCGGCCGGAGGCCGAAGGTGACGGCGCCGAGCAGAACGGCCTGGATCGCGACGAGCCCGAAGAGGACGATCGACTTCGAGCCCAGGTAGGCGCTGAGACGCACCCCGATCGCGCGTTCTCGCTCCATCAGCGGGCGCTCCTTGATGATCTCGCGTGCGGCGTCGATCGCGCCGAGCCAGATCATCGAGGTGACCACGAGGAAGAGCAGCAGCGCCGCGTTGTTGGTGTCGATCTCGCCGCGGAGGACGTCCGCCTTGAAGAGCAGCGCGATTCCGAGCGCGATCAGCGGCACCTGGCCGAGCAGGATCGCGAGGTTGCGGCGATCGCGAACCATCAGCGTCAGGTAGCGGCGGGCGAGCAGCGCCGACTGACGGCCGACATCGGGGCGGGGGCGCGCCGGACGGGCCGGGGCCGAAGCGGCCGCCGGCTCCTCGAGCGTCGGCAGCGATTCGTTTCGCTCGGCCTCGAAGTCGCGGCGCCACTCGGCGGCCGGGCGATGGTCGAGCGCCGAGTAGATGCCGTCGAAGGTCGGCGCCGCGAAGAAGTCCTTGGCGTCGTCGGGCGGGCCGAAGTAGCAGAGCTCGCCGCCCTGGCCCATCACGCAGACCTTGTCGGGCAGGTCGAGGTTCTTGGTCGCGTGGGTGACGACGGTGACGCTGCGGCGGCCGGGCTCGGCCAGCTCGCGGAAGATCTCCATCAGCCGCGTCTCCAGCCCGGGATCGAGGCCGGTCGTCGGCTCGTCGAGGAAGAGCAGGCTGGGCCGGTTGACGAGCTCCGTGCCGACCCCGACCCGCTTGCGCTGGCCGCCCGACAGCGAGCCGATTCTGGTCTCGGCGTGGTCGCCGAGGTCGAGCTCGTCGAGGACGCGGTCGACGGCCTCGTCGATGTCGGCCCGGGTCGAGTCCTTCGGCAGCCGCAGCCAGGCGGCGTAGCGGAGCCCCTCGACGACCGTCAGCCCGCGGTGCACGATCTCGTCCTGAGGGACATAGCCGATGTCGGTGAGCCGTCCCTGCACCGGCTCGCCGCTGACCAGCACCTGCCCGCCGGTCGGATTGGTGACGCCCGCCAGCGCCTTGACCAGCGTCGTCTTCCCGGACCCGCTCTCGCCGATCACGACGACGAACTCACCGGGCTCGATCGCGATCGAGGCGCGGTTGAGGATCAGCTTCTCGCGGATCTGCATGGAGACCTCGTCGGCCCGCAGCCGCATCGCGCCACGGTCGTCGCGGCGGACGAAGCGGCTGCCGTCGAAGACGAGGCGGAACGGCCCGATCCCGATCTCGGCGCCCGGCTGGACCAGAGCCGGCCCCTTGATGAACTCGCGATCGACCCGGGTCCCGTTGCGAGAGCCGAGGTCGCGGACCTCGGAGGCGCCATTGCTCGGGCGGACCTCGGCGTGGAAGCGGGAGACGTTGGGATCGTCGAGGACGACGTCGTTTGCCGGGTCGCGGCCGATCGCCAGCGCCCCCGAGCCGAGGTGGATCACCGGCGCACCGGCAGCCGGCGCTGCAGGCGCCCCGCCGAGCCGGGTCCGCTCGCCCGCGATGTAACGAAGCGACTCGCCGCCGACCTCGATCGAGTCGCCGCTGTTGAGCCACCGCGACTCGCCCTCGAGGAGCTCGCCGTTCAGCAGCGTCCCGGAGCCGGCGCCGGTATCGGCCAGATAGTGGCGGCCGTCGCGCTCGCGGATCACGGCATGACGCCCGGCGACGTTGCGGGCATCGACGACGACATCGCAGGCCGGATCGGCGCCGATCGTGACGCCGGCGCTGCCGATCGGCACCCGCCGTCCCTCGTGAAGGACCTCGGCGGCGAGCGGCGTCTCCTCAGCGGCCGCCGGCGGCGGCTTCATCGACGACGGCGATCCCTGCTGCTCGACCGGCTTCGCGACGGTCCCCGGCTCCGGCGCGAATGGCACGGTCGATATCTCCGCGACGGGATCCGCGGGCGCCGCGCCATCGGGACCGCGAACCTCGAAGGTGGTGTTGCCGGCGGCGACGATGTCTCCGGCACGCAGCTCGCGGGGAGAGCCGGGCTCGAGCGCGACTCCGTTGACGCTCGTGCCGTTCGCCGAGCGCAGGTCCTCGACCAGCAGTACGCCGTCGGCTCCGAGCAGGAACCGCGCGTGACGGCGTGAGACCTTCCGGTCGTCGGGAAGGCCGCCGTCGCCCTCGACGCCGCGACCGATAGTGAGCTCCTCACCAACGGTGATCAGGCGGTCGGTCGCGCCGGACCTCACCTGCACCCTCCACCCCATGAACCACAGCATATCCGCGCAATGTCGTGGTACCGTCGCCCCGAATGACCTGGGGGGAATCACGTTTCGTTGGCCGGACCCTCGCTGCCCGCGCGGCGGCCGCTGCGTCGAAGCCCGGTAGGTGAGCCGTTGAGCGGCTGGATCCTCGCCATCGACGTCGGAACCACCTCGACTGCTGCCGCGCGCCGCGTCGGTGACCGCGTCGAGACGATTCAGCTCCAGGGCGGGCCGCGGATGCCCTCGCTCGCGTTCTGGCGGGAGGGGACAGGCGCTTCCGGGACCGGGCGGCTGGTCCTCGGCGTCGAGGCCGACGAGCTCTCGGCGCTCGCACCGTGGTGCCTGGAGCGGGCACCGAAGAGCCGCCTCGGCGAGGAGTTCATCCAACTCGGTGACAAGCAGCTGCGGCCGGTCGAGATCATCGCCGCGATCCTCCGCGAGGTCCACAACGAAGCGATGGCGCTGAGCGGCGGCGAGCCGCCGGCCGAGATCAGGCTCACCCACCCGGCCCGTTGGCAGCGGACCCGGCTCGCGAAGCTCGGCCAGGCGGCGACGATGGCCGGGCTGGGCGATCCGGTCTTCGTCCCCGAGCCGGTCGCCGCCGCCGTCCACTTCGCCAGCGAGCGGCTCTCCGAGGGCGAGCACGTCGCCGTCTACGACCTCGGCGGGGGCACCCTCGACACGGCGGTCCTGAAGCGTCACGGCGACTCGTTCGAGGTCGTCGGAAGGACCGGCGGCGACGAGGAGCTCGGCGGCGAGGACTTCGACGACCTCCTCTACCGTCACCTCGGCGACCAGCTTCCCGGCGAGGTCTGGGAGCGGCTCCGCGAAGCCGATGCGAAGCAGGACCGCGCATGGGCGCAGGCGAACCGGGAGCTGCTGCGTCACGCGCGGCGGGCGAAGGAGGGCCTCTCCCGCAGCCCGCAATACGAGTTCTACATGCCGCCGCCGGTCGATCAGGAGCTCGAGGCCAACGTCGCCGACTTCGAGCGGTTGGTCGCGCCGACCCTGCGCGGGACCGTCGCCGAGCTCGAGCGGACGATCCTCGCCGCCGGCCTGCAGACTTCCGATCTGGCCGCGATCTACCTGGCCGGAGGCTCGAGCAGGATCCCGCTCGTCGGGCGGCTGATCCAGGAGCGTCTCGGCGTGCTCCCCGAGCACCTCGACGACCCGAAGTCCGTGATCGCCCTCGGCGCCGCCAGGCTCGAGCGGAAAGCGGCACATGATTCGTCGGTCAACGAGCGCCCGCTGGCGCCCGAAGGTGCCGCGATCCCGCCGCTTCCCGGCTCCGCAGCGACCGCATCGACCGACCCTGCCGCGCCTGATCCGAACGCGACCGAGATCGACATACCGGCACCGTCGGAGCCGGCGCCGGAGCCTGAGCCATCCGGGCAGCCGATGGTCGCGGCCACCCCGGGGCCCGGCGGCGGCCCGCCCGGCGGCCAGGATCGCGGCGGCGACCGCGGCGGCGGCCCGCGCGAACCCGCTCCGGCGCCCGGCGGCGAAGCACGACCGCGACCGGCGCGGGGAGGCTCGGGCGCCCCTCGCGGCCGGACGATCGCCGCGGTGCTCGCCGGCGCCGCCGTGATCGCGGTGATCGCCGGCGGCGCCCTGCTGATCGGCGGCGGCGGTGATTCGACCTCGACCAGCACCACGACATCGACCACGACCCCGGAGGAGGACCTGGCGACGTTCCTGCCCGAGAAGTTCCGCGACAGCTGCGAGCCGGAGGCGAAGAAGGACTTCGAGGTCGGCGCGAAGGTCGGGATCCAGTGCGACGGCCCGCCCGGGTTCACCGTCTACGTCGAGTCGTTCGACTCCCAGCGCGACGTCAGCGCCGCCTTCAAGCGCTACGCCGCGAATCTCGAGACCGGCTCCTGCGGAGCCAACAATTGGAGCACGAAGGGAACCTGGTACCGGACCGACCCGCAGAAGATCGTCGGTCGCCTCGCCTGCTACACCGACAGCGACGGCTACAACTGGATCCTCTGGACCGACGACAAGCAGCTCAAGGTCGCCTACCTGGCGACCGAGGCAACGGACGTCCCGGTAGGGCGCTCGGTCAATGCCTGGCGCCAGCTCGTCACCTAGGACCGACCCGATGGCAGAGCTGATCGTCCTCACCGGCCCGGCGGCGGAGCGACGGCTCGAGATCGGCTCCGAGGAGCGCCTCGTGATCGGCCGCGACGAGGGCTGCAACCTCGTCCTCGACGATTCGAAGGTCTCGCGGCGCCACGCCTACCTGCAGGAGATCGACGGCGGGGTCGAGGTCGGGGACCTCGGCTCCAGCAACGGCACCTTCGTCAACGGACGCCGGATCGAGCGGCCGGTCACGCTGGCGCCGGGAGACGCGCTGCGGATCGGCGCCAGCAGCATGCGGATCGAGCCGCTCGCCGGCACCGCCTCCGAGCCGGCCGCGGCAGGCGACGATCGCTCGCGGATCCGGCGGATGGTCTCGGGCGACTCGAGCGTCATCCAGCGTCTCCGCCTCGAGCGGTCGGTGCGGCGGGCGACGCTCCTCGCCGTCGTCGCCGTGCTGGTCGCGGCGGGCGCTGTCGTCGCCGCCGTTACGGGTCTTTTCTCGTCCGAGCCCGAACCGGCTCCGGCCGCGCCGTCGACGAGCGAGATCATCGCCCAGGTCCGGCCCGCGACGGTGCGGATCATCACCCGCGTCGACGAGCGCAGCGCGGGCTCGGGGACGGGCTGGGTCTACGACGCCGACCGCGGGCTGGTCGTCACGAACGCCCACGTCGTCGGCGACCAGGGAGTCCCCGGCCTGACGTCCTACCGGGTCATCGTCGACGGCCGCCAACGTCCGGCGACGCTCTACGCCGATTCGCCCTGCTACGACATGGCGATGCTCGAGGTCGCCGACCCCGAGGGTCTCGAGTCGATCCCGCTCGGATCGCAGTCCGACCTCGAACAGGGAGACCAGGTCACCGTGATCGGCTACCCCGGCAACGAGCTGACGAACTTCGCGGCGACGCCGCTGCAATCGACGACCGGGACGGTGTCGGTCGTCGAGGAGTCGCTGCAGAGCCGCTCCGAGGCCGCCGCCAGCGATCCCGACTCACGCCGCTACCCGAACCTGATCCAGACCGACGCTGCGATCAACCACGGCAACTCCGGCGGGCCGCTCGTCGACGCGAGCGGCAACCTCGTCGGGATCAACTCGCTGACGACGCTGAAGACGCAGGGCCAGGGATTCGCGATCGGGGTCGATCTGTTCAAGGAGCAGGCGCCGACGCTCGATCAGGGCGACTCGATCGGCTTCCTCGGCTTCGACTTCATCGCCAACGGCAAGGGCCTCGTCGTCGACAGCGCCGTCGATGGCTCGAAGGCGGCCGATGCCGGGTTCGGCAGCGGCACCGCCCTCGTCACCGCCATCGACGGCCAGAAGGTCCGGACACGGGCCGACTACTGCCGAGCGGTCGAGGGCTCCGAGCCCGGTCAGACGGCGCGGGTTACCGGCCTCACCGCCCCCAACAGACGCTTCGCGGTCGATCTGCCGTTCCTCTAGCTCCTCTGGCTCTACGGCCGCTCAGGCGAGCTTCGCCTTCAGGGCGTCGAGCTGGGCCTGGACCTCGTCGGGGAGCCGGTCGCCGAACCGGGCGAGGTGGTCCTCGACCTGCGGCAGCTCGCCGCGGAGGGCCTCCTCGTCGACCCGGAGGAGCTCCTCCATCGCCTCGCTGGTGATGTCGAGGCCGTCGGTGTTGATCCCGTCGACAGCGGGGACGAGCCCGATCGCCGTCGCGACCGTCTCCCCCTCGCCGTTACAGCGATTGAAGATCCACTCGAGCACGCGGCTGTTCTCGCCGAAGCCGGGCCAGATGAACTTGCCGTCAGCGTCCTTGCGGAACCAGTTGACGTAGAAGATCCGCGGCAGCTTCGCTGCATCGCCGCGGCGGCCGATCTCGAGCCAGTGCTCGAAGTAGTCGGCCATGTTGTAGCCGCAGAACGGCAGCATCGCGAACGGGTCGAAGCGGAGCTGCCCGACGGTGCCGAACGCCGCCGCGGTCATCTCCGAGGACATGGTCGCGCCGAGGAAGACGCCGTGCTCCCAGTCGAACGCCTCGCGGACGAGCGGCACGACCGATGCGCGGCGGCCGCCGAAGAGGAACGCGTCGATCGGCACGCCGGCCGGGTCCTCCCACTCCGCCGCGATCGACGGCGTCTGTGAGGCGGCGACCGTGAAGCGAGCGTTCGGGTGCGCGGCCGGCTCGTCCGATTCCGGGGTCCAATCGTTGCCGTGCCAGTCGATCGCGTGCGCCGGTGGCTCCGGCGTCATCCCCTCCCACCAGACGTCGCCCTCGTCGGTCAGCGCGCAGTTGGTGAAGATCACGTTTCGCTCGATCGCCGCCATCGCGTTCGGGTTGGTCTTGGCGCTCGTCCCCGGCGCGACCCCGAAGAACCCGGCCTCGGGGTTGATCGCATAGAGGCGCCCATCGTCCCCGAACTTCATCCAGGCGATGTCGTCGCCGATCGTCTCGACCTTCCACCCCGGCAGGGTCGGGATCAGCATCGCCAGGTTCGTCTTGCCGCAGGCCGAGGGGAAGGCGCCGGTGACGTATTTGACCTCCCCGGCCGGGGAGGTCAGCTTCAGGATCAGCATGTGCTCGGCCATCCAGCCCTCGTCGCGGGCCATCGCCGAGGCGATCCGCAGCGCCAGGCACTTCTTGCCGAGCAGCGCGTTGCCGCCGTAGCCGGAGCCGAACGACCAGATCTCGCGCGTCTCCGGGTAGTGGACGATGTACTTGGTCTCGGCGTTGGTCGGCCAGGGGCTGTCCTCCTCGCCCTCGGCGAGCGGCGCCCCGACCGAGTGGACGCAAGGGACGAACTCGCCGTTGTCACCGAGCACCGCCAGCGCCCGCTCCCCCATCCGGGTCATGATCCGCGTCGAAGCGACGACGTAGGCGGAGTCGGTGAGCTGGACGCCGATCTCCGACTTGTCGGACCCGAGCGGGCCCATCGAGAACGG
>Ga0070664_100002514_pt1 | contig 14777 bp, 14 predicted proteins | sample KBSC73metaG_FD_65863 | JGI IMG/M metagenome (GOLD analysis project Ga0070664, IMG submission 65863) | Corn rhizosphere microbial communities from Kellogg Biological Station, Michigan, USA - KBS C7-3 metaG | ecosystem: Host-associated > Plants > Roots > Rhizosphere > Soil ... | reverse complement strand
GCATGTTGTTCGGCAATGCCGACGTCGAACGTTCGGTCGGGAAACTGCTCGGAGACCTTGTCGAGACCCGTGCCCGACGGCATTGCCGCCGTGATCGCGACAACCTTGTCGTCCCGCGCCATCTCCGCGGTCAGCGCCTTGGCATAGACGCCCGTGTAGCTCGGCGCGCCGGACGCAGGCTTGGCCTGAACGCCGGACACGACATCGAACTTCACCACGCCATGATATTTGTCGGCAGCATTCTCGGCCGGAGCGTAGCCCTTGCCCTTCTTGGTGACGACATGGACGAGCATCGGGCCGTCCTCGGCATCTCGGACATTCTCGAGCACTTCGACCAGCGCCCGGACGTCATGGCCGTCGATCGGGCCGACATAATAGAAGCCGAGCTCATCGAAGAGCGTGCCCCCGGTCAGCATCCCGCGGGCATATTCCTCCATCCGCCGAAGCGAGCTGTGAAGCCCGTCCGGCATGGCGCGCGCAAGCTTCTGGGCAAGCTTCCGCGGGGTCAGATACTTGCCGGAGCTCACCAGCCGTGCGAGCGCATTGCGCAGGCTGCCGACCGGCGGCGCGATCGACATGTCGTTGTCGTTGAGGATGACCACCAACCGATTGCCGGCGGCGGCGGCGTTGTTCATCGCCTCATATGCCATGCCGGCGCTGAGCGCCCCGTCGCCGATGACGGCAACGGCCCGGCCGGGCGATCCGGACAATTTGTTCGCAATCGCGAATCCGAGAGCGGCCGAGATGGATGTCGAGCTGTGCGCAGCGCCGAACGGGTCATATTCGCTCTCGCTCCGCCGCGTGAAGCCGCTGAGGCCGCTGCCCTGGCGCAGGGTACGGATGCGGTCGCGTCGGCCGGTGATGATCTTGTGCGGATAGGCCTGGTGACCGACGTCCCAGATCACCTTGTCGTCGGGCGTGTCGAACACATAGTGAAGGGCCACCGTCAGCTCGACGACGCCCAGGCCGGCGCCAAGATGCCCGCCAGTCACCGAGACGGCCGAGATCACTTCCTGGCGCAGCTCTTCGGCGAGCTGGGGCAGCTGGTCCTTGCTCAGGGCGCGCAGATCCGCAGGGAACTGCACCTGGTCGAGCAGCGGGGTTTCGGGACGGTCACTCATCGGAGGGCGGGCTTACGCGGACCAGGCGGCGATGTCACCAACGTGGCCGGCCTTAACCGGAAAAACCGGTCGATTTCAGCGATTCCTCAGGCTTTGCTCAGCCGTTCTCGCCGCAATCGCCGCAGGTCCCGCGAACCTCGATGACGGGCCTAGGTGCCGAAAAGCCGGCATCCTTTGCGGCGGCGCGCACCCCTTTGGTCAGGCTGTCGTCGTCGATATGCACAGCCTGCCCGCAATTGTCGCAGATCAGGAAGATGCAGTCGTGAAGGCAAGCGGGGTGCTGATTGGCGACATAGGCATTGGCGCTCTCGACCCTGCGCGCGAGGTTCGCTCCGACAAACAGGTCCAAGATCCGGTACACGCTGTTGGCTGCGACGCGGCGCCCCTGTGCCTTCGAAACCTGCTCGGCAATGTCGTAGGCGCTGGCTGGCTTGTCGAAGCTAGCCAGGGCGTCGAACACCGCAGCGCGCATGTCCGTCCATTGCTCGCCCTGGCGGGTAAGGCGCTGCTCGGCAGCAGCCTTCAGCGACTCGCCCTCATGGAGCTGATGATCGTGGCTGGTCATGAGATAACGTGCAAATAGTGTCCGACCGACCGCCGGGCAAGCGACTCACTCGCTCGCGAGGACGTTCAGTCGGTGGCCGAGCGCGACGATCATCACGCCGACGACGGTATAGATCGGCTCGCGGCCGTCGTGCGGCAGGCTGAGCGCTCCGGCCATGACGCCGAGTCCCAGGCCACCGATCGCGCTTGGGAGCATGAACCCATGCTCGAAAATGCCGCGGCCCAGCGCAATCGCACCGATCAAGATCGCGAAAGTGAGACCGACCTCGTGAATGAGCGGACTGCCGAGGAATCCGCCCGCCGAGGCAAGCAGGCCGAGGAGGATCGCCGTCGCCACGCAATGCACGATGCACAGGCCTGAAAGGCCCATCGCAATGCGATCGAGACGACCGCCCGAGAGCGTGAGTTGAAGCATGGCGCCGTCGATATAAAGGCAAGCTTCAAGAGTTACAATATAACATCGGACTCAATCTTCGACTTGCCCTGCGGCTCGTCCGGCGCAAATAGGCGCGCCACCTCATGAGCATCGTTGCCCGGTCATCTGCGGCGGCCGCAACCGCCGACAAGCGCCCTCTCGCGCTGTCCAACCTGCTGCTCCTCGTCGCAGGGCTCGTCTTCGCCATGGTAATCGTGGGCGGCATCACCCGGCTGACCGAAAGCGGGCTCTCCATCACCCAGTGGAAGCCGATCAGCGGCGCGCTTCCGCCGCTTAGTCACGCTGACTGGCAGCACGCGTTCGACCTCTACCGTCAGACGCCCCAATATCGCGAGGTTGCGGGCCCGGCCGGCATGACCTTGTCGGGTTTCAAGTTCATCTTCTTCTGGGAATGGGTCCACCGGCTGCTCGGCCGCGTGGTCGGTCTCGTCTTCTTCGTCGGCGTTGCATGGTTCGCATTCAAGCGGGCGATCCCCAAAGGCTTCACCTGGCGCCTCGTCGCCCTTTTCATCCTGGGCGGCGCGCAGGGCGCGGTCGGATGGTTCATGGTCATGTCCGGACTCGAGGGCCGTACGGAAGTCAGCCCCTACCGCCTGGCCGCGCATCTTCTCTTCGCACTGTTCCTGTTTGCGGCGCTGATCTGGACGGCGCTCGATCTGCGGCAGCCCGATGCAAGGCCGGCGCGTCTGACCGGCCTGGGTATCGTCGCGCTCGGCACGCTCTTCATCCAGCTCATGCTCGGCGCCTGGGTTGCGGGTTTCCGAGCCGGCTATGTCTCCAACAGCTGGCCCGACATGGGAGGACACTTGGTACCGAAGGGGATCGATTGGTCCCATGGCCCCGGCTTTGCGCTCACGCACGATCCGTTTCTACTTCATTTCATGCACCGCTGGTGGGCTTGGGTCGTGGTCGCCGTCCTGGTCCTATTCGCCCGCCGCGTGAAGAAAGAGGAAAGCGGCCGCGCGGCCTCGATCGCGGTTCACTCGGCCTTCGGCACCCAGATCATCCTGGGCATACTGACCGTGCTCTCGGGAATCGCCATGTGGCTGGCGGTTCTCCACCAGGCGACCGGCGCGCTCCTGGTCGCCGCGACCGTGTGGGGCGCGCACGAATTGGGAAGGCGTCCGAGATGAGCGTGATTTCCGTCTATGCGGTCTTCGCCGATGCGGACGAAGCAGAGCGCATCGGCCGGGCAATGATCGAGGAGCGTCTCGCCGCCTGCATCAACATCATCGGGCCAGTCCGCTCCATCTATCGCTGGAAAGGCGCGGTGGAGAGCGCGGACGAGGTTGTGGCTATCCTCAAGACGACCCACGCGCACGCCGACGCACTGATCACCCGCATCGCTGCGCTTCACAGCTATGACGTGCCATGCATTGCGACCTGGCCCATCGACAAGATCCTGGGAGCCTATGCGGACTGGGTCGAAGACAGCGTCGAACAGCGCTGACGCTTCAGTGTTGGAACATTGTGACCCGGCCCGACGTCGCGAGCGGTTGACGTCAGCCGCCGTTCGCCGCGCCACGCTTGAACGGCACCTCATCGAGCTTTTGGCGAAGCTCCTCGATCTGAGCCCCGTCCGGGTCGCCCGCCGAATATTTCGACTCAAGCTCGGCCTCATCGGCAGTCTGGTCGCGAAAATAGGTGATTGTCAGCCGCCGGCCGAAAATCTCGTCGCCGCGGATCTTCATCTCAGCCTGATGCTCCGGCGGCAGATTGTCGCGAATGGTCTCGAGATAGCGGATGAGGTCGTCGAGCGACGTATATTCGCTGATATCGATGTAATCCTTGACGCGTCTCGGCACGGGTGATGGCTCCAGAGGATTGTCCTGCATCGCGATGCAGGGCGCGCGGGTCAGGCACTAGGACTCATGACCATGCTAGGCAACGCGGCAATCGCGCGAAATTTGCGCATCCTGCGGCGGCTAGCGTGCGTCGGACGACAAAGTGCGATTTTACCAATTCTCGCAACCCGCGCCGCTTCAATCCAAATGTCTTGAACTTAATCTATATTGTTCTTTTGTTTTCTAACATCACCGGTCGCTTCCAACGCGTACTTATGTTATCGATCAAATATTGCCGGACCTATAATCGGGCTTCCGGCGACTGAGAGATGAACCTCGCTCCCGCCCATACTTGCGGGAGCTCGAAAATCTCCATCGAAGAACCACTCGAAATCTTCCTGCGAGAACTGCAGACCCACTCGCCCTTGTCGAGCGACGACCGCGACGCGATCCTCCGATTGCCGATTCGGCTGCGCAGGCTGGATGCTCATTCCTACCTCGTCCGCGAAGGCGACATCCCGATACATTGCTGCATCCTCGTCAGCGGTTACGCCTATCGACAAAAGGTCACTGGCGACGGCTCGCGCCAGATTCTCGCCGTCTGCATTCCTGGAGACGCGATCGACTTCCAGAACATGTTCCTCGACATCAGCGATCACGCCGTGCAGCTACTCACCCGCGCGGTCGTCGCCGACATTCCACGCGACGCGATGCAGGAGCTTGTCCTGGCGCGGCCCGCCATCGGCGTCGCGGTGATCCACTCGACGTTGATCGAATCCTCGGTCCTTCGAGAATGGGTCGTCAACGTCGGCCGCCGCGACGCCCGCGCGCGGATCGCACACATCCTGTGCGAGTTCGCCGTCCGACTTGAGTCGCGCGGACTGGCCTCGCCGGACGGCTTCGAATTGCCGATGACGCAGGAACAGCTCGCCGACGCCACCAGCTTGACACCGGTCCACGTCAATCGCGTTCTCAAGACCCTCCAGGCAGATGGGCTGATCAGCCGCCAGCGGCGCAATATCCAGTTCACGGATTGGCGTGCGCTCCAGGAAGTCGCCGACTTCAATCGGCGGTATCTCCATCTTCCCGGCGAGGATGAGCTTGCCGTTGCGGCAATCTGAAGGACTGCATTTGTCTGATTTCAGTTAAGGACGCCCATTCCCCTTAGCGACTAGCGTCCGCGCGTTGAACGCGCCTTTGGGGAAAGTTGCCGCTTGTCTCAGTCCAATCACCTCGAACCGCTGTTACGGAGGTGGTCCAAACACTGTGAGTTCTCGGTTGAGGATCGGGATGCGATCCGTTCCTTGCCCTATTTACGCAAGTCCTTCGGCAAGGACGCCTACATCGTGCGCGAAGGCGAGCGGGCGACCGAGTGCACCGTTTTGCTGCGCGGCTTCGCTTACCGACAGAAGCTGCTGAGCGACGGCGATCGCCAGATCATCTCTTTCCACATCCCTTCCGAATTCGTCGATTTGCAAAATGGAGTGCTCGGCATCGCCGACCACAATGTCCAAAGTCTCAATCATTCGGAGGTAGCGACCATCCCGCGCAGCGCCTTGCTCGAGATTGCTGATCGGCACCCGAACATCCGCAGGGCGATGTGGATCGACACGCTGATCGATTCCTCGATCTTCCGCGAATGGGTCGTGAACGTCGGGCGCCGCGATTCACGCACCCGGATCGCCCACCTGCTTTGCGAGCTCGTGCTCCGGCTTCGCCGGATCGGCGCCGACAAGGGCGGCGTCTTCGACTTCCCGCTGACGCAGGAACAACTCGCCGACGCCACCGGGCTGACCGCGGTGCACACCAATCGCACCCTTCAAACGCTGCGCCGCGAAGGGCTTATTCAGCTGACGTCCGGCAACCTCAGTGTGCTGGACTGGGAGGGCCTTCGCGAGGTCGGCGACTTCGACGAGTTATATCTGCACCAGCAGCTCTGATTGAGCGTCAGATGACGCCCAGAAGCCACAGAATGAGGATGAGGATGAGCAGTCCGCCAAGTCCGATATACATATATTCCTCCTGTTTCGTGTTGCTTCTGAAACGTTGGGCACCCGTCGGGCGTTCCGATCGTTACGGGTGCGTGACATAAGACAGGGTATTATTTTACCCGTCTTGAAAGTGCCGGATTTGCTTGACTTTCGGGCTCTCAGCCGCAATTAGCGCCCCGACGGCGGCTCCTCCGATGAGCCGCTATTTTCGTTAGAAAGAGGTTCTCAGCCATGAAGGCGCTGATGAAGACGACCAAGTCGGCCAAGCCGGCCGAGGTCGAGAAGAAGTGGCATCTCATTGATGCCGACGGCCTTGTTGTCGGCCGGCTGGCGACGATCGTCGCCAACATCCTGCGCGGCAAGCACAAGCCGAGCTTCACGCCGCACGTCGACTGCGGCGACCATGTCGTCATCGTCAATGCCGACAAGGTCCGCTTCACCGGCCGCAAGCTCGATCAGAAGATTTACTACAAGCACACCGGCTATCCGGGCGGGCTCAAGGAGATCACTGCGGGCAAGGTGCTCAACGGCCGCTTCCCCGAGCGCGTGCTCGAGAAGGCGATCGAGCGGATGATTCCGCGCGGTCCGCTCGGACGCGACCAGATGCGCGCCCTGCATCTCTATAACGGCGCCGAGCATCCGCACGGCGGCCAGAACCCCGAAGCGCTCGACGTCGCTTCGATGAACCGCAAGAACAAGGTGGGCGCATAATGGCCGACAAGAAGTCTCTTTCCGATCTCGCCGAGCTGACCAAGGAGCCCGCAGCAGAGGCTCCGGCTGCCGAGGCGACCGAAGCGCAGGCTCCGGAAGCCGAAACTCCCGCCGCGCCGCCGCCGGCCGAGCCCACTCCGCTCCGCGAGCAGCAACTCGACAAATATGGCCGCGCCTATGCGACCGGTCGCCGGAAGGACGCCGTCGCACGCGTCTGGCTGAAGCCGGGCTCGGGCAAGATCGTCGTCAATGGCCGCGAGCAGGAAGTCTATTTCGCGCGCCCGACGCTTCGCCTCGTCATCAACCAGCCGTTCGGCGTTGCCGAGCGCGAGGGCCAGTATGACGTGGTCGCGACCGTCGTCGGCGGCGGGCTCTCGGGCCAGGCCGGTGCGGTCAAGCACGGCATCGCCCAGGCGCTGACCCGTTTCGAGCCTGCGCTCCGCACGGTCGTCAAGCAGGCCGGGTTCCTGACCCGCGACTCACGCGCCGTCGAGCGCAAGAAATACGGTCGCGCCAAGGCACGCCGCAGCTTCCAGTTCTCGAAGCGCTAAGCGACAGGAAGATCCGAACAGAAAGGGCGGTTGGGACTATCCCGGCCGCCCTTTTCGATTCTAGGCTGCGCGCATGCGCCGCTTCATTGCCCTGCTCGTCGCCTTGCTGCTCGCCGATCCAGCGAGCGCGGAGACCCTCCTCCTTCGCCCTGCCCGCGTCTTCGATGGGGTGAACGCTTCGCCCCACGAAGGCTGGTCGGTGCTCGTAGAGGGCGACCGCATCGCGGCCGTCGGCGCCACCCTCACGGCCCCTGCCGGCGCCCAGACGATTGACCTGCCGGGTTCCACGCTCATGCCGGGAATGATCGAAGGCCACTCTCACCTCTTCCTCCACCCCTACAATGAGACGCTGTGGGACGATCAGGTCCTGCATGAGCCTTTGGCGCTACGTACCGCGCGCGCCGTCGTCCAGGCCCGGCAAACCCTCGATGCGGGCTTCACTACGGAGCGCGACCTCGGGACCGAGGGCGCCGGCTTCGCCGACGTCGGCCTCAAGCAGGCCATCGACCAGGGCATCGTTCCCGGCCCGCGCCTGCTTGTCTCGACGAAAGCGATCGTCGCCCGCGGCGCTTACGGACCCAAGGGCTACGAGCCGGGCGTCCCGATTCCACAGGGTGCGCAGGAGGTTGCCGGCGTCGACGAGACGGTCCGCGCGGTCCGCGACCAGATTGCGGGCGGCGCCGACATCGTCAAATTCTATGCCGATTATCATTGGGGCAAGGGCGAACCGAGCCGCACCACCCTTTCGCAGGCAGAGCTCGATGCAGGCGTGTCGGCGGCGCACGATGCCGGTCGGCTCGTCGCTGTCCACGCCAGCACTGCCGAGGGCATGATGCGCGCAGTCCGCGCCGGCGCCGACACGATCGAACATGGCTACGGCGGCACCGCTGAGGTCTTCAAGGCCATGGCGGCCAAGGGGATCGCGCTCTGCCCGACCATCGCCGCATCCGAATCCTACGCTCGCTACTTCCAGCATTGGAACGGCCAGGAGCCGGCGCCGGAAAGCGTTCAGGAAAACCGCCGCTCCTTCCAGCTCGCGATGAAGGCGGGCGTCCCGATCTGCATGGGCGGCGACGTCGGCGTTTACACGCACGGACAGAATTGGCTGGAGATGGACGCGATGCAGCGCGCCGGCATGGCCGCGTCCCAAGTGCTGATTGCAGCGACCTCAGGCAACGCGCGCATCCTGCGCCTCCGCGATCGCGGCGCGGTGAAGCCGGGCCTCCTGGCCGATCTCGTGGCGGTCGACGGCGACCCGACCCATGACATCTCCGCCGTTCGCCGCATCCGGTTGGTGATGAAGGGCGGCCAGCTTGTCCGCCGACCGTAGGACTTTCATCGGGACAGGCATCGCATTGCTGGCAGCCTCCGCCAGCCGAGGCGAGGCCGCGCCCTTTGCCGGCGCACCCGATGCTCCATTGTTTCCGCCCAAGGAGCACTTCCCGCTCTGGCCTGGCAAGCCTCCCGGGAGCGTTGCCAAACCGATCGTTCCCAACTGGTCGATGAACAATCAGCCGCCGAACCGCGAGCTGTGGATCCGCGGCGTGCCCTTCCCTGAGCTGCACGTTTACCGGCCCGCAAGACCCGACGGCTCATCGCTGCTGATCCTGCCCGGCGGCGGTTACGAGTTTCTGTCGGTCCAGAACGAAGGCCTCGACCCGGCTCGCCGCTTCAACGCGGAAGGCACCACGGCCTTCATCCTCACTTACCGCCTGCCGGTCGACGGCTGGAGCAACCGCTCCGTCGTTGCGCTGCAGGATGCGCAGCGCGCCATGCGCCTCGTCCGCTCCCGCGCCGCAGAATTCGGCATCGACCCTGCTAGGCTCGGTGTGCTCGGCTTTTCCGCCGGAGGCCACCTGGCGGCCGATCTCGCGGTATCGCATGGCCGGCAATTGTATGACCCGGTAGATGACGCCGACCGGATGACCGCGCGGCCAAGCTTCCTCGGCCTGATCTACCCGATCATCAGCCTGGACCGAGCGATATCCACGGGCGCCTCTTCCCCAAACCTCATCGGCTTGAAGCCCACCGCCGGGATCATGAATTCCCGCTCACCCGCCCTTCACGCCACAGCCGACACTCCGCCGAGCTTCATCGCCGCGGCCGCTGACGACGGCATCGCGACGGTCGGCAACAGCCTCACCTGGATCGACGCCTGCCGGCGCGCGAGGGTTACGGTGGAATCCCACATCTTCTCCGACGGCGGACACGGTTTCGGCGTCCACCTGGCGAAGGATCTCGCAGGCTCGCGCTGGCCTGACCTGTTTGCCCTGTGGATGCGAAAGCACGGCGCATGAGGCGAGCTTTCACCCGCGCCGTCAGCCCCCGTCTCGCTGAGTGCCAGCTGACTCATCTCGACCGCGCGCCGATCGACGCCGCAACGGCGGCCGCCCAGCACGCCAACTATGAAAGCGCGCTCCGCCAGGCGGGGTTCGAGGTCTTCCGCCTGCCCGACCTGCCCGACGATCCCGACGCGGTGTTCGTCGAGGACACTGCCTTGCTGCTCGGCGAGCACACCATCATCACTCGGCCTGGCGCCCCGTCGCGCGCCGGCGAGACCCAGTCGACGGCCGAAGGACTGCGCGACTATTTCGAGGTGCACTGGATCGATCGCGGACATGTCGACGGGGGCGACGTCCTCCGGATCGGCAAACAGCTTTACGTCGGCCTCTCGACGCGCACGGATCGGGAAGGCCTCGAGGCGCTAGCGCAGTCGGTCAGTCCATTGGGCTTCGAGGTCGTGGAAGCTCGGCTCCGCGGCTGCCTTCACCTGAAGACCGCTGCGACGAATATCGGTTCAGACGAGTCCGGAAGGCCGGTTCTTCTTTATGACCCCCGCTCGGTCGACCCCGCGCAGTTCGCCAGCGTCGACCCGTTTGCGGTCGAAGAAACAGAAACGGCCGCCGCGAACTGCGTCCGTGCTGGAGATCGGCTGATCTTCCCCGCCGGCAATAGTGTCACCGCCGAGCGCCTGCGCGAACGCGGCTTCAACCTCGCGGAAGTCGACGTTTCCGAGCTTCAGAAGGCTGAATCCGGACTCACCTGCATGAGCCTGATCGACGAGCGCTAGATGAGGGCCTCGGCCTGGTCGAGCACCTTGCTGAAGCTGTCGACAATCAGGCGGTACGGCTCCGCCGTCGCCATATCGAGCCCGCCCGTCTTCAGAAGGCTGTAGCCGTAATCCGACCCGCCCGCTCGGAGCACGCTGAGGTACCGGTCGCGGTCGGCGGAGGTCCCGTGCATTACCTTCTGCGCGAAGAAGTTCGCCGCGGTGATCGAGGTCGCATACTGCCAGACGTAGAAACCGAAATAGAAGTGCTGGATGTACGCCCATTCCGCCGAATAGACCGGCTCGATCTGCACCTTCGGACCGTGATAGCGCTTCAGGAGGTCGAGGTAGATCGCCGACATCTTCTCCCCCGATAGACCCTCGCCCTTGGTGGCGAGGTCGTTGATCGCGAGCTGGAACTCCGCGAACATCGCCTGGCGGTAAAAGGTGCCGCGGTAATTCTCCATCACCTGGCCGAGGTAGAAGAGCTTCTCTTCCTTCGATTTCGCGCGCTCGATCATCATGTTGACGAGCAGCAACTCGTGCGCCGTCGATGCCACCTCGGCTGTGAAGGTCGGATAGTTTGAAAGCTCGTAGGGCTGCGCGGCATTGGCGAGCAGGGAATGCATCGCATGGCCCCACTCGTGCGCGTAGGTCGATAGGCCATCATATTTGTCGCTGAGGTTCAGAAGCAGGTACGGGTGGACGTCGTAAGCGCCTGGGTTCATGTAGGCGCCCGACGCTTTCCCCTGCCTCGGCAAGGGATCCATCCACTTGCGCGTCGTGACGTCGGAAAATTCGCGGACATAGTCGGGACCGAGCGGCTTCACCGCGTCGATGGTGAGCTGGCGCATTTCAGCAAGCGAGTAGCTTCGGTCGGACTTCACCAGCGGCGGATAAATGTCCCAATAGCCCATGTCGGGCAGCCCGAGCATCCGACGGCGCAACTCGAAATAGCGGTGCAACACGGGGAGGCCGCGGTTGGTCTCGGCGATCAGCGAGCGGTAGACGGACTCCGGCAGGTTGCCGCCGTCCAACGACGCCTGCAGAGCGCTGTCGTAGTGCCGTGCCTTTGCACGGAAGAGATCGCCTTTGACCTGCGCTGCCAGCGAGGCGCCCAGCGAGTTCTCGAACGCCTTGTAGCTCGCCCAGAACTTGTCGAAGACCATCTTGCGGTCGTTGCGGTTCGGGGTCCCGCGCGCGATCGTATAACCTTGGTCGTCGAGCCTGATCTCCTTGCCGTCGCTGAGCTTCACGGTCGGGCGAGGAATGTCCGACGCCGCAAGCTGGTCACGAATGTCAGTCGGCCCCGCAAGCGGCGTGCTCGCGGATGCCAGCAGCGCCTCTTCCGTCGAAGACAAGGTGTGCGGCGCGAGGCGCAGCACGTCGCGAAGAGCGAAGGCGAACTTTTTCCTCAGAACAGGATCTGCGGCAACGAAGGCATTCACCTTCTTCGCGCCGATCGCGACGACCTCGGGGTTGGTCCAGGCTGTCGCTTCGCCGAGCGCCGTGAACACGTCCTGGCCCTGCTGCTTGCGCTCCTGGTTCACCGAGACTCGCCGGTCCTCGTCGGCCTTGAGCGAAGCGTAGGTGTAGAGCCGCGACGCGCGCTTGTTGATGTCGGACTGCGCCTCGAACGCCGCGCGCATGGAGGCGGCGCTACGGCCCAGCGAGCCCTTTTGCGACTTCAGGCGCGGAATGGCCTTCAGCAGGGCCTGGCGCTCCGTCTCCCATGCCGCATCGCTCGGATAGAGGTCGGAAAGGTCCCAGGCAGCGGCCGATGTCGCCGTTTGCGCAACGGCAATCGAGGACACTCCCCCGGCAAGCGCCGCCGCGGCCGCCGCGGAAACCATCAGCTCACGACGCGAAACATCGACCATTGAAATATCTCCCCCATCGAAGGCGCAACCGATTGCACGCTTGTTTCGGCCGCGCCAGCCGCTCGTCGACGAACGGCTGTCGGCGCTGACCAACGAAAGTCAGGAAGAGGTCTTCGGCAAGGCAACTCGCTGGATCGTGGCTCCCTTGAGCTCGGGCAGCGCCATCAGCTGCGGCTCCACGCTCTTCATGTCCCCGACGACGACCATTACCAGGCGCCCTAACGGAAACCTCTGCTTCGCCATCGCCGAGATTTGCTGCGGCGTCACCGCCATCGCGCGCTGGATGTACCCGTTGAAATAGCTCGCTGGCAGCCCAAGGGTATCTGCGCGCACCAGCTGACCGGCAATCAGGTCGGCGCTGGTCGTCCGCATCAGCAGATAGGTGCCGGCATAGGTCTTCATGCCCTGCGCCTCGGCAGCGCTCGGCGCTTCGGCTTGCAGGCGGCGAACCTCGCTGAACACCTCGGCCATCGCCTTGCCCGTCACCGAAGGCGTGATGTCGCCGGACCATATCCAGCTGGCACCGCCGGGACGCGAGGTCACGCTGGAAGAGGGCGAATAAGTATAGCCCTTGTTCTCGCGGATATTCGCCGTGATGCGGGACCCGAACGACCCGCCGAGCAGAGCATCCGTTACGCGAAACGGGATATCGGTGGGGGAAGCGACAGCCGGCGCATCGTAGGCAAGCCGAACCGTCGTTTGCTCGCTCCCCGGACGGTCGGCGAGAATCAGCTTCGGCCCCGCCGTGAAACGCGCGAGGAGCCGCTTGCGTGGCGGGCCGGCCTTCCAGCTGCCGAACGCCTTCTCCGCCGCGGCGCGAACTGCGGCCTGGTCGAAACGGCCGATCACGTAAAGCGTGGTTCGGGCGGCGCCGAACTGCTGGGCCTGGAACGCCTTGACGTCAGCGAGCCGCAATGAATTGAGCTGAGCAGCCGTCGGCACCGGCGTTCCATACGGATGCGTCCCGTAAAGCGCCTTCGCGAGCAGTACGTCCGCCATCGCCTGAGGCGAAGCAAACGACTGCGCGAGATCGCGCTTGCGATTGGCCATGACCCGGTCGAAATCGGCCTGATTCATAGTCGGCCGGCGGACCAGGTCGGCCAGGATGCCGATCGCATCCCCTGCCCGATCGGATAGCACGGTCGTCGAATATTGCGTGACATTGGCGTCGGCCCTTGCCGAGAGCGCTCCGCCCATGGCCGACAATGCCTCGGCAAGTTGCCGTGAATCGCGCCCTCCGGCACCCTGCTTGGCCAGGTCGGCGTTGATGGCCGCTAGCCACGGGTGGCCCGGTGCGTCGAGGTCGCCGGCGAAGGTGTTCAGCATGAGCGCAGTCTGCGGCACCGAGCCGAACGGCACGAACGCAACCGTCATCCCATTGGCAAGACGCACGCGCTCGACAGCGGGCATCGTGAACGCCTTGGGCGTCCCGATCGGCGGCTCAGGCAGGGCCTGGGCCGAAAGCGGGGTTGCGAGGCCGACTACCGCGGCCAGTGCGAGATGAAGCCGGGTCATTTCGCGTCCTTTGCAGCTGCACCAGGTACAATGGTGAACGTCGATCGTTGCTCTGGACGAAGGTAGCGGCGCGCGACCTCCATGACCTGGTCCGCCGTCACGGCATCGAAGCGTTCGGGCAGGGAATTGATGCTCTTCGGATCATCGCCGAACAGGGCGGCAAGGCCGACGAGATCGGCGAGATCGGCACCCCTCTCGTTGGCGATCGCGTTGTACAGCGCCGATTTCGCCTTCACCTTGGCTCTCGCCAACTCGTCCGGGCTCGGTGGCGTCGTCAGGAAGTCGCCGATCACCTTGTCGACAACCGTCGCAATCTCGGCGTCCGTCACAGTCGGATCGTGAGTGAAGCTCACCATCCAGAGCGCTGGCCCCTTGTAGCTGTACATATTACCGAGATAGCCGTTGATGCCACCGTCGAGGTCGCCGGTGATCGACCGATCGAGCGATAGCGCCCGGTAGAGCCGGCTGTCAGCGCCCTGCAGCAGCATCTGGTCGATCAGCCCCATAACGATCCAGTCCTGCCCGCCCCGCGGCGGGACGTGATAAGCGACGCTGTAGCCCGGCTTCGGCGCCAGTTTGTCGACCCGGGAGCCGATCCGCGCCTTCGTCTGAGGCGCTTCCGCAAGGTCCGGCAGGCTGATCTTCGGGCCGGCAGGGATTGGCGTGAAGTAGCGATTCACCAGCTCGCGTGCCTCAGCCGGGTCGAAATCCCCCTGGATCACCAACACCGCATTGTTGGGCCTGTAGTAGCGGGATGAGAAATCCTTCGCCTCAGCTACGGTCGCCGACTCGATCTCCTTGAGATCGCCGTAGAAATTATGCGCGTTGTACCAGTTGCTGTTCGCCAGCATCGGCAAGTCGATCCACGGCCAGGATCCGTAGGGAGCGTTGAGCACGTTCACCTTGACCTCATTGCCAACGACGCCCTGCTGGTTCTTGAGCACTTCGTCGTTGATCACCGGGTGCCACATGCGGTCGCTGTCGAGCCACAGCATGTGCGCAAGCGCATTCGACGGCACCCATTCCACATAGTCGGTGTAATCAAAGCGGGTCGATCCGTTGACGAAGCCGCCCGCAGCGGTGACGTCGCCGATCAGCCGGCCCTTGGGCGCATGCTCGGATCCCTGGAACATCAAATGCTCGAACAGGTGCGCGAAGCCAGTGCGCTCGCGCGG
>Ga0070664_100002511_pt1 | contig 14786 bp, 13 predicted proteins | sample KBSC73metaG_FD_65863 | JGI IMG/M metagenome (GOLD analysis project Ga0070664, IMG submission 65863) | Corn rhizosphere microbial communities from Kellogg Biological Station, Michigan, USA - KBS C7-3 metaG | ecosystem: Host-associated > Plants > Roots > Rhizosphere > Soil ... | reverse complement strand
GTGAGATTTGGGGGACTGAATCGAGAACGGACTCCATCGGGTCCAATTGGGAGGTACTCGAAATGGGAACCTTACTTGTTTTTGCATTTCTCGCTATGCAAACTCCTCCAGCATCTGATCTTCCGGATCAGACAACATCACAATCGAGACCCGCGGGCATCGAAGCGCCTGAGCCGCCGCAGAAACCCGCAGAAACACCGCCAACGCAGACGCCAGAAGAAGTACTGCAACCCGCGGAGACCAAACATTTACCCTCGACCGGTCGAAAATTCGTTATCAACTTTGCAACGGATCAAAAGGAGATTTGGACTTCCCCATTCCGTATGGATCGGAAAGAAGCGAAGTGGTGGTTACTGTTTGGTGGCGCTACAGCTGCACTCATCGCCACCGACCAGCGAACATCCAAAGCGCTTCCGAATACGGTACGACAAGTCGGCTTCAGCAGGGACGTATCGCGGATTGGCGCCGTCTATACCACTCTGCCGGTAGCCGGAGGGCTTTATATATACGGCGCGGTCACGGACAATCCCCATACTCGCGAGGCAGGAGTGCTTGGAACGGAGGCCTTATTAGACGCGTTTGTCGTGAGTTCGGTCTTGAAGTTCGCAGCTGGACGCGAACGGCCGGATCATCCGGGAGGCAGCGGCCGGTTTTTCAAGAGGCAAAGAAGCTTTCCCTCGGGACACGCCACCATGTCCTGGGCATTCGCATCGCTGATCTCCCATGAATATAGGGGCGGAAAAGTGGTACCCATTATCGCGTACTCTTTGGCCGGAACGGTCAGTGTGGCCCGCTTTGCCGCCGAGCAGCACTTTGCTTCGGACCTCGTGGCCGGCGGGGCAATGGGCTGGTTCATCGGTAAATTCGTTTTCGAGCGGCATCTCGACCCGGAGATACACAAGCGTTACTCCACGAAAGTAGCGAATAAATATTTCCCCGATATCAATCCTGTTTTCATGCCGGCATCGCACGAGTATGCCTTGTCGCTCGCCTGGCATATGGATCGTGATTGAGGGAAGGCTGCAAACTCGTTAAACTTTTGCTGTTACATGACCAGACTGACTTGCCTATTCACCGGATCAAATGCTTGCCGTGATTTGTGTTTAGCAGATCAACGGCCGGGCAGTTCAAAATTCTGGCCCGAGTTTAGCCATCACGGCGACAAGCCGGGGAGCACAAAATTCGTCCAGCTTAAGCCGTGGCTAATTCTTCGGCACGACAACGACGAACCGTTGGCCGGCGCGGTTGATATTCCCGGCACCGCCGACGCTTGCAGCTCGGAACAAAAGCTGGGGCGTCCCGGCCTGTAAGCGTGGCGCGGTCGACACCGTCACGGCCATGGTGAGCGCATCATCCATGTCGCCCTTGCGGTAATACAGCTCCCGGCCGTCGGCGCGCCACGACACAATCGAGGACACGCTGTCCTTAGTCAACTGCAGCTTGGAGTCACCAAGCTTGCCTGTCGCTGGATCAAACGCTCGCAGGTACAACTCCGTCCGATCCGTCTCTGTCGAAAGGTAAGCGATCGACTTGCCGTCGGGTGAAAATCGACCGCCGAACGAGAAGTATTCGTCTCGCGCAATCTCGGTGGCCTGGCGCGCCGTGCCTGTCCCTGTCAACGGCACGATCAGAATCACTCCTCCGGAATCAAAGGTCAGGAATTTCCCATCGGGCGTGATGTCGTTGATGATCACCGGCGCGCCTGCCGTATATCGGAACAGCTCTTCTTCGTTTCCGGATCCATCGGCCGCTTTGCGAAGGATCGTGCCGATGCCGCCGGGACGCATGAGCACATAAAAGATCTGATTGCCGTCCGGCGACCAGAGCATGTTCGATGGCGCAAAAATCAGATTACTCTTCGTCACGAGAGTGCCTTTGCCGGTGGCGACATCGAATGTCCACAACTCCGTGTCACCGACGGTCTCGGGCGATTTGCGAGCCACAACACGCGAGCCGTCCGGGGAGAATGTCGCCTCCGAATAGCGGCCTGGCTCACCGACAGTCTGCACGGCTTTCCCTCGACGGTCGAGGATCGTGATCTGCGGAAGCGCGGGTGGCGGAGGCGGCGTTCGCGGAACGGCCATCAGAAACCTCTCGCCATTCCCGCTCATACTTACCAGTGGGCCGATGCCCTGGCCTGCGGGAAAAGCCTCTGACACCTTGAACAAGACTCTGGGTGCGTCAAACTCGAATCCGGATCCTGGACGGACGTTCACAACCATCATGTTGCGGTCCAGCGACAGGTAATAGAGTTCCCTGCCATCGTTGCGCCAGAAGACCGGGCCGGTGCCGCCGTCGATGGACACCTGCCACTTGCCCGTGCTGGGACCGGCTGGATCGAATTGCCTCACCCAGATCTGGTCTTTTCCGGATTCGTTCGAGCGGAAGGCGAGGAAACGATAATCAGGAGACAAGTGGGCGGCCAGCATTGGAAACTGTGACCGGGCGATTTCGATAGGTTTTGGCTCGCCTGTGTCCGTGAGCGGCAGCGCGAACTCGATATTGCCGCCGAGTTGCTGCGAATAAAAGGTCAGGTATTTCGCTGTCCAGTCTTGAACGGTAATGCCCGCTCCGTTGAGCGTATACAGGACTTCCTCGGAGCCCTCGCCGTTCGAGGGCTTTCGGTAGATTGCCTCCTTCCCGCTTCGCGAGCCGACGTAGGCTATCTGCTTACCGTCTGGTGACCAGATCGGAGTGCGAATCCCGTCGTCACGTTTGTTTGACGTGATTTGTGTGCCCTTGCCTGTGGCGACGTCGAAGACCCAAACGTCTGTCGTTCCCTTGAGAGCATCGCCTCGCAGAAGAGCGACACGAGTCTGATCCGGAGAAAGCGCGACGTTGCTGTAGTACCCACGTTCACCCACGGTTCCGACTGCTTTGCCTTGTCGATCGAACTGAGTGAGAAGGCGCGCATTGGGATCGTCCGGGCCCGGCGTCGCGTCGAGACGCGGGATCAGGAAACGCTGGCCGTCGCGGCTGACGGCGAACACATGATAGTTCGTCGAATGATTCAAGTTCACATAACCGGAATCGAACAGCGCGTGGGGCGTGCCGGCTTGAATCGTCGATCCATTCACGTTGATATCGACAGCCATGATTTGACCGTTGGACATTGTACCCAGGTAGAACAGTTCCTTCCCATCGCCGCGCCATCGCGGGAATACTCCGCCGTCTTTTGAAACTGAAACATGCACTTCTCCGGAACCCGTCGGAAAAGGTTTCACGTAAATCTCGGGCCTGCTCGCAAAGCTCATATATGCGACCCATTTACCGTCCGGTGAGATTTGCGCATGCGAGGTTGGTCCCGGAGACAATTGGTAAGGCTTGCGATCTCCTGTCAGCGGGAGAATCCATTGAATGTTCCCCGAAACCCAATACACGATGTACTTGCCGTCGGGCGACCAGCTCATCGGGACTTTCATCGTTTCCGATTCGACGAGCAATTCTTCTACGCCAGTGCCATCAGCCCGCTTCATGTAGAGCCCGCCCTTGCCGTTGCGCATCGAACCGAACACAATGCGCGTTCCGTCAGGCGACCAGATCGGCATGACGTTTTCAATCTTGCCCGAACCGTCTCCGGCGAGCCGCTTGCCCGGTCCGGATCCGGATTCGAAAAGCCACACATCTCCGTTACCGTTGCGACTTGCATCCATTTCGTCATGACGGTGGACGACAAATCGTTTCCCGTCCGGCGCGAGATCCGGCCCGCGATACGGGCCGCCCGGACCCACCGTTTCAATGGCCTTCCCGGATCGATCGACCCAGGTCATTTGCAGGTTTTGTGCGCGAGCATCCGTCACCGTCAGGAAGAGCGCGGACCAAAGCAGAGCGACGACTGTTGCAGTCGAATAAGAATTCCTCATGGCAAATACTCCTCGGCTGGGTTCGTCAGCAGTTTTCCGGACACAGATTTATCACTTTGCCGTCCGGCAACGTGATATTCCGCAACAGCCCCCACGTGGAGCCGTCTCTGGCGCGACTGACTTCCATCTTGACCGGCTTGCCAATCGCCTTGTCGAAATCCGCCTTACTCGTGTCGCGGCTTTTGAACCAAATGGGCGATGGCCCCTCCGCCTTCCATGCCTCCATTTGGCCGTTGTCCCGTTTGGCATCCATACGGATTTCGATATGTGGATTCCTCCAATCGAGCGCCGTAATCGTGCCGGACAACGTCACACGGTCGTTGAAGTCAAAGATGGCCGACATATTGTGGTGCGCCGACGCTGTTGTGGTCAGCAGCGCGATTCCAAGAACAACGAGAACACTCGTTCGAATGGTCATAGCAAGGCTCCTGGCGATGGTTTACAAATTCACGGTTCAACCTGATTTTCGGGGGGTAGCAGTCTGGCCGTGATTATCGCAGCAGCCTGCGCCTTTGGGAAGAAAACTTAGACCCAACGTCATTCAGGCTCAACGGCCATGTCTTCGTTCTTCTATTCCCTGTCCTGGTCGATCCGCATCTGGTTTCGCGGTAAGGCCAGGGTCCAACTGGAAATCATCTCCATGAGTCATCAACTCGCCGTCATCCACTGACAGCATCCGCAACCAAAGTTGACGACGGCGGACCGTTGTCTCCCGGTCTGGCTCTCCCGGAGCTGGTCGACTGGCGGTGTGTCTTATCGATCGTCAAACTCGAGACCATCATGGCTTCGCACACTCGAGGCTTTCGCTGGTACTGGATCTACAATGTTCCCCATGAAATATCCGGACGGCCGGGCGTTCCACAGACAATGCGCGCGGATCCATACGATCAGCCGAGATAATCCGCTTTGCTGAGGGGAGCGCCTCGAATCCATAGTGAATTTCGGAAGCTCGGTGTTGATATTTCCCAAGCCTCCGTCGCTCGGTACATGGTCCGGCATCCCACGCCGCCATCTCAGACTTGGCGGACGTTTGTCAAAAACCATGTATCGCAAATAGTGTTCACCGCGCCCACGATTTCGTTCCACGTGCTCTATGTATTCGTCGGGCTCGTTCACGACCGACGGCGAGTCCTTCAAGAAGCGTTCCTTTTTGATGCGCACCGCGCGATCTGCTTCGCGATAGCGATCGCATTTTTACGGATGAAGCGATGGGCATTCGAGAAGTTCGTACCGTTGACAGATTCCGTATGTGGAGCGCGTCATCGGACCCATCCGCCGGGAATGCCTGAATCACATTATGGTGTTCAATGACGAGTCGCTGCGCCGCGTGCTGCGCAACGACTTGGACTACCTCTCGCATGTCGCGTCTGCATCTATCGTTAGAAACGGATTCACCGAACTCACGCGTTGTCCAACCAATTGGAAAAGTCCTTGCATCGGCGATTCTCTCCAGGTCTGCTTGAAAACCACCCTGGCTCCAATGTCTGCTCATAGAAGCGGATCGCGGCCGCGCATGGACCACTGAACTAAGATACGTACTGATATTTCATTCGCTTCCGATCTATCAGTCTGTCCCGGCTCGTAAACCCAGCGCATACCGCTCTCGGGAACAGTCGAAGATGACGCGTTGCAATGCGTTTTTACAATTTCTTGCTTTGACACCGGCGCGACAACTGAATCAGTCTTTTCGGGACCTCGCCTGTTTCGCCTTTCACTTCGTCCACTTACTGCAGGGCACTTGCGGAAAGTGTTCGAAAGAATGGTTCGAGTAATTCAAAGGAGCCCATATGAATCAGAATCTTTCAATTCGATTGATGACGGCCACGCTTTGCATCTTCATTGCGGCCGGTTTTTCTTCAGCTCAGACAACAAGTCAAAGCAAGTCGGCCGCCGGTACCGCTTCAAGCACGACGAAAAGCGCGACCACGACCGCCAAGGATGCTTCGGCCACTGCCAAGGCTGCAGCCGAAAAACTCGATCTCAACACGGCCACGAAGAAACAGTTGATGACCTTGCCGGGAATAGGCGACGCCTTGAGCCAGAAGATCATCGACGGACGTCCCTACAAGGCCAAGAACGAGCTGACGCAGAAGAAAATCATTCCGGAAGCGACATACTCGAAAATCGCGGATTTGGTTATCGCGAAACAACCTGAAGCGTCTCCCAAAACCAGCAATTCGAAACCAGCAACGCCCGCCACTCCAGCCAAGAAGTAGTTTCACCGGATCCGTCGAAGCCGTGCAGAGGGAGGTTCCCGGCAAGTGGGACCTCCCTCTGCGTAGTCGCCTTCGAGACCCGTGCCGAATTCCGGAAGCGGTAGTGAAAGCAACGTTCCTCAATTCCGGAAGGAACGTCATGTCGCGAATGTTTATCGTTTATTTGTGCAGCCTTATGCTGCGGTCCGTCGGCAACGCTGCGAGTTCGGCTGTTTGCTTGTGGAGAGGGCGTAGTCGCCATTCGCCATGCGGCATCGGCCGTGGTGCTTGCCGCGATGTTGCTGATGCCGGGCAGTCGATTACCTCCTGCCTCCAGCCTGGGTGCCAATTCGCATTCAGCAAACAGTTTCGAAGCACAGCGACGCCATGCGACGAAGAGCGGGTCGCCCGACATAATCGTGGATAGTGCTACTTAGTCGAACGATCCGCCCCGTTAAGGCTAAGGCTTTACCGGCACCTGTAGAGTTCTCTGCGCGTTCTTCGCGGGGCTGTCGCCTCGCAGCCCGACTTTGCCGACCATCTTCGCTTCGGCATCCGGCGGAACGCCTTCTTTCAATAATCTCTTTTTCAGATTCGCCATCTGGTTGCCGAGAATCTCGAAATCGATATCCGTCTTTTTGGCTTTTTTGAACATGTCGCCTTCTTCTTCCTTGATGTGATGGCGGACGCTTTCAGATAGAACGGTGAACTTCGCTTCCCAGTGATCTTCACTGCCGTTCATCTTCTCCAGTTCGGCAATCAGAACCTTGGCAACGTGATGCTCTTCGTCGGCCTCCTCCAAGATGCCCTCTTCGTCTTCCATCTTTTGTCTCAGTGCTGGATAAAACAGCTCTTCCTCGACGGTGGCATGAACCTTCAACTCACGGATCGCCTGCGTCACGATCCTGGCCTTCGAGCCAGAGCTTTTCGTGTCCTCGAATTTATCGAAGAGTTCCTTGACCTTCTGATGGTCTTCTTTCAGCAGTGTCATCGCATTCGGCATTAGTATTCCTCTCATCCTCAAACATCGGGCAACCTGGCCCTTCATAGGATAGTGGCACTACGGGAACGGATTAGACACACAAACTCCGTTATGCTCCTTAAAGACTACGATCTGCACGTTTAGCGCACTTGAGCCGGAAAGAAAGCCTCTCGCGACGCCCGCTTTGCCGTCGTAAAGATTTTCACGGTTGAAACTCTTAGTCCCGTTGCGCCTTTGCGATCGTGATTGCAGCGGAAGCCGACACTGCGGGATGCATTCGACGATGTTCAACGCCGGCAGGCGATTCTGAACTACCGTATAGGAGACCTGATGCCGGGACCCAGTCACTCTGGAGAAACAATCATGCCCGAAGGACTAAAGGCGGCAGCAATGAACGAGCGTCAATAAACATTGCTGCTCGATTTGATAGCGGAGTGGGCCGGCATCATCACCCATGCCTATGCAATGCAGCGCATGGAGGAGAACGTCTGGACGACAACTATTTCTCATGAGTGGCCCCACGACGCACGAACCGGAGAGGAACGGCAGCGCCTGCTACCGTATTCAGGGCCCGCGATTGGGGCACGCCGTCATTGCGAATTAGTATCATCGGGAAACCGGTATAAATCCTCGTCAGTACGACTGACCTTTGATGTGTTGAGACGAAAGAATTGCCGCAGACTTCTGGGCCTCTAAGTCCTCTTCTTCTTTATCGCGGCGCACTGATTCGCACTTCTTTTTTCATCCGGTACCAGCGAGATTTGTCCTGATCGGTGGTGTATATATCATCTCCGGCCCGCTTAAGAATGTTGGCAATGGTCGCCCGCCGACAAGATATGGCCAAGGTTTGGTCATCGCGCTTTGGATGTGGTCACATCCCCAGGTTCGGTTTTCCTGGGCCATGAGGACGATCAATGCCTCGAACTCCGGATCAGTTCGTGGGCCGGCCGGGAATACGCTGACAGCTGCCGGCATACATACCGTGATGCTATTCGGAATGGGTCGTACGAATCAGCAACCTTGTGAATTCAGCAAACGCGTCTTGCTAGAATTTTGCAAAGGCGAAAAGATACAGGGGCAGCGAGACGGTGAAAGTGGTCCCCTTATCCTTGCCTGGGCTGGCTGCCGCCACCGTTCCACCGTGAGCTTCAACGAGATGTTTGACAAGAGCCAGACCCAGTCCCAGCCCTCCGCTTCGTTCTGCATGCGTTCTATCGTCCTGGCTGAAACGATTGAAAGCAATTGGTAGAAATTCAGGTTCAATGCCTTTACCTGTGTCCTTGACAATCAAGTGAATGTGGCGGCCGGTGCGATTCAACACCAGATCGACCCGCCCGCCCTCCGGCGTAAACTTGATTGCGTTTTGCAGCAGATTCCAAATCACCTGCTGCAATCGAGCTGCGTCGCCGAAAACCGGCTGCGGTTCAGCAGTGGAGTGATAAGACAACTCAATGCGTTTACCTTCGGCGGCCGTCTGCACGACGGCCAACGCATCTTCGATAACTAGACGCAAATCTGTCGGTACTGCTTCAATCTTAAGTTTGCCGCTCACGATCCGCGCAGTATCCATCAGGTCGTCAATCAATTTTTGCTGAATTCGGGCATTGCGTTCGACAATTTCGGAATTGCGGACAACCTGTGCAGCATCGTGCGGCATCATGCGGTTGATCCTTGTGAAACCAAGGATGGATTGAAGCGGTGCGCGCAACTCATGTGTGACAAGACTCAGGAATTCATCCTTCGCGAGGGATGCCGCCTCGGCGGCTGCACGCGCCTGCTGTTCCTGGTCCTGCGACCGTTTGCGTTCGGTGATGTCGAGTGCAACCGCAACACCCCTGATGATTGAGCCGTTTTCGTCCTTGATCGGAACTGCCAGTACGCTCATGACTCCCGTCGTGCCATCGAAACGGCGGAAGCCGATTTCCCGTTCCGCCTGAGGTTCTCCTGTTTTGAGTGCTTTCGAGATCGGCCAGTCTTCAGGTTTGAACGGTTCGTGCGTTTCAGGGTCCCAGGCCTGATACTGCTCATAGTCTTGACGACTGTCGAGAGTCCTTTCACCCCTCCAGGTATCGGTTAATGCCCGGTTCAGCAACAGTGCACCTCCCTCCGGGTTGGTGACCATCACGCCAACGGGCAAGGTGGACAGAATAGTCTGAAGTTGCTCCTGCTCTCGTTTTACGCTTTCCAATGCTGAGCGAAGCCGGCGTTCGGATTCGCGCAACTGCTCTTCCAGTTGCAGTTGTTCGGTCAGATCGTAGAAATAGCAAACTACGCCGAACCGCCCATCAGGAAGCGAGATGCGCTCGATCTTCCAGTCGTAGGATTCCACATCCTCAATATCTCCACGCTGCTTTCGAATATCAGCGGATCGATATGGCTCGCCGGTCGCCAGCGTATTCCGGAAATGATGGACGATTTCGCTGACGAAAGGCTCCGGCCAAAGAACCCGTAATACGTCTTCAAAGTTTCGCCCAAGAAGCGGCTGAACATGGCGGAAGACTTTTTGACAACCGGCGCTGATTTGAATAAGCCGGAAGTCACTATCAATGACATAAACGCCGAACGGCGCATTCTGAATGAGATTGAAGAACGTGTCATGATTGAGCCGCAGTTGTTCATCGGCCAGCTTCCGTTCGGTGATGTCCTGTGCCACCAGGATCGCATGGCGCGGATGTGAGGCATTGTCGAAGAAAATCTGCTTACGAATCTTCAGCCAATGCGTTTCGCCGCCCGGCCAAACAACTCGAAATTCCCTATCGAACCAGCCGTCACTTGTGGGCGCTAGTGCAGCCCTCACAACTCCATTTAAATCGGCCCGGTCGTCCGGATGAAACGCAGAGTGAAAACGTTCGCGGGGGATACTCATCCTGGTTTCACCAAATCCGAACAGCTTGGCGGCCTCGTTGCTCAGGTGGACTATGTCGGCGGCATAATCCACTTCCGCAATTGCGAGTCCGGCAACCTTTATTCCTAGATGCAATCGGTGAAGCTGATTATCCAATTGACGACGGAGGGACGCTTTCTCGACAGCATTGTTGACCGCTTGACGAAGCGCAAACGCCGAGATGCGGCCCTTTTCCAAATAATCGTGCGCTCCCGCTTTCATAGCCTCGACGGCAAGCTGGGTATCGCCCGTACCGGTAAGCATCACTACGGCGCAGGCATCCGCACCGCTTTCCTTTACCAGTTCGCGCAACGCGGACAGCCCATCCTTGTCGGGCAATTGGAAATCCAGCAGTATGCAATCGGGGCGGTGGGTACGCCAAAGCTTCATGCCGTCCCCGGCACGTGCGGCCTCCATCGTGGTGTAGCGGAAGTCACCGGGACCAGATAGAAACCTTTTGTACGTAGAGCTATCTTCCGGAGAGTCTTCAATGATGAGCACCGAACAAAGGGTCGCGTTCAAATTATTCATACTGTTTCTCATTTAACGCCGCCTACAATTCCGCCTTCTGGTCCCAGAGTGAAATAGAATGTGGTTCCCTGGCCTGGAGTGGATTCCAGCCATATTTGTCCACCCTGCTGCTCGATGATCCTGCGGACAATGGTCAATCCTGCCCCGGAACCGCCGCCGTATTCATCGCGTCCGTGCAGCCGCCTGAAAATCTGAAAGATGTGCTGGTGATATTCCTCGGCGATGCCGATGCCGTTATCGCGCACATAAAAGACGGTCTGTGCGTGTTCATTGGCGAGCGCTCGGCTTTCTATGTAGCCGATTTCTACCCATTTCTGCGCCTTGTCGTTATATTTGATCGCATTGGTGAGCAGGTTCGTAAAGACCTCGCTGATGCGGGAAGGTCTGACTCGACCGACATTAACCGGACGAGGAATGCGGATCTCGACTCCACTTTCAATGATGCGATAGGCAACCATTTCCAAAGCATTTTCTATCGCCGTTTGAATTGTTACCTCATCCTCCTCGAGTTCGTTGCGTCCCAGACGTGAGTAATGCAGCAGCGAATCGATCAACGTCTCCATGCGCAGCGTCAGCTTCGTCAACGTTTTAAGTTTATCGATGCCCTGCTCATCCAGTTTGTCAGCATGATCTTCCAACAGGAAATGGGCATAGTTATGAATGCCCCTCAAGGGTTCTTTGAGATCGTGTGACGCAACATATGTGAAGGAGTCCAATTCGATGTTGCTGCGTTCAAGTTCAACATTGAGTCGCGCAATTTCGTCCGCTTTTCGAGCCATTATTTCGTATATGGAGCAACGAAGACTGCGGACGGCCTCCAATTCGCAAGCAAGCCAGGGCACCGAGCGTCCCTTGACTTGCTCAACCCACAAGGCAAACGATTTGCGCGGGGTCAGCCGGACGCCGGAGTCCTCCGCCTCAACGGATTTCGATGGATCGCCCGCCCAATGGACTGCCTGGGCCTTTTCCGGCCGAAACCAAAGGATGTACCGTGGTTCGCTGTCGCCCAATCGCAGCGCGAGCAACCCCGCCGCGGTTGCTGAGCAATCGCTGAACGCAGCGCAGCTCCGCGAAAGCGAGTCCGTGGCGTAAATCTCTTCGGTCATGTTCTTTGCCAGCCATGCCGTCAAGTCGGCAATCCACGAAGCATCGGGCGTTGTGCCCAGCGACTGCACTCCGTATTTGTCGCAAAAAGCGACCCCGCCCGCGTTAAGCCAATTGACAAAGTCCGCTGCCGCACTGAGCAGCCCCTCCTTATAGTCCGCAGCCGCTGACATCATTTCAACCAGAGCCAGTTGGGCTGTCTTCAGTCGCAACACGTAGTCGTGAATCTCACCATCTTCTTTCGCCGTCATTTGGAGAGACAACATGTGCGCGAGAATCTCAGCACTCATCCGATTGTTATGCGGCACATACTTCGAGCCGGACCTATGATGACAGGCAATCAAGCCCCACAGTTTGCCTTCTCGAATGATCGAGAGCGACATCGTGGCCTTGGCTCCAATGTTTTTAAGGTACTCGGTGTGAATCGGCGACATTGCCCTAAGTACGGAATAACTCAGGTCCAACGGTGCATTGCTTATGGGGTTGAGGTGGGGCACGAGGGGCACGGAATAGTCCGCCACGTCCACCTTGAATCGCAGCCAGCTTTTCAAATACAACGCGCGCGCCTGCTGGGGGATATCCGCAGCAGGGTAATGCAAACCAAGATAGGACTCCACTCCGGAAGACAGCGCCTCTCCGATCACGACGCCTGCACCGTCGTCCAGAAACTTGTAAACCATGACATGTTCGAACCCCGTAAACCGACGCACTTCTTCCGCTGCCATCTGGCAGAATTCGCGGGAATTTGGCGCGCGTTGCAAGCGGGCGAGGGCGAGTTTCATCGCCCCGGAATGCTGCATCGATGTCGCGGCCGTATCCATCATCCATTCAAATTCCAGAATCAGCTGACCCTGATAACGATGAATGATTCGTTCAAAAATTCTGCCATTTGAACCAAGCGGGATTGGCGGCAGATATTGCGGTGCGGCTTCAAGGTCCTGAGGTAGAACTTCCGCTTGAAACAAGTTCATCTCTTTTTCGCCAAGCAAAAGATCGATCCGCTGCCCTAACAATGCTTCCGGCCCGACGCCGAAATGTTCGGAGGTGTTGGCGCTTACCTGCACGACGGTCAGTTCAGGTTCTTTGATCACAAGGAGTACCCCGTGCGGCTGAATGGAACCGGGTATATGAATTGGTTCCGTGTCGCAAGCGGTCAAATCCATCTTCTGTTGTGGAAGAGAAAGGTCGGCAGAGGTTGTTCCTCCGGCATCAATGTGAGACAAAGCGGCGTTATGTCTCACACTAGTGTTCCGCTAACCAGCGATCCAGCGTAATGAAAGTGTCACGGGCAGAGTGGATGGTGAATTCTTCAGTCTCCTGAATGGAGACGCACTTATTGATCGTTGCACCAAATTCTCTCCACATCCTGCCAGTTTCCGACCCATAACCATTAAAAAATGAGGCGCCATGGTTTTCATGCAGGCCAAATCGTGTGCGCAATTCACGCGCAATAATCTGTCCGCCGAGTGTTGCACCCTCCAGCACATAGAGGCAGCCAAATGCCTGAGCCGGATTGTTCACGGCAGGAAGGTCCTCGCAACGCGGGAGTGCTGCCATGTGCGTCGATGAGATGCCGAGGTCGGCAAGGTCGCCCCTGAGTTTTTCCGTTTTGCGGCGGGAGGAAAAATTCAGTTCGGTAAGACTCAGCATTGCGAGCTGGAGTTCAATGGGTTCGTAAAAACCCAAAAATCGTTCGAGAAGCCTGCGGTAGGAGTCCATGGACTCGAGACGGTCCAGCAAGCCTACTCGCACTTCAATTTGTTCATGCAATGCGCGAGTGCATTCCTTTAGCGCAGTCATGATCATTATTTGTCGCTCCCTTCTCGACAGCGAAATGACCGAGTTAATGTCGTATGGGTGGCGACATTTAAAGGTAAGAGTTATAGCACTTCGTTTCGAACATTCCTAACGTCACGAGGTCTGAATTCGTTCTCACTTTGGTTTTCCATTTCTGAAGTCAGTTTCGAAGAATTTGGAGATACCGTTGCACGGGCGGCACCAAATGTCCGCGTCAGCAGAATTAATGGTTTGCGGGTATCGGCTGGAAGTACTCAGTCAAAATGTCAATTTCGCCTCTTAAGTGAATTTTGTCGTTGTCAATCGTGCAAGCTTGCTTGGACTTGGAAAGGAGGTCGCCCACATTGCACCGAGCGTTGCCTTGTGCGACCAGAAAACTTTCGGCGGAAAGTAAATTGCACGACAGCATCTAAGTCGATTCGAGCAATTACAGGATGGAAAAACGACAATTCCGACTTTTGGCGGGTAACGCCGCGTCCGAATTCGGAGAAGAATGTACGTCATCATTCCATATACAACCGTCTGGTTCGGGCATGTCGGCTGGGGTATGGCACACAAATTCGAACGTGTGGAATGCGTTGGTGAAGGCGGCTGGCCCCTGAACCCCAATCGTAGGATTCTGTATGGCGTCATCTTTGAATTCGATCTCGTTCGTCGTGACCTGCCTTGCCGGCCGGCTCAGCGAGCACCAACCACGCGCCATCGATTACCGAAGGAAAAGCTCAACAAGGTTGAAATGGCGCGACGCATACATACAAGCCGGACGTTGGGTTGGATCGGCTACTCGACCCTGAAACCGTTTCGGTAACCTTACAGACTCTGTGTAAAGCAGCGCGCGCCTTCGGATCGAGTTGATTTAGGAATTCCAAACTGATCCGGAGGTCGATGCCGGTCAAGTTCGGCCATAGCGGACGTGATATGGGCTCTGAATGAGCTTGCCGCTGGAATCTTTGACGGTGAAATAGCCGAAGCCATCAAAGTTGTTGCCGCCTCGATTGGATCGGTGCGTGCGCAAGAAGTCGCCCCAACGCCCATTCTTTGACCCGCCTGGGTCGTCCACGGTGGCCGTTGATCCGTCGCGGTACCAAACAACGTAGTCGCCCAGGATGCCGACTGCCACATCCGCTTCATCATTAGGGCCACCCCAGGCGACCGAGATACCGATCTCAAGGTTGGAGTTGACGGCGAGCGCGCTGTAGCCAAAGGCGTACTTCGGATTCCAGACCTGCATCTCGCTGATCTTCGTAAATGAAAAAGAGCTAATGCTGACGACTCTGGTTTGGGGTTCAGGAAAAAACGGAGCCTCGCCGGGCTTGCTCCTCGGTGCCATCCAGGAGAACCATAGCGCGCCGTTCTGCCAGGTTGCGCCGCTCACGCGTGACCGGCAGCGGCCGCACCAGTCGACGCCAGAGGGTGTTTTTGAAGAATAG
>Ga0070664_100002507_pt1 | contig 14798 bp, 10 predicted proteins | sample KBSC73metaG_FD_65863 | JGI IMG/M metagenome (GOLD analysis project Ga0070664, IMG submission 65863) | Corn rhizosphere microbial communities from Kellogg Biological Station, Michigan, USA - KBS C7-3 metaG | ecosystem: Host-associated > Plants > Roots > Rhizosphere > Soil ... | reverse complement strand
GACCGGCGCCATTTTGCGTGACACGGTGCCCGCCACGATCATGAGATCCGATTGCCGGGGCGAGGCTCGAAACACCCCCGCGCCGAACCGGTCGATGTCATAACGCGACGACACGCTGGCGATCATCTCGATCGCGCAGCAGGCGAGACCGAAGGTCATGGGCCACAGGGCAGATTTCCTCGACCAATTCACCAACGCATCCAGGTTGGTTGTCAGGATATTCGCCTCAAATTGTCGTTCTAAGAAACTCATGTTCCGCTATCCTCTTTTCTCCCTGCTGCAAGCGAGTTAGCGGGTGGCACCGGCATGAAGGCCCGGCCGCCTGGAGCGGGGCCCCACACCGGGCGGGGTGCGAAGCCGGCCCGGGCGTTCGTATCGGTGACAGGACCCGCTTGATTAATCTCACCCGCCCAGCCCTGCGCACGCCGAGACGTGCGCTTTACCCAGCCTCTCAATCCCATTCTAACGCCCCCTTCTTCCACGCGTACCAGAGTCCCACCAGAAGAATCGCGATGAACACCAGCATCTCGACGAGACCCAAAAGACCGAGTGATTGAAAGCGCACGGCCCAGGGAATGATGAAGATCACTTCGATGTCGAAGATGACGAAGAGCATGGCGATGATGTAATAGCGCATCGGAAACTGGATCCGCGCATCCGAAAACAACGGGCTTCCGCTCTCGTAGGGATTGAGTTTGGCGCGGTAGGGGCGATGCGGGCGGACCAGACGTCCGGCCAGCAGCTGAATCGCGGCGAACGCAATCGAAATGCCGATGAACAAGAGGATCGGCAGATAATTCAGGGGTACTGCTTCGTCCGCCATGAGGCTTCCCAATCCCTACGCCGCTGCGTGCCGGCTTAATGCTGATCCAAAAAACGGTTTGAAGGTCAATCCATCCAGCGCCGGGGACTCGAGCCCCTTGTGCTGGACGAGAATTTTGAAGGTCCGTCCCATGCCTTCCGGTTTGAGCAAATGAAGCGCGGCTCGAAACTCCGGAGATTCAGGTGTGAGCCGCGCGATCATCTCCTCGACGCCCAGCCCCATCAGAAAGCTCATCTGGTTGGTAAAGCCGGTGACGGACAGTCCGGCCTCCTCGCCGACCGTGGCCAAGGTAGTAAAATCGACATGTGCGGTCATATCTTGGAACCCCACCCGAACATAGGGATCTTCAGAGGCCATCTGGGAGGAATAGCAGAGGAGTGTGCCCTTGGATCGTTCGGAGCCGTATAAATCGTCGGCCGAATGGCCATAATCGATCGTGACCACGACGCCGCGGTTCATGCTGGACGCGACATGACGCATCCAGGCAGGTGCCAGGAGATTGACTTCCGTTCGATATCCCTCCGGAAGATCGATGTGAAGGCGTTGGAAGTACTGTTCGATCTCGGGGGTGGACGGCTCCCGCAGGCATTCCACAAACCGGCCGTCTCGGACCTCCACGAATATTTCCTTGAGCGCATGGCCGACCTTTTGGACACGATGGACGGGAAACGCATCGGGCAATTCGTTGCTGAGTAACAGGCCGGTGATAGTGTCGGATGCAAGACTCTGCACGTCTTCCAGCCAGCTCACCGGTCCCCCTGCACCTACCCAGGGACTCAAGTGTTGTTGCTGCGCGGCGCGCATGGTCGGGCTGCATTCGACCAGTACGTAGCGAAGACGTTGTGACAAGGATGTGGACACGAACTGGCACTGCATCAGCAGCTGCTTGGCAAGGAGCCCCTTGCCCGGGCCCATCTCAACGATCGTGAACGGGTCGGGGTAGCCTAACAGGGCATCGACCTGTGCGGCTTGTCTGGCCAGGGCCTGACCGAGGAACGGATGGACGTCCGAACTGGTGTAAAAATCGCCGTTCCAGCCGATCCGTTCGGTACCCGAATCCACCGGACGCATGTAATAGCCGAATTGCGGATGGTAGAGCGCCAGCTCCATGAACCGGACAAATGGAATCGCCCCATCTCGGCCGATTTCCGAAGCAATGGCAGCAACCAGTTGGGGATGGCCGGTCGTCACGAGGTCTCCCTATTGACGATCAGTGCAAAAAATAGTGACACCCATAGCAGATGGGCCGACTGCACCCATCTACGACGAGCGTAAAAGTGGCGTAGAGTAGCCTTTGCAACTGCGCTAAGTCAAGGTGAAACAAGGCGGAATCGCTGTGCTTGATCCGCTCTCGCCCATCAACTCGACCATTCCTTGTCTCAGGTACAGCTTGACGCCGAAACTCGTTCCGTCCGACACATCGGGGGACGGAACTTCAAACATCGGCGTCACTCGTTTATGACGAGTCGCTGTGCTTCGACGGAATGGTGCCCGGATTGCTGGGCAGGTCGCGGATAATGCACAGCGATCCCGCCTCTAGAAGGTAGGAAGGTAAAAACGGGAACCGGTCGCGATTCGCCAATGAGGAACAGCGACCCTAACTATGCCCCGTGGCATTTCTTGTATTTCTTGCCGGAGCCGCAGGGGCAGGGGTCGTTGCGGCCGACCTTGTCGTCGCCGCGATGGACTGGCTGTGTGGATACGGGTTCTTCACCGCGATTCAACGTGAGTTTCGGTTGCGGTCGTGCGACGACGGGGGGCGGGGGAGCGGGACGCTCACCTTCGCGGACCGCCTGGACCAGGAAAAGTCGTTCGATGGTGTCCGACTTAATGCGTTCCATCATGCCCGCGAAGAGATCGTAGCCTTCGCGCTTGTACTCGATCAGAGGATCCTTTTGGCCGTACCCGCGCAAGCCAATGCCGTCGCGCAAATGGTCCATCCCCAGCAGGTGGTCTTTCCAATGGTGGTCGATCACCTGCAGCATGAAGTTTTTTTCCAGGAACCGCATGAGCTCAGGCCCCAGTTCCTTTTCCTTCCGTTCGTACGACTCGCCCACCTGGGCCTTCAGATCCTCAAACAACGCGTCCCGTCCGACGTCACGAAGGGATTCACCCTTGTCGTGTTTACCTTGCGTGATGTCGAGCCCGAACTGGCCCTGCATCATCTCGGTGAGACCGTTCATGTCCCATTCTTCGGGATACTGTTCGGCAGGGCAGTACACGTTGAGCGCGGACTCAACCATCGATTCCATCATCTGGCGCAGGTCGCCGGTGAGATTTTCGCCGCTCAGGACGGCCCGGCGGTGCTGGTAGATGACCTCGCGCTGCTTGTTCATGACGTCATCGTACTCGAGCAATTGTTTGCGGATCTCGAAATTGTGAGCTTCGACTTTCTTTTGAGCGTTCGCGATCGCCCGCGTCACCATTCCATGTTCGATCGGAATGCCTTCCTCCATGCCGAGTTTGAGCATAAGCTGCGACACGCGTTCCGACGCAAAGATGCGCATGAGGTCGTCCTCAAGGGACAGATAGAACCGGGACGAGCCGGGATCGCCCTGACGGCCGGCGCGTCCTCGTAACTGATTGTCGATACGGCGGCTCTCATGGCGTTCCGTGCCGAGAATGTGCAATCCGCCGAGCGCGAGCACTTCCTGTTTGTTTTTCTCGCAGTCCGCGCGGATCTCTTCAAAGACAGAGAGCTTCCGTTCATCCGGCAGATTCTCCTCGCGGTAGAGGACCTGCTTGAACATGAAGTCGGCATTGCCGCCCAGCAGGATGTCTGTGCCGCGTCCCGCCATGTTGGTCGCGATAGTCACGGCACCCCTCCGGCCGGCTTGCGCCACGATCTCAGCTTCGCGTTCGTGCTGCTTGGCATTGAGCACGTTGTGCTTGATCCCGTTGCGGTTCAGCATTCCGGCGATTTTTTCCGATTTCTCGATGGATATCGTGCCGACCAGGACCGGCTGGCCGCGTTCGTGGCATTCCTTGATCTCTTCGACGATCGCGGCGAACTTCTCCTTCTCCGTGCGGTACACCACGTCGGCATAGTCCAGTCGGATCATTTTCCTGTTGGTGGGAACGACGTTGACGTCGAGGTTGTAGATCTTGGCGAACTCCGCGGCCTCGGTATCGGCCGTCCCGGTCATGCCGCCCAGTTTCTTGTACATGCGGAAATAGTTCTGGAAAGTCACTGAAGCCAGCGTCTGATTTTCGTTGGCGATCTTGACGCCCTCTTTGGCTTCCACCGCCTGGTGCAACCCGTCGCTCCAGCGGCGGCCGGGCATCAAGCGTCCGGTGAATTCATCCACGATGATCACTTCACCGTCCTTCACCACATAGTCCACGTCGCGCTTGTAGAGTGCATAGGCTTGCAGCGCCTTCACGACGTGATGCACGAGGTCCATGTTGTCGGGGTCGTACAGGTTGTCGACACCCAGCAGCTTTTCCACGCGCACATTGCCGTCTTCCGTCAGGGCGGCGGTCTTGGTCTTTTCTTCGATCGTATAATCGTGCTCCGGCTTGAGCTGCGGGATGATGGCATTAATGCGGTAGTACAGATCCGTCGTCTGGTCCGTCGGGCCGGAGATGATCAGCGGCGTCCGGGCTTCGTCGATCAGAATGCTGTCGACTTCGTCCACAATGGCAAAATTCAATTCACGCTGGACGCATTGATCCAAGGCTGTCACGACGAGATTGTCCCGGAGATAGTCGAACCCGTATTCGTTGTTCGTCCCGTATGTAATGTCGGCCCGGTACGCCTCGGGTCTGGTGCAAGGGCGGAGGTGCTGCAGGCGCTTGTCCGCGGCATCGTAGGTCGGATCAAATATGAATGAGGCGTCGTGCTGGATGACCCCGGTCGAAAGGCCGAGCGCATGGTACAGCTGCCCCATCCATTGGGCGTCGCGCTTCGCCAGATAGTCGTTGACCGTCACGAGATGCGCCCCTTTGCCTTCAAGCGCGTTCAGATAAATCGGCAGCGTGGCGACCAACGTCTTGCCTTCGCCCGTCTTCATTTCGGAAATTCGGCCCTTGTGCAGGATCATGCCGCCGATAAGCTGCACGTCGAAGTGCCGCATCGTAAGCTTTCGACGGGACATCTCCCGGCAGACTGCGAAGGCCTCCGGGAGAATATCCTCGAGGGTTTCACCGGCGGCCAGGCGTTTTTTGAAGGCTTGCGTCTTGTCCGCTAGTGCATGGTCGGACAGCGGAGTCAGCTCCGGTTCCAGGGTATTGATTCGGTGGACGATCGGCATCAAGGCCTTGATTTCACGGTCGTTCTTGCTGCCGAAGATGAGGTTCAGGATTTGTGTCAACATGGGGTGTTCGGTCGTTTTTATGGGGAGGATGCCGGAGTGGCGGCAATCCAATCCACGCAGTATACCGGAAACATTTTCTGAATCCTATCGGGAAGACAAGGGGTTCTGAACCTTCATGCTTGACGCTTTTACGTCCGGTTGGGTACCATCGTCCCGACGAGTCTTTTGCTAGCGTACGCTATGACACCTCGGTTGATAAAGCAGTCTCTTGCTCTGCTCCTGGTCCTCTGCCTGCTTGCGGTGGGAGGCCTCGCTTCGGCGCAATCCATCTCGCACGAATCCCATCACGCGCATCACCAGAAGGCCACGCACGGCACCGTCCTTTGCACATGGATGTGCGCTGCGGGGCAGGTGTTGGATGCCGTGACCCCTCCCGTGCTGGTGGAGCGCACGCCGGTTTCTCTTGTCGAGTCGTGCCCGCTCCCTGGATATTCGTCCACATTCTCTTCTCCGCTCGTCTCTCGCGGTCCCCCGCACGAACCTGCCGAATAATTCCTGACCGTACAAGTAATCGGTCCAGGTTTGCCAGACGGGCGACGCCGTCTGCGCAGTTCCTCTGAGATGTTTTCATATGCCGTGCGCACATCATAATCGATTCCTCGTTCCCGCCTGGGGTGTCTCATTGACGCTTCACGGCCTTGCCGTGGCATTCGCGATGCTGTTCGCTGCGCAGGTCCGTCCAATCGTGCAGGACGAACCCTTCAAGTGGGACGTAGCTCTGGTCGACACGGTGAAGACGGAGTCCGCATCGGAACCAGTGCAGGCACCGGCGCCGGTGCCTCAGGAAAAGGTCGTCCCTACAGTAGAGGCACCCCGGGTTGTCGCCCGTCGGCCGGTTGAACCGCCGCCCGACACAGTGATGCATCGGGTCGCGCCACAGCAAACCGCTCAGATGGTGCATCCTGAGAGTCAACCGCCGAAGCCGGTTGAACAGAGGGAGGAGCCCCCTCCGCCGCCGCTGAAGACCGAACCGGTCACACAGCCGGTCAAGCCTGTCCAAGAAAAGCCAGCGGAGGCCGTTAAACAGCAGGTCGTCGAGACACCCAAGCTGAAGCCCGAACCGGTGACGCCGGTAAGAGAACCCGAGCCGGTACAATCGGTTGAGCCGGTGATCGCGCAGCAGCAACCGGTCGCGGCACCTCCATCCGAACCGACCATCAGCCGAACGGTAGAGACGCCGGCTACGCCGTCTGAGCCACCGGCCACTTCAGCCCATTCGAGTCCCAATCCGCAGGAAGCACCGGTGCAGGTCGCAAAAGCTTCGCCCACTGGCCCGGAGACGAAGATCGATCATCGGTGGCTGGCGGAATCGCTCTGGCGTCGAGTCGCTGAGTTGAAACGTTATCCAAGTTCAGCCCGTTTGCACGGCCAGGAAGGGAAAGTCGTTTTGAAAGCGGTCATTCGATCGGATGGGCATCTCGCCGAAGTCACTGTCCAGAAGAGTTCGGGCCATCAGATCCTCGATGCAGCCGCGATTGAAGCCGTGAAACTCGCGTGCCCGCTCCATATGAAACATGCCATCGGCAAACCGGAGATCGTGGTCAGTCTTCCCATTGTGTACAGCCTGGCGAACTAAGGACGGAGAAAAGGCATGAGCGGCTCAACAGTCCAAAAATATCGCCCGTCCCGCGTTATCGGACTATGGGCGATGGCGTTTGTCTGCGTCGGTTCCTGGCCAATGGCGCTCATGTCGGCAGAGACGCCTGATTCTTTGCAGACGCTCGGTCCCAAACATATGACGGTCCATAATGCAAAGACCGTCGTCGGCCCATCCGTCCAGATCGACGATCAAGGCAGGGTCGCCGCCGCGTGGGTGGAGGAAGACAAAGACGCCCGCACCATCCTGTTCGCACGAGCCGAAACACCCGGCGGTCCGCTGGGCACTCCTGTCGCCGTTAATCAGCCGTCCGAGAATCCGTATTACCGACAGGAAGCTCCCTCTCTCGTCGTTCGCGGGCAAGACGTCTTCGTGACGTGGTCGAAGACGCATCCCAAAATGACTCCAGACAAGCCGTTCTCAGGGGAATTGCGATTGAGCCGGTCCACCGACGGCGGACGCTCGTTCAGCCCGTCGACGTTGGTGAACGACGATGAACAGGTGATTCAGCACACGTTCGATGCAATGCAGGTCGCTCCCGATGGCGTATTGCATTTCGCATGGATTGATGGACGTGAAGGCAAGAAGGAGCCCGGCACCTTCGTCGCACGATCGACGGACGGGGGCCGCACGATCACAAAAAATTTCAAGGTCGACGACAACACATGCGTCTGTTGCCGGACATCGGTTGCCGCGTCCGGCGACGGGCTCGTCTATGTGGCTTGGCGAAAAATCTTCGACGGCAATATTCGTGAGACGGTCGTCGCACGATCGACAGATGGTGGGCAGACATTCTCGCCTCCGGTCGTCGTCGGTCATGATCGATGGGTCTACCAGGCCTGTCCGCACCGCCCCGCCTCATTGGGAGTCGACCAGTCCGGACGTCTCTATGTGGTTTGGTACACGGAAGGCGACGACGAGACGCCTGCCATCTATCTGGCGTATTCAGACGACCATGGACAGACCTTTTCCGAAAAGAAACAGTTGAACCGCTCGAAGGGCACGTTTCCCGACCATCCGCAAATGGCCGTCGATCCTCAAGGACGTGTGATGGTGATCTGGGAAGAGCAATCACCCGTGCGCCGAGAGATTGTGATGAGCCATTCCCTCGACAGGGGCCAATCGTTCAGCATGCCGAGAAAGTTGAACGAGAAGCACGGTCAGACTCCGACTGTTGCGGTCAATGATCAGGGCACGGTCGTTATGGGATGGAAGGAACATGCGATGCCTGCGCATCGTCTCCTGATCCAAACGATGCAGTTGCCCGGCACGCCGGTGGCAAAAGGCGAGATCACCGTCAATGGGCCATAGCATGCGACAACTTAGCTGCGCCGCCGTCCTCGCGAGCACACTCGCGCTGCTCACCTTCGGCGAACCGCCGCTCTATGGAGCCAATCCCGCGGGGGTAGATCCCTTCTCGGCGCTCGGGGTCACGCGGCTGACAGCAAGCTCGCCGGAGGCTGCGTTCGAGCTCAAGGCGCTCGACGGCGCCACTCTTGGCTCACGCGAGCTGGCGGGCAAGGTGGTCCTGTTGAATTTTTGGGCGACGTGGTGCGGCCCCTGCAAAGAAGAGATGCCTTCGCTTGCACGACTCCAATCGCAATTTGACCCAGCGCAGGTCCGCGTCGTGACCGTCACGACGGACCTGTATCCGCAAGGCATCAAGCAGTTTCTCGACCATCTCGGCATCAATCTTCCCGTGCTGTTCGATGAGGACCAGGAACTTTCGCGCCGATTCATGGTTCGCGGGCTGCCGACGACCGTGTTGATCGGACAGGATGGTCGTGCCATCGGCCGGGCGGTCGGACCGCGAGCCTGGGACAGCCGGGAATCGATTGCCCTCGTCCGCCAAGTCCTCGATCGCCAACCATGAAGCGCCGGCTCGTTCCGCTTGCAATCGCGATGGCCGTTTTGTACGGCGCGCTGGCGATCGGGGCCGCCAACTGCCTCGTCCTCCACGCCGAACAACCGCAGTCCCATCATCATAGCCAGTCACATGTGTCGCACTCGGCGCTTTGTGCGTGGGCCTGTCAGACCAACCCGACCGTCATCGTGCCTGCACCGGTACCGCTGGTTGCCGTGTCGGCCGTTGTGGCGAGATTGTCTTGTATTGACTCGACTGCCGGCACAGCTGCCGTCACTTCCCAGTTCACTTCACGCGCTCCTCCTCTCGTGTAGTTCATCCTCGTTTCGTAGCAAAGAAGCATCGCGCCGAGCGGCAGCCGCCGCGTGGGTCCGGCCGACCGCGCACGCACACTTCGCATCAGGAGGGGACGGTCATGCGGGCATCTGGACGTATGTTTTGCGGGCAGTCTGCAATCTGTGTTGGGCTGGTGTGGTTGGTGATGTCGGCAGGCCACGCCGTCGCGCAGGAATCGGCGGATCCATCCGCCTCGCCCCGCGAACAGGAATTGCGCCAGCAACTCAATAATATTTTGAAGGAACTGGACGAGATTCAGCAGCAAAAGGAGCACGCGACGCCCGAAGCTGAGCGCCCCTCGATCATCAAGGAACAAGCCGAACCTGAAGCGACCAGAGAAGATCATCCAGTAGCAGTGCCGCATTACGACCTTGCCGACATGAGCATTGTCAGTAAACGTTTGCAGAAGCGGCCCGAAGGCATTTCGTTGTCTGCGACTGTCCCCGCCGAAACGGACTCCCAGCCGACGAGGACGATGCAGGAGTCGCTTCAGTCCCTCCCAGGTATCGCGCTCCGCCAGGCCAACGGCCCTCGGGACTTCAGCATCATGATCCGAGGGCAGGGTGCGAAAACCACGTTTGCGGTTCGAGATATCAAGATTTACGAAGACGGATTCAGCCAGACGCAATCCGACGGGTTGTCCCGCCTCGACATGCAGGACCCCTGGTTCATGCGGAGTACTGAAGTCATCCGGGGGGCGGCGTCGTCGCTCTACGACAATTATGCGCTTGGCGGCATGGTGCATTTCCGAACGAGGCGCGGCAGCGACATCAATGGGTTCGAAACATTTCTTTCCGGAGGCTCGTTCGGCTACTTCAAGCAGGCCTTCGCAATCGGCAAGCGTTATGAGAACCTTGATGTCTCCCTCTTTGCCAGCAATGCGGCGGAAGATGGCTTTATCAAGAACAGCGATTACAACACCCAGACGCTGAACTTCAATCTGCGCTTCACCATCGACGACAAGCAGAACTTCTACTTCAAAGCGATCACGAACTGGTTGGACACACGCGTGCCGACCAGGTTGACCCAGGCGCAATTCAATGCGGACGATCGCCAGGCGGGTGGTGCCCAGACGACCTGTACGCCGGGCACGTACAACCCCAACTGCGCCAATGCCGTCCTGCTTCATCAGCAACGTATCGACCGCCGGACGATCGTCGGCGGGATGTATGAGCGTCAACTCAACGCCAACACGGTGCTGACCATCGAAGCCGATTATGATGTGAAAGACATCAATCAGTACTTCTCGCAGATCACAGATAACGTGAATCCCAATTATAAGAGCTATGCCGATCTCCGCCACGACGGCCGGCTCGCGGACATGCCGCTCAAGAGCTATGTTGGATTTTTTGTCAACAATATGGAGCAGGAGGGGAATACGTTCCAGAATCTGGCCACTGGATTTGGAACCAGGGGAACGTTACTTCAGAACAACCGAGGAAGAATCAACAACATCGGCGCCCGCTTCCGGGAGGAACTCGAGTTCGTTCCCAAATGGATTCTCGCCGCAGGGCTTGGGTTTGAGCAGTCGCAACTCAGCATCGACACGATCAATTACGACAACGCCGGCGCGGTGGCCTCGAGGCCAAGTGCCACTCGTGATTTCTCGAACTGGGCGCCGGAAGCATCGCTCACGTGGAAGCCAGCTGAAGGTTACCGGCACTGGATCAGGAGCTCGACCGGATATGCTATCCCGACGTTCGGCAATCTTACGAGGGATCCGATCACCGGACTTCCAGGGTCGAACTTTAATTTGAAGCCGCAGAAGAATTGGAACAATGAAATCGGTACAGAGTCGAAACTCAGGCATGATCTCACTGTCCAACTCGTCGGATTCTGGACGTTTTTCAAAAACGAGATCATTACTCAAACGATTTCGGGTGGCAATACTGCTTCCGTGAATGCCGATTCCTCTCAATATCGCGGCATCGAAGCGAGCTATGATTGGAGACCACTGACCGGCCTACGGTTCTCCGGTGCCTATACACACATCCAAGCCAAATACATCAACTTTTCGGACCGGACCGCTGCGGGGTTCATCTCTCGGGATGGCAAGAATGTGCCCAATGTGCCTACTGATATCCTGAATTTGAAAGTGGAATACGATCATCTCCCGACAGGATGGGGCGCTTGGCTCGAAGGCAGTTACTTCAACAGCTACTTTTTGAATAACAACAATACGTTCGGCATTCCGTCGTATTTTATCGGGAGCATGAACATCCATAAAAACGTCGAGATCGACAACAATCGGTGGGTTCGGTTTGCCAAATTCTTTCTCCAACTGGACAACATTGGCAATATGAAATACGCGGCCTCCGGTCAGGTGGTCACCGGTGAAACCACGGCGCAGGCCGCGGGTTCCCAGGCGTTCTTCGCCGGGTATGGACGAGCCATTTATGGCGGTGTGACACTGGGCCTATTCTAGGTTCGAGTTCATGCGAAGGGGCGAAGTCATTCCCGGCCCCTTCGCGTTGATTTCACTACCAACCCACCTTATAGTTGGATCAGAATCTCCCGTTGTCCCGGAGCGCTCTCTTGACGGCACCTGCACGATCACTGCTCGTTCTGGCGATCCTCATCGTGTCGGGGCTGCTTCTTCCTCGGACTCTTAGTGCTTCAGCATCCGCTTCCGACAAGCGTGCCGTCGAGCAGGCGACGGAATTGTGGAAGGCCGGAGATGCAGATGCCGCCATCGCGTTTCTTCAGAAATTGACGGAGTCCGGCGGTACCGCCGAAGCCTATCACCTACTGGGCCAAATCTACTTCAAAGCCAAGAAGAAGCCGCGAGAAGCGGCCGAAGCCTTCACGCATGCGCTCAAGTTGAAACCCGCCTATCCCGATGCGCTCAATGATTTGGCCGAAGTTTACGTGGCGCAGGGCAAGACGCCCGAGGCCGAGCAAACGCTCAAGCGGGCTATCGAGGTGGATCCGAAGCACGAGGAATCCTACCTCGATCTCGCCCGGTTGCACGAAAGCCGGCACGACATTCCCGCGGCGATGCAGGTGTATCAGCGCCTCCTTGTCGTGCGTCCCACCAGTGCCGACGGACTCTTCGGACTGGCCATCCTCCAGGAGGGACAAGGCAACAATGACGCTGCCCGGCAGCTGCTGGCCCGACTGACGAAGAGCCATCCCAAGCACGCCGACGGATGGTATCAGGCGGGCCGTTTAGCGGAACGGAACAACGACCTGCTGGAGGCCGCCTATGCCTATCGACAGGCCATCGCTGCGAAACCGGATCTTGTCGATGCACACTTCAATCTGGGATTCATCTTTCGAAGCCAGAACAAACCGAGCGAAGCGGAGCGGGAGTTTCTCGAAGTCGTTCGCTATCGGCCTGAATATGCCGAGGCGCATATGAATCTTGGCGTGATTTACACCAGCATGAACAAGCTCGAGGAGGCGGAGCAGGAATATGAGAAGGCGGTGGAGCTGAAGCCGGATTACGCCGAAGCTCATTATAATCTTGGCGTGTTCTACGAGTTGCACCGCAAAGATATGCCGCGCGCGCTCGCGCAGTATCATAAATATCGGAACCTCGGCGGGCGGGATGATCGTGTGGAACGGATTATTGGAACTGCCGGACGGTAATTCTCGTTAAGACCTGATCACGAATCATAGGGCCAAGATCGCCAGTAGGAATGGCGAATGACTCTTCTTCATCCTGCCGCGTCGAGACACACCCGACAAGGACCAACCAGAGACCGATGGCAGAGCACCACGAGACGGTTGATCGAATGATGCGAATTATAACAAACAGCAAAGTGCGGCGGGTATTCGCTATAATGAGCGGCCTCTGGCATTCGAGGAAAGGAGTGGGCATGGGCACGATGGCACGACGGAGCGGAGTGATGTTGATCGCGACGTTCCTGATCTCGGCGGTGTTCTCGACTTTTAGCGGTGCGAGTTTTGCAGTACCTGCCGAATTAAAGGGCAAATATGAAATCTTGAAGGACGAGCCGTCGACACACCAACGGGGCAAGGTCAAGTTGATCGAGTTTGCCGACTTTTATTGCCCGCACTGTCATCACTTTGACGGCGAAGGCCTCCCGATCCTGGAAAAAGAATTCGGGAAGAAGCTCGAGACAACGATGGTCGGCTTTCCCGTCATCAAAGGGAAACTGCCGACTCCGTTCGACATGTACGAGCAGGCCAAGATCATGGGCAAGGGCAATGAAATGAAAAGAGTGCTCTTTCGGACGATTCACCAGGACAAGGTAACCGGTGTCCTGGACCGCTCCATACGAGAGATGCTCATTCGGGAAGTCGGGCTCGATCCCAACGCCTTTGAAGAGGGGATGGCCAGCGGAAAGCCGGCCCAACTCTTCGAAGAAGGCAGAAAATGGGGAGAGCGCATCAAGCTGCAACAAACGCCGACGATTCTGCTGGACGGCAACATCAAGGTGGAAAAAATCGACCCTGACAACCTCAAGCTCGTGATTCAAAGTATCCTTGATGCAGACGGGAAAAAGTGACGAGTGACGGCTGATGAGAGTGCGGTCTTGACGATGATCAAATAATGGCTACCTTTTCGCCTGTCCGACCCTCGCGCCGAACCGCTTCCTGTCTTGAGCGACCGCAGCAAGCGAATCTCTGAGCGACGCGAGAAAGGCGGGTGTTAATAAGGCCTGTTCACCATCCTCTCATGGCGATCGATCCAATTTGTGGCATGACCGTCGATCCGGCGACTGCGGCCGGACAATACGACTATAAAGGCGTCACCTACTACTTCTGCGCCACCTCCTGTCTCGAAAAGTTCAAAGCCGATCCTGAAACAGTCCTGCAGACGGCCTCGCCAGGTCTGATTTCTCTCGGGAAAAAGAAGTCGCTCCCGGTGATGCCTGATTCTCCGGCCGGTGATGGCGGGAATGTTGATCCGGTATGCGGCATGACGATACAGCCGGAAACGGCCGCGGGCTCTCACGTCCATGAGAGCCAGACCTACTACTTCTGCTCTCCGGGCTGTCTCGCGAAGTTTCGTGATGATCCCACCTTTTATCTAACGCCGTCCGCACAGCGAGCGCCAAGAGTCGTCGCTGCTCCCCCGGGCTCCAAGGTGGAATACATCTGCCCGATGGATCCTGAGGTTCTTGCGACCGAACCGGGGGCCTGTCCGATCTGTGGCATGGCGTTGGAGCCCAAAATCGTGACGTTGGAGGACGGGCCGAATCCTGAATTGGTGGATATGGCGAGGCGTTTGTGGGTCAGTCTGGGCCCGGCGCTGGTCGTGACGATGCTCGCAATGACCGACATGATCCCGACGCTTCGCATGGTCAATGGCCCGGCAAGCAACTGGATTCAACTGTTGTTGGCCACGCCAGTCGTCCTATGGGGAGGCTGGCCGTTTTTTGAGCGCGCGTGGATCTCGATCGTTCAGCGTGCGCCCAACATGTTCACGCTGATCGGTCTTGGAACCGGCGCGGCCTATCTCTATAGCGTAGTGGCGACCCTTGCGCCGGGCATCCTGCCGGCCTCCTTTCATGCACATGACGGATCGATTCCCGTTTACTTTGAAGCCGCAGCCGTCATCACGGTTCTGGTGTTGCTCGGACAGGTCTTGGAATTGCGTGCGCGCGGCCAAACCACTTCCGCCATGAAAGCCCTGCTGCGTCTGGCTCCGAAGACGGCCAGACGCGTAGAGGCGAACGGCCAAGAGACGGATGTACCGGTGGATCAGGTGCGCGTCGGCGACCGCTTGCGAGTCCGTCCGGGCGAGCGGGTTCCTGTGGACGGTGTCGTATTCGAAGGTGCGACAGCAGTCGACGAATCCATGGTGACGGGGGAATCCCTGCCGGTTGAAAAGGTGCCTGGTGCCCCGGTGACTGCCGGGACGATCAACGGTGCCGGCAGCATCCTGTTCCG
>Ga0070664_100002504_pt1 | contig 14812 bp, 10 predicted proteins | sample KBSC73metaG_FD_65863 | JGI IMG/M metagenome (GOLD analysis project Ga0070664, IMG submission 65863) | Corn rhizosphere microbial communities from Kellogg Biological Station, Michigan, USA - KBS C7-3 metaG | ecosystem: Host-associated > Plants > Roots > Rhizosphere > Soil ... | reverse complement strand
TGGGAATTGGATTTTGGGAGTTGGGAGTTGACACGGCCCGGGCGGGTCTTTAACAGACCCACTCTACGGCTCCCAATCACGCGGCACGTCGACGTAGGAACGATCCAGCCTCGCAATCGCATCACACCCGAGCAGCCGCATTGTTCGCACGAGGTCCGTCCTCAGGATCTCGATCGCACGCGCGACACCCGGTCCGCCGGCCGCACCGAGTCCCCACGCATAAGCACGCCCGATCAACACCGCTCTCGCGCCAAGGCATAGCGCCTTGACGATGTCTCCGCCGCGGCGAATGCCGCCGTCCATCAGGACTTCGACCTGGCCTTTGACTGCGGCAATGACTTCGGGCAGCGCGCGAAGAGACGCCGGAACGCCATCGAGCTGCCGCCCGCCGTGATTGGACACCACAACGGCGCTTGCTCCTGCATCGATCGCTCGCCGCGCATCGTCTCCAGTATGCACGCCCTTGACGACGATCGGTCCCTTCCAGGCGTCGTGCATCCACCGCAGGTCCTCCCACGTGACGATCGTCTGCTCGAGCAGGGCGCCCACGTCGCTGCAGGGCATCGCGCCCACGTCTGGCAACTCGACGTTCGGAAACACTTTAGGTGCGCCGTCGGCGATGAAGTCCATGACCCATCGCGGGCGCGTAACGAATTGACGCGCGTGCGGCACGCTCGCCCAGAAGCGCCCTTGAAGCAGGTGCCTGACGCCATGTCGAAAGTCGCGCTCGCGCATGCCCGCAACCGGCGTATCGATGGTCACGACCAGCGCGGTATAGCCCGCCGCTTTCGCGCGCGCGATCGTGGCTTCCGCCACCGCGCGGCCACCCGGGACATAGAGCTGATACCAGAGCGGACCGCGCGTGCCTTCGCGGACTTCTTCGAGTCGAGTGCCGGAAAACGTGGACAGGATGTAGCCCGTGCCGGCGGCGCCCGCTTCACGCGCGGCGTAGACCTCGCCTCGCGGATAGAACATGCGGCAGAAGCCGACCGGAGCGAGCATGAAGGGAAGCGCCAGCGGAGTTCCAAGCACGGTTGTGCGCAGATCGCACGCCGGGACCGCCACACATTGGCGCGGCCGGAACGTCACGTCACGAAAGGCGCGAACGTTCTCCTGTAGCGTGACCTCGTCTTCGGCGCCGCCGTCGATGTACGCGAAGACGACGGCTGGCAGGCGCCGCTGCGCCAGCCGCCTGAGGTCTTCGATGTTGATGACACGTGGGAAGGAGACGGCGCGAGCAAGGCTCGCTTCGGATCGCATGGGCTCAGTACCTTGGACGGCTGGGTCCAGCTGAAGCCGGACGCTACGTTGGTGGACGTCGGGAACCGTGCTTCGTCGCCTGCTCGAACGCGTGCGCCATCTGGAGCACGCTCCACTCGTCACGGTGCCTGCCGACGATCTGAATGCCCACCGGAAGACCGGCACTCGTGAACCCTGCGGGCACCGACATCGCCGGATTGCTCAGGAAGCTGATGTACCAGCACGATCGCATCCAGTCGAGATAGTCGCCCATCGACGTGCCGGCAATCTCCTTCGGATACGGTGTCGTGACGTCAAAGGGCGAGACCTGCGTGACGGGCAGGACGAAGTACTCGTACTTCTCGAAGAACTGACGGCTCTGCTCGTGCGCCAACGCCTGCCTGGCCTGCGCGCGTCCGACATCGGCCGCCGTGAGGCGTTCGGCCTGGGCCACTTCGAACTTGATGGTGTCCTTCACCCACTCGGGACGCTCGCGGACGAGAGGCGCGTACTGGGCGTAGTTGCCGGCATATCGCAACACCTTGAATGCCTCGTCGATCCCGCTAAAGTCGGGCTCCGCGTCCTCGACGACACAACCGAGGTCCTCGAACACCCGGCGGTTTCCGTCGACGATGCGCCGAATTTCTGCCTCGAATGGAATGCGGCCCAAACCTCGCCACCACGCGACGCGAACGCCCTTGAACGAGCGGCCGAGGGGTGCTCGAAACCGGGTACCGTCCTCGTTGATCGAAAGCGGGCTTCGATGGTCAGGTCCGGCGATTGCACTCAGGAACAGCGCGACGTCGGCGACCGAGCGCGCCATGGGCCCCGACACAGACAGCGGCGACCACGATCCGTTTTCCGCCGGAACGCGACCCGGCGAAGGCCGGATGCCGACCACGTTGCAGAAGGCGGCGGGATTCCGAAGCGAACCGCCAGTGTCGCTTCCGTCCGCGATCGGCACCATTGCGCATGAGAGCGCCACCGCGGCGCCGCCGCTGCTCCCTCCGCACGTCTTGCTCAGATCGTATGGATTGCGGGTGGCGCCGAAGACGGTGTTGAAGGTTTGCGATCCGGCGCCGAACTCGGGCGTGTTCGTCTTGCCAAGCGTGACGGCTCCAGCGGCACGGATACGCGACACAATCAGCGCATCCCGCGTCGGTACGTTGTCGCGATAGAAGGGCGAGCCGCGGGTCGTGCGGATCCCGGCCGTGTCGACGAGATCCTTGTGGGCGACGGGAAGCCCGTGTAATGGGCCGAGCGTCCTGCCCTTGGCTTGCATCTCGTCGGCGCCGGCCGCGTCGGTAAGCGCGTGCTCGGCCACGAGCGTCACGATCGCATTGACCTTTGAATTCACCCGCTCGATCCGCGCCAGGTGAGCGGTCATCACGTCGCGGGCGGAGACCTCACGCTTCCGGATGCGGGCAACGAGCTCTATCGCACTGAGGTCACACAACTGCTCGCTCGCAGCGGGTGGTGGCGCAGCGCTCGCGAACAGGTTCGTCGGCGTCGAGCCGGCGGCGGCAACCGCACCCACGACTTTCCCGAAGGCTCGACGCGTCATCATTTGCCAGCAGCCTTTTTCTGTTCCGCGAGCCGCGCCTGGAAACTCTTCTCGCTGCGGTCCACGTACTGCTTGAAACCATCCGGATCGATGAAGGGACTGGGACTGCCGCCCTTTTCGAGTCGCGCGTACTTCTCCGTCAGATTGTAGAAGGAGCCGTGCGCGCCAAGAAACACGTCGACAGGAAGGGAGCGCATCACCGTGAAGCTCCGAACGTAGTCGTCCGCGATGTCTGGGTAGTCCTTGTTGTTGACGAGCACGTATCCCGGGTTGACGCCGATGCTGCACGAGATCAGGACGTTATACGCCTTGCCACCCTCCTGCGTGCGCAGCGTCCACGTCGTACAGCCCTCGGTGTGGCCCGCCGTCTTATGAGCCACGAGCGTCGCCCCACCAAGCTCGACTTCGTCACCGTCGTGCAACACGCGATCGATTGGATGCTCCTTGCCACCTGGCCGCATGGTGCGCAGCGCGGGCACGTCCTGCTCCATCGCCATGACTTTCGCCTTGGTCAGATCTTTCACGAGCGCGTCGCCTTCCATGTGATCGCCGTGTGCGTGACTGCCGAGCAGGATCTTGATGTCGGTGAACTTGAATCCCAGTTTCTCGACCGCGGCGCGAATCACCGGCACCGTCGGTTCAAAACTGCTGTTGATCAAGATGTTCCCTTCTGGCGTCGTGATCAGGTAGGACGCGAGTTGCTCGGAGCCCACGTAGTACACGTTGCCGATCACTTTGTGCGGCGGAAAAGGTTTGTTGAATTCCGCCTGCCGATCTTGGGCGCGCGCATCAACGGCCACGATGCCAATAAGAACCGCGAGTAGCAATGCATATCGCATGACTGCACCTTCGACCTTGCACCTTCGACCTTGCACCTGGGAACCTTGCACCTGCAACCTTGCACCTGCAACCTTGTACCTTTGACGTGACTTTTGACCTTTGACTTTTGACCTTTGACCTACTCAGTAACAACGATCTGTCCCACCACCCACGGATGTTCTTTACACATATATGTGTAGCTGCCCGGCTTATCGAACGTGACGCCACCGACGTCCGCAGGATGGAGCGGTCCGGTCGTCCACGAGCCGTCCTGCGCCACGATGGTGTGGACCATCAACCCGTTGTTGCGCCATGTGACTTGCGTTCCGCGTTTCACCCGCGCGCGGAAGGGGCTGAACGCGTACTCGTCCGTCATGTAGTGAAAACCGGTGAACCCGGTATCGCGCACGAGTGAGGCGGTCTCGACCTGGGTCGTGTCGGTCACCTGGCCGGGGAACGGCTCCTGCGGCGGACGAACGGGAGCGGACGCCTGCGCCACGGTGCCACCGAGCTTGAATGCCCACACGCCTGCCGGCGCGATCGCGGCAATGTATTGTTCACCGTCGATCTCGTAGGACAGCGGCGGCCCGCCAGCGGCGCCAATCTGGAACTGCCACAATCGATCGCCGGTCTTCGCGTCGTACGCCTCGAAGTTGCCGTCGGGCGCCGACTGGAACATCAATCCACCAGCCGTCGTCATCGCACCGCTCGGCCGGCCGGGTCTGAATTCCTTCTTCCACACCACCTTGTTCGTGCGGCTGTCGATCGCCGCAAGCACGCCGTGACTCAGGCTGTTGAGCCCGGGCACGCGCTGATTGAAGGTGTTGCTGAAGAACCACGGGTTCTCGTCGCGCCTGAGCCAGCCAAGCGACGCATTCCCCGTCGCGTAGAAATAACCGGTATCCGGACTGTATGCCATCGGCGCGACGCGCATCCCAAAGGTCGGTGTGAGCAGGTTCGCTTTCTCGACCGACGCGGGCGTGTAAAAGTCGCAGCGCAGATCGAACCCGCGCGGCAAGGTCTCCTTCTTCCATGCGTCGCAAGCCGGCAGCGCACTGTCGGCGCCGACCGGGAATGGCTGCGTCGACGCGGTCTTCTGCAGGCTGTCCTGAGTCACCGGTCGATCCTCGACACGCATCAACGGCTTCCCCGTTTCGCGATCGAGCATGAACAGATAGCCGTCGGCGCGCATCGCGGCAATCGCTTTGCGTGGCCTGCCATCGATCTGTGCCTCGTAGAGCACCGGCGATATGGCGATGTCGGCCTCCCAGATGTCGTGGCGAATCACCTGGTAATGCCATCGCAGTTTCCCGGTCTTGATGTCGATCGCCACGACGGCGCAGAGGTACAAATTCGTTCCGGGCCGCCCTTCGCCGGAGAGTTGCGGGACACCGTTGCCGGTCACGTAGTAAACAACTCCCTGGTCCGGGTCTGCTGCGCCGACGAGCCATACGGCGCCACCGCCTCGCTGCCAGATCGTGCTCCCCTTCGGCCACGTCTCGGATCCGGGCTCTCCCGGCGCGGGCACGACGAAGAAGCGCCACGCTTCCTCACCGGTCTTGCCATTGAGCGCGACGACCTGCCCACGCCAGCCGTTGTCGGCGCTCAGGCCGACCGAGATCACACCGCCGGCATAAACAGGCGCGCCAGAGATCACCTGCCCCTTGTCCCTCGCCTTGTCACCGACGTACTTGTTCCAGACAAGCTCGCCTGTCTTCTCGCGAAGCGCAATCACGCGCGCATCGGAAAGTCCGACGAACACGAGGCCGTCGCCAACCGCCACGCCTTCACGTGCCGGTGCTCCCATGCCGTTCTGAAGACCGGCCTGAAATCTCCACACTCGTGCGCCGGTCCTGGCATCCAGCGCGTAGACCGACGGCGGCGCGGTCACGAACATCAACCCGTCATGGACGACGGGCATCGTGCGGGCGCCTGCCGGCGTGTCGAACTTCTCCGACGTCCAGGCGGCACCAAGCTTCGAGATGTTCTGGGTGGTGATCTGGTTCAGCGTCGAGTGCCTGGTATTCCCCCAGTCGCCACTGACAGCTGGCCATTGCTTGCTCGCCGGCCGCCGCGCATCGTCGCCCGATTGCACGGTGACACCAACAGGCATGGTGACGAGCCCCACCACCGCTGCAACCATGAACTGCCGCTTGATGCCGCTCATATGAAACTCCTGCCACAGGGAGCAACGTAGAGCGGAGGCTTCGGCCTCCGCGAGTGCACGTACGCCACGACGCAGATGATACGTACTTCTTCCGCCGGTCGCACCGCAGAAATGACGTACCCAGCGTGACGCTGCGGAGCTGACTCTCGATTTTGACGTTTATCCTAGCGTGGCATGCTTCGAGCACATGGGCCTAAAATGAGCGCATGGCCGGGAGCGATCCGATGACGCCATCCTCGCCGGGCGTGAAGCTCACCTACGACGACTTCGTGCAGTTTCCCGATGATGGGCTACGGCACGAGTTGATCGACGGGGAGCACTATGTGACGCCGTCGCCAAACACCAGACATCAAGCCATCTCTCTTCAACTGACTCTGCTGATTGGGAACTGGCTTGACCGCAATCCTATCGGTCGGCTCTTCTACGCCCCGTTCGATGTCGTGTTCTCGAAATTCGACGTCGTGGAACCGGATCTCCTGTACCTCTCTAATGAGCGAGTCTCCGACGCGTTGACGCCGCTGCACGTTCATGGTGTGCCCGAACTGGTCATCGAAATCGGATCGCCAGGCACTCGCAAGCGAGACGAAACGATCAAGCGACGACTCTACGAACGAGCGGGGGTCGAGGAATACTGGGTCGTGGACCCCGAAATCGACACGATCCGCGTCTATCGCCGAGAGGCTAAGACGTTCGCTCGTGTTGTCGAACTTTCATCTGAAGCCAGAGACGTTCTTACGACATCACTCCTGCCCGGTCTCGAGATTCCGCTCCCACGAGTGTTCAGAACATAGTCTCCTGCTGCGGCGGGTCTTAGACCTGCCGATCCCAATTTCCGAGAGCCTCGCTATTGCCGTCGGTACCAGATGATGTCATCGTTGTCGTCGGGACGGTCCGAATAGATCACTTTGCGGTCGCCGATGGCGTGCAAAGGGGTTGTTGGCAGCTCGACGAGGACATTGTTCGAGAGCAGGAAGCCGCCTGGCCGCAGCATAGCTGCGATATTGGCGAGCGCGAGCGACTGTTCGAAGAGGCTGTAGTAGACGAGGATGTTGGTCGCGACGATCAGATCGAAACGTTCATCGTCGGGCAACGGCGCGAGCCGTTCGAGCACGATGTTCAGGTCGCGCGCATCGACGGACGAAACCACGTCGGGTCGGACGCGGACCGCGCGAACCTCGACACCGTCGGGAGCTGCAGATGAACCCGTTGCGGGCTCGCCGATACGACTGCCGAACGTCTTCCAGAACCCGATCAGATCGGCGCGCCATCGACTCTCGCGATCGCGCGGCAGCACGATCGCGTAGGACTCGCCGGCGCCCGCGCGCCGCCGCGTTTCCTGAAGGTGAAGATTGACTCTCGGACTGAGGTCGAACGTCGTGAGACGTACATCATTGGTCTTCGCCAATCCGAGCCGGCGCAGCGAATCGATCACGGAGAACGGCTGCGTTGTCTGCTGGGGGTAGAAATCGTAGCCCTCGGCCTTATTCGTAAAGTCGAGACCAGGTCCGATGATGCCAACGCGGCGCACCGAGCCAGGGCCGATCATCCCTTTCGACGCCAGTGTCTCGAGCGCCTGCTCGATGGCGAAGTCCGGCCGGATCGAGGTATCGGAGGAGAGCCCGCGAGTGCGGTACAGACTCGATCGCACGGCGAACTCGGGTCCATTCGGCTTCGATCTCACCGTCTGAATCTCGCGCGCATAGCCATCGATCTCTCCAGCCACGCGCGCGAGAAGGTCACTGAAATAGGCCCGAGCCTGCTCGCGACCGGTTGAAGTCGTCGGATCGATGCCGCGCCGCGCGACGACCTCACGGACGAACTGGAGTCGCTCGTTCATCCCAGGTGCGGCGATGCCGGCGATGAGGTCTGTCGTCCGCCCGCGCACGATCTCGGCGGCGCGCTGCCGGTCCCCAGTCCTCGCGTTGTTATTCAGCGCGCGTGGCAGTCTCGTGAACGTCGTTCCGAAGAGAAGAAAGTTGACGATCGAGTCTTCGTCGCCGCGCTGCAGCCGCGCCCGGATCTCGAGGTCGCGGCGGGACACCCACTCGCCCCATTTCGATTCGAGCTCCGATGACGGTTGGGCCGCGAGCTCGGCCGGCAAGCTCGCCGCGAGTCGCTCGAGGATCGGCTTCGCATCCGAGTACGAAATCGGAGCTGCGGCGGCGGTGCGCTCAGCTTGAATGGCCGACGGGCTGAGGCCGGTAAGCGGGGTAAGGCCCACGAATACCGCAAGAAAGGGCCAGCAGACAGCCGACGGGATCACGCGTGAATTGTAGCGTTGGGTCATCGGGCTGCGTGGTACCATCCGCCAGGTTCATAACGTTCTCCTGCAGGAGACCTTGCATGCGTCATCGCTTACTTACGTTCCTCGCCGCGGCGATCGTCGGCGGGGCGATCCTACTTCCGGCGACCACGGCCGCTGGACAGTCGCAAGGAAGTGCTTCGGCGTCTCGCACCACTGATGCGAAAGGCTGGAAAGCCGCTCGTACCGCGTGGGGCGACCCGGATCTCGCGGGCATCTACTCGAACAGCGACGAGAGCGGAATCCCATTCGAGCGTCCCGCTCAATTCGAGGGACGTCGTCTCGAGGACATCACGGCGAAGGAATTGGAGGATCTCCGGGTGGCGCGACGAGGTAACACCGCCGCGAACTCCGTGGCCGAGGATCGTCCGGTGGATCGCGAGGTCTTCTGGGAAAACCTGAATGCGGTGAACAGTCGCGCCTGGCTCGTCGTGGATCCAACCGACGGAAAGATTCCGCCGCAGACGCCGGAAGCGCGAAGCCGCGCGGCGGCTCGGGCCGAAGCGCGAAAGAAGAGCGGCCGCGGACCCGCCGATGCCCCCGAGGATCGCAGCTTGTACGATCGGTGCATCTCCCGCGGATTGCCGGGATCGATGATGCCGGCGATTTACGGAAGCTCGTACGAGATCGTCCAGGGGCCGAACTACGTGGCGATTGTGTACGAGATGGTCCATGAGACTCGAGTGATTCCTCTCGACGGCCAACCACACGTTGGCAAGGACGTCAGGACGTACATGGGCGACGCGCGCGGACGCTGGGAAGGCGATACGCTGGTCGTCGAAACAACCAACTTCAAAGACCAGATTGCGTATCGAAACGCAAATGGCGAAAACCTGAGGTTGATCGAACGCTTCACGGCAACTGGTCCGACTACCGTGGAATGGTCGGTTACCGTCGACGACCCGACGACATGGACGAAGCCGTGGACCTTTGCGATGAAGCTGACCAAGAAGGATGCGACGCAGCGGCCGTTCGAATACGCCTGTCACGAAGGCAACTACGGCTTGCGGAACATTCTCAGCGCGGCGCGCGCGGAAGAGAAGGCTAAGCAGGCGGCGCAGCCTGCCAGCGATAGCCGATGATCTTTCGCCGTGAAGAACAGGCTGTTCATCATCGCCGCTCTCTGGCTCGGCGCTGTGGCGTGGGTATTTCCGCAGTCAGCAGCCCCGGATGTCCCTGGTCCGGCCGCGACTCCTGCGCGGGCGCCGTCGGTGAACCCGGACACAGGGCCGCGTGCTGTGGTCGCCACGTACTGCACGTCGTGCCATAACGAGCGCCTCAAGACCGCCGGGTTAGCGCTCGATCGCATCAACGGCGACGACATCGCCGGCTCGGCTGAGATCTGGGAAAAGGTCGTTCGGAAGGTGCGTGGAGGTCTAATGCCCCCTGCGGGTGCGCGACGTCCGGATGCGCGCACCAGAGACGCTTTCGTGACGTCAATAGAAAACGACCTCGATCACGCGTGGGCTGCTCATCCCAACCCGGGACGGCCGCTGCTTCGCCGGCTGAATCGCGCGGAGTACGCCAACGCCGTCCGCGATCTTCTGGCGATGGATGTCGATGTCGCGGCGCTTCTGCCGCCGGATGATTCCGCTTACGGCTTCGACAACATTTCCGATGCGCTGAACGTGTCGCCTGCGCTGCAGGAACGCTACCTTGCCGCTGCGGAAAAGATCGGCGAGCTGGCGTTCGGCGATCCGGAGATGGGCATGACGAGTGAGACGTACCACGTGCGTGGCGACGTCTCGCAGAACCAGCACCTCGATGGGATGCCGCTCGGCACGCTCGGAGGCACGCGTCTCAATCACTTCTTCCCGCGCGATGGCGAGTACGTCTTCCAGACGAGACTGTTCCGTACCAACTTCGACAACATGCGGGGTATCGAGTACCCCTATGAGTTCGAGCTCACGGTCGATGGCGCGCGCGTGCACCATGCGTCCATCGGCGGACCAGCGGACCTGGCAGCGGCATTCGAACGACCAAAGGAGACGGCCGACGCCATCGACGAGCGACTCGGCGTCCGCCTCCGCGTCAGTGCCGGACCGCACGATGTCGTGGCCGCGTTCATCGGCAGCGCTCCCACTGCGGATGCAACGAAGCTCCGCCCGTTTCTGAAGAGCGCGTTCGACACACTCGACTGGACTGGCCGGCCTCATGTCCGGATGCTGACGATCACGGGGCCGTTCAACGCGACGGGATCGGGAGACACGCCGGCGCGGCGGCGAATCTTCACTTGCCGTCCATCCACTCAACGGAACGAAGACGATTGCGCCAAACAGATCATCTCGACGCTGGCTCGTCGAGCGTTCCGCGAACCGGTCAACGAAACGGATTTGCAGCCGTTACTCGCCTATTACAAGACTGGCCGGCAGGAAGGCGGCTTCGATGTCGGCATCGAGCGCGCGCTGCAACTGATACTGGCGAGCCCGAAGTTCGTGTTCCGCGTCGAGCGCGACCCATCGAATGTCAAGCCAGGCACTGCGTACAAGGTCAACGACTTCGAGCTGGCATCGCGGTTGTCGTTCTTTCTCTGGAGCAGCGTCCCTGACGATGAACTACTGACGGAGGCAGGTGCGGGCAGGCTGAAGAATCCAGCAGTGCTGGAGCGGCAGACGCGGCGCATGCTGGCCGATCCAAAGGCGCAGGCGCTGGTCAGCAACTTCGCCGGTCAATGGCTGCACTTGCGGAACCTTCGCAACGCGCAGCCGCACGCGGACGATTTTCCAGACTTCGATGACAACCTGCGGCAGGCGTTCCAGCGCGAAACGGAACTGCTCTTCGAGGCCGTCATGCGCGAAGACCGCAGCGTCATCGATCTGCTGCGTGCTGACTACACGTTCGTCAATGAGCGGCTGGCCAGGCACTACGGCATCCCGAACGTCTACGGCAGTCAGTTCCGGCGCGTTCCGGTGACCGAAGAGGGACGGAAGGGACTGCTCGGACACGGCAGCATCCTGACGCTGACGTCGCACGCGACCCGGACGTCCCCGGTGGTTCGTGGCAAATGGATCCTCGAGAACATCCTCGGTACACCGCCACCTTCGCCGCCGCCTGACGTTCCCACGCTGAAGGAAAACGAAAAGGGACAGAAGCCAAAGACGATGCGGGAGCAGATGGCGGAGCATCGAGCGAATCCGACCTGCGCCAGTTGTCACAAGATCATGGATCCGATCGGTTTCGCGCTGGAGAACTTCGATGCCGTCGGGGCCTGGCGCACCGAGGACGCCGGTGTACCGATCGACGCATCGGGTGAACTGACCGACGGGACGCACATCGATGGCGTCGTGGCACTGCGAAACGCCATCCTCGCGCGGCCTGACCTCTTTGCCGGGACGATGACTGAGAAGCTGCTCGTCTATGCCCTCGGCCGTGGCCTCGATCATCACGATATGCCGGTCGTTCGCGCCATTCTTCGTGACGCTGCGGCGAAAGACTACCGGTTCTCATCGCTGATCCTCGGCGTCGTCGACAGCGTTCCGTTTCAGATGCGGATAAAGATGGAGGCGCAGTAACACGTCATGTTCATCACCAGGAAGTCACTGCCCAGACGCACGTTCCTGAGGGGCGTGGGTGCAACTGTCGCCCTGCCACTGCTCGATGCCATGGTGCCGGCCCTGACGGCCCAGTCGAAAACGGCTGCAAGGCCGCTGTTGCGGTTCGGCGCCGTATTCGTGCCGAACGGCGCAATCATGGAGCAATGGATCCCATCGACTCCGGGGATCGGTTTCGAATTCAGCCCGATCTTGAAGCCGCTGGAAGGCGTCCGCGATCAGCTCGTGGTCGTGAGCAATCTCACCAGAGCCAATCCCGGAGTCGTCGAAGGCGATCACGCGATTAGCGCTGCCGGATTCCTCACCGGCGTGTACCCGAAGAGGACGGAGGCGGAAGACGTGAGCGCCGGCGTATCCATCGATCAGCTCGTCGCAAAGCAGATCGGGCAGGAGACGCCGTTCCCGTCGCTGGAACTGGCGACTGCGGACTTCACCGGCTACATCGGCGCGTGCACCAGTGGCTTCAGCTGTGGCTACATCAACACGATCTCGTGGAGCTCGCCGACAACGCCGCAGCCGATGGAGTTCAACCCCCGTACCGTGTTCGAGCGCCTGTTCGGCCGTCCGGGCACGCCGGAGCAGCGCGATGCCCGCCGGCAGCGCAACCTGAGCGTCCTCGACGTGATCGCCAAGCAGGCCGGTGACATGCAGCGCCAACTGGGCGCACGCGATCGCACGCGTCTCGACGAATATCTGCAGAACGTTCGCGAAATCGAACGCAGAATCCAGCGTGCCGCGGCGTACAACAGCACGAACCTCACGTCCGTGGAACTGCCGGTCGGTATTCCCGAGTCGTTCGAGGAACATGTCATGTTGATGTACGAGCTCCTCGCCGTCGCTTACCAGACCGACCTGACTCGAGTCGCCACGTTCATGACCGACCGCGAGCTGAGCGCCCGTACGTACCCGCAGCTCGGCGTCAACGAGCAGCACCATACGGTGTCGCACCATGGCAACGACCCCAAGAACATCGCACAGGTTGCCAAGATCAACACGTACCACAGCACGCTGTTCGGCCGGTTCCTCGAAAAGCTGAAGGCAACACCTGACGGTGACGGCTCGCTCCTCGATCACTCGCTCTTCTTCTATGGCGGCGGGATGGGCAATCCGAATCAGCATGCGAGCGATCCCTTACCCATGGTGGCAGTCGGCGGAGGCGTCGGCAAAGGGCATCGGCATGTCCAGCTCGCGCCGCGCACACCGGTGGGCAATCTCTGGCTGACCGTCGCTCAGAAGTACGAGAGCCCGGTCGAGCGGATTGGCGAGAGCAACGGCACGATCGATTTCTTCTAAGGAACCGAGGATGCATACGGTGCGACGGGACGACGGTGCGACGGGACGACGGTGCGCCGTGCGACGGTCCGATAGTACGCTGCGAAGGTCCTGTGTCTACCTGGCCCTGAGACCCAGCCTCGCCTTCCTCGTCGCCATCTGCGCTGTGGCTATCGTGACGGCCGCTGGCAACAGTACCCCGTTGATCGATGCCGTGAAGGCGGGCAATCGTGAAGCGATCCGTGCGCTGCTGAAGAACAAGACCGACGTGAATGTCGCCGCAGCCGATGGGACCACGGCACTCCACTGGGCCGTGCGCGCTGACGATGTCGAGAGCGTTCAGGCGCTGCTGCGGGCAGGAGCGAAGGCCAACATCGCCAATCGCAACGGCATCACGCCGCTGTCGCTGGCTGCGCTGAATGGCACTCGCATCGTTGTCGAGGCGTTGATCGAGGCGGGTGCAGACGTGAACGCTCTGCTGCCACAGGGGCAGACGGCCTTGATGATGGCCGCGCGCGCGGGTCACGTCGATGCGGTCAACACGCTGGTGTCGCGCGGCGCGGATGTGAAGGCGCGCGAGCAGGTCATGGGCGAAACGGCCGTAATCTGGGCCGCCGCCGAGAACCACCCCGATGTGATCAAGGCGTTGGTGGCGCGCGGGGCCGACGTCAACGGGCGATCGAATCCGCTGACGTTTCCGCGGGAAGAATACGGCGACGGCAAATCGGCTCGCTTGACTGTCCTGCCCAAGGGGAATTGGACGCCGCTGATGTACGCCGCCCGGCAGAATGCGAGCGGCGCTCTCAAGGCACTCGCCGAGTCGGGCGCCAATCTCAATGCCACCGATCCGGACAACATGACGGCGCTGAATCTGGCGATCATCAACGCACACTACGACGCGGCCGCGGTCCTGCTCGACCTCGGTGCCGATCCAAACATCGGTGACATCACGGGCATGACGCCGCTCTACGCCGCCGTCGACCTGAACACGTTCGCGGACACGCCGGGGCGGCCCACACCCAAGCCCTCCGGCAAGCTGGACGCGTCCGCCATCGTGAAAGCGCTGCTCGACCATGGCGCAAACCCGAACGCGATCCTGAGCGCGCCAATCCTCGTCAGGGTGCACGATCGCGGCGACGGGACACTCGGAGCCGGGGCGACACCCCTCATGCGCGCCGCGAAGAAAGGCGACGTGGAGATGATGCGGGCGCTCCTGGCGCACGGCGCCGATCCGAGGTTGAGGACGAAGGCAGGAACCGAAGCGTTGATGTTTGCTGCTGGACTGGGCGGAGCAGGACGCTTCACGGCGTACGAGGACAAGCAGGCCACCGAGACCGACTTCATCGACGCGGCGACACTGTGCCTGGAACGCGGTGCCGACATCAACGCGTCCAGTGAGAACGGTCAGACAGCGTTGCACCTGGCAGTGACAGTCCGGTCCGAGGCGTTCATCAAGTTTCTGATCGACCGCGGCGCCAAAGTCGACACCAAGGACAAGCAGGGGCGAACGCCCGTCGACGTGGCGTCGGGCGCAGGCGCGCGCGGGCGCGGAGCGGCAACCCCGGTTCGCGAGAGCGTCGTCGCGCTGCTGCGCACGGCGATGAGCCAAACATCACCAAATTGAGCGATTGCCAGACCTCGTTCTTTAACTAGAATCGCCCGCGAACGGACATCGAACGATTTCTAATACACGAAGGCCACGAAGACTTCGGCCACGGAGGCCACGAAGATTTGGGCCACGAAGATTTGGGCCACGAAGATCACGAAGGACACGAATGCACGATGCCCAGTTGGCCCGCCGAGATCTACTGAAGTGCGGCGTTGCCGGTGCCGTCGCCGTTGCCGGCAGCCCCTTCATCGCCGGCCCTTCGACGACCAACGCCGCCGCGCAGGCGACC
>Ga0070664_100002500_pt1 | contig 14824 bp, 16 predicted proteins | sample KBSC73metaG_FD_65863 | JGI IMG/M metagenome (GOLD analysis project Ga0070664, IMG submission 65863) | Corn rhizosphere microbial communities from Kellogg Biological Station, Michigan, USA - KBS C7-3 metaG | ecosystem: Host-associated > Plants > Roots > Rhizosphere > Soil ... | reverse complement strand
TCGCCGCCGAGCCGCGTGTCGCCATGCGTGGCGAGCACCTGGAACACGCCGTCCTGCATTTCCAGAATCGACAGGTCGAACGTCCCGCCGCCGAGATCATACACCGCCACCCGCGCGTGCTCGCCGAGTTTGTCCAGGCCGTAGGCCAGCGCCGCGGCCGTCGGTTCGTTCAAAATCCGCACCACCTCCAGCCCGGCCAGCTCGCCCGCCCGCTTCGTCGCCGCCCGTTGGGCGTCGTTGAAATACGCCGGCACGGTGATCACCGCCTTGCCGATCGGCTGCTCCAGACGCCACTCGGCGATCCGTTTCAGCTCTTTCAAAATCTCCGTGCTGACCGCCTCGGGCGAACGGCCGAGCACCGCCACGCCGCCGTCGGCCGCGCGCTCCATCGGCACGCAGAATTCGCTCTCCTCGCCGAACCGCCGGCCCATCAGCCGCTTCACGCTCGTCACGACCCGCCCCGGCTCCAGCGCGCGACGGCGCAGCGCCTTTTGCCCGACCTCGACGCCGCCGTTCGCCCCGAACCACACCGCGCTCGGCGTGATCCGTTTGCCGTCCTCGTTCGCCAGCAGGATCGGAAACCCGGAGTCCACCACCCCGACCGCCGAATTCGTCGTGCCCAGATCGATCCCGAGAATCGCGTCGCTCATGCCGCGCAGGTGAACCCCGCCGGGCCGGTTTGGCAAGAGCCGGGCCACCGTTGCGCCGCGCGGCCTTTTTCGTTAGGCCTCGCGCCGATGCCCGCAGAGCACACATATCCCATTTCCAGCCGCCCGCCCCGCGGCCTCACCGGCTACCCGCCGCACGGAAGCTCCATCCGGTATGAAAAAACCACTACCGGCCATCTGTGGAATCTGCAACCGACCCGCAAACCCGCCTGGAGGACACGGGAGTGGATCGTCCTGCCGGTGATCGCAGCAATCATGGCCGGACAGTTTTTCGCCCATGGCTCGCATCCCGGTTGGATGCCCGCACTTTTCCTCGTTCCCGTCTCGATCATCGTGTTCGCGCAGCTCCGCAACCTCCACCGCAAACGGAACACGCTTTATCGCATCGCCATCGATGACGCACGCGTCGCCTTTTCGAGCCAATGGCGGGGTCAAACGGAGGCGCAATCGCTCGCCCGGGCGGAACTGAAAACCATCGAGCAAACCCCGTCTTACCGCCGGAACGGCAAGACGGTCGTCCACATCGAACTTGAAGGAAACGGCAGGACCCTCCGCTTCGGAGATTGGCTGCCGTCGGAGGAAAAAGCGTGGCTCGTCGCCGAGTTCAACGAGGCGGCCTGGCCGAGGGCGAAAGCCCCGGTTTCCGCCCCTCCCGCTTCGGAACACCGGCAATCATTCTCACTCCTTTGCCCGCGTGACAACCGTCACCCGGGCAGCGTGATGGCCGCGTTGATCGGCGCGCTCTTCGTCGGGCTCGCCCTCTTCGCGATCAAGCACGACCGGACCTTCCAAGCCGTCTTCGGCGGTTTGGGCGCGTTGGCTTGCGCCTGCGGGCTCAACGGGTTCGTCTCCCATTTCCGCAACCGCGACGTCGAACAACGCCTCGAAGGCACCGGCTCGCATCTCATCCTGCGCAAAAACCGCAAAGGCCAGCTTCTGAACGAGCAGATTTTCCCGTGGGAAAGCGTGCTAGACCTCCGAGCCAGCCAGGCCGCCCAAACCGATCAGGCCAACCAAACGTCGTTCCTGAACCTCGAACTTTTGACCATCGACCGCTCCATCGTCCTCGCCCAGTGGCTCAAACCCGCCGAAGCAATCGCCTTCGTCGAACAAGCAAATCAGGCGATGGGCCGTTAAACCAACCTCGCGAAGCGCTCGCGCAGGTTCGCCCGCCATTTTTCGAGAAACGCCAGATTGCGCACGGTTTGGGCGGCTTCGGCATCGGTCGTTTCGCCCGCTTCGATCGCCGGAAACGCCGAGGTTTCCCCCGCGAGCGCCGCTTCCACCTCCGCGATCATTGCCTCCACCGCTTCGCGGCAAACGTGGGTTTCGCCCTCCAGCAGAGCCCGGGCGAGGGCGGATTGGGCGGCATCGCGTTTCCGCGCGACCGCCTCGGCCTGTTGCAGCACGCCGCCGACCTTCCCGAACAAATCCATCAGTCCCGGGGCGATCGCGCCGCGGTCGTCGCCGGCCTTGCCCGCCAGCACCAGCCAGTGCTTCAGCCGCCGCGACGGGCTCGACAGCGTCAGAAACGCCTCCTGCAGCTTGGCGAACTCCGCCTCGCAACCGCCGGCGTCCGGATGCACCCGTTTGCCCGCCTCGCGGAACGCCGCCCGCAGTTCGCCCTCGGAAACCTCCAGTCGCCGCGGCAGCCCGAGCCGTTCAAACGCGTCCATGGGTTTAAGCCGCGAAACTTTCGCCGCACGAACAGGTCACGACCGCATTCGGATTGGTCACCTTGAAGCCGCCCTGCTGCAGGTCGTCGGAGTAATCGAGCTCGCTGCCGCTGACGAACAGCGCGCTCTTCGGATCGATCACCACGTTGACGCCGTTGCTCGGCACCAGGATGTCGCGGTCGCGCGGGCCGTCGGTGAGGTCCATTTTATACTGCAAGCCGGAGCAACCGCCGCCGACCACCGCGATGCGCAACGCGCCGTCCGGGCGGCCCTGTTTCGCGAGCAAGCCGCGGAGGTGCGCCGACGCGCCGTCGAGCACGCGGATCAGCTTTTCGTTGCCGACCTTGAAATTGACCGTGGGAACGCTCACGGGCGGACCTTGCCCCGCCGTTCCAGCTTCGTCAACGGCCCGAAAGGAGACGCAAGACTTGAAGACACAAGACGGAAGACCAGAGTTCTCTTTCGGGCGCTGTCCTTAGAATCTTCTCTTGCTTCTTACGTCTTCGAGTCTTGCGTCTGCCGACCCGGAATCCTTGATATTCCCGGGCTCGCGCTGAAACGCCGGATTTTCGGGTTGCCAAGCGTCCGGCTCGCTCCTAGTTTCCGCGCCCCGCGTTCCAACCCGAACCATTTTCCTGTCATGTCCAAGCACAACAGCCTCAAGGCCAGCGGCACCGTTGGTGGCAAGCGTTCCGTCCTCAAGCGTTTCGAGCGCGTGAAGCTCCTCAAGTCGCGCGGCGAATGGAAAGCCGGCCGCACGCCGATTGGTCTGCCCAAGACCAAGCAAGAAGGCTGATCGCCTTTGCCCGTTTTCCAAGCGAAACGCGCGGATCCCTCGCGGGGCCGCGCCTTTTTGCGTGATCGGGCGAGCCTCCCGCCCATGCTGAGGCTCCTTTTTCACCACGAAACACACGAAAGCTCACGAAATCAGAACCTTCGTGAAATTTGGTGTCTTTCGTGGTTCTCTTTTTCCCTTTTTAGATTGGTCTTCCTGACATGAGCGACGACGGCACCCGCCTCAACAAATACCTCGCCTCCTGCGGCATCGGTTCTCGCCGCGGTTGCGACGAGCTGATCCAGAGCGGTCGCGTCGAGGTCAACGGTCACATTTGCCAGAATCCCGGCACCCGCATCGGCGACGGCGACTTCGTCAAAGTCGACGGCCGCAAGGTGGTGGAGAAGCTGCCGATGGTGGTCGCGTTTCACAAGCCGCGCGGCTTCGTCTGCTCGAAGGAAGACGAGCTCGGCCGGGAAACGATCTACCAGTTCCTGCCGCCCGCGCTGCACCACCTCCACCACGTCGGCCGGCTCGACCGCGACTCGGAGGGCCTGCTCATCCTCACCAACGACGGCGACCTGACGCAGAAGCTGATGCATCCATCGAAGTCGATGGAGAAGGAATACCACGTCACCTCGAACCAGGCGTTCGAGAACGAGCGCCTCGACCAGTTCCTCGTCGGCATTTACACGCCCGAGGGCAAACTGAAGGCGAAGTCGATCGAGCGGCAATCCGCCCGCCGCATCAAGGTCGTGCTCGAGCACGGCGCGAAGCGGCAGATCCGCGTGATGTTCGAGGCGATGGGCTACCAGGTGACCAAGCTCCTGCGCGTCCGCATCGGCTCGCTGTGGCTCGGCGACCTCGAACCCGGCGGCTTCCAGCAACTCAACGCGGCGGAGATCGGCATGTTGCTGAAGAATCCGAAATCCGAGGCGAACGCCAAGCGCTTCACCAAGGAGACGGTCGACGAACGCAAGCAGGCGGCGAAGGAAAAGGCCGCCGCCAAACCGGCGAAAGCCGCTAAAAAAACCGCCAAGCCGTTCGTGCCCGCCGCCAAGGTGCGCGCGCAGAAGGAGCTGACGAAAAAGCCGAAGCCGCCGAAACGCGGCCGCCCGCAGGCCACGCCACGCTCCGAGCGCACGCCGAAACGCCCCGGCAGCAAGCGACACCGCTGATCGTGGCGGCGGTTTCCAACCGCCCTGCCTCCGAAATCATTTCTGGGCCTTGTGAGGCACCAGCGAAATGACGTTTTCACCGATTTTGACATCCGCGTTCAGTTGCTTCGCGATCGCCTGAAGCGCCTGAAGGATGGTGACACTCCGGAGTTTTAAAGTGACTTTCTGATTCTGCCAATTTGGCAGAGCCGTCGCATCCAAATTCACCCGGTATTCAACGGGAATATCCGGGCCGGCCATAAATTCAAGCGCTGCACCAAGAGGCTCTTGATCGAAATTGATGACCGGCCGGATGATGTGGCACGCATACGCTTTCGTTTCTTCAACCGTCCGTAATTTCGGCGGCCCGACAGGATCGAACGCCAAAGCGGGCAGGATCAAAAACGCCAACCACAAGCCAATAAGCCGTTTCACCGGGTTATCTGACGGCAATCGCACGGCTGAAGCGAGGCCATTGCTCAGATGAGTTGAAACCAGAGGCAGGGCGGTTGGAAACCGCCGCCACGGTTCTGCGCTTGTCGCCCCTTGATTCGCTCGCGTAGCGTGTCGCCCATCATGGCGGAATGCCCGCCGTGCATTGGATTCCGACCCATGAGCAAGCCCGCCAAGAAGGCCGCGAAAAAGGCCGCCGCGAAGAAAGCGCCCGCCACCAGCCACGCCGCCGACCCCGTTTTCACGCCGACCAAGGAGTTCGCCGCCAAGGCCCGCATTTCGTCGCTGAAGCAGTACAAGGCGCTGCACAAGGAATCGGTCGAGAAACCAGCGACCTTCTGGGCGCGCGAGGCGAAAGAACTCGTCTGGCGCAAGCCATGGTCGAAGGTGCTCGATTGGAAGCCGCCGTTCGCCAAGTGGTTCGTCGACGGCAAACTCAACGTCTGCGAAAACTGCGTGGATCGCCACGCCGAAGGTCCGCGCAAGAACAAGGCGGCGATCCTTTGGGAGGGCGAACCGGGCGACAAACGCGTCATCACCTACGGGCAGTTGCAGAAGGAGGTCGCGCGCCTCGCCAACGTGCTGGAAGCCAACGGCGTGAAGGCGAAGGACCGCGTGCTGATCTACATGCCGATGGTCCCGGAAGCCGCCTTCGCGATGCTCGCCTGCGCCCGCATCGGCGCGGTGCACTCGGTCGTCTTCGGCGGCTTCGCCTCGGACGCGATCGTCGACCGGTTGGAAGATTCCGGTGCGACCACGATCCTCACCGCCGACGGCGGCTGGCGGCGCGGCAAGGTCGTCCCGCTCAAACCGGCGGTCGACGAGGCCCTCGCCAAATACGACCAGGTGAAGCGCGTGATCGTGCTGAAGCGCACCGGCAACGACGTTTCCATGCAGGACGGTCGCGACGTCTGGTGGCACGAGGAAACCGCGAAGGTTTCCGCCAGACACCAGGCGAAGGCGTTCGATTCCGAGCATCCGCTTTTCATCCTCTACACCTCCGGCTCGACGGGCAAACCGAAGGGCATCCTCCACACCTCCGGCGGCTACCTCACCGGCACCTACGTCACGACCAAGTATGTCTTCGACCTGCGCGACGAGGACGTCTACTGGTGCACCGCCGACGTCGGTTGGATCACCGGCCACTCCTACATCGTCTATGGCCCGCTCGCCAATGGCGCGACCCAGGTGATGTATGAAGGCGCGCCGAACTTCCCCGACTTCGGCCGCTTCTGGCAGATGATCGAGGAATACGGCGTCACCATTTTCTACACCGCGCCCACCGCCATCCGCGCCTTCATCAAAGCCGGCGACCAGTTCCCGGACAAACACGACCTTTCCTCGCTGCGACTGCTCGGCTCGGTGGGCGAACCGATCAACCCGGAAGCCTGGATGTGGTATCACAAGAAGATCGGCGGCTCGCGCTGCCCGATCGTCGACACCTGGTGGCAGACCGAAACCGGCGCGATCATGATCACCCCGCTGCCGGGCGCGACGCCCTGCAAGCCCGGCACCGCCACTCTGCCGTTCTTCGGCATCGACGCCGCGATCCTCGACGACAACGGCAACGAGTGCAAAGCCGACCAGGACGGCCGCCTCGTCATCCGCAAGCCGTGGCCGTCGATGACCCGCACGATCTACAACGACAAGGCGCGCTACAAGAAGACCTACTGGTCCGATTTCGAGGGCTACTACACCGCCGGCGACGGCGCCCGCCGCGACAAGGACGGCAACTTCTGGATCATCGGCCGCCTCGACGACGTGCTCAATGTTTCCGGCCACCGCCTCGGCACGGCGGAAATCGAAAGCGCGCTGGTTTCCCACCCCGCCGTGGCCGAGGCCGCCGTGATCGGCCGCCCGGACGACCTCAAGGGCCAGGCGGTCGTCGCCTTCGTCACCCTCAAGGAAGGGTTCTCCGAAAGCGAACCGCTCCGCGGCGACCTCCGCAACCACGTCGGCCAGGTGATCGGCGCGATCGCCAAGCCCGACGACGTCCACTTCGCTCCCGGCTTGCCGAAAACCCGTTCCGGCAAGATCATGAGGCGGTTGCTCAAGGAGCTCGTCGTCACCGGCAATATCTGCGGCAACACCACCACGCTCGAAGACATCGGCGTGATCGCCAACCTGAAGCGCAACCTCGCAGGCTGATTCTCCCCCACGATGACCCCCGCAAATTACCTCGTCGCCCGCATCGCGCGGACGTTCGGCCTCCACCGCAAAACCAAGCGGATGTCGGAGGCCGCCAGCGAAATGCATCTGCTGCGCGAAGCGGAAGCCATCCTCGGCTATCAGGTCTGGCCCAAGATCGCCGAAGTCGAAGAGCTGGCCGTAGAGTATTGGAACCTGCGCAAGCTGACCCAAGAACGGGAGGACATCCGCACGCGCCTGACCGAGTGCGAGCACCAGCTCGCCGCCGCCCACGACGAGCGTTCGGCCCTGCTCGGCCAGGCTTCGGAGCCCCACCACGAACTGCTCGCCCGGCGCTCCGCCGCGATCGCCGAGCTGGAATCGCTCGCCCGCCAGCGCGACGACATCCTGAACCAGGCCCGGTCCATCAAACGCGCCTTCGAGGGCGCGAAGATGAAACTCGAGGTCCTCTCGAAGGACGCCTCCCACCCGCAGGCCGAGCTCGACGCCACCCGCGCGCGTCTGCACGAGCTGAAGGCGCAGTTTTCCGAACTCAAACAGCGGCGCACTGAAATCGCCGATCGCATCGAGGCGGGCGACCGCGCGCTCGACCGCGTCGACCACGAGCTTTCCGACCGCCGGCACCACCGCCGGGAGCAGGCGGCGGAGGCCTTCCAGATCATCGCCGACGCGAACCGGGAGATCTCCATCCACCGCGCCGAGCTCTCGCTCCAGGAAACCCAGATCCACCAGCTCTACTCCGACATCGGCCGCTACGTCAGCCGCCACGCCTACGCCAATCCCGTCTGCGCCAAAGCGGCGAAGGACCACCGCGCGCTCATCGACGTGATGGGCGCGCTGCGCCGCTCGGTGGCGCTGAACCACCTGCTCGCCGACCAGGCGTGATCCGCGGCCGCGCCGGCTCGCGGCTCAGCGTTTTTCGATGACCACCAGCGTGATGTCGTCCATCTGCGGCGACTCGCCGGTGAACGCCTTCAATTCCCGCTGCACCGCCGAGACAACCTCCTCGGCGCCGAGCATCGCGTGACGCCGGAACACCTCGCTGAGCCGGTCGGTGCCGAATTCCTCCTCGCGGTCATCCACCGCCTCCTTCACCCCGTCGGTGAACAACAACAGGCAGTCCCCGCTTTCCAGCTGGAGGGCGTGATCGCGGGTGACCCGCTCGAAGACATCTCCCGCGTCGATCCCGAGCGCCAGGCCGGGCGGTTTGACCAGCTCGACCGCACCGGTGCGGCGGTGGAACCACAGCGCCGGATCGTGCCCGGCGCGCGACATCGTCAGGTTGCCGTCCGCGTCGTTGAGCATCAGATAGGTCATGCTGATGAACATGTCCTCGCGGATGTCGGGAAAAAGCTGACGGTTGACCGCCGCCAGCGCTTTCGACGGCGAGACTTCCTCCGCCGCGAGCGAGCGCAGCAGGCTGCGGCACATCGCCATCAGCAGGCCCGCCGCCACCCCCTTGCCCGAGACGTCGGCGATCGCCACGCCATGACCATCCGCGCCCGCGCCGAGGTAGTCGTAGTAATCGCCGCTGATGATCCGCGCCGGCACGTTCACCCCGCTGATCCGGTAGCCGGGAATCACCGGATCCGTCTGCGGCAGCAGCACACGCTGGACGTCGCGCGCGGTGCGCAGCTCGGTTTCAAACGCCCTCTTCTCGTGCGCCTCCTGGTGAATGTTGGCGTTACCGATGGCGAAGGCGGATTGCTCCGCCACCGAGCGGAACACCGCGAAATCGTTGCCGCTGAACGAGCCGTCCTCCTTGAGGCGGGCCACCGCCAGCACACCGAGATCCTTGCCCGCGTGCCGCAGCGGCGCGAGCAGCGCGGCCACCTCACCCTCGTAATGGCTGAAAGCGTCCCGCATCGTCTCGTGGCTCTTCACGTCCGGCACCCACACGGCCGCCCCGAGGGTCAGACAGTGGCCGAGAATTCCCTCGTCCAGACCGATGCGCGCCAGGCGCAGGTGGCTTTCCAGCACCCGCGGATCTCGCTCCGACCGCTTGCGAATCTCCACCGGCACGCCGGTCAGCGGCGGGCATTGCTCGGACACATACGCCGGCAGCAGATGCTGGCCGTCCTCGGTGAGATAATAGATCGCCCCGCCGCGCGCGGTCACCACCTTGTCGATGCCATCGACGATCATGCGCGAGAGCGCCTTGACCGACGTGTCGCACTCGATCGCGCTGCCGAGGTCGTGCAGGAAAGCGAACATCCGCATTTCCTCGGTTTCCAGCGCCTTCAGGCGCTTCTTGAGCCGCCGCAGGCGCCAAGCCCAGTCCCGGAGAATCAGCACCGCGACCAGCAGGACGACGCCGAGAAGAATGAATGCGATGACGGTGTACATCCGGTTTCCTGGTTTCCTGCCACCGTCTCCCCGCCCCCGGGATTCAGCCGTCCTCCGGTTTTCGTTTGGCCGCGACCTCCGCTTCCAACAAGTTCACCACGTTCGAGAATTTCTGGGCGTTCTCCGGATTGGCGGATGAAAGCACCCGGTGCGCCTCCAACACGTGCTGGGCCCGGTCCAGAGACCCCGGCAGCGCGGAATCGCGCAGCGGGTGGAGCTTGCCGCGGATCTCATCGACCTGCCCGCGCCAAACCGCGGCCGGCGGATCGATCTCCAACAAGAAATCCAGCCCCAGATCCTCCAGCGAGCGCCGGTTCCGTTCGCCCGCGTCGGCGATCTGGATCTTGCCTCCGGGCGCCGACAATCTGGCGGCCAGCCCGGCCAGCGTGCCCATGAACGTCGAATCCATGCCGGTACACGCGCCGAGATCGATCACGAGGCAGCGTTCGCCCGCGGCGATCCGCGCTTCGGCGAAGCCTTTCAGGGCCGGGCTCGTCATGAACGACCCCTTTCCTTCGCATCGGATCCAGGTAAACCCGTCGAAACTTTCGGCGAGAATGGCGTTTTCAGCAGTCACAAGAATCACCCCGCCCGGTGCGGGAAGTGCTTGAGAATCTACCTTCGAACCGCGGACCGGGTCAACCGCCCATCCGCGGGAATCGCAATTCAGCGCCAGAGGTAGGAACGCCGGCTCGCCAGCTCGTGGCCGCCGCGCACCAGCGCGATCCGCCACGCCAGCACCCGGCCGCCCTTGGTGTAATCGTCGCCGATCACCCGGAACTCGGCCCGGCCGGACGTTTCGCCCGCCGCGAAGCGCTGGACCGCGCGCTTGACCTTGCTGCCACTCGCGCCCTGCTGGTACTCGAACACGACCTCCATCGGGCCGCCGGCGCTCTCGTCCTGCCACAGCACGGTGTAATACTGGCCAAGCAGCTGCCGCTGCTCGGCGACGCTGACCGCTCCGTGGAGCAGGCGCCGCTTTTCGCCACGGACCATCGGGTCGTCGCCGGCCTGCGCCTCGGTGTCGCGCAGGGTGAATTGCTTCACCTCCAGTTTTCCCGCGCCGCCGGCGCAGGAGGCAAGCGATCCGGCCACGGCCAAGGCAAGCAAGCGTCTCATGGCCGGCATTCAAGCAAGCGGCGCCGCATTTCCAACCCCGAAGTTCCGTTCTTGGCGCGGCGTCCGGCATGCCTACACTGGCGCCATGGAAGCAGAAGTGCTCGAACGGCTAGACGCCTTCATCCGCAAAAAAGGCCTCCGCCGCACCGGCCAGCGCGACACGATCGTCCGCGCCGCCTTCGCTTCCGACGAGCATTTCACCGCCGAGGAGCTCTTCGACCGCGTCCGCAAAACCGACGCCAGCGCCTCCCGCGCCACCGTCTACCGCACCCTCGCCCTGCTGGTGGAGGCCAACCTGCTGCGCGAGATCGAGCTCGGCGACAACCACAAGACCTACGACCCGAACTTCGTCGACAAGCCGTCGCACAACCACCTCGTGTGCATCGACTGCGGCCGCGTGATCGAGTTCGAGGACTCCCACATCGAGTTGATCAACGATTGCGTCACCCGCCGCCTCGGCTACCGCCCGGTCCGCCAGTCGCTCAAGATCGAGGCCGCCTGCGAGCAGCTCCGGCTCCACGGCCGCTGCCCGAACTTGATCGCCGCCCGCCTTTCCGGCAAACGCCTGCGCCGCAAACGCTGACCGTTCGCCCGGCGCCACCCGATTTCCCCCCCCCCCGCTCCAACACACCCCGCTCCCATGTGGAAAGGCCGCTTCGCCCAAGACACCTCCTCGCTCGTCCAACAATTCGGTGAGTCGATCTCCTACGACTGGCGATTGTTCCCGCACGACATCGCCGGCTCGATCGCCCACGCCCGCGCCCAGAAAAACGCCGGGCTGCTCACCGAGGAGGAGTTCTCCGCCATCGAAACCGGCCTCAAGCAGATCCTCGCCGACATCGAGGGCGGCCATTTCGAGTTCAAGACGTCGCTCGAGGACATCCACATGAACATCGAGGCCGAGCTGACCAAGCGGATCGGCCCGGCCGGTGCGAAGCTCCACACCGCCCGGTCTCGTAATGACCAGGTCGCCACCGACACCCGCCTCTATTGCCGCCACGAAATCGGCGAGCTGCTCGACGGCATCGACCGGCTCAAGGAAGCCCTGCTTTCCCAGGCGGAAAAACACGCCGCCACCGTCGTCCCCGGCTACACCCATCTCCAGCGCGGCCAGCCGGTGACCGTCGGCCACCACCTGCTCGCCTACGTCGAGATGCTCGACCGCGACGCGTCCCGGCTCGCCGACTGCCGCAAGCGCCTGAACATCTCCCCGCTCGGTTCCGGCGCGCTCGCCGGTTCGACCATCAACCTCGACCGCCGCGCGATCGCCGCCGAGCTCGGCTTCGACGGCGTGACGGTCAACTCGATGGATGCCATTGCCGACCGCGACTACATCGCCGAGCTGCTGTTCGCGATTTCGCTCTGCGGCGTGCATCTGTCCCGCCTCAGCGAGGACCTCATCCTGTGGTGCTCGGCGGAGTTCGGCTTCGTCACGCTGTCCGACGCCCACACCACCGGTTCGTCGCTGATGCCGCAGAAGAAGAATCCCGACGTCTGCGAACTGACCCGCGGCAAAACCGGCCGCCTCGTCGGCAACCTGATGAACCTCCTCGTCGCGGTCAAAGGCCTGCCGCTCACCTACAACCGCGACCTGCAGGAGGACAAACCGCCGCTTTTCGACTCGGTCGACACGATCAAACTGATCCTCGCCGTGAACGCCGAGATGATCGAAGCGATGGAAATCCGCACCGAGCGCTGCCTCGCCGCCGCCTCGGATCCGATGCTGCTCGCCACCGACCTCGCCGACTGGCTGGTCAAACAAGGCGTCCCGTTCCGCCACGCCCACGAGCTCGTCGGCAAAGCCGTCGCCGAGTCGATCGCCACCGGCGTGCCGCTCGACCAGCTCGATTTGCCCGCAATCGACCCGGCCTACACGGCCGACGCCAAGTCCGTCTTCTCGCTCGACCGCGCCCTCGCCGCCCGCACCAACCCCGGCGCGCCGAACCCGGACAACGTGAAGGCCGAAATCGCGAAACGGAAGTAATGGACCGCGAATACCGAAGGGATGGACCAACTGACTTTCTGGGTCTCCTCGGTCAACTTTAGCTCGCCCCGATTCGCATACGCCAATGGGCTGCATCCTCCACATCAGCGGCGAGAATCTTGATCTCGATCAAGCTCTCGCCGCTGTGACTTTCGTGCCGTATCAGCCTTACCGGAAAGGCGACCCGATCAAACGAAGACCGGGAGAATTCCGTAAGGATTCCGGATTCAAAGCCGACGTTTCAAACGCCGACTTTCACGAACTCCCCAAGCAGTTCGCCGAGGCCGAATCATTCCTGCAAAAGCATTTCAATGAACTGCTCTCCCTCGAAGGGGTCGAATATTGCAATCTGGACTTCGGGTATAATTGCCGACTCTATACCGGTGAAAATTCCGGCATGATCACCGTCCAGTGCGACGACATCCCTGCCTCGCTGATTCGCCTGTGCGGAGCGCTCTCCATCGGCATTTCGCTGACGCTTTTTCCCTCTGATGAAAATCCAGCCGGGCCGCACCGCGGGATTTACTGAGGTCACGCCTCAGGGAATAACTTCTGGAAGCCCTCCCATTGCCCATGCGCTTTTACACACAGGAAAATCTGGATCTCGATTGGGAGGATTACGAAAAGGTTAGAAATGCCTATTCGAGCCATTTGGCCTCAATTCGCCGTCAGTTACCGCTGCCACTCTATCAATTGCATCGGCACTATTCGCTGCATGACGCGGAAGTAGCGGCGGTCCTTCCTCTTCGCAATGGGAAGGATCTTGGAATTCTGCTCGACGGCTTCACCAATTACGACCGCAAGACGGGTTCCGATCGATGCACTTTCTTTCTTCACTTCATTGGATGCACGACGGAAACCCCAACGCATCTGACTGGACGTGAATGGCGTGTCGTAGAGCTCGACATCACCGAGGATAGCCGGCCCATTCTCCGAATCTTGCACTACGATCGCGACCGAAACGCCGGTGAAGACGAAATCGTTTTCAACGACTTCGACTTTTACCTGCGGGATTCGCGGGAGTGGCAATGAGCGGGTTATTCTCTCGTCAGCACCTCCCGCAACAACGCGTCCACGCTCAGCGCCTTGCCGTTGAGCTCGAGCTTCTTGTCCGAGCAATCCGCGCCTTGGGCATCAAGAGCCTGCAATTTCATCCGTTGGCCGTTGGAAATTCGATAGGCGCGGCCGGAGTCGGCCAAACGAAGGCGGAAAAGCGCTTCTTTCCCCGATGCCGCGTTGCGGCAAAACGTCCATTCGCCCACTGTGGCTTCGACGGTCACGCCATATTCCCGCAAGATCTGCGAGGCCTGCAATTTGCGCCCGACCACCTGTCCGGGCGATTCCTGAGCATCAACTCCGCCAAGCACCAGCGGCGCAACCATTCCGCGCGCGGCACCTGAACTCGGCTCCGCCTTGGCCAAAGCCGGCTCGGCCTCCGGGGCGACCGGTTGGAACTTCTTCGCGGCCAGACCGTCGCGCGACCAATCGCCCGCCAGCCCGCCCGCCAGCCCGCTCGCCGGCCGGGCGAGCGGAATCACCGGCGCGCTCGCGGCCGGCGCGGCCATGGCGAGCGGCGCGGCCATGGCGAGCGGCGCGGCCGGCGCTTCGCCCGCCACCGCCTCGCGCCGGAAATCGCCCGCGGATTTTTCCGCCTGCGGCGCGCTGGCAACCGACCAACGCGCGTCGTCCCGGCGGGCGATCGGCGGATTCGACAGCGGCGCGACGATGAACTGGAAACCCGCGGCCAGCGCCACGCAGGCGGCCGCGGCCAGCATCACCGGCCGCACCCAGCGCGCGGAAGCGCCCGCCTTCACCGGCCGCGCCAGCGCCGCTTCGACGCGCGCCCGGCGCCCGGGCGAAAGCCTCCACGCCGGATCGGCGGAAGGCGGCGAAGCGAGCAGCCCGTGCACCGCGAGCAGGCGGCGGCGGAACTCCGCCAGCTCCGGCCGCTCGCCGCACAGGCGCTCCAGCTCGACCGCCTCCGCGGGCGAAACCTCGCCGTGCACCCAGGCGACAACGCGCGCCTCGGCCGGATCGCCGGGTTCGTGCGGATGGAAGGATGTGTTCATGGGAGAAAATCGGGTCAGCCGTCCGCGCTCTCGACGCCCAAGCGGCGGAGCGAATCGGCGAGGTTCTTGAGCAAATGGTGCAGTTTGTAGCCGACGTTGCCGGCGCTCAGCCCGGTGCGTGCGGCGATTTGGTCGTATTTGAGCTCCTCGCGGTATTTCAGTTCGAGTAGCCGGCGGTCGTCCTCGCCCAGCTCGGCCATCAGCTGGCGCAGCGCCCCCATCGCCTCCAGCCGCCCGAGGTGGGCGTCGGCGGCGGGCGAAGGGACTTCGTGAAACTCGTCGAGCGGCGATTCCCGCCGGCTCCGCCGCAGGTGGTTCAGCGCCAGGTTCCGCACGCAGCGGTACAGCCACGGCCGCGGCTGTCGGACTTCCTGCCAGTGCTGGTGCAAGCGCAGGAACGCCTCCTGCACCAGGTCCTCGGCGTCCTCG
>Ga0070664_100002496_pt1 | contig 14830 bp, 12 predicted proteins | sample KBSC73metaG_FD_65863 | JGI IMG/M metagenome (GOLD analysis project Ga0070664, IMG submission 65863) | Corn rhizosphere microbial communities from Kellogg Biological Station, Michigan, USA - KBS C7-3 metaG | ecosystem: Host-associated > Plants > Roots > Rhizosphere > Soil ... | reverse complement strand
ACTGTTAATCGCACTGGTGACTTATCGACAACAATTAAGGTCGACTACGCGACGGACGACACGGGGTCCTCTAACGTCTGCAGCAAGCTCAACAGCGGTCTGGCTTCTGCGCGGTGCGACTTCGGTCTGACCCTGGGCACGCTGACGTTTGCTCCAAACGAAACGCAAAAGACTTTTGTTATTCCGATCACTCAGGACTCGTATACGGAAGGGCCAGAGACTTTTACGGTGAACCTTTTCAAACCGAAGTTTGGTGTAGGGTTTTTGCCGCCTTCAAGCGCAACTGTAACCATACGCGACTCGGTGTCCACGGCACCCAACGCAAATGACGACACACAGGCGTTTGTCCGCCAGCAATATCGTGACTTCCTCAACCGAGACGCTGACCCGGCAGGCCTTGCATTCTGGAGCGGCGAGATCAATAACTGTACGCCGAAGCCCGATTGCACTGAGCCTCGACGTGTCAACGTTTCGGCAGCCTTTTTCCTTTCGAGGGAGTTTCAGGAGACCGGAAATCTAGTGCGCAGCGTTTACGTGGCAGCTTTGAATCGTTCGTTTGCGGGCCAGTTGCCGGCATTTGATGAGTTTGAGCGGGACACTCAGGCGGTCCAACGCGGAGTTGTCATAGGCGAGCCGAATGCAGAGCAGATTCTTAGCGCGAATCGTGATGCATTCCTTAGAGACTTCGTCACACGATCAGAGTTTCTCGACTTATATCCGACTGCAATCACTCCGGCTCAATATGTCGACGATCTCTGCCGCCACGCGGAGATTGTGCCGACGGCCGCTGAGCGAACTGCGGCGCTTGGGGAGTTTGGTGGTGCCGCAACTGCCTCCGATGATGGCGCACGCGGTCGTGCCTTATTCGATCTGATCCAAAACGAGGGATTTCAAGAGAGACAGGTGATCCCCAGCTTTGTCCAGATGCAGTATTTCGGGTATCTGAGAAGAAACCCAAATGATCTACCTGACGTTGACTTTTCGGGCTTTGACTTCTGGGTAGGGAAGCTGGATCAGTTTGGTGGCAACTTCGTCGATGCCGATATGGTCAAGTCGTTCCTTGTCTCGCTCGAGTATCGCCAACGCTTTGGTCCATGACTTCGTATTATCTGGACCAACGCCGTAGGGGCGACACTCCGTGGCCGCCCCACCTTTGATACGTACACACGGAAGATCGGATCATGACGATGAACATGATCAACTGCTAGAGCCTCATGAGACTCATATTTCTATACGGACTACCCGGTGTTGGTAAACTTACTATTGCCCGAGAGCTTGCCGAGCTTACTGGCTTCAGAGTCTTCCACAATCACCTCACGGTTGATCTCGTCCTATCAGTCTTTGAGTTCGGTAGCAAGCCGTTTGTTGAATTGAGAGAAGCAGTGTGGCTCGAAGTTTTCAAGCAGGCGGCGGCTGCTGATCTGAACGGTTTGATCTTCACTTTCGTGTTTGAACGCACAGTACGAGCCGGCTTCATTGAGAAGACCCAAAGTGTGATTGAATCTGCCGGCGGTGAGGTTCTCTTCGTCGAGTTAACGTGTACTACGGAAGAACTTGAGAAGCGAATCGAGCATCCCTCTCGGCAGAAATTTGGGAAGTTGAGTTCTGCCGTGATGTTTCGAGAGTTGCAAGCCTCAGGAGTTTTCGCGTGGCCAACGCTACCGAAGAGTCACCTGGTGGTGGATACGACAAATCGTTCTGCCTCAGCTTCCGCCCGTCTGATCGCCACTGAGCTAGGCCTAAGTGTCGAACCTAACAGGGAGTGATCTTCAGCCCAACAGCCGTATAGCTCAGCGCATGGTCCATCAATAAACTGAGCGATACAAAGTGAACATCCACAGATTTCGCCGATCACGGCGATTCCTTCCTGGAAAAGGCTTAGCATCAACCTTTTCTCTGAATCTGTGTAATCGACGTAATCTGTGGATTGATCTGAGATTTTGTTAGTTTACGCTCGCACCGACTGTCAAAACACTGGCACGTTTCATCCTCGTCGCGGATAATAGCGAGCAATCCGTGCATTAGAGTTTTAGAAACTATATGGACGAATTCAGATTTGAAAACACTGTGAAGCTGACCGAGTCGCAATATGTCGCCGTGTTTGGCGTCCTACCCAGGCGGTTGTCGTCAAGAAAAATGAGGTTGGCTCTGTTGGGAGCAGCCGGAATTCTTCTCTTATTTACTCGATATACACTGCTGATAGGTTTGATTCTTCTCAGTCTGCTGGTCCTGACTGCTTTCACCCCGCGAATAATATCGTTTGGGTCACGCAGCCTGTTTCGCAAGCACTTGTACCTGCGCGACGCTCTTACATATGGCGTTAGCGATCAGAAACTTTGGGTGAAGGGTTCTAAGATCGACGCCAGTGTCTCATGGTCCATGCTGGTCACGTGGCGTGAGATAGAGGGCTGGTTGGTGTTATCGCCTTCGGGTATTCCACCGGTCTTATTGTCGTTAGCTAGTCTTGAGGAACAGGGGTTGTATGGTCGAGTAAGGGCCCTAGCGGCCAGCTATGCCCCGGAGTTTAATAAGTCGGCTCGGGTTTCTAAGTAGTCGAGACTGCAACTCTAGCTGGGGACAAAGATTCGCTCTTTGCGCTCCTTTAGAAATACCGCTCAACCAACTCTATGGCGCAAAGGTGATCCCGCGGACCGTCAGCCTTAGAAGTAAAACCGCCGCCAACAGTAACGTGATATCTGGCCAGCCTAAGTCCAGCTTTCCCCGGCTTTCAGTCGGATGCTTTCGACTAACCATTACCCCCACAGCCGCAGCGATCCAAAACAACGATTCTCCCATTCGTGCAAAGGCAAAGGCAGAAGGCATCGGTAGAAAAATCAGAAGCGTAATTGCCGTTCCGAGAATTGCAGGCAGCGCAATTATCCCAATCATGGCTTTTGTGGCACTCACTCCGACAGGAGTCCAAGTGCGCAATTCAATCCCAATGAGAAAGGACACGCCGCACAACGCGAGGGAGCCCAGGACACTCGCGGCGTAACGAACCATCATGGGTAACTGTAGTGTCAACGCCAAACGACTGAAGTCTCCGACAAAAGCCGTTGACATGAGGTTCCCGAAAAATGTGCTCACACCGAACATCACGAGATACAGCAACGGGAGACCTAAGCGTGAGTTATGTGAGCGTGTGTACGCACCCAAGCTAAAGAGCCCAATCACCAGCGCAAACAACGGACCGGCCACGCCGATGACAGCCAGTTGATTTAGGGTTGCGTGTGCACGGTCGAGATTTACGCCAACATGAAACAGTGTCGAAGGCACACTCAAAGCATAGGCAACTAACGCATGGGTCAGCTCGTGGAGAACTCCAACGATGGTGTATGTTGCTACAAACAGAACCACTGGACGGAGTGCCCAAGCCCTCCAACTTGTCGTGGTATCAGAAGCAGCCCCGACACCCGCGATCATTTCCAATTTCCGATCAAAATAAACGGCGCCCAATAATACGGATGGCTATATTTTGCATTAGGAGTTTGCTTGAATGGAGTCGCAGTCGTTGTAGCTGGTCCACTATTCAGACTCTCGGATGAACGCTGGCTGTCGTTTGAAGTCGAGGTGAAGTGTCCGCCTTTCAGCAACGTGAGTTGGGCCTGTCGTAATGCCTCAGCCTTGGACACACCCGTGTTCTCTTCACGAATACGATAAAATAGCTGCATCAATTCACTCGTGCTGGGATCGCTTACGGGCCAGAGCGTTGCAATGATTGCTTCAGCTCCCTGACGTTGGGCCAGCACAGCAAAGCCTTCCACTTCTTTCCCTTCACGACCAGAGTCGCCGGTTGCAGTGTTGCACGCCGATAGAGTCAGGAGCTCGACTTTACTGAAGAGGTTCGTCATTCCTTTGAGACGAGCGAGGGTTAAAGTGCCATCACCCAGCAGCAGGAAGGATTTAGTCTCGTCGCCAGGTTGAAAATTGAAGTGACTGGCAATGTGAACGACCTTGTAGGTTTGCTCACCACCACGGAGGCGTAGTGAACTTTTCAAAGCGTCGGCGGTGAACGCTTCATCGAGCATCACTTTGCCACCCAGCACGCCAACGGTAGTTCCTGTGTTCTCTCGCACGATCCCTGCTAGTTCCTCGCGTACACCGGGCAAAGAAGGAAATTTAAACGACCTTTTAGTTTCTTCATCAGTGACTTCTCGCGCCCGCGACACGCCCACACCTAATACCTGCCACTTTGGACTTACGGGATCCTTCAGATGGTCCCGGCTGGCAAGCGTGAAAACAACGTTGCGGTAGTTTTCAACGAGGTACGCACTACCATCGTGCAGCGCGGCCACCGGCAGATAACGCAACGTCCCGTCCAACGACCACATAATCGTTTTTAGTTTGGTCTGTTCGATGTCGCGCGCCAGTTCGGGCCCGATTAATACGCGATAAAGCTCGCGTGCCTGCGGAACAGGATCGAGGTTCGGGTTCTGTAGTACCTCGCGAAATGCAAAGACCTTCTTGTTGAGTTCGGCATCCGTAATTGAATACTCGTACGCCTTTTGCACATCGGGAGTGATCAGGATGACGCGATACTTCTCTTTGCCGACGATCGTGTAGAGCGCCACCGCCTTAAGTTCGCGCAAAGTGTCCATCAGCGACTGCGACTCACGAAGGGTGGTCACATCGTTACTATCGGCCTTGTCTTTCTTGAGCTCGCTGGACAGCTGATCCAGAAATCTCTGAAAAGCCTGATTGGCACTTTCCAGCTTAGCTTCCAGTTCAGACAATTGCTTTTCCTGTTCAGGAGTTCGCGTGAGCATCATCAGCAGCGCAGCACGTTGGGCGCCTAACTCGGCAACATGAGTCGACACTTCCGAAAATTGCTTTTCGACCTCTGCTTCTGCCGGTGTAAAGTTAATTTGTGCTCCCCTCAAAGAGCCTTCCTCGGCATCACGACGAACAAACTCGAAATATTCTTCTTCCTTAAGCAGATTCAGGACTTGTTGTGCTTCCGCCAGTCTCCCTTGTTCCGCCAACAAATCAGCGAGCCTCCGGTAAAAATCCTTTCTGCCCTGAATAAAGCTTTGTTGTAGACTTTTATCGAGATCCTGTAGTTGAACGCGCATCTGCTGCAAGATGTTTATTGACTGCTTACCCAAAATGATTGCAAGGTCAGGTTGCTTTTCCGCGTTCCAGACCGTCATCAACATTGCGAGAAAGGCAGCTTCACCTTCTCGACTCTTCACCAGGCGAGCAAGTGCCAGCGCCTGCTCGCAGTAAACCTTCGCCTTATCGAACTGCTTCAACTTGATATAGCTCTCGGCTAATCCGCCAAGCGCCATGCACTCCTCTGTCCGGCTCTTCAACTCACGCGCGCCGGCCAGTGCTCGTTTGAAGTAATCGATCGCTTTTTCTTCCTCATTAAGAAGATTGTGGGCCATCCCCAGAGCGACGAGGAAATCCGGCTCTCCCGAGCGATTTTTCAGTTCTCGTAATATTGCGAGCCCCTGATTAAGTTCATCTATCGACTGCTGATATTTTCCAACCCGCTGTCGGGCGAAGCCTAACGTCGCAAGAGCTAAACACTCATTTCGACGATTCTTTACCTCGCGTGCGATGGCGAGCGCTTGCTCAAAGTGCTCAAACGCTTTCTGATTTTGATTTAAGACCAGATATGCTGAACCAAGCGTGTTAAGAATTAATCCTTCGGCAGTTCGGTCGTGGTTGCGTCGCGCGACCTCCAGTCCACCTTGAAAAGAGGCGAATGCTCGCTCGTAGTTGCTAAGACCGAATTGGATAATGCCCAGACCGTTCAAGAGTGAGGCTTCTTCGTGGCTGTCCTTTAGTTCGCGGCGAATGACTAACGCTTTGTTCAGATAATCAATGGCTTTGTCGAACTCATACAAATCCCGGTAAGCTGAGGCAAGTCCGCTTAGGCCGTAAGCTTCGTTTTCACGATTCTTTACTTCACGCGCAATGGGTATAGCTTGTTCGTAGTAAGCAATTGCCTTGTCATACTTCTGCTGATTGAAATAGAACATTCCGAGGCTGTTGAGGCTCGTGGCCTCCCCTGAGCGATCTTTGATTTCGCGGCGGATGGCAAGCGCCTGATTGTAATAATCGAGAGATTTATCGTATTGCCGGGCTTGACCATACGCGTCGCCCAGAAGATTGAGTGATGCCGCCTCGTTTAGGCGATCCTTCAACTCGCGTCGTATGGCTAGTGATTGCTCATGAAAATTGATTGCGGCCTCGACCTCATCCAACTTGCCATATGCGCTACCCAACCAGCCCAGCACCTGTGATTCCTCGGATCGATTCTTCAACTCTCGCTGGATTGGTAACTCTTGTTCGTACGACTGAATTGATTTTTGATAATCGCCGGAAAGGAAGTAGGTAAGACCTTGATCATCAAGCACGTTAGCCTCGATTCCGCGGTCTTTCAATTCGCGCGCAATCACTAACGCGAGTTCGTTAGATTGTACGGCCCGGTCCCATTGTTTCAATTGGCGATATGCAAAGCTGAGCCGCTGGAGTGTTTTTATCTCTCCCGATCGATCCTGAAGTTCACGCAGGAGAGGGACCAGCTGCTCATACCAGGTGGCTGACTGTTGATATTGCTCGACGAGGAAATAAGTGACGCCAAACTCGCCGAGATCCTCTGCTTCGCCTTTTCTGTCTCCAAGGTCACGTCGAATCTTTAATGCTTGCTCGTAAGATTTGATGGCAGCGTCAGTTTTGTTCAGGTGTCGATAAGCGAAACCCATCTGCTCGAGTACTTTCGCCTCTTCGTTACGATTATTTAGTTCGCGATAGATTTTCAGCGCCCGCTCGTACCAGGTAACTGCTGTCTCATAATTGTCTGCGACCCAGTAGGTTAACGCGATGACACCCAGCGTATCTGCTTCGGCTTTGCGGTCCTTCGATTCCCGACGAATGGTGAGTTCCTGCTCAAAGTAACTGCGTGATTTTTCATGGTCCTTGATAGCAAACGCGGCGTATCCAAGATCGTCAAGTGCCTCTGCCTCACCAGAGGTGCCTTTTAGTTCGCGCCAGAGCGTCAAGGCTTGTTCGTAGTTTTGAACTGCCGCATCATTACGGTGCAACTGTTGATTGACGAAGCCCAGGCGTGAAAGCACTTTGGCTTCACCAGTGCGATCGCTCAAGCCCTGTAGAATCTTTAGAGCTTGCTCGTACTGCGCACGTGCTTTCTCATAATCTTCCACCCAACCGTACGCGTTTCCAAGATTGGCCAGAGTGGTTGCTTCGCTGCGACGGTCTCCAAGTTCACGCACGACTTTGAGCGCTGTGCTGTATTGCTCGATTTGTTTTGCCTTCTGGTCGGGTGAGTCAGCCAGGTTGGCCAGGTTATTCCAGACACGCCATTCACAGCCAAGATCCTTAACTTCTTTTGCCAACAACAGAGCTTCGTTGTAGGCAGCTAAAGCTTTGTCCTTTTGATTTAGATCGGTGAGAACCAAACCGATGTTGGTTAACGTTGTTGCTTGCCAGTAGCGATCGTCGAGTTGGCGCCATTTCTGAAGTGCGGTCTGATAGTGATCCAGTGCGGGTTGTAGCAGCTCGGGCTTGTTGAGCATACGCAAGCGTTGCCCCTCCGCAGCCGAGCGCTCCGCCTCAATTCGTACTCGGTCAGGTGAAGTGATTGTCCGTGGTTTATCAGCGCGGACGACATAATTTCCACTCGTTGTGTTAGCGGAAATCTCGATCCGGTAGTCTCCGTCAACGCTCGCCTCGGCCGATAGCGGCTCGAAACCATAAGCAATATGCCGGTTGTTCATCTCGACTAGTTTGGTACCGTCTGGTCCAAACAGCCTGACAATTACATCGACGCCGCGTTGTTCAATCGTCAAGTGAAGAAATTGACCTGTCTTGAGAGTGACTTTGTAAGTATGAGTTTCGCCGCCGTGCAACTCTCGCTCAATAGTTTCGTCAGGAGTTAGAGTGCGGGTTTCATCTTTAACCTGTGTGGCCTTGGCAAGGGCAAACAGACTAGTAAGTATTGAGAAGATGGCGATCAGCGCGCGACATTCTTGGAGTCGTTGACTCATGTCGATTGCTTCAGTGTGTAGAGAGTGCGGATGAACATCTCATCCTGCTACGCTGGTTATCGTGCGGAAGCTTGTTTGCTGCCGGATCTGCTAATGTGGTCGGGATTTAATCATATTCAAGAGATTCCAAGCAATATTTTGCCGACGGCTCAATGCCCGAAACAGCGTTTTAGGCTTTGCGCAAAAGTCGCTGTCTCGTGAGTGCGCGCCATTAGTACAGTACCGGAGCGGATGTCGCACTCAATTTCCGCTATCAGTACTTTGTTGAGTGAGGCATCCGGTCGCTTCGCTCTCGTTACGGTACTAGTTGCGTTCATTCGTTTTTTGTGCAAAAGCGGTCAAACTCAACCTCCAACTCTAGTGTGTTTCTGAGGCAGAACGTTTTCTCGCAGAAGTCCGCGGAGCCTCTGGCAAAAGTCGCTCTTTCCGGAGGAGTGGACTTCGTAGACAAAGTTTAGTCTTCGAGATACGTGCCTCGAACATGGAGGAGGACTTTGCGGCCTTTGATCGTAAACAGAATGCGGTAGCGCTTCATTCGCGCTCTGAGATGCCTTTCTCAGTGAAGAACTCTTGAAAGAACTTCTCTGCAGGTTTACCTGCGTTTCTCTTCATGCTTTCGAGTCCGCGCTTGATTCCTTCCATTGCCTCCATTCTCTCTTTCGCCTCCAGCAGTTTCTGATAGCTCTCGGCGTCCTGAACGACCAATTCCGCCTTACCGTTTACTGTTAAGACGACCGGCTGACCAGTTTTCTTCAGTTGGCGGACCAGTTTAGCTGTGTCACGTTTGAATGTGCTCAGACGCTGAATATCGCGCGTCAGTTTCATTGGGCTTGCCCCCTTGCTAAATCCGCATCAAATTTCGCAACCAGAGAGCAGCATGTATCAGATTTTGACTCGACTCGCTGTATCTTAAACGCGCATTGCTCGTTCGCTATGACGTTGACGATCGATAGCTTCAGCGTATCTTTTAGGTCGTCGGTCATAAGCTAGGAGGAAGAGGAATGAAGACGATGCTTTTTGCGTCTGCCACCACGGCAGTAGTTCTTGGGGCAGTGACGTTGGTAATGACCTGGCCAACTCAGAGAAAGAAAGAGATCACCGGCATAACCGTCGAACAGGTGCGATGGTCCACGCCGCCTTATTATAAGGACGGACGTCAGCGAGCACAGTTGTTCGGCGACTCCAGCCAAGGTGGTGCATGGGTCGATCGCGTTAAAATACCGGCCGGCAGGCGAGTCCTCGCGCACACGCACCCGCAGGACGAACTCGTCACTGTTATCGAAGGTACGTGGTATATCGGCGAAGGGGAAAGGTTCGATCCAGCCAAGCTAAGGCCCTATCCGGCGGGCAGCTTCATTGTTATCCCGGCTGGTACGCCTCATTTCGTGGCTGCGAATGACGGTGTAGTCGTAGTTCAGTTAAGCGGCACTGAAAAGTTTCGCACTGATTACCTCGAGAAATCGCAACCCTGAAATGGTCGCGCCCGAAAAACTGAAAGCCATCGCAACCCCTTCATGTTGCGAAGACCAACCAGCTGAACCACTACCTACGACGCGCGAAGCGAGTCAATCTGGTTCCGCAAATGGTAGACTCTTGCGGCATCATCGAACCTGTTTCTGCAAAGACCCAAATGCTGCGAAATCTAAAGCGTCTCCTCCTGGGTATCACCCTGATAGTCTTCGCCTCAGCTGCCCTGTTGCTGTCTGATCTGAAACAGCGGAGCGAAACTAATAGATCTGTTCCGCGGATAGGTCTTCTTCAGACTGCGTCGGTCCAATTGTTGGACGACACCGTTCGAGGCATAGTGGACAGCCTCGCGGAAAACGGATTCACTGATGGCCAGACCATCAACATCCAGAAATATAACGCCCAGGGAGACATCGCCCTTACCAACTCGATCGCAAAGGAGATGGTCAACGCTAACTTTGACTTGTTGATGACCGTCAGCACCGTGTCTCTGCAAGCCGTGGCTAATGCCAATCGCGGAGGCAAAACCGTTCAGGTTTTTGGTGCGGTTGCAGACCCTTCGGTGGCGGGAGTTGGTATAACCCACGACAAACCCCTGGACCATCCCCGCAACCTCGTTGGTGTTGGTAGCTTTTTGCCCGTCGCAGATTCTTTTCAGATTGCGCGTGAGATGTTTCCCGATTTGAAGAGGGTAGGCGTCGCGTGGAACCCTGCCGAAGCTAACTCCCGCGCCTTTACTGAAAAAGCGAGAGAAGCGTGTAAGACCATGGGCATCGAGTTGTTGGAGGCCAATGTGGAAAACTCCAACGGCGTGCTGGAAGCGGAGGAGTCACTCGTCGCTCGCGGGGCTGAAGCGCTATGGATCGGAGGCGACGTAACACTCAGCGTTGCTGTCGATTCGGTGGTCTCCGTTGGACGAAAGGCACGGATCCCGGTCTTTACAATCACCCCGGGCAAGCTCGAACGCGGGACACTATTTGATTATGGCGCCGACTTCTATCAGGTTGGTAAACAAACCGGCGAGCTGGGAGTGCGAATTCTCCGTGGCGAAGACCCGACGAAAATACCCATCACAAATTCGGTCCCTACCTACTTCGTGGTAAATAAACTCGCACTTAAAGGGTTGAAGGGATCTTGGCGCGTATCGGACGAGCTGCTTCAGCGGGCTAACGTGGTGGTTGACGAAAAAGGTATCCATCAGAACAAGCCCGCTTCCAAATAAATTATTACTTGCTTTGCGCTAAAAGTTCGAAACTTGTAACAGTGGAAGCGAGCAATACATTACCGCGAGCGAAGCGACCGGATGATACATACGACCTTCGCCTCAATCTGTAGTTTCGTGTAGCATCCGGTCGCTGCGCTCGCGGTACTGTATCGTCCCTGCTGTACTTCTTGTGCGGCTTAATTACTTTACAAACGGCGCACGTTTGGACGGGAGGAAAACGTGGAAATTAGTAGACGCTACTCACGAGACACGGTTGAACTCTCAGTCACAGGCCGCCTGGACGGTTACTGGTCGGACCATCTAGCCAGCGCGCTTGATGAAGAGATTCGCCTCGGACGTCATCACTTGCTGCTCGACTTATCGGAAGTAGTCTTCTTGAGTTCAGCCGGTATTGGAGTGCTGGTGAAGTCTTATAACGACCTGGACAGCATCCGTGGCTCACTCGCGATTTGGAAGGCATCAGAACGGGTTCGAAAGGTTATTGAGATTTGCGGGCTCGATCAAATGTTGCTGGCAAAAGAGGACACTCTCCAGGATGACAAGCCCGTACCGTACTCAACTTCATCTCTCGTGCGACACGTCGAACGAGCGGAGGCAAGTTTTGACGTCTATGCGTTGGCGCCCGAAGCCGGACTGAACTGCCGCATTCTCGGAGATGCGAGGCTGATCGATGGTTGTCGATTCAGCAAAGAGAACTGCTATTCGATGATTTTTCCTGATTCAAGTTTTGCTATTGGCCTCGGCGCGTTGGGAGAGAACTTTGATGAATGCCGCACTCGCTTTGGCGAGTTCATAGCTGTGGCCGGCGCGGTAGCGTACCAGCCCACCGATGGAACAAACGTACCGGACCATCTGGTTGCTGCAGGAAAATCCCTATCGCACGTTCAGGTCTGTTACGGTATCGCTTGCGAAGAATTGTCCTCTGGGCCATTTAGCATGCTCCTCAGGTTTCAGGCAGGACAAGGTGGACCAGTGTCGCTGACTGAACTGGTGGAATCTTGTCTGGAGATAGCGGACAGTCCACGTCTCGGCATTGTAATGGTGGCAGAGGCAGCTGGTTTAGTTGGTGCGTCCCTGCGCCGCTCGCCCGCTCAAGAGCAACAGCAATCTGGCCCATTTGAATTCCCACAAGTTCGCGAGTGGCTTAGTTTCTCTGCCGAACGCACACACACCCGAAGCATGACGTTGGTTGCAGGCGTCGCGTTGCGCGAGGAAGCCGGAGCGATGGCTCCTTTGGTGAGACCTTTGAACTCTTCTGCTGCAAACTCGTTGGGTCCGATCAATGGTCATTTTCATGCTGCCGCGTTCTCCTATCACCCGTTACAAAATGGAAAGATTGATCTGAGAACGACCGTGCGAAAGCTTTTCGAGAGGGAAGACGTCGAAGACGTTCTGCACTTGCTCAGTGACGACCGGGTTATTGCCGGTGCTGGCGAGAGTGAATTCATTCGTGGCGCTTGCTGGATTGGACCAATCCGCGAGATCACTGCTGAGGGGAATGAAAAATGACTCTTCTCATAGGAGCGCTGACCCTGGGCTTCATACTCTCGCTGCTCGCTCTGGGTGTTTTTATCAGCTTCCGAATTTTTGACTTTCCTGACATAACGGCTGACGGATCCATCACGCTAGGTGCGGCACTGGCCGCCGCACTTTTAGTCAAAGGTGTAAATCCGGTGGCGGCCAGTGCGGTCGCCTTCGCCGGTGGTTTCGTCGCCGGAACAGTGACCGCCACGTTAGCTACTAAATTCAAGATCAACCGTTTGCTCGCCGGCATCCTGGTGATGACCGCGCTTTACTCAATCACCCTACACATCATGGGTAAGAGCAATGTGGCCCTGTTCGGGAAACACACGCTCTCGAGCTACGCCGAGCGATTGGGCGCCTTCGTGTTCCGCAACCAACAAGATTTCAACCTCTTGGGTTGGCCCGTCCGAGTGGCGGACGCTTCTATTCTGATCACGACAATTGTGGTTGTTGTGTTTGTGGGATTGCTCCTCTACATGTTCTTCCAGACAAATCTCGGAGCAGCCATGCGCGCCACGGGCAACAACAGTCAGATGGCCCGTGCTCTTGGAGTTAACGACGAGGGCATGATCATTCTCGGCTTGGCGATTTCAAACGGCCTGATAGGATTAGCGGGAGCTTTCCTGGCCCAGTATCAAGGTTTCGCCGACATTCAAATGGGAATTGGCATGATCGTTTGGGGACTCGCGAGCGTCATTATCGGCGAAGCGTTGGTGGGAACGCCGCAAACGGGAATGGCCATCATCGCAGCAGTGATGGGGTCGGTGCTTTTCCGCTTGATGGTTGCAATCGCGCTGCGACTGGGACTCGACCCAAACGATCTGAAGCTGATAACTGCCGCGTTTGTCTTTGTGGCCTTGATCCTCCCACGCACTCTGAAAGCTATTCAAAGATGGAGGGCACGCGGGTCCTATGCTTGAGGTGCGTGAAATCAAAAAGTCCTTCAACCCGGGCACACCCAATGAGGTGCGTGCCCTCCAGGGCGTCAACTTTACTCTTGAGAATGGATCCTTCGTCATCATTATCGGTACGAACGGCTCAGGCAAGTCCACGATGCTTAACGCTGTGGCCGGCACGTTCTACGTGGACTCTGGAATGATTTCGCTAGGTGGCGTCGATATAACCAACTGGCCGGAATACAGAAGGGCAAAGCTGATTGGTAGGGTCTTTCAAAACCCGTTCAGCGGCACCGCCCCAGACATGTCTGTCGCGGAGAATCTTGCGCTAGCCGCCCGCCGCGGTAGACCTCGACGTCTTAGTTGGTTGACGGGCAGAAAGAGAAGGGCTGAGTTGCGCGAGCGCGTAAGTCAACTCAAGATGGGGTTGGAAAACCGATTAGATGATCCAATTGGCAGCCTCTCCGGCGGCCAGCGCCAAGCATTGACACTGTTGATGGCAACCTGGCTGAAACCCGAATTACTATTGCTCGATGAACACACCGCTGCTCTGGATCCTAAAAGCGCGGACCAGGTAATCGCCTTAACCGATGAGATTGTGAAACGAGAGAACCTGACCACGTTGATGGTGACCCATTCCATGCACCAGGCAGCGAATCTCGGTACGCGTCTAATAATGATGCATCGGGGATCGATTGTTCAGGATTTTCGTGGCGCGGAAAAAAGCCGTATCCGTGTCGATGATCTGCTTGCGCGTTTTGAGGAGGTTCGGAGAGCGGACCAGCTCGACGAAACTGCTGCCGAAATGCTCCGACGTGTCTACGTGTAGCAACAACCCCTACTCCTGGTCGACGAGAGTTTGGGCAAAAGTTTTGCCGTATGGATAGAAGCGTTCTTTGCGACCTTGCTGCCAAGCCTCCTTGAATTCTGGCGCGGAGATGTCCCAATCCGGCCTGCATTTTTTTAGCACCGCGCGTAAGTCGAGACGGAGTTCTTCAACCGTAGGCCGTCCGAAAAACCAGTAGCCCATGTAAATCTTATAGATTACTAGCCCAGGCTCAAGAACAATCGTGTGAGGGATCATAGGGTTATCGACCGGGTCCGTATATTCGGCGATGTCGAGATCCTTTTGTATCTGGCGACCGGCATCAGAGAGAAAAGGCCAGTGGGCACCGACGCCAGTGCGAAACTCATGCGTCTCGGTGATGTTATCGGTACTGATCGTGACCATCCTACAATATCCAACTTCCATTTCACGATGGAGTTGAATGAGCCCTTCATGCTGCCGGCGCTCTTTAGGACAGAAACCCCCGCGACTTAAGAGCAGGACCATTGGATCTTCGCCTTGCAGTTCTGAAAGCTTCCTGCGTTTCGTGGTGTGATCGGGAAGCTCGTAATCTGGAAAGACTGCTCCGGGTAAAATGTCAGCTCGCATATGAAACCATCCTCTTCACCTTCGCCAATAAAAAGATAACCAGACTGCGCAACTGCGGTGACTGAGCGCAGCGGTTTGCTTGTTTTACCAGCTAATGCCGTGACTCTCCAACTTAGTTCGTGAACCAAAACCTATCATGACCGCCGAGATGAGGGGCGCGTCGGCCGATGTTACATTGAGCCAAGCGACCGGATGGCACACTCAATGAAACGGTCACTTAAATCCTGGTGAGAAAGTTGAGTCTAGCATCCGGTCGCTTCGCTCGCGG
>Ga0070664_100002494_pt1 | contig 14835 bp, 13 predicted proteins | sample KBSC73metaG_FD_65863 | JGI IMG/M metagenome (GOLD analysis project Ga0070664, IMG submission 65863) | Corn rhizosphere microbial communities from Kellogg Biological Station, Michigan, USA - KBS C7-3 metaG | ecosystem: Host-associated > Plants > Roots > Rhizosphere > Soil ... | reverse complement strand
AAGCCGATAAGGCCGACGCGGAGTTGCTCAGGCGTTGAGGTGTTTCTCGCGCCCCGTCGCCTAGCCGGCGGGGCGCGTCTCCACGCGAGCGTCCGCGGATCTCGACGCGTACCCTGCCCAAGCGCACGCGCGCACCTGTCCCCCGAGCCGTCATCCTCCTGTAACAAACCCCAGGCTCAATGCCGCAAGGGTCTTCAACTCGGAGGGTACGAGAATGAGAACGAATACTCGGGCGCTACTGACTTCGCTTTCCGCCGTCGCAGGGGCGGCGTTCCTGACGGCCGCGACCGCGGCTGAAATCTCTGGCGCCGGCGCGACGTTTCCGGCTCCGGTCTACCAGAAGTGGGCTGAAGCCTATAAGAAGGAGACGAACGTTGGTTTGAATTACCAGTCGATCGGCTCGGGCGGCGGCATCAAGCAGATCGAAGCCGGCACGGTGACGTTCGGCGCGTCGGACAAGCCACTCGAGCAGAAAGAGCTCGAAACGAACGGGCTCGTTCAGTGGCCGATGGTGATCGGCGGCGTCGTGCCGACGGTGAACATCGAAGGCGTCAAGCCGGGCGAGCTCGTGCTCGACGGCCCCACGGTGGCCGACATCTATCTCGGCACGATCTCGAAGTGGAACGACCCGAAGATCAAGGCGCTGAATCCGAGTGTCAACCTGCCGGGCACTGCGATCGCACCGGTCTACCGCTCGGACGGCTCGGGCACGAACTTCTTGTTCACGACGTATCTCTCGAGCGTGAGCTCGAAATTCAAGTCCGACATCGGCGCCGATGCGTCGGTGCAGTGGCCGACCGGTCTCGGCGCGAAGGGCAACGAAGGCGTCGCGAACATGATCGCGCGCACGGGCGGCGCGATCGGCTATGTTGAGTACGCGTACGTCAAGCAGAACAAGATGACCTACGCGAAGATGAAGAACCGCGACGGCAAGCTCGTGTCGCCGGAGATCAAATCGTTCCAGGCGGCCGCAGCCAGCGCCGATTGGTCGAAGGCGCCGGGCTATTACTTGATCCTCGTCGATCAGGCCGGCGGCGAGACCTGGCCGATCACCGGCGCGAGCTTCATCATCATGCACAAAGACGTGAAGGACGCGGCGGACTCTTTGACGGCGCTGAAGTTCTTCTCCTGGGCCTACGACAAGGGCGACAAGATGGCCGAGGAGCTCGATTACGTGCCGCTGCCCGACAACGTCGTCAAGATGGTCGAGCAGACGTGGACCGGCAACATCAAGTCCGGCGGCAAGCCGGTGTGGACTAAGTAGTCCGACCCGGGTTTCAATTGATCGATCTTTGATTCCGAGCCGACGAGCGGCGGCTGCCCAGACGGCCGCCGCTCGAAGGTGTCATTGATGGTTGCCGTCGCACGTCCCATACACACACGCCTGAAGCGCGAGGCCAACGCCGAAATGATGTTTCGGTGGGCCACCTTTTGCTCCGCGGCTCTGGTGCTCGTGCTCCTCGCCGGCGTGCTGATCTCTCTCGTCTACGGTGCTTGGCCCGCGCTGAGCACCTTTCGCTTCGATTTTCTCACCACGCAGATCTGGAATCCCGTCACGGAAAAGTTCGGCGCGCTTGCGCCGATCTACGGCACGGTCGTCACGTCGATCATCGCGATGCTGATCGCGATACCGATCGCGTTCGGCATCGCCGTGTTCCTCACCGAAACGTGTCCGCGCTGGCTGCGGACACCGATCGGGATCGCGATCGAGTTGCTCGCCGCGATTCCGAGCATCGTGTTCGGCATTTGGGGTTTGTTCATCCTCGCGCCGATCCTTCAGCTGCATGTGCAGCCGTGGCTCATCGAGCATGTCGGCCCGTGGCCGATCATCGGCGTGCTGTTCCAAGGCACGCCGTACGGCATTGGCTTGCTAACGGCTGGAATCGTGCTCGCGATCATGGTTCTGCCGTTCATCACCGCGGTCATGCGCGAGGTTTTTCTCGTAACGCCGACGTCGATCAAAGAAGCCGCCTACGGCGTCGGTGCGACGCAATGGGAAGTCGTCTGGGACGTCGTGCTGCCGTGGTCCCGCACCGGCGTGATCGGCGGAATCATGCTCGGGCTCGGCCGCGCGCTCGGCGAGACGATGGCGGTGACATTCGTGGTTGGCAATGCGCACCGAATCAGCACGTCGCTGCTCGCGCCCAGCACGACGATCGCCGCGTCCATTGCGAACGAGTTCGCGGAGGCGGTTGGTAAGCTCTACACCTCTTCGCTGATGGCGCTCGGATTGATCCTCTTCGTCATCACGTTCGTCGTCATTGCCTGCGCGCGGTTGCTGCTGTTGCGGCTCGAGAGCGGCGGCAACAAGAGGCAAGTGTGACCTCGGCATTGCGCAGACGCCGGTTCTTCAGCACCGTCGCACTCGGGATTTCGATGCTCGCGACCTTGCTCGGTCTCGCCGTGCTCGCCGCGATCCTGGGCACGCTCTTCCTCGAAGGCTTCAAGGGGTGGTCGTGGACCACGTTCACCCAGTCGACGCCGGCGCCGCAGAGCGAGGGCGGCCTGCTGAACGCGATCTTCGGCAGCTTCGTGATGACCCTGATCGGCATCGGGCTCGGAGCGCCGATCGGCATGCTTGCCGGCACCTACCTCTCGGAGTATGGCCGGCGCAGCAAGCTCACCCCGATCGTGCGCTTCATCAACGACGTGCTGCTCAGCGCCCCGTCGATCGTGGTCGGCTTGTTCGTTTACACGATCGTGGTGACGACGATGGGTCACTTCTCCGCGATCGCGGGCGCGGTTGCGCTCGCCATCATCGCGATGCCGGTGATCGTTCGCACCACGGAGGACATGCTGAGGCTCGTGCCGACGAGCATGCGCGAAGGCTCTGCTGCCCTCGGTGCGCAGCCTTGGCGCACCATCACGAGCGTGATCTATCCCGCGGCGCGCAGTGGAATGATTACGAGCGTGCTTCTTGCTGTCGCGCGCATTTCGGGCGAGACCGCGCCGCTGCTCTTTACGGCGCTCAATAATCAATTCTGGAGCACCGACCTCACGAAGCCGATGGCGAACTTGCCGACCGTGATCTACAACTATGCGATGAGTCCGTACGAGAACTGGCAGACCCTCGCCTGGGCCGGGGCGCTGATGATCACGGTGTTCGTGCTGGTGCTGAGCATCATCGCGCGCTCGACCGCCGCGTTGTTCGGCGCGGGACGTGGCGGCTCGCAATAGCGCTGCGTCGGGTCGAGAGGCGACAGAGCAGCATCGGACGTCGCTTGGCGCGGAATGCGGCGTGTTCACAGTTCTGTAACAATGGCGGCCTATCGTGTTTTTCCGTTTGAGAGCCGCCAATTGGCCGATGGTTGAGTCGTATCTAAAGGAGCGCGTGCTTTGCTCGAAGCTTCCCATCCGACCGCTCCCGTGACGATTCCGCCGGGCATGGACGTGGCTCCGCCTGCCGAGCCCCGGGTGCTCAAGAAGCGGATTGCAGTGCCGGTCAAGCGGCTGTCGCCCGACAACAAGCCGTCCACGCCGACGCAGGTCAAGGCCTCCGTGGAGAGGCTGAGCTTCTGGTACGGCAAGAAACACGCGCTCAAGGACCTCAACGTCACGATCGCCGAGCGCCGCGTCACGGCGCTGATCGGGCCATCCGGCTGCGGCAAGAGCACGTTTCTGCGCTGCTTCAATCGCATGCACGACCTACAGATCGGCACGCGATACCAGGGCAGGATCATGCTGCAGCCCGACAACGTGAATCTCGTCGGGCGCGACATGCAGCCAATCGAGGCACGGATGCGGATTGGCATGGTGTTCCAGAGACCGAATCCGTTCCCGAAGTCGATCTTCGAGAATGTCGCGTATGGGCTCAGGCTGCGCGGCGCGCGGAAGCACGCCGAGATCGAGGAGGCAGTGGAACGCGCACTGCGCAGCGCGGCGCTCTGGGAAGAGACGAAGGACCGCTTGCACGACTCCGCGCTCGCGCTGTCCGGCGGCCAAATGCAGCGCCTGTGCATCGCGCGCAGCTTGGTCACGAAACCCGAGATCCTATTGTTCGACGAGCCCACCTCCGCGCTCGATCCGTTGGCAACCGCGAAGATCGAGGAGCTGATCTCCACGCTGCGCGACGAAGTGACCGTGCTCATCGTCACTCACAACATGCAGCAGGCCGCGCGCGTGTCGGACTACACGGCGTTCATGTTCCTCGGCGAGCTCGTCGAGTTCGGCGACACCGGTCAGATCTTCACGAACCCGAAGCAGAAGGCGACCGAGGACTACATCACGGGCCGTTACGGCTGAGTCCTTCGCGCGTCCGCTCACGCGCATTCCCTCTAATTCTCCCGCCTGAACCTAGTTCTCTCGTCGCATCGCGCAACGAGCGATCGCGGCTCTACCTGGCGCGGCGCGGGTGTAGACTGCGGAAAGATCCCGGGATCGAGGTCACGGAGCCGTTTATTCATGAGCGGAGAACAGAAGCTCACCGGCCCGAACTTGGCGAAGGGCGTACCGCTGGCCGAACTCGAAGACGACAAGATGATCGTCGGCCACGCGCACGGAGAGCCGGTTCTTCTCGCGCGGCAGGGCGGACACGTCTACGCAGTTGGCGCGACGTGCACCCATTACTCGGGACCGCTCGGCGAGGGGTTGCTCGTCGATGGAACCGTCCGTTGCCCGTGGCATCACGCTTGCTTCGATCTGCGGACGGGCGTCCCGTTGCGCGCTCCCGCGCTGAATCCCATTCCGTGCTACGACGTGCTGGTGGAGGACGGCGTCGTGCACGTCGGCAAGCGCCAGAACGAACCGAGGGTGTGGACGAGCGCGGCGGGCGCGCCCGCCCGCATCGTGATCGTCGGCGCCGGAGCGGCCGGCCACGCGGCGGCCGAGACTCTGCGGCGCGAAGGTTATCGCGGCGAGCTCACGATCATCGGCGCCGATCGTTCGCCGCCCGTCGACCGGCCGAATCTCTCGAAGGACTACTTGGCGGGCAACGCGCCGCAGGAATGGCTGCCGCTGCGTCCGCGCGAGTTTTTCGTCGAGCAGCGGATCACGCTGAAGCTCGGCGTGTACGTGAAATCGATCGACACCGCGCGGAAGCGAGTCGTGCTCGAGGACGGGAACGCCGAGAGCTACGACAAGCTGTTGCTCGCGACGGGCGCGTATCCCGTCAAGCTCGATCTGCGCGGAGTCGATCTGCCGCACGTTCACTACCTGCGCACGCTCGAGCACAGTCAGGCGATCGTGGAGGCCACGAAAACGGCTCGCCGCGCCGTCGTGATCGGCTCGAGCTTCATCGGGCTCGAGGTGGCTGCATCGCTGCGCGCTCGCAATATCGAGGTGCACGTGGTGGGACCGGACGACGTGCCGCTCGCGAAGGTCATGGGTCCCGAGCTCGGCGGTTTCATCCGCAAGGTGCACGAGAAGAACGGCGTCAAGTTCCATCTCGGCACGCGTCCGAAGTCGATCGAGGCGGAGTCCGTGACGCTCGAAAACGGCGAGCGAGTGCCGGCCGATCTCGTCGTGATCGGTGTCGGTGTGCGGCCCGCTGTGTCTCTAGCGGAAGACGCGGGGCTCGCGACGGATCACGGCGTTGTCGTCGACGAGTATCTCGAGACGAGCGCGCCGGACGTATTCGCGGCCGGTGACATCGCGCGCTGGCCGGATCCGCACTCGGGTGAGCGCATTCGCGTCGAGCACTGGGTCGTCGCCGAGCGGCAGGGTCAGACCGCCGCGCGCAACATGCTCGGGAAGCGCGAAAAGTTCGCCGCCGTGCCGTTCTTCTGGACCGCGCAGTACGACGTCGGCATCAACTACGTCGGCCACGCCACGAAGTGGGACCGAATCGAGGTCGACGGCAGCTTCGATGAGCACAACGCCGCCGTGCGTTTCATCGCGGACGGTAAGACGGTGGCGCTCGCGACGATCTATCGCGATCGCGAGAGCCTCGAGCTCGAGCGGGAGCTCGAGCTGCGCGACGCGGGCTAGGGCCGGACGAGTCCTCAGTCGGTCGCAGGTGACTTCGACGCCGCAATCCAGTCGTCCACGCGCCGCGTGAGTATCTCGAGCGGCAGCGCGCCGCCGTCGAGCACGGTGTCGTGGAAGCCGCGGATGTCGAAGCGGTCGCCGAGTGCCGCCTGCGCGCGGGCTCGCAGCTCGAGGATCTTCAGCATGCCGACCTTGTACGCCGTCGCCTGGCCCGGCAAGACGATGTAGCGCCGGATCTCCGAGCGGATCTGGCCCTCTGCCGTCGGCGAGTTCGCGATGAAGTACTCCACGGCTTGCGCCTCGGTCCAGCCTTTCGCGTGCAGGCCCGTATCGACGACGAGGCGGATCGCGCGCCAGAGCTCGCCGCCGAGCCGGCCGAAGTCGGAGTAGGGATCCTCGTAACGGCCCATTTCTTTCGCGAGCTGCTCCGCGTACAACCCCCAGCCTTCGACGTAGGCCGTGTACGACCCCTGCGTGCGGAACGTGGGCAGCCCTTTGAGCTCCTGCGCGATCGAGATCTGGAGGTGATGGCCCGGCAGGCCCTCGTGATACGCGATCGACTCGAGCTCCGGTTTCGGCATCGCGTTCATGTCGATCAAGTGCACGTAGTACACGCCGGGCCGCGAGCCGTCGGGCGTGCCCTGCTCGTAGAACTGCGCGGCGCCGGGCTGTTCGCGAAACGCCTCGACGCGCTTCACGACGAGATCCGCCTTCGGCAACACGCCGAAGAATTGCGGCAGAAGCTGCTTCACCGCCGCGAGATCTTTGCGGGACTCTTCGAGATACGCCGTGCGGCCCTCGTCGTCGTTCGAAAAATAGAAGCGCCGGTCGTTGCGCACGAAGTCGAAGAACTCGCGCAGGCTGCCCTTGAAGCCGACACGTTCGCGAATCGCGTCCATCTCTGCCTTGATGCGCTCGACCTCGCGCAGCCCGAGCTCGTGAACCTGATCCGCGGTCATGTCGGTCGTCGTTTCAGCGGCGAGCCGTTCCGCGTAGAACGCCGGGCCATCCGGCAGCTTCCAGACGCCGGTCGCGACCTCGTCCGCGTGGGCCTCGTCCGCCGAGACCCATGAGCTCAGCGCGTCGTAGGCGGGCTTGAACTTTTCAATGAGCGCCGCGCGCGCCGCGGCGCGTAGCTCCTCGGCGGCGGCGGCGTCTATCTTTCCGGCCGCCGCGAGCGCGTCGATCTTCGTCTTCGCGTCCGCCCAAAGCGGCGCGTCGCCGGCGCCGTCGAACGGTGCGCCGGTGACGAGCGCGCGCGCCTGCTCGAGCACGAAGGTGTCCGCGAAACGCGGAGCGTGCACGCCCTCGGCCGCGGCGAGCTTCGCGCGCTCGACGTACTGGCCGATCGCGCGCGCGACGCCGTCGATCCGCGTGATGTACGCGCGCATGTCGCCGGCGTCGTCGACGCGATGAAAGTTGATCAGGGCTTCGGGCAGGCTCGTTTGCGGCCCGTCCATCTGGGTGAATACGTAGTAGCGGCGGCGGAACGGTTTCGCCTTCTCGGCGCGCTCGAGCGCATAGACCCACAGGTCGTAGGACGTCTTCGCTTCGGGCATGAGCCGCGCGTAGTCGAACGTGCGCTTCAGATCCGCCACCGACGTTTCGCGCCACGCGAGCCGCATGTCGTCGGCGGCCTCCGAGACGTCGTCGATCTTGTCGTAATCGGTTTTGCGGCCGAGGATCGTTTCGAATATTGGGCTGAAGCGCAGCTCCTCCTCGAAGCGCGCGTCGAGCCACGCGTTCAGCCGTGCGCTTTCTGATGCGGCGGCATCGCGTGCCGCGCCGGACGCGGTCTCGGACGCCGCTCCGCCCGACGGCGTGCGGCCGCCGCACGACGCGAGCGCCGCGGCTAGGAGTAGACCGAGCCCGAGGCCACGGATCGAAGAAGCCGAGCGCAACATCATGGCGCTGCGAGCGTAGCGACGCGGGTTCCGACGTGCAATGGCTTGTCGCTTCGTGCCGTGCAGGATTGACGCCGCGTCGCGGAGCAAGAACAATCGCCGCGCGCAACCATTACGAAGGCGAGACGGTCCGTCTCGGCGAGTCCGATTCGCTTTCTGGCAGATTCAAACTAGGAGACGACGATGAGCAGCCTCGTACGAGCATGGGTTCTCGCGGTTTCCGCGCTGGTCGCGGGCGTAGCGTTCGCGGTGGACGTGAACGGCAACTGGACCGCGAGCTTCGAGACGCAGGTTGGCACGCAGAGCTACACGTTCGAGCTCCATGTGCAAGGCAGCGCGCTGACCGGCAAGACGAAGGGCAACCTAACGGGCGAAAACGCGATCTCGGACGGCAAGGTCGACGGCAACAAGATCTCGTTCGTCGAAAAGGCTACCTATCAAGGGATGCCGCTCGTCTTCAACTACACCGGCGAGCTCAAGGGCGACCAGATCCACTTCAAGCGCGAGATCATGGGCTTCCCGGCTGAGGAGTTCGACGCGAAGCGCGCGAAGTAAGCGTCGCGCCGCCTGCGCCGTCAGGCGCGCGGTCGGCGTGCGCGCAAGCAGGCGCAAGCAGACTATGGTGCGGTTCGATCAAGGGGGTCGCGGCTATCGCACGTGTCGGGAGTGGTATCCACGTCGCGACGAAGCTCTCTATATAGAGCTGCTTTTCGGTCAAACGTATCGCGAGCCGCTCATCACCGGCGAGCCATGGCGAGTAGTGCCAGATCCCTGTGCGCATCTGCTGTTCGTCGCAGGCGGAAGCGCAGCCAGTGGATGGACGCGTGAGCCGACGCTGCGTTTAGTGGGCCCACGTTCCACGTACGTGGACATCGACAACACGGGTAGGACGATCATGCTCGGTGTTCGTCTGCGACCGGGCGTGCTGGCTTCGCTGATGGGATCCGACGCTAGAAATCTGACGGATCAGTCGGCGTCAGCCGAGGAATTGTTCGGCAAAGCCGGGCGGGAGTTGCTCGATCGAGTCGCCTCGAGCCTGATTCCCGAGTCGGCCACCCGCGATCTCGCGGCGTTCGTGGTTGGGCGAGTGTGCTCTCGTCCGCGGCGCGGGCCGGATCCGACGATCCTCGCTGACGCGCTAACCCACACCGTATCCATCGACGCAACCGCGGATGCCATGGGTGTCACGCCGCGAGCCGTCCACCGCTGCGCGGTCTCCGGCATTGGCTTGGCGCCCAAACGGCTCGTTAGAATCCAGCGGCTCCATCGAGCGCTGGCGTTGATGTTGACCCCGCGCTCGTGGCCGATGGCGACTGCAGCGGCCGAAGCGGGCTATGCGGACCAGGCGCACCTCTCGCGCGATTGCACGGAGCTATTGGGCGAATCGCCCGCCCGGTTTCTGTCCCGCGGTGTCCGAAACGTTCAAGAGTTCCCTGCTGTGTCTGCGTAGGGTGACCGAATGAACACGCGCACACTCTCCGCTGCGGCGATACTTTGCTTGACGATCGTCGCGACAGCGCCCGCCCTCGCCCAACAGCAGGGCAACGCGTCGACGGTCGGCAGAACCGTCAACCTCGAGTTTCACAGCGACTTTTGGCTCAACCTTCACCACGCCCTGTACGTGGCCGCGTCGGACCGCGGTGCGAGGAACGGCACCGCGCGGCCCGCGGGCGAGTCGGGAGGATTCGAGGCCTCCCTGTCGCCGGAGGAGCGGCAGATCTGGGATGGCGCCGTCGACGTCTATGCGCGCGACTTCGTGTCGAAGGACTTGCTGTTCGACTATCAAATGACGTCGGTGAAGATTGCACTCGGCGAAACGGGTGAGGATCTCGCCGCCGCAGCGCGGACGCTTCCCGCGCCGATGAAGAATGCGCTGGAGGCCGCTGCTCCGATCTACCGCGCTCACTCGTGGGAGGCGGACGACCGCGCGAATCGCGCGTGGATTGCCGAAGCGCGACGGCATCTCGAGGAGCTGGCACCGGCGGTTACCCCTCGGCTCGGCGCATTGTTTGGGACTGTCTGGCCGACGGCACCCGTGCGCGTGGATGCCGTACGCGTCGGTTTTCGTCTAGGAGCGTACACATCGAATGGCCCTCCCGACTGGATCGTGATCTCGACCAGCGATCCGAACAATCAAGGTTGGGCGCAGGCGGAGGTTCTGTTCCATGAAACCTCGCATCTGCTGATCCATCCGGTAGAGCAGGCGCTCTATGTGGCTGGTCGCGACGCGCACGTCGCCGTGCCTCGCGTTCTCTGGCATGTGGTTCTGTTCTATACGGCCGGCGAGCTCACCAGACAAGCGCTAGCGAGCCGCAAGGTGGCGTACCAGCCTTACCTGTACGCAACCGGCCTCTTCGATCGCGCCTGGCCGACGTATCGGCCGGCGATCGAGAGGGTTCTGCCCGATTTTCTTGCCGGCAAACGCACGCGCGAAGATATGGCGCAGGCGCTCGTGAGGGCGATCCCCGCTGCGGAGGGATCGCGTCCCTGACGGGAGCCGCACGCTGCACGTGCTTCGCGCGCGGCGCTACTCGTGCCGCAACGCGTCGATCGGGTCGAGACGCGCGGCTCGGCGCGCCGGCATGAACCCGAACACGACGCCGATCAGCGCGGAGAACGCGAACGCGCCGAGGATCACGGCCGGGCTCAGCACGAACGGGAAGCTCAGCGCGCGCGAGGCCGCGAACGATCCCGCGAGCCCGAGCGCCACGCCGATCGCGCCGCCGAACGTCGTGAGGATCACAGCTTCGACCAGGAACTGCGCTAGCACCTCGCCCTCGAGCGCGCCGATCGCGAGCCGGATGCCGATCTCGCGGGTCCGCTCCGTGACCGACACGAGCATGATGTTCATGATCCCGATGCCGCCGACGAGCAGGCTCACGGCCGCGATCGCGGCTAGGAACAGGGTGAGCACTCCCGTCACGTCGGCGAGCACGCCGGCGATCTCGGCGAGGTCCATCACGCGGAAGTTGTCGTTATCCTGCTCGGCGATGTTGCGGCGCACGCGCATCAGGGCCTCGATGCCGGTCTTCACCTCCGCGTTCGTGGCCCACGGCGCGACGGACACGCCGATCGACGAGATGTCCTCGTTGCCCACGAGCCGGCTCTGCACCGCGCGCAACGGCGCGAGGATCACGTTGTCCTGGTCCTGACCGAAGCCCGACTGGCCCTTCGACTCGAGCTCGCCGACCACGGGGCACGATGCGATGCCGATGCGAATCGACGCGCCGACCGGGTCGGACGAGCCGAACAGCTCCTCGCGCACCGTCTTGCCGATGATGCAAACGAGCCGCCCGCTCTGATATTGCCCCTCGTTGAACTCGGCGCCGCGCACGAGTGTCGCGTTGCGGACGGAGAAATACTCTTTCGTGATGCCGGTGACGTTCACGGGCCAATGATTGTTGCCGTAGACGGACGTGACCGGAGTGTTGGCTGTCGGCGAGACGGCGTCGACGCCCGACACGTCGCGCTGGATCGCCTCGACGTCGCGCATCGTGAACTGACGCACCGTGACGCCGCGCTGCGGCCCACCGATGTTGGTGCCGGGATTCACGAACAGCAGCCGGTCGCCGAGGCTCGAGACGCCGGCCGACACCCGCGCGCTCGCGCCGCTGCCGAGCGTCACGATCGCGATGACCGCGCCGACGCCGATCACGATGCCGAGCATCGTGAGCGCCGAGCGCAGCGAGTTGCGGCGCAGCGCGCGAAACGCGAGGAGGAGGGTACTCCAAATCATCAGGCCACCTTGGGATGAGACGGCCGATCGCTCTCGATGCGTCCGTCGCGAAACAGGACCTCGCGCTGCGCGAACGCGGCGACGCTCGCTTCGTGAGTGACCATCACGATCGTGAGCCCGCGTTCCTCGTTCAGCCGAGTGAGGAGCTTCATGATCTCGTCACTGCGCGCGGTGTCGAGGTTGCCGGTCGGCTCGTCCGCTAGCACGATGGCTGGATCCGTCACCATCGCGCGCGCGATCGCGACGCGCTGCTGCTGGCCGCCCGATAGCTCGGCGGGCGTGTGCTCTTCGCGTCCGTCGAGGCCGACGAGCGTGAGCATCTCGCGCGCGCGCCGATGGCGCTCGTTCCTCGGCACGCGCCGGTAGATCAGCGGCAGCTCGACGTTCTCGAGTGCCGTGGTGCGGCTCAACAGGTTGAAGCCCTGGAAGATGAAGCCGATGAAGTTGCGGCGCAGCAGCGCGCGCTGCGTACGCGTGAGTCCCGCGACGTCGACGCCTTGGAAGAAGTACTGGCCGGCGGTCGGCCGGTCGAGGCAACCCAAGATGTTGAGGCACGTCGACTTGCCCGCGCCGCTCGGCCCCATGAGCGCGACGAACTCGCCACGGGCGACGGTGAAGTCGACGCCGTCGAGCGCGCGCACGGTCGACGCACCTTTGCCGTACACGCGCGACACGCCGCGTAGCGCAATCGTCGGCGTTTCCGCGCTGTCCGCTGCGAGCCTGGTCGGTGCCGCGCTCATTCTCGCGCTCAGCCGAACGGCGGCCGCGGGCCGTTGTCCGTGCGCTGCCGCTCCGCGCGCACGACGTCGACGATCACGCGCGCGCCCGATCCGAGCGGCCCCGGCTCGATCTCGGTGACATCGCCGTTCGTGAGGCCGGTCGTCACCGCGACCGGTGACGGGCCGCCGCCGCGCTCGACCCAGACACGCGGCGCGCCCTGCGTCGAGGCATGCTCGGCCGCCTGCTCGGGCGGCAGGAACCGCAAGGCGCGGTTAGGCACGAGCAGCACGTTGTCCTTCTGCGCGATCAGCACGTCCGCGGTGGCGGTCATGCCGGGGCGCAGCAGCAGATCCGGATTCGCGACCGAGAGCACCGTTTCGTAAGTCACGACGTTGTTCACGGTGCGCGGGTTGAAGCGCACGGACGTGATCTCGGCCTCGAACGATTTGCCGGGATACGCGTCGACGCGAAACTCCGCATGCTGGCCCGCGTGGACCTGGCCGATGTCGGACTCGTCGATGTCGAGATGCAGCTCCATGCGGCGCAGGTCTTCCGCGACCTTGAACAGGACGGGCGTCTGGAACGTGGCTGCGACCGTCTGGCCCGGATCGACCTCGCGCGCGATCACCATGCCGTCGATCGGCGAGCGGATCGCGGCCTTGGCGCGCGCGGTCTCGGCGTCCTTCAGCGACGCCTGCGCGGACGTGACCTGAGCCTTCGCGCTCGCGACAGCAGCGACCGCGCGCTGCGCGGCCGCGTCGTCCGTCTCGAGCGACTGCTGCGAGGCGATGTTCTTCGAGGCGAGATCGCGCGAGCGAGCGGCCCTCGCGGCCGTCTCGGTCACCGTGGCTTGAGCTTGCATCAGCGACGCCTGCGCGACCGCGAGGGCGGCGTTCGCGGACGCGACGCGCGCGTCGAGCTGCTGTGTGTCGAGCTCAGCGAGAATTTGGCCCGCCTTCACGGTGGCGTTGAAGTCGACGAGCACGCGATCGATGATCCCTGACACCTCGCTGCCGACGTCGACTTGGTTCGTCGGTTGCAGCGTGCCGGTCGCGGTCACGGTGACGAGGAGGGCGCCCTGACGGACGGAGTCGGTCACGAATTGCGGCGCGGTCGTGCGGTGCTGACGCAGCGCGTAGGCACCGGCCGCGAGCCCGACGATCGCGATCGCCGCGACGACGGGCCACCAGCGACGCCCGCGCCGCTCGGCGCCTTCGAGGCCGAGGGTGTCGACGACTTCTTGACTGGGGTCGTTCATGACTCCGTTCCTTCTTCACCGGCGGCAAGCTCGCGAATGAGGATTTCGAGCCCTCCTTGGATGCGCTGCCGCTCCGCTGCCGTCAGCGAGCTCAACAGCTCGGACACCTGGCGCTCCGCGTGCCGCCCCATCCTTTCGAGCACCCGCCGGCCTTCGGCCGTGAGCGCGACGATCGTCTGGCGACGGTTGTTTGCCGGGATCGTCCGCGACAGCCAGCCGCGCTGCACGAGCAGGCCCACTGACTTGGACATCGTCGGGAGCCGCACGACTTGATGCGCTGCGAGCTCGGTGAGAGTCAACGGGCTCTCCGAGAGGCGCATCAAAATGCCGATCTGCGCGGGCTCGATGCGCTCTTTATCTCCTTGCCGCATGCGCGCGCCGAGACGACGCATCAACAGCATGGTGACCTTCAAGAGATCGCGAGCCGTTGCATCGGACTTTGGCATACATTATCCTGGCTAACAGTTAGCTCATCTAACCCTAAGTGCAACTAAGGGTTACGTCAAGGGTGCTTGGCACTTCTTGGCACGAACCGAGCGGGGTGTGACCGACTCCGCGAGGCCGGCATCGCTCGGGTCCATTCTCCCCAAGGGAACCCCGAGCGGTGCTGTCTTATCGCTCGACGAGGCTCGAGCGCCGCGCTATCTCGATTCGATCGACGCTGCTAGCGCCGCTTCGCGTGCGCCTTCTCGGGTTCGTCGTCCGGCGTCCAGGCCGTGCCCGTGCGCTGCTCGATGTAGCCGCGAATCAACCGCCGTAGAACTTGCGAAGGGCTCGCGTCCTCTTCCGCACAAAGCCGCTCGAACACGGCTTTCTTGCGCGGGTCGACGAGGATCGTGAGGCGGGCGGTGCGTTGCTCGAGCGCCAACTGATGCTACCTGGATGCTATTCGGATGAGATCTGGATACGAATAGTATTTGCGTCTGATGATAATATCATTATCATTCAAGTCAAACGCGATGCGGCGTTCGACGCACTGCCCCGAGGTCAAGCGTTCGTCCGTGACAGCTCGATGCCCGACGCCACGTTGTCCTGCCTGACACTGCTCGGCGCTTGGGCCGTGATTGGTCTCGTGGGACTCGCTCGGCCCGGCGACGTCCGCCTCGTCGCTCGCTTTCTCTTCCCGCTCGGAGCGTTCGTCGGCGCCGCGCTCGCGCTCGTGGCGCTAGTGGGCGCGGCGGAGCCGCCGTCCCAGCTCGTGTTGCCGCTCGGCCTGCCCGATCTGCCGTTCCATGTCCGCGTCGACGCGCTGGCATGCGTGTTCTTGTTCTTGCTCGGCTCGGCATCGGCCG
>Ga0070664_100002493_pt1 | contig 14839 bp, 17 predicted proteins | sample KBSC73metaG_FD_65863 | JGI IMG/M metagenome (GOLD analysis project Ga0070664, IMG submission 65863) | Corn rhizosphere microbial communities from Kellogg Biological Station, Michigan, USA - KBS C7-3 metaG | ecosystem: Host-associated > Plants > Roots > Rhizosphere > Soil ... | reverse complement strand
GGCGCGGCCACCGTGGAGAGCGAGGCGTTGCCCTTCTCGGCGATCTCGTTGAAGGCCGAGAGGATGCCCATCACCGTTCCGAAGAGCCCGACGAAGGGCGCCGTGGCGCCCACGGTTCCGAGGAAGCTGACCCGCGACTCGAGCTCCGTGATCTGCGAGGTGCTCGCCCGGTTGAGCGCCCGCTCCACGTTCTCGATGCCGCCGAGCCGCTCGCTCATCGCGTTCTCGTGGCCATCCTTGCTCTGGGCCAGCTTGGAGAGCTCCTCGTACCCGGCGCAGAACACCCGGGAGATGGGCGAGCTGGGGAGGTTGCGGGCCGACTGGTAGATGGCGTCCAGGCGGGAGCCCTTCCAGAAGGTGTCGAGGAAGGTGATGGACTGATCGCGGGCCCGGTTCAGCTGCACGGCCTTGACCGCGATCAGCGCCCAGGACACCACCGAGACGGCCACCAGGAGCGCCAGCACCGCCAGCTCCACCGGCGAGCTCTGTCGGACGATGGAGAGATAGTCGATCGCCGCGAGGGCGACGGGGAGGGTGTGCATAGGGGGGTCGTCTGGAAGCGGTACCAGGCAGGTCCGACTGCCGTCAACGCTCGGAGAGCCGGACACAATCCCGGAGATGCCCTGGGGGTGAATAGGTCCGCCCTGGGCGTCGTCCTGACGCCAAGCCGAGGAAGGGGCGGAGGGCTGCTCGTTCTTTACCGGAGGACGTCCGACATGCGCATCCGTGGGCTCACCCTGGGGCTGGCTCTGCTGGGCGGGCTGTCAGCGTGTGTCTCTCACCCCGGAGGGGCGATGACCGTCGGCTGGACCTTCGCCGGCGGGAGCTGCACCGGGGCCGCGGTGGAGCAGGTCCGGATCGCCATCGCCGGCGAGCCGCTGCAGCAGGACACCTTCGACTGCCGGAGCGGCCTGGTCACCTTCACCGACTTCTACCCGGGCACGTACAACCTGACCATCCAGGGCCTGGACTACAACCAGGCCGTCACCTGGAGCGGCACCGAGTCGGTGCGTCTCGACAGGGACGTGAGCGTCACCATCGACCTGCAGCCGGTCTCCCAGCAGAACGCGGTGTACTACTTCAGCTGGACGCTCGACGCGGCGACCGGGGACCCCGACCAGATCCCCCGGTGCGGCCCTGGCCAGCGCATGGACAAGGTGGCGATCTTCATCGACGACCTGACCCAGAGCCTGGGCAGCTACGACTGCGCGGAGGGCCTCGACGGCAACCTGGTGGTCACGCCCTACGTCGCCCCGGGACAGCACGAGGTGGTCCTGCTCGCCTACGACAGCCAGGAGAGCGTCACCTCCTTCGCCGAGACGGACCGGCTGAGCATCAACTTCGTCACCGGGCAGGCCGGAAGCCAGACGGTGCCGCTGCACTGGAACGTGGGCGGCCTCCAGGTCGGCTGGGCGCCGTACGCCAACCAGAGCGCGTACGACGCGAACACCCCGCAGAGCTGCGGCCAGGCCGGGATCGCCGACCTGGTTCTCGGGTTCCATCCGCTCCAGGGGAACGACCAGACCTTCGCGCTGGGCTCGTCCTGCAACGCCAGCGTGGTCCTGGACAACGTCTACGCCGGCAGCATGACCCCCTACATCGACGCCTGCGGGTCAGGTGGCACTCCCGGCCTGTGCGGCTTCACGGGCGGCGGGACGGTCATCTACCGGGAGGACCCGACCCTGGTGAGCCCGCCCACCGCCGAGGTCCAGGCGGGCGTGTTCTTCCAGGCGGCCAACGCGACGCCGTTCCAGGTCTTCATCCCCCTGTTCCCCCTCTAGACGGCACCGGGCTCGGCGCAGCGGGGCCAGCCACGCGCTCCCGGCGCTGGCACGCTTCGTGGTAGGCCCTTCCGGCGCATGGGGCTCACGGATCCGCGGCCGATCGGCGTCTTCGATTCCGGGGTGGGAGGGCTGACGGTCCTCCGCGCGCTGCGCTCGCGTTTCCCCGACGAATCGATGGTGTACCTCGGCGACACCGCCCGGGTGCCGTATGGGACCAAGTCCGCCGAGGTGGTGATCCGTTACTCGCTGAGGAACGCGGCGTTCCTCACTTCCCAGGACGTGAAGCTGCTGGTCGTGGCCTGCAACACCGCCTCCTCCGTCGCGTTGCCGGCGCTGCGCTCCTCGCTGGGCATCCCGGTGGTGGGCGTCATCGAGCCCGGCGCGCGGGCCGCCGCCCGGGTGAGCCCTTCCGGCAAGGTGGGCGTGGTGGGCACGCCCGGCACCATCGCCTCGGGGGCCTACCAGCGCGCGCTCGCCGCCGAGCGCCCGGGCATCCGGATCCAGGTGCAGGCCTGTCCGCTCTTCGTCCCCCTGGCCGAGGAGGGCTGGGTCCAGGGTGATGTGCCGCGGCTGGTCGCCCACAGCTATCTGGCGCCGATGCGGCAGGCCGGCATCGACACGCTGGTCCTCGGCTGCACCCACTACCCGCTGCTCCGGGGGGTGCTCGCCGAGGAGCTGGGCCCGGAGGTGACGCTGGTGGACTCGGCGGACGCCACCGCCGACGAGGTGGAGGCGCTCCTCGGCCGTGGCGTCGCCGGACGGACGGCCCGGGGGCCGGGCGCGCTCCGGGTCTACGTGACCGACACTCCGGACCGCATTCCCGAGCTCAGCGCGCGCTTCCTGGGGGAGCGTGTGGAGCGCGCCGAGCACGTCGACATCCAGGCGGGCTGACGGGCCCAAACGCCGAGACCACGGCGAACGGCGAGACCACCTGGGCCGACCGGATGATCGCGCGGCAATCGGGGCCGAGGCCTAGGAGCGACGACGGAGCGTGGCCGTCGTCACGTGACGGAGGAGCGACGACGGGATCGGCCACGAGGGCAAGCGAGGGACGGGTCGATCCAGGTGGTTTCGGCGTTAGGTCAGCGGGTCACGCGCCCCGGCCGGACCGGACCGGGGCAGCGGCATGTTCTCCGCCAGCACCTGCTCGGCGGCGGCGGCACCCAGGTCGTCGCGGCGCGGGAGCGCACCGGTGCAGGCAGTGATGGACCACTCGAGCATGGGAAAGAAGCGCATCCAGTTGAGCGGCCAGTTCAGCCAGCCGGTGGTGATGCAGTAGTGCGAGGTGAAGGGCCGGGTGTGGTGCAGCTGGTGGTGCGCCGGCGGAAGGACGAGGTGCCAGCGCTGCAGGAAGGCGATCGGCGGGGGCGGAGCCGGCAGGTGCGCCCACTTGTGGAACTGGTTGGTGAGCAGCACCCAGAAGACCAGCGTCCCGAGGAACGAGGAGAGGAACAGGTTGCCGCTCCGGTCGGCTCCCGGAGAGAGCCAGAGCGCCACCCCGAGCACCGGAAGGCTGATGAGGCAGTTGTTGCCGTTGGTCTCCACGAAGTCGTGCCGGGTGATGGCCAGCGGGTCGCGGTGATGCTCCCGGAAGGGTCCCAGCACCAGCGGGCCGATCACCGGCAGGTCCGGCGAGCCCCAGGTATCCGCCGCCCAGTGGACCAGCCCCGAAACGAGGTCCGCCGCCAGGTAACCGAGGAGGGCCGCGGTGAGCACCACCCAGGGGCGGTGGGGAACGAGGGGCGCGAGCTGCAGCACCAGCCAGACGGCCAGCGCGGCGTAGGACAGGAGGCTCGTCCAGTCGAGCGCGCGGAGGGCCTTGCTCGGGTGCTGCTCGCCTTTCGCCATCAGGACTCCTCTCGCCGGCAGGCGAGCCGCCCGGATGTCGTACAGCTTACAGGACGGCGCCCCCCCCGGTCTGCTGACCTACGGTGGGTGCGGCTCCTCGGATTCGCTGGCCGTGTGTGTAGAGGTTGAAGCTTCCACCCCGGACGAACGTGGCCAGCGCGACGCCCGCCCGTTCGGCAAGGTCGACTGCCAGACTGCTGGCCGCTCCCACCGAGGCCAGGACCGGGATGTGCGCCATCGCCGCCTTCTGGACCATCTCGAAGCTGCTCCTCCCACTCACCACCAGGAGCGCCGGGCTGGGCCCGGACGCCGGAGCGCGGCAGGGACCGATGGCTCCGGCCAGCACCAGCGTGCCGATCGCCTTGTCCACGGCGTTGTGGCGCCCCACGTCCTCGTGCACCGAGAGCACGCTTCCGTCGGCAGCGAGGACCATCGCCGCGTGGGTGCCGCCGGTGCGGTCGAAGGCTTGCTGCGCGGCACGGAGCCGGTCCGGGCCGGAGGCCACCAGGGCTGCGTCCACCGGGGGGGCCTCCCCCAGCGGGTCGATGCGGGCGAGGAGATCGTCGATCTGCTCGCGGCCGCAGACGCCGCAGGCCGTGGAGGTGAGGGTGCCCCGGCGGCTCGCGGTCACCCGTTCCCACTGGAGCTGCACCCCGGGAGCGGGCAGGACGTCGAGGGCGTTCCCGTAGCCCTCCTGGTCGGTGCGACCGCAATGGCTGAGCGTGCCCAGGTCGTCGACCGAGCGGATGATGCCCTCGGAGAGCAGGAATCCCGCGGCGAGCGCGTGGTCCGCCCCCGGGGTGCGCATGGTGATGGCGAGGGTGTCGCCCGCCAGCCGGATCTCCAGCGGCTCCTCCACGGCAACCACGTCGGCACGGGCGGGCGCCGCCGCCCCGTGCGTCACGCGGCGATACGCTCGCTCGACGGTTCCTCGGTTCCGCACGTCGGGCACGCTACCCCCGGACCCCTGGCGGCGCGAGGGACAGGAGGGTGCAGCCCGTCCCGGAGCCACTCGAACGCCAGCGCGGCGCCGAGCCAGTAGGGGGCGTAGTCCAGCCGTACCAGACCATGCAGGTGCATCCCGTTCCGGTATTGCCAGGGACAGTCGCCGAGCACGCGGCGCAGCGCGGCGCCGGAGGTGTACTCGGTGGCGTAGATGACCCCGAGGGATGCGAGCGCCCGGGTCAGGCGCGACCGTCCAGCGAGCCTCCGGTGCAGGGTTTCCAGGGTGAGCCCCGCTGCGCCGTAGATGGGATGCATCCAGAGGTAGGTCCGGGCGGCGAGCTTCTTGTCCCGTGACAACGCGGCCTTGGTCCCCGTGAAGAGCACCTCGAGTACCCAGCCGGCGCACCCGTAGAGGGTGAACTTCCGCGCCAGCTGTTTGACCGCCGCCATCGACCTCCTCCTGTCTTGCAAGTTGTGGACGAGGCGCGGGCGCGGCAATTCACGGCGCGGCGCAACGGCTGGAACTGAGGAGTGTCACGCTGGCATGCTGACTCCCATGTACCCCCCTGTGTTCAGGACCCTGCTGATCGTTTCCCTCGCCACTTCCGCGCTCGCGCTGGCCCACGACGAGAAAGGCGCGTGCGACGACGACCACGCCCAGGCCGCTCGGAAGACGGCCGGAGCAGGTGCGCTGAAGCCCGGTGCGGTGGTGGTCCGCGGTGACCCACTGCCGACGAACCAGGCCCCGCTTCCGCTGTCCGCCGTGCTGAGCAAGCCAGAGGACGGGAAGAAGGTCCTCGTGGAAGGCGTGGTGCGGCGGGCCTGCAGCCAGATGGGGTGCTGGATGGAGCTAGCGCCTGCCGAGGGTGGGCAGGGAGTGCGGGTGACGTTCAAGGACTACGGCTTCTTCGTCCCCACCGATTCGGCCGGCGCGAAGGCGCGGGTGCAGGGCACGGTGAAGGTCGCCCAGCTCTCGCCGGAACAGGCCGAGCACCTGCGCGCCGAGGGTGGATCGATGCCGGCCGGGGCGCAGCGAGAGGTGCGGCTGGTGGCCACCGGCGTCGAGCTGCGGAGGTAGTCGCTGGAGGTCCGGTCCGGAGAGCTCGCCGACGCCGCGATCCTGGCCTCGCTGGGGGGCCGGCTCTTCCAGCAGGCCTTCGCCGCAGAGAACACGCCCGAGGACATGCGGGCGTATCTCGCGGAGCACTTCACCGAGGCCGCGCTGCGGCGCGTGCTCGGGGATCCACAGCTCCACACCTTGGTGCTCGAGGAGGAGGGCACCCCGGTGGGGTGGGCGCTTCTGGCCTCCGGCCGGTTCGCGCCGCGGGCGGGGGCAGGCGGCAGCCGCACCACGGGCGGCGAGGTGGAGATCCGCCGCTTCTACGTCGACGGTCGGCTGCACGGGAGCGATGCGGCACCGGCCCTGCTCGCCGCGGCGCTCGCCTCGGCGCGTTCTCTCGGGGCGAGCGCGGTGTGGCTCGCGGTCTGGGAGCACAACCGGCGCGCGCAGGCGTTCTACCGGAAGCACGGCTTTCGCTCGGTGGGGGCGCAGCCCTTCCGCCTCGGCGGGGACGTGCAGAGCGACGAGGTGCTGCTCCGCCCCCTCTCGTTCGGGGTGAGCCTGGCGATCGTGGCCGGCGGCGGAGCGACGCGGCTCGGAGGCGTCTGCAAGCCGCTGCTGCGGGTCCACGGACGCACGGTGCTGGACCGGCTGCTGGCAATGCGCACGCTCGCGGACGAGGTGCTCCTGGCCTCCGCCGACCGGCGAATTCCCGATGCCGGGCTGCGCCGCGTCGAGGACGTGCTTCCCGGCCGTGGCGCACCGGGGGGAGTGCACGCGGCGATGGTGCAGGCGCGCGCTCCGTGGGTCCTCGCGGTCGCGGGCGACATGCCCTTTCTCGACGGGCGCGCCGTGCTCCCGCTCCTCGATGCACGCGGCGACGACGTGGACGCCGTGGCCTACACGCTCGCGGGGCGGCTCGAGCCGCTCGCCGCGCTGTACCGCCGTGATCTCGCTCCTCGATGGGCAGAGAAGCTCGCGCGTGGCGGCGTCTCGTTCCGCGCGCTCTGGGATGCGCTCCGCGGGGTGACGCTCTCCGAATCGGTGCTCCGGGAGGTGACCGGAGATACCCGGGCCGTCCTCAGCCTCAACCGCCCCGAGGACGTGGCGACGTGGGTGGACGCCCCACCGGATCCAGGGTCGTAAGTGTCGGTCACTCGGGGTGGTTTCCTTGCGCCGCCCGAGTGGCCGCTGCTACCGTCGAACTCCCCCCTGGCGATGGCCAAACCCTTCGATCGGGCCGTCAACGGCTTCAACCACAACATCTCGCACGCCGGCCGGGTCTTCCACGTGCAGACCGAGGACTCCGGGGTGAACAACCCCAACATCACCACCCACCTCTTCGTGGGCGGGAACATCCTCGCCAGCAAGAAGACGTCGTACGCCGAGCTGCTCAAGGCCGAGAACCTCCAGGACCTGGTGCGCCAGCTGATGGAGGACCAGCACAAGCAGATGCTCCGGAACGTGGTGAGCGGGGTCTACGACAACCTCGACACCACGGCCCGCGCCTACCAGCCGGGACAGCTCGCCCCCGCCTCGGAAGGGAAGAGCGGCGTGAAGCCCACGCCGCCCCGCGCGCCGCTGCCACCCGAGGTCGAGGCCGCGCGGGCGATGAGCACGGCTCCGCAGCTCAACGAGCTGGGCGCGCAGACGATCTTCGGAGAAGACCTCATCAGCGAGAAGAGCCTGGACGAGGTGATCCTCAGCTACCTCGCCGGTGAGCACGAGAGCTGAAAACCCGGGGGCTCACCGTCCGGCGTCGGCGCCGCCGCGGCAGAAGGCGAGCCGCTTCGCCACCGCCTCGAGCGGCAGCGCCACCTCCAGCGACAGGGCGCTCCCGTGCGGCGGCGAGACGCGGGCAAAGCCGAGGAGCTCCGCTGCGTCCTCGTCCCCCTGGCCGCGGGCCTGTGCCCGGGCCACCGCGAGCGCGCCGCCCAGCGTCTTTCCCAGATCCTCGAGCTTTCGTGCGTCCTCACCCGACACGTCCGCCACCAGCGCGACGTCACGCCGCGCGTCGAGGTGCACCTCCACCTTCGACGCCGCCTCGACCAGCGCCGCTGCCCAGGGCTCGGAGCCTCCGAGGGTCCGCGCCAGGTCCGCGGCCGACACCACGCCGTACAGCTCGCCGTAGCTCTGCTCGGGAGAGAGCAACGGCCGGGGCTCGGGTCCGCGGCCCTCCACCGCGTCGAGGACCCGCCGGCCGTCCTCCACCGAGTCGCCCAGGTGCAGCAGCGAGTCTCCCCAACGGGTGGCGATGAGCGTGGCTCCGCCTTCCGCACGCGGGTCGACTGCGGTGATCTGCCCGTGCTCCCCGTAAGCCGTGCCGGTCGCGCTGCCGAGGAGCCCTTCCCAGTTGGCGCGCCGGAAGTTACCCGAGACCACGATGCCGTGCTCGGTGATGCCCACCCGGTCGACGTCGCGGAGGGGGTCGATGCCCATTCGCTGCAGCGCCTCGAGCGCGTTTCCCCGGCCCTCGCGCGCGGCGAGGCACTGCAGCAGCAGCTCGCCCAGGGGAGAGTTCCGGAGCGCGTTGACCTCCAGGACCACCCCCGATCCGGCGCCGCCGGCAGACAGGGCGGTGAGCATCGGGTCGCGCACCTCGGTGCGCTGCACGCCGGCGTCGACCACCGGCGGCCGGAGCCGGGCGAGCATCCGCTGTCGCTCCTGCGGCCGGAGGTAGCGAGGCATCTCCACCTGGGGACGAGCGAGCGGCGCGCGAGTCTCGGGAATGCGCACCAGCCACGCGGCCGCGATGACCAGCAGGGCCGCCGCCAGCAGCCACAGCCAGCGGCGGTCCATCAGAAGTCCCTCCGCTCGAAGCGCCACACGGCGATCGCGAGCAGCGCCCCGGCGAAGGCCAGCGTCCCCGCCAGCAGCCGGACCAGCCCGCCCGGAGCGAGCGGGGCGCTCGCGGCGAGAGCTCCAGCAGCGTCGGCCAGCTTCCCCAGGGGCGGTACCACCGCGGTGACCCCGGCGAAGAGGGCACGGCCCGGTCCCCGACCCATGAGGTCCAGCAGCGACGTCCGGTGCGTGGCGAGGAGCCCGAGGACGATGAGCGAGGCACCCGCGGCCGCGGACAGCGCCGCGCTCCGGACCCAGACCGTCACCGCCAGCATCCCGGCGTAGATGCTTCCGAAGGCCACGGCCGAGAGCACCGCCGAGACCACCGGCCAGCCGGTCCAGACCCCGGTCTTGGCGCCGAGGACCACGACCAGACCCGCGGAGGCGTAGACCGCGCCGGCCATGGCCAGCGCCAGGACCCCGAGGAAGGTTCCGGCGAGCAGCTCCCAGCGGCGCACCGGGAGCGACAGCAGATGCTCGATCCGTCCGGGCGAGAGCAGCGCCGGTCCGAAGTCGGCGCAGGAGAGCACGCCGAAGCCGAGCCCTCCCCAGAAGACGAACTGGCTGGCCGCCAGGAAGACGGGCCGCAGCGCCACGTCCGCAGCCTGGATGCTGTGATCCAGCGGCTTGCCGAAGAGACGGCTCGCGGCGAGCGCGCCGTCGACCACCTCCAGGCGCAGGCTGGTCACCAGGAGCAGCAGGAGCCCGGTCAGCGCCAGCCCGAGCGCGAGGAACCAGCGCCTGGCCGCCGCTTCCCGCAGCAGATCCAGGGCGACCCTGATCGCGGTCATGCGGCCCCCGCGGCGAGCGCCTCGCTGAGCACGTCCTCGAGGTCGCGCGAGGCCCGCTCCAGCTCGACCAGCAGGGCACCGGCGTGGCGTGCGCCGTCCAGCGCCTGGTTCAGCACCGCGGCATCGCCGGCGGCGAGCTCCCAGGCGCCTTTCTCCACCGGCTCGAATCCCAGGGCCACCAGCGCCTCCGTGGGCGGGTCGGGTGCGAACCGGACTCTCCATCGCTGCTGCACCGAGGTGAGCGCCTCCAGCGGACCGGAGCGCACGAGGCGCCCGTGGGAGAGGATCCCGATGCGGCTGCAGATGCGTTCGGTCTCGGAGAGGAGATGGGAGTTGATGAAGAGGGTGGCCCCGCGCGCCAGCTCGGCCGCGAGCAGCTGGCGGATCTCCACCCGTCCCAGCGGATCAACCCCGTCGGTCGGCTCGTCCAGCACCAGAAGGTCCGGCGCACCGACCAGCGCGGCCGCGAGCCCGAGCCGCTGGCGCATTCCCTTGCTGAACCCCCGGATCCGCCGGTCGCCGGCCTCGGCGAGCCCCAGTCGCTGCAGCAGCCCGTCCAGCCCCGCTCGGCCGGGGTGCAGTCCCTTCAGCCGTGCGACGCTCGCCAGCAGTGCCCGTGGGGTCCACGCGCCGGGCAACGTCAGACGCTCGGGCAGGTAGCCGACGCGCGCCCGTGACCGCGGGTCCTCCGGCTTCCCGCCGAGCAGCTCCACCCTCCCCGAGTCGGGATGGGCGATGCCGAGGAGGCACTTGATGAAGGTCGTCTTTCCCGCCCCGTTGGGACCGATGAGGCCGAACGCCTCACCCTGCGGCACTTCCAGGTCGAGGCCGTCGAGCGCCACCGACTCGGAGCGGCCAAACCGGGTGCGGAAGCGCTTGTGGAGGGAGGTGACGGCGAACGCGGCCGGCATCGTTCCCCGAGCCTCCCATCTCGGCCACGTCGCGGTCACCACCACCCGATGCCCCGGGGCCGCTGCAGCAGCACGAGGAGCACCACCGCGGCCTGAGCCGCCAGGACCCCGGGATGCAGCTCGCCCATGGCCCAGACCACGACGTCGTCGAGCACCAGCGCGGCGGGTAGCGCCCAGAAGGCCCAGGGGCGCATCCTCCACAGGCCGCAGAGCGCCAGGGCCAGGGCTCCGGTGGTGACCACGAGGTAGGGCAGGTACCCGCGTCCGAATGCCCGGGCCTGCCCTCCGGTTGCGGCATGGGCCCAGGCGATGACCAGGAGCAGCCCACCGGCCAGGCACACGCCAGTGATCGGCCAGGGACGCCCGGGGGCCCGGGCAGCAGCGAACGGACGTTCGTCCTCGGGCAGACCGGCCATGATCCCTGTTAATCCTCCCCGAAGGTCACGTTCCGGAGGGATCCGTCCGCATGCACCTCGTCGCTGCCGTGCTCGCCCTCGCCGCCATCACCTCGGGAGGCACGCCCATGTCGGTTCATGATTTCAAGGTGAAGACCATCGACGGCAAGGAGGCCTCCCTGGCCGACTACAAGGGGAAGGCGCTGCTGATCGTCAACACCGCCTCGGAGTGCGGCTACACGCCGCAGTACGCGGGGCTGGAGGCGCTGTACGAGAAGTACAAGGCCCGCGGGTTCACCGTGCTCGGCTTCCCTTCCAACGACTTCGGCGGGCAGGAGCCGGGGACCAACGCGGAGATCAAGAAGTTCTGCGAGCTCCGCTACAAGACCACCTTCCCGCTCTTCTCCAAGATCCCGGTGAAGGGCGCGGCCGCCGACCCGCTCTACAAATACCTGACGGGGCTCCCGGGGAAGCAGGGCGGGACCGTGACCTGGAACTTCAACAAGTTCCTGGTCTCCCCGGACGGGAAGGTCATCGAGCACTTCGACAGCAAGGTGGAGCCGCTGTCGACCGAGCTGACCAGCAAGCTCGAGCAGGTGCTGCCGAAGAGCTGAGCGTCGGAGCTACCGCCGCCGCGTCCCAGCGTCCGGTGACTGGCTGGTCAGGGTGCGGGCTGCCTCGGTGCGCTCCACCGCCGCATCCCGGGCGAGGATGCGGTCAATCCGCTTGAGCAGCGCCTTGCCCTTGGTCGTCCTGAGCGCGGCGCGCAGGTCGGCCACCAGCTGCCGGTGGCGCTCCTTGAGATGGGTCAGCGCCGAGTCCTTGTCGGCCACCTGCTCGGCGAGGCGGGTGCTGGCCGCGTGGAGCTCGTCGGTCTTCTCCGACGCGGTGATGGCCTGCCGGCGGGCATCCTTCTGGTCGGACTCGAGCTTGTTGGCCCGAGATCCGTACTCGTCCGCCATCCGCATCGCCTGGGAGGCGCGCGCCGCCTGGTCGTCGATGACCTTCTTCGCGTAGAGCGACACCACGGCCAGCGTCACCACCGCCAGTCCGGCGACCATCCAGGGCAGGACCAGCGGGGAGCGCTGCCTCGGAAGCGGGGCCGGCGTCTGCTCGGCCTCGAGCCCGGGGGCCGGAAACTGGAAGTCGTCGCTCATCGAGGGACTCTTGACTCCGAGTCTGGCACGGAAACGGCCCTCCCGTGGCCGAGCGAGCGCCGTTCTGCAACAATCCAGTCGCACCGACTCCCGATGATCCAGATGTTCCACGTCACCAAGGCGTTTCCGGGCGACCCGCCCGCGCTGGTCGACGTGAACCTCACGGTGGAGAAAGGTGAGTTCGTGTTCCTCACCGGCCCCTCGGGTGCGGGAAAGACGACACTCCTCCGGCTGGTGTTCTGCGCGGAGCCGGCCACGCGCGGGCAGATCCTCGTGGGCGGGCGGAACGTGGCCCGCATCCGCCAGGCGAGCATCCCCTTCCTGCGAAGGAACATCGGGGTGGTGTTCCAGGACTTCAAGCTGCTGCCACACCGGACGGTCCTGGACAACGTGGCGCTCTCGCTCGACGTGCTGGGGGTGCCCCGCCCCGAGGCTCGCCAGCGCGCGAACCGGATGCTGAAGCTGGTGGGGTTGCAGCACAAGACCGAGAGCCTTCCCCTGAAGCTCAGCGGCGGAGAGCAGCAACGGGTGGTCATCGCCCGGGCGCTGGTCAACGAGCCGGCGCTGCTGCTGGCGGACGAGCCCACCGGCAACCTCGACCCCGCGCTCAGCCAGGAGATCATGTCGCTGCTCCAGGACGCCAACGTTCGTGGCACGACGGTGATCGTCGCCACCCACGACCTGCCGATGGTCGAGCGTTCGGGGAAGCGCGTGGTGCGACTGGACAGGGGACGCATCGTCTCCGACGCCGGTGGACCGACGGTGGTCCGCCGGGTGGGGTAGGGCGGGAGACCCTGGCTTGAGCGCGGTGGCGAAGGCGCAGACGTTCTGGCGTTCGGCGATGGAGGGCATCCGGCACCAGCCCTTCGTCCATGCCGTCTCCACCATCACCCTCGCCATCGCGCTCTTCACCCTGGGCCTGGCCCGGTCGGCGGCCCATGAGCTGGACCGGCTGGTGGGAAGCCTGGGAGGCGAGGTGCGGGTGACGGTCTACCTCGATCCCCGCGTTCCTCCCGCGGCCCGGACGGCGGTGGCAGACGGGCTGCGCCGCCGGGGCATGGTGGTCGAGGAGGTGAGCCCGCGCGCCGCGCTGGATCGCCTGGTCCGGGAGCTCGGGCCCGCCGCCGAGTCGCTGCGCGGGCTGTCCGAGGATCCGCTGCCTCCATCGCTCGAGGTCCGCGTGCCGGAGTCGATGCGTGCGCCCACCTCGCTCCGCGGGCTCGCCGCCGAGCTGCGCGGCACGCCGGCGGTCACCGGCGTCGACTACGGCGAGCAGGCGGTGGAGCGGCTCTCGGCCATCGCCCGGGCGGTGCGCTGGGCGGGGTGGGTGGCCTTCGTCGTCCTGGTGGGCGCGACGCTGATCATCGTCTCCGCCACGCTGCAGCTGGCGATCTACGCGCGGCGCGAGGAAGTGGAGATCCAGAAGCTGGTGGGGGCGACGGACCGCTTCGTCCAGGCGCCCTTCCTGCTCGAGGGGGCGCTGCAGGGCATCGCCGGCGCGGCGCTGGCCATCGCCGGGCTGATCGCCTTTCGCCAGACGCTGTCCCCGCAGCTCGCCACCCTGCTGTCCTTCCTCCGGCTCCCCGGAGCGGGAACCGACGCTCGCCCGTGGATGGACGCGCTCCAGCTGGCGCTGGCCGGGGCGGGGCTGGGTCTGGCCGGAAGCTACCTCGCCGTGCACCGGTTCCTGCGCGCATGAGACGCATGGTCGCCCTCGCGGTCTCGCTCCTCGCCGCCGGAGCCGCCCGGGCGGGGGAGCCCGAGTCGGACCCGCTCGAGGCGCAGCGCGCGCTGCTCCGGTCCCTGCGCAACCAGTCGGGGAACGCCGAGGCTGCGTTCGGGGTCTATGCCGGGCTGGCCCGGGTGTCGGCGGCACGGGCGGCCGCGCTGGCATCGCAGATGCGCGTGCTCGGGAATCGTCTCGCGGCCGCCGAGGCCGAGGAGGCCCTCTCCCGGGCAGTGCTCGAGTCGCGCGCGGACCGGCTCCGCCCCCGTCTCCTCTCGCTCTACCGGATCACCCAGCGGAGCCCGCTGGAGGTCCTGCTACCCGCCGAGGACGTGGCCACCTTCGCCTGGCGAGCGCGGGCCCTGTCCTCTCTGGTCCGGACCGACCTCGCCGCCCTGGAGGAGATGCGCTCGGTGGCGCTCTTCCAGAGCTCGCGACTCGCGCAGCTCGACGCCTGGAAGCGTCGGATGGGAAGCCGGCTGATCGAGCTGCGCGCCGAGGCGGAGGAGGCGGCCGCGCAGCAGACGGAGCTCGGCGAGGCCCTGCAGCTGCTCCAGGCAAAGGCCCGGGCTGCCGGGTCGGTCCTGGCCGAGCTCTCGCGCTCGCGCGCGCAGCTGCAGGCGGTCGCCTCGGTGCTGGAGGAGCCGGAGCCGACCGGCTTCGGCGCGCTCCGGGGGAAGCTGCCTCTGCCCGCGGCCGGACACGTGGAGGTGGCCTTCGGGAAGCTGGTCCACCCGAAGTTCAACACCGTCACCGTCCAGAAGGGGCTCGACATCCGCGCTGCCGCCGGTGCGCCCGTCAAGGCCCTCGCCCCGGCGACGGTGGCCTGGACCGGCTGGCTCGGCGGGTACGGGAACCTGCTGGTCCTGGACCACGGTGGCGGGTACCACACGATCTACGCGCACCTGTCGGAGATGCTCCGGCCGGTCGGCGCGCGCGTCTTCTCCGGGGAGGTGGTGGCGACCGTTGGCGACACCGGCTCCCTCAAGGGCGCCTACCTGTACTTCGAGGTTCGCCGGCGGGGGCTCGCCGTGGACCCGATGCCCTGGGTCGGCGCGGCGATGGCCCGCGCCCCGTGAACCCAAGCGCTTGACGCGGTGCGGCATGGCGATTAGCTTTTCCGCGTGGACCTCCTCGCGACCCTGCAGGGCTACGTCCGCAGGCGGCTCGTCGCCGCGGGCGTCGCCTCCGACCTGCACCTCGTCGGCGGCCATTCGGTACACGCCTATCGAGTCGCGGGCACGGGTGTGGGCCCGCCGGTCCTCCTGGTACACGGGCTCGGCGGCAGCGCCAACGGCTGGGTGCGCGTCCTCCGTGCGCTGTCCCGGGACTTCTCGGCCGTGTACGCGGTGGACCTGCCCGGCAACGGGTTCTCGCCGCT
>Ga0070664_100002482_pt1 | contig 14864 bp, 18 predicted proteins | sample KBSC73metaG_FD_65863 | JGI IMG/M metagenome (GOLD analysis project Ga0070664, IMG submission 65863) | Corn rhizosphere microbial communities from Kellogg Biological Station, Michigan, USA - KBS C7-3 metaG | ecosystem: Host-associated > Plants > Roots > Rhizosphere > Soil ... | reverse complement strand
ATGTGCTCGCGCATGAAGCCCGCGTCCTGCTGTGCGCCGCCCAGCAGCTTGTAGAACTGCACGACGTGCTCGAGCCGGAACATGTCCGCATCACCGAAGACGAGGAGCGTTTGCGCCTCGATCTTTTTGACGTCTTCCTCGAAGTCGAACGGCGTGCGCATGAACTCGCCCACGCGGTCCAGCAGCTCCGGAAAATCCTGCGGACGTGGGGCCACCGCGATGTACGACTTGTACATCGGCGTGTCCTTCATCATGTCGGCCATCGCGCCGCTGACCTGCGCCTGCTGCGGCAGCATCTCGGGATGGAAACCGTCCTGCGAGTAGCCGGCCGAAATGATCACGAGCCGACGCACGCGCTCTGGGTGCCGCGCCGCGAGGTGCAGCGCGACCCCGCCGCCGAGGCTGTAGCCCACGACGTCAACCGTGTCGCAGTCGAGATGGCCGAGGATCCCGGCCATGTCGTCGGCCATGTCCTGCACGCGAATGGCGCGGTCGCCGAGCGATGTGCGTCCGTGCCCGTGGAGATCGACGGCGATCACAGTCCGTGCCTTGGCAAAGGCGGGAAGGACCGGCGCGAACATGTCGATCGAGCCGAGCCCGCCATGCAGCAGGAGTACCGGCTCGCCGCTGCCATGGATCTCGTGATAGTAGTTGACGCCGTTTACGAGTGTGTGCCCCGTCTCGGCGGGCGAGGAGCCCGTGTTCTGGGCTGAGACCGTGGAAGTCATAGCGAAAAGCTCCTGCTGCGCGCTCATGACCTCAGTATTCACGGGCCGCCACGAGGTGGGGAAGAGCTTACCTCGCGGTTAGTGCCCGGCTGCAGCCGCCACGAACGACGAGGCGCCGCCCTCGACGGAGAGGCCGCGCGACCGGCGATTGCGTAGCGCGATCTCCGACGGCGTCACGCCGAGCATGCGACGAAAGGTGCGCGTGAGATGCGCCGCGTCGGCGAAGCCCGCGCGATGTGCGGCGGCGGAAACGCTGGCGCCTCCCATCAGCTCGCACGCCCCGCGCTGGAGCCTGAGCCACAGGATGTACGGCCTGAGCGGCACGCCTAACGATTCGGTAAAGAGGTGCATGAATCGTGAGCGCGACAGCCCCGCGATCGACGCGAGCGCATCGAGCGAGAGATTCTCGCCGGTGACCAGGCGCCGCCGTACGTGGGTGACCACGGCCTGCACCCGGGAGTCGAGGGGGATCGTCTTCCGGGCGGAGAGAAGGTAGTCGCGCGCCCATCGTTCGACGGTATCGTCGCGCAACGATCCGAGAGCCTGGCGCCACCGCGCGACGGTTCGCGCATCGACGGCGGCGAAGTCGCCGGCAATGCGCGCACACAGTCCGGCCCCCAGCTCGCTCTCGGCATCGACGAATCCGAGGAGGACCGTGCCGCCGAGCGCTTCGACTTCGTGGAGAGCGTCCGGCCGGACCAGCACGGCCTCACGCCGCCGCCACCGCTGACCCGGCCCGGCCCGCACACGCAGTGCTCCGCCTAACGTCATCAGGAGCTGCACACAGTGGTGCCGATGCGGAGCCGACTTGAACCCTGGTCCCCACACGATCAGCGCAGCGGGCCACACCACGGCTCCGGGGAACGTCCGGATCAGCATGTTGTGATGTTGAAGCACACTTCGGGCACGCGCAACGTCCAGCCAGTTCATTCAAGCCTGCCGTGCGCACGACCGTGTACCTTGCCACGCGCGTCAACATCAAGGAAGACGCCGATGTTGCGGAGCTGTTGGCTGTCGGCGTGATCGTATCGATCGAAGTGGCACCACTGTAATGCGGAATCGCAGGTTTTCAGGCGGCGTCGACGTCGCGCTCGCTGCGCTGGGCGGGCGGTGGCGTGCGCTGGTGCTGGAGCGGCTTACTGAACAGCCGACGGGATTCGCGGCGCTTCGCAGGCGGATTCCCGGCATCTCAGAGAAAATGCTCACGGCCGCGCTCGCCGATCTTCGAGCCGCCGGGTTCGTCGAGCGAACCGAGGTGCGCCAGCGTCCGCTCGAAGTGCGGTATGCGGTAACCGACGATGGCAGCAGAATCAGCGCGGCTTTGGCGATTCTGCGCGACTGGGGGGTGACGCACGCGCGGCACCATGGATTGACGATCGGTTGATGACGCCGCCGCGCACCCAGAGCCCGGCACCATCCGAGCAGGCTCGGCACGTTCACCGGAGTGTCACATCTCCGCTCGCGCGCCGTCTCTCATGAAGCCACCGAGAGCACGGAGCCGCGCATGGTCGAATCGCCGGAGGACGTTAGGCCGCGAGAGGAGTGAACCAGGAAGTAGCCAATGTGTCCCGACCAAGTCGATCTGATCCGTAGGCACGCGCCCGGTCGGCAAGTTGAGCCGGCGCCTGTCGACGACCGGCAGCGATACGCTGCCTGGAAGTTCTACTGCACGGTGCTGGGCGGCCGGCAGGTGTGGCCCTTCGGGGTCCGCCGAGACAACGGGAGGCTGTGGTTCGAGGTCGGGAACGTCGTCATCGAGACCGGTCCGCAGTGCCGGGACGCTCGTGCTCGCATGGCCTTCACCGCGGAAGTCGTCGAAGATATAGCCATACGATGCTGGGATGCCGGATTCAGCGTGCTGGTGCGCGAACGTCGCGGTGGACGACCGTCACTTGCACTGATCGACCCATTCGGTCGCCAGATCGATCTCGTGCCCAGCGACCAAAACCGCTCCGGGAAGTGATCCCTAGCTAGCGACTGTCAACAGCGTTAGGCGGCGAGACTTGATGCCGCGGTTACCCCTTCCGTGGATCGCCCATTGGTTACTCCGGTGTTTCTGGGGCACATTTGCGTGCCTTCTTCCATCCTCTGTGTGTCGCCGCTAGTTACTAATGGTAACCGGTAGCGACAAGAGGGTGGACTATGTACGCCGACACGCTGTCTCGCGACACACTAAGCCTTGGACTTGTACTCGCGCGGGTCGTGATCGGGCTGGTCATGGCGGCCCATGGCGCGCAGAAACTGTTCGGCTGGTTCGGAGGCTACGGGCTGAACAAAACCGGAGAATTCTTCGTCCATCTCGGATTTCACCCCGGCCGTACATTGGCGGCGGCGGCGTCGCTCGCCGAGATCATCGGTGGACTGCTCGTCGCGCTTGGCGTCCTTGGTCCCATCGGTCCGGCGCTCATCATCTCCGACATGATCGTCGCGATGATCACCGTTCACTGGGAGCACGGACTGTTCGCGAGCGACAACGGCATCGAGGTACCACTCCTGTACATCACGGCCGCCCTTGCCTTCGTCCTCACGGGATACGGTCGCTACTCGGTCGACGCCTGGCTGGGCATCGCGGATCGCTGGACGCCGACGTTTACATGGCTCGTCACTGGCGCCGGAATACTCGCCGGCTTCGCGAACGTCGCAATGCGTCGTCGCCCGGCGACGACCGCGGGCGCTTGATGGCGTCGGTGTTTTCGGGTGCAGCGCAGTGAGCTCGCAAAACGTTAGGCTCGCCGGGGTCGTGTCCGAGACGGAGCCGGGCAGGCATCCGTCCGAATGGCCACCGTTGCCACTGGACGAATGGCTTCCCACGTACGAGACGCTTCGTCGGTGGACGCAGATCGTCGGCAAGACGCGGCTCGCGCTCGCCCCGTTCGAGAACCACTGGTGGCACTGCACGCTCTTCGTGACCCCTCGCGGACTGACCACGTCCGCGATGCCGTACAACGCCGCTCTCGTCGAGATCGAGTTCGACTTTCTCGACCACGTTCTCCTCGCGAGGCACAGCCGCGGCGACACGCGCCGCATGCGGCTCGAGAACAAGTCCGTCGCCGATTTCTACCAGGAGTACCGGGCAATGCTCGAGGCACTCGGCGTCGAGTTTCGCATGACGCCGACGCCTAACGAAGTGTCCGACGCGACGCCATTTCCCGTCGATCGTGTGCACGCGACCTACGATGGCGATGCCGCGCGACGGTGCTGGCGAGCGCTCATACAGGCGAATCGCGCACTGGAACGGTTTCGCGGCGGCTTCGCCGGGAAGTGCAGTCCAACGCACTTCTGGTGGGGCGGCTTCGACCTCGCGTGTACCCGATTTTCAGGCCGGCCAGCTCCGCGGTATCAGGCCAGGATTCCGAACTGTCCGGCGTATGTGATGGAGGAGGCGTACTCCCACGAGTGCATCAGCGCGGGTTGGTGGCCAGGCTCGGCCGATTGGCCGGTGCATGAGCCCGCGTTCTATGCCTACGCCTATCCGGAGCCTCCCGGATGCAGCGCGGCCGCGATCCGACCGCAGGCAGCGCTCTACCACGATGAAATGCGTGAGTGGATCCTGCCATACGACGCGGTCCGCACCGCCAGTAACCCCGACGCGATGGTCGCGGAGTTCCTCGAGAGCACGTACAATGTCGCCGCCGAGTTGGGCGGATGGGACGTTGCCGCGCTGCGCTCGTCGCGCGCCTCGTCGGCGTGACTGAACGGAAGCCCGTGACGAGGGATCGCCCCGTCGTTAGGCGACGTAGCACGCCGCCAATTCGAGCCGCGTCACCCGTCTGGAGCGCAGGACTGCAGTGGTGTCGGGTTGAGAATCATCGATACCATCGTGTAACGGAGTGGTCTCCAGGACTGTGCGAGATTGGCCGCACTCCCGGAGGACGCCATGAAGCTCCACTCGACTCAGAGTGCGCAGCGAGCCCGCGATAGTACAGCTCGGCTCGTCTGTTAGGGCGACAGGCTACGACTGGCGCAAGGTCGAGGCGAGACTGAACGCCCTGCCGCAGTTCGTGACGACATCGACGGGGTGGACATCCACTTCATTCACGTCCGCTCGAAGCAGCCTAACGCGTTGCGGATCATCGTGATGCATGGGTGGCCAGGCTCGGTCATCGAACAGTTGAAGATCATCGATCCGCTGACCAATCCCACTGCGCATGGCGGCCGAGCCGAGGACGCCTTCGACGTCGTCATCCCGTCGATTCCTGGCTATGGGTTTTCAGAGAGGCCGAAAACCACGGGATGGAATCCTGCTCGCGTCGCGCGGGCGTGGGTCGTGTTGATGAAGCGTCTCGGATATCCGCGGTTTGTGGCGCAAGGCGGTGACGTGGTGCGTTGAGGCGAAAAACCTTCTGGAGAAATTCCCGCTGGGGCAGGCCGGTTTGATGGGCTTTGACTATATCCCGCTCGGTCCGCTGCGCATCATCAATGACTTGGTGAAGTGATTTTGCGTCGCCGCAAGAATGGCTCGCGTGCCTAACGAGTTGGCGTACTGAACTGAGGTGGCCGTTCGCTGTAACGGGCGCCGTCATGGACACCCTTTTCCTCTCGACGAGATGGAGCGGAGGTACCGTCGGCATGGCGCTCTCCGGCTCGCATGCCTCCCCGGCGCAGTTACTTGTTGGCGAAGTACGATTGCGGCCAAGCCAGTACGGGAGGGGACCCTTGTCGGCTGAGATGTCACTGTTGCGGCGCTGCGTAGCCGCGGCGCGTGTGCGGCCAATCAGGGCGTTCTTTGCGATCGTGCTTCTGACGTCGTGGGGCGGCGGCGCGGCGGCGCGGATCGGACTTCGGCTCGCTGACGCGCGGTGGTCGCAGAGGAGCGCGCTCGTTTTCTTTCCGATCCTCATCGCAACCGTCGGTGGGGCCGGAATCCTGATGACGTTCGTCACCGACGGTCGCGACGGCCTGCGCCGGCTCTGCGTCGATGTCAGCCGGTGGCGCGTCGGAAGGTGGTACGCGCTTCTGCTGCTGCCGCCCACGTGCATCCTGTCAACGCTCGCGGTGCTGCGCGCCACGAGCGATGTGTTCGCGCCGAACTTGTTCCTGGCGGGATTCTTCTTTGGCGTGCCGGCGGGCCTGCTCGAGGAGATTGGGTGGTCTGGGTTTGCGTTCCAGCGCATGGCGTCGACGCATGCGTGGTGGCGTCCCGCCGTCTGGATCGGAGTCGCATGGGGACTGTGGCACCTGCCGGTCGTGGATTCACTGGGTGCTGCATCGCCGCACGATGCGTGGTGGCTCTCGTTCTCGCTCGCATTCACGCTGCTTCTCGCCGCGGAGCGCGTGATCATTTCGTGGGCCGTGACTCGCACGCGCAGCTTGCTGTTGGCTCAACTGCTCCACGTCAGCGCGACGGGGAGTCTCGTCGTGTTGTCGCCCTCTCGCGTCTCGCCAGCTCAGGAAACCCTGTGGTACGTCTGTTACGCGATTCTGCTCTGGGCCATCGCGGGGACGATCATAGTGACTGCGGAAGTCCGAGCTGCACGCGACGTTTTGTAGCGTGCTGTCTGCGTCGCGGCACTTGGCGCCACCCTCGCCGCTGGCGCACAGCGCAGCGATGATCACGTGCGCCGTACGACAGCCTCTGGACGGCGATCGAACGGGCAACTGCGCGAGAGGACGTGGGAGTACGCCCACGCATGCTTCTCGTGACCATGGACCACGAAGGCGTCCACCACGTCCTCGGTGGAATCGGCGTCAATCAACGTATCACACGCGAAGCATCTGACTCTCATGACTCGTCAGGCACGCCCCACCGAGGCCCCGAGGTTGTCCAGGGTCTGATTCACCGCTGACTGAATTTCCTGCCGTAGTCGCTTCGCGCTTCTCCCGCTCAATCTGCCGGCGCCAAACTCCTCGAGAATGACCGCGAATACCGCCACAATGGATCGGCCGAGAATCAGTGCGGTAATCCGAGAGATCCTCGGTTTGCTCTCCGCAAGGAGGGTTTCGGCGACGCGATGCGCGATCCGCGAATTCATTTGGAGCCACACCCGTTGCAGAGCCTCGCTTTGCAGGACGGATAGCGGAATGCCAGTAGGTTTGCCGGCTCCGGAGCGGCTCAGATCACCGAGAAAGCGCAAGGATTCCTTTCGCACCGCTTCGACAAGCGCTTTGCTCGGAGCCACGCCCTTGATGCAGGCAACAATCCGCTCTTCCAGTTCCTGATCCATATCGAAGATCAGGTGCTCTTTGCTCGGAAAGTAGTTGTAGAGTGTCGGCTCTGAGACCTCGGCCGCCTGCGCAATATCGATCATCCGCACGCGCTCGTAACCGCGCTCGCGAAACAAACGCTCGGCTTCCGCCACGATCTTTCTGCGACTCTCCTGCTTTTTCCTCGCCCGCAATCCGCTGACTTCATTCACTCGGCTTGACGACTGGCTCACTTTCGACGACTCGTTTGAGAAGCTCGAGATCGGTACCCATCCCGGATCGGGCCGACCACAATAGTGGAGCGAGGAAGAGGAACCGGAGCCTGAGTGAAAAGTCTACACGACACTTCACCAACGTTCCTTCCGGGTGCGGCTCTGTTCGAAAGGTCCAGAACCCACTTCTGAAGAAGCGTGCGTTCCCGTCGCGACTCGTGAGCTCCACTCGGCAGTGATCAGGGCCCGACTCCACGATGCGATACGACATTCGTCCCCAGTCGGAGTCCCCTCTCGCAAACGTGTTGAACTCCGTGCCGACCCCGGTCGGGGACGCTTTCGTGTTTGTTGCGCGGACCACGCCTCGGTCCCAGCGGGCGATGTTCTCGACGGAGCCGAGAAAGCTCCAAACGGCGGCCGCCCCGCGGCGGATGACGATCTCGGATTCGAGATGCATGTTGAGAAACATATAGCTACTATATTTCTATAGCAACCATATTTATTGGAGGAGACGAAAACCTATTTCCAGCCGCCGGGTGGTTGAGTAGCTGGAGGCCTCTGGCCCATCATCGGCGAGGTTTTGGTTGCCATATTCGTCCTCGTCCGTGACATCATGCTCGACGATGGGCTCGAGCCACTGTGGGAACGCCATCGTATCACCCGGCTCGTCGACCTCCATTTCCGCGACGATCAGTTCACGATCGAGGAACTAATCGATCTCCCACTGCCGGCCATGGTCCTCGAAGCGGTGGCGACGTTTCTGGACCCGGCAGACTTGTGAGCGGCCAGCGCTGGAACACCCGCTCGATGGTTTGCTCCTCGAGCTCCATGCGATCGAGACCATGTCCAACCTTCCCATGAGCCGGCGCACTCTCTCGAGTCGCGTTTCTCGACAAGCATCTGGCGTCGAGCACGATCACGGCAACAGTCTGACTCGGTTGAGGCTGTCGCATGAGCACGGGGAGCTCGCTCCGCCCGCGTTAAGTTCCGCGCATTCCCGTAACGGTGATGCGTTGCCCAACACGCGTTCCACGGGCGAGAAGCACGTTAGTCGGTCGTGACCATGAGGCAGCCGTTTTCAGCAGCATGCTGTAGCTGATAGCTTGGCTTACGATTCCCGAAGCGCAAGCGCCGGATCGATCGTGGCCGCCCTCCGCGCAGGGATCCAGCTCCCCAGCAGCGCGGCCGCCGTGAGAATCGTCGTCACGGCACCAAAGGTGAGCGGGTCTGTCGGGCTGATCTCGCGCAGCAGCGTCGCCATCGCCCGGGTCAGGCCGAGCGACGCGACGCTCCCGATCGCCATCCCTATCGCAGCGAGCTTGAGCCCGTGACGCAGCACACGCCTGACGACGTCGTCCTGTTGCGCGCCGAGTGCCATCCGGATCCCGATCTCGTGCGTACGCTGGCTTACGGTGTACGACATCACGCCGTAGATGCCGATCACGGCCAGCAATAGGGCGATGGCAGCGAACACGCTCAACGTTCCGGCCGTGACGCTCTGCGGCGAGAGCGAGGACGACAGCACGTGCTCGAGCGACGCAACGTAGCCCGGAGCGAGCGACGGATCGAGTGCGCCTATGGAGCGCTGCACATCCGCGGTGATCGCCGCCGGGTCCCCGGGCGTCCTCACCACGAGGGTCATCGTTCGCGACGGCGCTTGCGCGGCCGGGAAGTACACAATCGGTGCGAGCGGCTCGCGCCCAGTGTTCGGGTTGTAGCGGACGTCGGCCACCACGCCGACGACGGTCGTCAGGACCATCGAGTCGGCGAGCGTCGAGATCCGTTTGCCGATCGGATCCTGACCTGGCCAGTAACGCCGCGCGAACGCCTCGCTGACCACGGCGACGGGCGGTCGCTGGTGACCGTCATGGCGATCGAAATCTCGGCCGCGCCTAACGGGAATGCCCAGGACCCCGAAGTAGCCCTCCGACACGATCCGATGGCGTTCCTGATGCGCCGCGTCGCCACGCTGCGGCTTCGGCTCCCCCTCGAGGATGAAGCGCGTGGAGTGATCGTTCCATGATGGCGGCACCGAGCTCGTAAGCCCCGCGGCGCGCGCGCCAGGCAGCTCGCGGATGCGATCGACGAGTTTCGTGTAGAACGCCGCGATCTGGTCGTCGGTCTCGTACCGCGCGCCCGGCAGCGCGAGCTCCATCGTGAGCGTGTTGTCGACGACGTAGCCCTGGTTCCTGCCAACCAACGCGATGAAGCTTCGCACCATGAGTCCGGTTCCGACGAGCAGCATGAGCGCGAGCGCCACCTCGCCGATCACGAGCGCGCTGCGCAGCCCCTGGCGTCCACCCGCTCCGGTCGACGTGCGGCCGCTGTCCTTGAGCGCTTGCTGCGGATCGGCACGAGATGCGATGAGCGCCGGGATGAGACCGACGAGGACCGCCGTCGCCAGCGAGATCGCGACGGTGAACAGGAGCGCCTCGCCATTGATCGTGATACGCGTCCATCCGGGATTGAAGGGCACGAGCTCCGCGGGGAGCGCGGCGCGCAGGAGCCGCATTCCCCACATGGAGAATAGCACGCCTAACGCACCGCCGATGAACGCGACGACCAGACTCTCGGTGAGCATCTGGCGTACGAGATCGCCGCGCGTTGCACCTAACGCGACACGCACGGCGAGCTCGCGGCCGCGCGCCGTGGCGCGAGCGAGCAGCAGGTTGGCGACATTCGCGCACCCGATGAGCAGTACGAAAGCGACCGACGCGAGCATGATTACGAGATACGGGCGCGGATGCCGACCATAATAGATCTGCGCCGGCTCCACGCGCATTCCCCACTTCGCGTTCATGTCCGGATACTGGAGCTCAAGGCGCCGCGCGATTGCCTTCGCCTCGGCCCGTGCCTCTGCCAGCGTGGACGTCGTGCGTAGCCGGGCGAGTGCGCTGACCCAACGGCCATCGCGATCTGCCGCCGTCGCACCCTCGAGCGCCAGCGGCTTCCACAGCTCGGCACCTTTCGGAAAGATGAAGTCGTCGCTCATCACACCGACGATCGTGTGCGTCGTCCCGTTGAGCTGGACCGTGCGTCCAATGATGGCGGGATCACTGCCGAATCGCCGTTTCCACAGCCGATTGCTGAGAATCACGCGATCCGTATTGCCCTCGTGCCCCTCGTTTTCGGTGAACGCGCGGCCCAGAACCGGCCGTTCGCCAAGCGTACGAAAGAACTCCGGCGTGACGCGGAATCCGATGACGTGCTCCGGCTCGTCGATGCCGGTGACGTTGACGTCCCACCACGCGAACGCGGCAACGTGCTCGAGCGTGCGCGTCTGGTGCATCCAATCGATGAGATTGGCCGGCGCAAGCAGGTCGAAATCCAGGTTGTCCGGCTCGCGCGGCAATGTCTCAGCGATCACCACGAGCCGATCGCTGTTGGGAGTCGGCACGGGCGCGACCACGAGCGCCTGCATCGCAGTGTAGGCCGTGGTATTCGCGCCGATACCGATCGCGAGACACGCGACGGCCGCGAACGTCCACGCCGGGTTTTTCGCGAGTGTTCGGAGCACGTAGCGGAACATCGGGAATCGGGAATCGGGAATCCACAACCTGCGGTACTGTCCCTAAAGCTAGCCGGGTGCCATCGCCCCCTCGAGCCTAACGCGAAGCCAATTAGCGAGTTACGACTAAGCGCCGCCCTGTAATCCGGACAAACGATCCCACCCGTGGGATGGCGTCCGTCCCAAACTCGGGACCAGACAGGGCGCGAATAACACTAGCGAGTACGCCTGCTGGCCTCACTCGCCCAACGATGCGATTCGGATCAAGGGCTCCCCAATCGATGTCACATTCCGAGACCCCATCCCGTCTCACTCTTCGAGACCGAGGAGGGGACATGACCAAGACGGCGTTGCTCAGAGCGTTCGACAAGTTCGAGCGGGTTCGGGCGCATGTTGGGGTCGGTGGCTGATGCCGAGGACGCGGTGCAGGAGACATACTTGCGCTGGCATGCGGCCGACCGCGGCAAGGTGTCGGACCTTTCTCATGGCCACGACGACGCGGATTTGTCTCGGCATGCTCACTTTAGGCCGACGCAATGCACTCGCAGCGTAGGCATCGAGTGATTCTCTCTAGTGGTCTCCGGCAGGAGCCGGGCGTGGACGTGGTCGCGGCGGCGTCAGACGACCTGGCCTAACGAGATACGGCACCGACACTCAGATCGGGTGCCCACGATTGGCGAGCCAGTTGCCGGAGCGAGACCACATGGAGCATGATGGCGAGAGGCACCAGGAACGTGGGAACCAGCGCAAGCGGGAAACGCACCGCCAATTCCGAGGTCAGGGTGATGTGGACGCTCGAAACCTTGCCGCCCCTGCGGAAAGGTGTCGCGGTTCTCCCGTGGGTTTACGTCCTCTGCCTAACGGTGCACGTATTTCTCGCCTGCCTCGGTGTGCCGCGCCTCGCGGACCATCGATCCTTGGTGGGATGTCGGTGGTCTCGGCTCATCGTCGGGGCACCCACCGGCGGCGGACGTTAGGCTGGAAAGTGGTCGTGTGGACGAGCGCTTCGTGAGCGTCGGCGCGCCAGGACGGGAATCGTTCCGAGGCCGTCACTGGTTGCCGCAAGGAAGATCAGCGACAGGGTCCACAGCACGAGCATGGCCACAGGTGACATGAGTGCTACGAGCATAGCGGCCACGTCGATGCCGACTACGATCCACGGACGGACGCGCTCCGCATGGAGCAGCGCCGCGTCCGTACCTTGCTCGACCAGTTCTGGGTGATCCCGAAGGTACGGCAAGATCGGGAGCCACACGGCCGATTGCAGCCCTGCGATCGCCGCGTTCAAAAAGGCGGCAACACGAAGGTCGCCCATATCGCCACTCCGCAGCGCGTCAGCGAGCAGCGCCGTGGGCAGCGGGATGATCGTGCAAGCGAGCAGGATACCGAGGTTCAGCCAGAGAAGCGTCGGGTCTACGCGCCGGATCCGAACAAACAGGCCATGATGATTCAACCAGATCACGCTGACGCGCAGAAACGAGATCAGGAAGGCGAGCACGGGGCCCCACATGCTCAGCAGTGCCGGGAGCAAGCGGCCTGGCTCGTGCTCCGGTACGCGCAGCTCGAGTACGAGAATCGTGATGACAATCGCCATGACCGCGTCGCTGAATGCTTCTACGCGCGTACTCTCACTGAGCCTGACGCTGGTCGTCGTCTCCAGCATGTCGGTCTTCATCGAGAAGCTGCCATTTGGTTCATCGATAGCCAGCTACCCCGATCACGGCGTCGGCGAACGCCTGGGGCGCTTCATGCGGCCGATGTGGCCGACGCGCGGAATCAGCCGCTGCGTATATTGGCAGCATCATTGTAGACACGGGCGCCAGCTCGAGCCTCAGCGCCATGGTCACGAGCTCAGCCAGGGAGTCGGCGCCCATCTTATACATCGCCCTGCCCCGGTGCGCCTTCACGGTGATCTCGCTGATGCCTAACGCCGCACCGACCTGCTTGTTCAGGTGGCCGGCGACCACGTGTGTCATGACCTGCTGTTCGCGAACGCTGAGCGATTCGTAGCGCTGGCGGAGCTCCCCCACTTCCGCGTCGCGGCTGAGCGCCGCCCTGCTGCGAGCGATGGCCTGCTCGATCGCGCAAAGCAGCTCCCGGTCGGCCAGCGGCTTGAGCAGGAACTCAGCCGCACCCGCCTTCATCGCGAGAACGGTCATGGGAATGTCGCTCTCCGCGGCCACGACGATGATTGGCGTCTCCCTACGCGCGGTGGCAATACGGCGCACCGCCTCGAGCCCAATGAAATCGAAAGTCGCAACCGCCAGCACGAGGCAGCTCGGCCCCATGAGCGGCGGATGCGCGAGGAACTCTCCGGCGCAGCGATAGGTTCTGGGCGACAGTCCTGCGCGGCGGATCACTGTTTCCAGCGAAGCCCGAACCGACTCATCCGGGTCGACGACAAACACCGTTGGCGTGAGATTCAGCATGGCAGCCTCGATTATACCTGCGAGGTCATCTCCGTCGCGCGCGGTTCGCGATTCACTTCCGATACGCGCGCAGCGAAAAAGCTGAAAAGGGAGATGCCTGGGGCTCGCTACTTTCGCCCTTCCACGATCGTACGCGACAACACGTCCGCGTCGATCTGGGGCAGCACGTCGAGTCGCGACATTGGCTCATAGGTCGGCCGAACGACGAGCGCCGCGTAGCTCGAACCGGTATGGGTCCAAGTCCGCCAGGTATTGTCGCTCTCGATTGGCTGGATCGCGAACGGCAGTGGTGGCAGAGTTGAGGCGGAGACCGCGACGGTGGTCGCGGGAGCAAGAGGATGAGATCTGGGCTCGACACCGACCCCCTCGCTCGTCGCCGCGAGGAAGATCAGCGACGGCGTCCAGAGGACGAGCATCACGGCCTGAACGTTTCGACACGCGTGCTCTCGGTGAGCCTAACTGCACGTCGTTTCCGACATGGCGGGACCTCGTGGCGGAGCACCACCCTGCTCACCGATGCCCACCCACCTCGATGATAGGGTCGGCGAACGCGCGTGGCCCTTCGCGGGCAGGCTATCGCGGGGAGGCAATCTTACGAGACGCGGCGAAACACCTCCATTGCACGATGATATCGCCGCATCGGGCCCTTGGGCCGCCGTTAGTCTGGACTTACTTCTTGGCCACATGCTTGCCAAGGAACTCTCGTATCAGCTTGGCGATCTCGTCGCCATTCGTTTCCAGGGCGAAGTGGCCGGCGTCGAGCAGATGGTACTCCAACGTCTTCAGGTCGCGCTTGTAAGCCTCGGCCCCGGCGGCCGGGAAGATCTGGTCGTTCTTCCCCCAGGCGATCAACACCGGCGGCTGGTGCTTGCGGAAGTACTCCTGCCACGCCGGGTACAGCGGCGGATTGCTGCCGTAGCTGAGGAACAGGTCGAGTTGGATCTCGTCGTTCCCTTGGCGGTCGAGCAGGAACTGGTCGTGAGCCGGTCCGTCCGGGCTGACCAGTTCCGGGTTCTTCACCCCGTGCTTGTACTGCCACCTGGTCGCTTCGTAGGTGAGCAATTGGCGAAGGGAATCGCGGTTCTCCTTGTCTTTCGGTTCCTTCCAGTACGCCTTGAGCGGTTTCCAGAAGTCGTTCTCCAGCCCTTCGTCGTAGGCGTTGCCGTTCTGCACCACGAGGGCGGTGATGCGCTCCGGGTGCTTGACCGCCAGGCGGTAGCCGACCGGGGCGCCGTAGTCCTGCACATAGAGGGCGTACTTCGTCAGCCCGAGTTTCTCGGTGAACTCGTCGATAACCTTCGCCAGGGTGTCGAAGGTGTAAGAGAACTGGTCGCGCGGCGGCATCGAGCTGTGGCCGTAGCCGGGGTAGTCCGGCGCGATCAGGTGATACTGGTCCGCCAGCGCGGGAATCACGTTGCGGAACATCTGCGAGCTGGTCGGGAAGCCGTGGAGCAGCAGCAGTGTTGGCGCGTCCTTCGGCCCGGCCTCGCGGTAGAAGATGTCCAGGTCGCCGATCTTCACGGTCTTGTGGAGCACCTTCACGGCTTGTTGAGCAGAGACCGAACCATTCGGCTCGACGACAAACACGGTTGGCGTGAGGTTCAACATGGCAGCCTCGATTGACCTGCGAGGTCATCTCCGGAGCGCGGGCTTGCGATTCACTTCCGATACGCTCCCAGCAAAAAAGCTGAAAGGGAGATGTCTGGGCTCGCTACTTTCGCCCTTCCACGATCGCACGCGACAACACGTCCGCGTCGATCTGGGGCAGCACGTCGAGCCGCGTCATTGGCTTATAGGTCGGCCGAACGACGAGCGCCGCGTAGCTCGAACCGGTATGGGTCCA
>Ga0070664_100002480_pt1 | contig 14867 bp, 15 predicted proteins | sample KBSC73metaG_FD_65863 | JGI IMG/M metagenome (GOLD analysis project Ga0070664, IMG submission 65863) | Corn rhizosphere microbial communities from Kellogg Biological Station, Michigan, USA - KBS C7-3 metaG | ecosystem: Host-associated > Plants > Roots > Rhizosphere > Soil ... | reverse complement strand
TGGAAGGCGTCCCGAACGTTCAACGAATGAATACCGTCCACGTCGGGGAGACCGTGCCCGAACAGCTCAAACTGGATCTGAAGGCCGAGCAGGAAATGCTGACACTCTTGAATGACGGCGTGGTCCATTGCACCAAGGTGATGGATTTCACGACGCGTCACATGCTCGAAGACATGGCCAAAGACGTCGACGATCATATCGATTGGATCGAAACCCAGATGGAAACGATCAAGCAGATCGGGTTGGAAAACTATCTCGCCGAGCAGATCAAGAAAGAATCTTCCTAACGAGGGCAGGCGGGAGGCCCCAGGAGGAAGTCAAGGCCTCCCGCCCTTGAGCGGGCCAAGTCGTCTCCCGCTCGCTCAGCGCACGCCGTTCCTATTGATAGTCCTCGTTCAACGCTCTCAGAAACGCCACCAGCGACGCCGCATCACCCGCCAGGAGCGCGATGCCCTGCAGTTCCGGAGCGCCGTTTCGTAACCCTCCAGGCGTCCGTGCCAGCGTCGACATGTCCCGATAGAACGTGATGATGTCGGTGAGAGTGTCGAATTGGCCGTTGTGCATGTACGGCGCGGAATGGCTCAGATCTCGAAGCCCGGGAGTCTTGAAGCGGGCGATCGCACGATCCAACAATACGGCATCCGTCAACGGGCAGGGCTGTTGGTCATCGCACAGAATGGTTCTGATCTTTGCCTGAGGGGCCGGCATGTCGGGATTGGCAAAGACGTTCCAGATGCCTAGATCGGTGAGCGTGGTCGTGTCCGATGGAATGGAACGGAAGCGTTCACTCGCTGTCGGGTGTGCCTCACTGGCCGGGAGATCATTGGGTGTTCTCGCTGCCAAGGTGGGAATAGCCAACGCGGCGAAGGCACCAGGACCGTGACTCGGAAAACCGTCGTATTCTTTTTGCGTTGTTCCTGTATTGTGGAGCTTGAAATCGGTAAAGTTTGGCGGTTGATGGCAGGCGATGCAATTGCCGAACCCTCCCGCTGCAATTTCCCCCGATGACGCGACCGGACCTGCCGGTTCCGCCAGAAACATTTTCAATCCCTCCAGCTCGGTCGAGCCGAATACGAATGGTTGAGAGTGAAACTGAAACTGCCCATCGGCTCGGTTCGGATTGGACGTCACGAATTGAGGAGTGAAACCAGGTGCAGTCACGAGCGTTCGGAGCCGCCGGCCGTAATCGATAGGCGACTCGTTAGGGTCCGGCTGCTGCGGAAGGCCGTTGACTTCAAGGAACACGTCGAACGGCGAACGAATCGGAGCGCCGCTGTCTTCCGTCTGAGAGAAGCGCAGACCGTTCACGTAGGCGGCGACCACCTTCACCACGGCATCGAAAATGTCCTGGTCTGACCCCGTCGAGATGAACGCGCGGAATTCTGGCGGTAAACGAAACTCATCGGGAATGGATGAATGCCTACCACCAAATAGAATAGCGTAGGAAAGTCCGTCGAACTGGCCCGATGGATCAAATGACCCGTCGTCTCCGCGCACGACGCTAGCAATGTGCGCGATGGCTTGAGCCCGTTCGCCCGGGAGCCAGCCAAAGTTGCGTCCGGTATACGTTCCGGCGACGAGATCTTCGATGGAGTTGAATTCCGAGTCGAAATGCAGAAGCATACCTTCGGGGCGGTCCAGCGTGGCGTTGACGAGAGGGGGGGAATTGCGGGGCGCATGAGTCTTCCCGTCCGCACGGTCAGGGATCGGACTGCGTCGTGCAAAATCGGTATAGGCCCGCATGCTCCCTCCGGGTGCCGAGAGGAGGTCGTCCACGAAGTGACATTGCCGACAATTCATCGACATCCCTTTGAAGGGTGCTTCGGCAGTAATTGGAGCGCCCAGGGTTTCGACTGCATCCACGACAGGGTCGCCTGCATTGGGATCGTTCACGTCGCCGCCGGCGTCTACAAATGCTTTGAACGCCTGGGCAAAACGAGTGTCCATAAACAGCCGCTCGCCGACCGCCTGCTCCGCTCCAGGCGTGCCCGTCGCTGTGGCCGTTGCAGGGGCGGGGGGAGTTCCATTCGAACACCCTGCCGCGACCATGGTGGTAATCAGTAAGAGTCTTGAAGGAGACATAAAATATCCGAAACCTCTCGCGAACATGTGGCCCCTCCTGATCAGTTAAAAGAAAAATTGAGATCCGGTCGTTGCAGGCAGTGCCCGAATCTTTCGATAAGATGTGGATCGAATTGTGTTCCAGCTCCGACGGTGAGAATGCGGTAGGCCGCACTGTCCCGCGAGTACTGATCGATCGCTCCAGGAACGTGAATGGCGTCGAATGCGTCAGCAATCGCGAGGACACGGGCCTCGATGGGAATAAAGGTGCCTCGTATCCCGTAAGGGTATCCTGTTCCATCCCATCGCTCATGGTGGTGGGCGATGATGATCGAGACGTTTCGCAAAAAGCGATACGGCTCAAGGCATTCGGCACCCATGCGTGGATGGGATTGGCGTGCGGCATAGGACTGAACGTCGAGGCATCCAGTCTGAGAAGCCAGATCGAGGGGCAAGGCCAATAGCCCGATGTCGTGAAGCAGTACGGCAAGCGTGACGTGGTGCAGGGATTCAGCAGACAGTTGTGCGCAGGCACCGATGCTGCGTGCCAGCACGGCGGTCCGTCGCCCATGCCCCCGTTGCCATGGTAGAGCGGCGTCCATCATCTGTATCGCCTGTCGGACAAGAAGCGTTTCGACTGCCGGCCGTAGCGCACGGGGAATGGGAAGTGTGTCGATCGTATGGAGCACCCCTGGAGGCGTTGGAGTGCCGACTCTGCGCTGATCGCTAGGATTGATGACATGCCCGTATCACAAAAAAAGCCCAAGATCTCGGTGATCTTGGGCTCTGGGTCGAAACAACCTCTGGCCGCTCTCAATTGTCGTGACGTGTGGAATTGACTCTACGCGCCGTCTCCTCGCTTGCCGGCCATCAACGGCTGTCCCAAGACCCACATCTCATATAGAGGCACCGTCATCATGACGAGAAAGCTGAGCATCATGAGCAGGTCTCCGGTCAACATCGTCAAGACGAAGACGGGTGAGATGTAGCTAATGAGCCAAGGAGAGACCAGGTCGAGCATGACCCCGCCAAAACCCGACCAGGTCATGGCGGCTTTCAAGCCATGACTGGCATTGGTCAGGTACATGACATGAATCAGAATCATGAACACCACGGGCATCGTGAAGAGATGAAAATGCGTGACTTCGGCGAGCTCGCGGAAGGACATCGGTTCCCCGAACGTGGCATCAGAGCCTCGATAGTGATCCGCAATCCCCGACGGCGACAATCCGGTCATGCTATGGGCCCAAAAGAAGGAAAACAAGAAGCCGGCCAGCATCAACAACAAGAACAACGTGTACAACAACCGAATGTGACGATCGGAATCACGAAGTCTGAATCGTTGATTGAAGTTGCGCATGCGGGGACTCGTGGTCCGCTTTCTCAGTTTCCGAAGAGCGACCCAAAGAACCCTTTCTCGGCCTTGCGTGCCGCGATGGTGTCGCTGCCGCGCCCCACGGGCTTCAGATAAAATTCGTCGACCAACACCAGGACCCGCTTGATGCCTGCGCTCATCGAGCGGACGGACATCGTGGCCCCACTGATGTTGATGATGTCTTTATTGATTCTGACGGGGTCGAGGACCGTCTTCCCCTCGTATTGCGAATTGAAGCGCTTTTGCCTGATCTCGCTGCCTCTTGATTCGCGAAACACGAGGAGCTCAATGTCGGAGATGCTGCCCTGTCCGTCGATGCCGACCATGTACGTCATGGGTTTGTGCTTGCCGATCGTGTTCTGGACGACAGCATAGCCGTCGACCCTTGTCCCGGTTTCACCGACGTAAACTTCGAATTCCTCTTCCGGAAACTTCCAGCCGATGCGCTCTTCGATTTGGCTCTTTTTTTCCGAGTTCAATCTGATGAGATCTTTTCGCACCCGCTCCGACTTCGGGAGCATGATCTTGACCCCCTCATCTTCGGTCATGAAGACCTCCGCCATGGTCATTTCCTGATCGGTCAGGAAGCGCTTCAATTCACCGTCCCAGATGCGTTCGGCTTGCGCGGGCAGGGCAGACAGCAGGATCAGGCAGAGCGCAAAGCAGTGCGAATGTCTCTTCATGTCGTCTCACAACCTTTCTCTTTCAAGCGGGTGTTGAGTCTCTGCGTGACTTCATCCATCGACTCCTCGGAAGGATCGACCGGCCACCATCTTGTCGCTTGTTGAGTCACGCCTCCTTTGGCGTGCCACCGTTGCCTGGTCTCGAGCACGCTGACGGAGGACACATCGTTCAGTTGCTTGACCTTCACCGACATACGCGCCCGTTCACGATTGCCGAAACCTTCCCGGCCGAACATCCCGTATGTCCGTTCCTTGCCCTCCATCTCGATCCAAGAAGTCTCAATCGTCCCTTTGTCTTTGCTTTGGGCGGTAATGGAATACCCTTTCATCGTCTCCAGCGCCGTATCCCACACGGTGTCATAGGAACAGACGAAGTATTGGTCGTGGCTTCCACTAAACGACGCACAACCCTGCATGGCGAGCAAGAAAACCAGCAGAAGGGGACGATTGAATCCAATCACGTGCATGACTCCTGACCTGTGGCGTGCAGCCTCCTCGCGGAGGCTGCACGCAGTGCCTCTAGAAATACGTCGCTGCCGAAATGACAAAAGCGTTGTCGTGAATACGCTGACCGGAGTTCGGATTAAACGCCATCGGCATATACTGGTAGCTCATCTTGAAGACCGCATCTTCCACCGGCCGGTAGTTCAAGCCGAACGAGATTTGCTCCAGATTGCCCTCGTTTTCCCCTTTGTTATCCATATTGAGATTCACCCGATCGTACCGGATTACGGCCGTGAAGGTTGACCCTTCACCGAACCGCTTCGGTGCCCAGTTGGCGAGGAACGAAGGCATGAAATGGTAGTTGGCTTGAATGTAGTACCCGTTCATTCGCTGTGGAGGACCGGCAGCCGGGTTAAGGGTGTTCACGCCCGTCAGGAACGTGCCAGTGGGAACCCCGCCGCCGATGGTGTTATTAGGAATCGCCCGGGAGTTACCGCGAGCATAGGACCAGGCGGCTTCACCAATGAGTTCAAACGGGCCTTTTTGCAGGGTCCAGTCGATTGCGGTAATACTCAAGGGGTTATAGCTGGACGGAGATGAATTGCCATAATAGGTTGACCCGGCGACTTCGACGCCCAACATCGGGCTGAAGGCTAGACGGCCTGAGACCGCCTTTCCGTTATTAATGTCAAACCCGTCAGCGGTCGATTCACATTTTCGTTGGCGAGAATTCTTTGTCCCGCTTTCTTCGTTAATCCGTGGGGATCCGTCTGGGTCGTACCCGCAGGGACCGGTTGAGAAATACAATTCATAGTCCAGTTTACTCGTTCGGCCCGGATAAAACGTGCCGTAAAAGCCTGCGCCTGTTTCCGACATGGTTGAAGGAATCACGAACTGGGCGACCAGTGGCCGATCGGTTAAGTCGTTCAATGGCGAGTCGTGCAGCAGGTTGAACTTGCCGATGGGAATGAGCAAAATTCCTGCACGAATATTGAAGGGTTCGTTCACCAGGTAGTCCATGTGAGCGAACTCCAAGCTAATTTCATTCTCACCGGCCCCCCTGATGCCATGTTCGATCTCAAGTTCCGATGCGAACTTCACATGCTCCGTAATATCGGCATAGATAAACGGCACGAATCGCTGCTGGTCGAATCCGTTAGTCGTCCCCTGGCTATTCCGTATCCCGTTATAGTCTCCCGTTTCGATGACACCATTGGTGTGAGTGCGATATTGAATGTCCATATAGCCGCCGACGATGGCCTTTGGCGCGGCAACGAACGGCTTGGCATAGACCAAGCGGCCTGAACCGGTCGCTCCGAATGACAGCGGAACTTTTTCTTCTCCTTTCCGCTCGACCCTGACGTCGGTCATCGGGCCTGTGGCCATGGGGTACTGACTTTCGGGGGGACCTTCTTTTTGCTCCATTCTTCGTTCGGCCGGGCTTTCGCGGCGTTCGTGTTCCTGCATCTTCTTGTTGACGGCTTCATCAACCATCTTTTTAATCTCTTCGGGGGTCATGTCGACGGCTAAGGCCGGCATCACCGGCAAGCTTGCGATCACGAGAGTCCCGAGGATTGACCGGATCCTCATTGAAACCTCCATACGGATTAGGGTGAGGGTCTGACTCGGGACTCGACGGTCTCTGGTCGTTGTCATTTGTACGACTACGACTATGGTGATTGTGTGATCGAAGCGCCTCCTTTCATGAGTGAGCGGGTGCTTGAACAGTGCTCCATCCTTCAATGGAGGAGAAGGGGATAACGACGATGCGTTTGCACCGTTTACATTTCAGTTCCAGGCGTTGGCCGCGAACCTTTGCGATGAGCTGGCCACACTCGCAGCGGGTTTCGGAGGCTTCAACGCACCGGTCTGATGAGGGTTCGGACATGGCGTAGCTTTTCCTTGATATTGAGAACAATTATTAAAATCGTCGGCAGTATAGGGCGGCTGCCGTCCACCTGTCAAGAGGCCCTGAGGGCTATGGGTTGCTCCCCTTCGACCGTCGCGATGCCGTATAATCAGACCTATGAGTATTCGGGCATTATCGGTGTGGCTCTGTGGGGTACTCTTAATGCAGGGGTGCGCCACGGAACTCCCTGCCGTGCCGGAAGAGGGCACTGTCCAGTCCAATATTGCTGTGGGCCGGGTCGTTGCCGTGATCACGGGCGAGCGGAGTCGGATCTACGAGCCGGCCGTCAGATCCTTTGAGGTACAAAACCGGCAGACGAAGGAACGGTTTACCGTTGACATCGCATCGGATAACGAACGATTCATCGTGCCCCTTGCCCCGGGGGATTACGAATTGATTCGGGTGCAAATCAACGAAGGGCCTTTTTTGTCGATGGCCGAACTCGCCTCCACGTTTTCCGTGGGGCTAGATCCGGTCACCTACCTGGGGACCTGGCGGTTCGGGGTGGATTCTCCGAAATACGGTCGGATGGTGTCTATCTCAATGGTGACTGACGAAGAAGACCGCACAGAGGCGCTGCACATGCTCGCTCGCGAGCAGACGGTGGATACAGAAAGCGTTGCCACCGCGCTACCCAACCCACCGGAGATACAGGCGCGTCTCTATGAAGTTATGCCCTATCCCCGCGTGTCCCGGTACTTCCGTCGCCACTGGTGGTGAACTTCTTTCGCATGAGCGCTCACGTCTGCAGGCTGTCGGTTCTCTGTCTCTGCTTGTCCCTCCTGTCCTGCGTTCTAATCGGATCTTCAGCATCTTCATTGGTCACAGTGAAACGCACGCAGATGCACATGGGCACGCTGGTGTCCATCACCGCCCTCGGCCGGAGCCATGACGATGCCAACGAGGCCATCACCGCTGGCTTTCAAGAGATCAAGCGCCTCGAACAACTGCTGAGCACCTGGATCTCTTCAAGCGAACTCTCCAAGGTCAATGCAGCCGCGGGCCAGAGCGCCGTGAAGGTCAGTCTGGAAACGATGGCGGTCGTGAGAAAATCGTTGCAAGTTGCCGAGATGACCGACGGGGCCTTCAACATCGCGATTGGTCCAGCCGTCGAAGCATGGAACATATCGGCCGAGCCTCGTCTTCCTACGTCCGAGGAGCTGGCTGCCGTGAAACCGCTCGTGGATTTGCAGTCCGTGCACACGGATGTGTGGGAACGGACGATTTACCTAGAAAAACCCGGTATGCGTATCGACGTGGGAGGCATCGGGAAAGGCTACGCTGCTGATCAAGCGGTGCTGGTCATGAAAAAAGCGGGAGCCGTGGCCGGTGTCGTGGCATTGTCCGGAGACATCAAGACCTTCGGCCGTCTGCCTGACGGCACGGCATTTCCGGTTGGTATCCGGCATCCCAGGAAGGAGGGTGAGCTCTTGGCGGAGCTCGATCTCCAGGATGAAGCCATCTCGACCGCCGGCGATTATGAGCGATTTTTCGACAAGGACGGAGTTCGATATCATCACATCTTGGACCCCCGCACTCTGCAGCCGGCTCGGGGGTGTCAAAGTGTGAGCGTGATCGCCAAAGAAGGTATCTGGGCCGACGGCCTTGATACCGGCATCTTCGTGTTGGGAGCTGAACGGGGGATGGATTTGGTCGAGCAGTTAGAAGATGTCGAAGCGATCATTGTCGATGCGGACGGTCGGATCCTGGTTTCATCAGGGCTGCGGAACCGGGTGAGATTATCGAAGGGATCGGGTCAATGACGTCTCTCGGAAAACCGCCGTCCGCTACGGCTCCAGCCGATAACTCATCGGAATCTTCACCGTCATCTGAGGCTTCTCTAAGGGACGAGGAAACTGAAATGGTGCCGCCAGACGGAGCAATTCGACGGCGGCGCGATCCAGACTGTGATGACCTGAACTCCGGAACACTTCAACGGTCTCGAGATTCCCATCGCTGTTGATCACCGCTTTTAAGATCACCTTCCCTTCCGCTCGATCGAGTCTCGCCTCGGCCGGGTACCGCTTCAGGTCCTCCATGCGGCGCATGATGATCTCTGACAGCCATCCATAATCGGGACGAGGACTGGAAGCGATTGCTGGGGCCAGGCTCGCGGTCTGCTCCGTTGCAACGGCTTCCTGTGGTCGAAATGACGGCTGGGTTGAAGAGAACAAGGATCCCGACTCAGGGGGCGGTTCTTGGCTCAGTGATGCGGAAGTCGACCCTCCTTCGTGCGACGGTGGGGTGGTTGGTTCCTTGGCTGGTTGTTGCTCGGTTCTTTCTATCGGCAGGATAGAGGAGATGTCCGTCTTGGCGGCTATTGGCTCATCAGAAGCCGGCAGCACCGATTCAGCGGCCGCGGATCCCGTAGGAGGTGCATTGTTGAGTCTTGGGATCGAAGTGCGAAGCGGCGGAGCGGGTGGCGGTAGCTTGTTCAGGGGCGGCTGGAGGGCTGGCAGGGGATCGGTCGATGCCGGCTGGGCTTCCGAAAGAGCAGCGACCATGGCGACGTTCCACCTGAAGGGAGGAGCAATGGGGGCGAGCGAGAGGCGCTGTGTGACGACCAATGCTCCGAAGGCCATCATGCCGTGCAAGCACAGTGATGTGATCCATCCGATCGAGCAGGCGCCTCTCGGTCTCTCGGCTGCGGTCATAAGCGGACCACCTCGAGGCTGACGTGTTGGAAACCGAGTCCCCGCACATCGTCGACGAGCGAGACGAACCTTTCCAACAAGGTCGTCTTATCTGCACGAACAACGACTGCCGAATTGCGCGACTCGATCCGGAGAGTGTCCTTCAATCCATCCGGGGTCACAGGGCGGTCATTGATAAAAAGGCCGCCTTCGGCGTTGAGCGTGATCACGATGGGCACATCCTTGCGGTCTCCGGCTTCCTTGGCTTTGGCGAGATTCACGGGAATCTGGCCTGTGCTGATAAAGGTCGCGGTCGTCAGGACGATCACCAGTAAGACCAGCATCACGTCGACGAGGGGAATGACGTTGATTTGATCAAGCTCGCGATCCATGCATCACCTTGTATTGAGCGATGAGTTCGGTCACCTTCCGGCGCAACATGTTGTTCAGCACTACGCAGGGAATGGCCACGAGCAATCCGACTGCGGTGGCCTTCAACGCGAGACTTAATCCGATCATGATCGTATTGACGGCCATCGTCCCCGACGTTCCCATGGTGTGGAACGTGAGCATGATGCCGAGGACGGTCCCGAGGAGGCCGATATACGGCGCATTGGCCGCTACAGTGCCGATGACGACGAGCCGCTTCGTCAGCGCGATCTCCAGCGTTTGCTGGGACGCAAACTGCGCGAGATCGATGCGCCGATAGTACAGCCAGCGCTCGACCGCAATGGCGACCGACCAGACACTCAGGGCCAGGAGCAGGCCGACAATTCCATAGTCGACTGCATTGTTCAGCACCTCCATGAAATCTCCTTCTGCGATGCTGTGTGCGAATTGGCAGATCGATGGTTGCTTGGCTGGTGACTCTGCCAGAAGCGGAAAAGAGCTGTCAACGTGCGGATGCTACGCCGGGTTCTGTGTCAGTCTGCTTGAACAATACGGTGTGGGTGGCCAGCACCCGCAATTCCACGGGAGTGCCTTCCTGATAGACGTTGGTGGAACCCTCGCTGCTGTGAACGATTTGTCCCGACGGGAGGCTGACGGCATAGAGATTTTCCGATCCCCTGAATTGACGTGAAAGCACATGCGACGCAGCGGATTTTGTCGGGACCAAATGGATGTCGTCAGGTCTGATCATCACGACCACCGCGGTACCATCTTCGCAATCGAGGGTATTCGGAAATTCTCCCAGCTCCGTCTGCACCATCCCGTTGGACACCGTGCCTGGGATGAAGTCCGCTTGTCCCACAAAATCGGCGACGAACGGCGTTTCAGGCATGTGATAGATGGTCTCCGGCGTGTCGAACTGTTCGAGCCGTCCGTGGTTCAGCACCGCGATGCGATCGGCCATGGTAAAGGCTTCGTCATGGTCGTGCGTAACGAGGATCGTCGTGGTCTTGGTGCGGCGCAGCAGGTCGTGCAGTTCCTGGCGCATGCGTCCGGCCATATCCGGATCAAGATTGCTGAACGGTTCATCGAGCAGGAGGAGAACGGGATGCTGGACCAACGCGCGGGCAAGCGCCACGCGCTGCTGTTGACCTCCGGACAACTCATGCGGGTAGCGTCGCTCGAAGCCTTCGAGTCCCACTAGTCGGAGCATGTCCTGGACGCGCACTTTTCGTTCACTCCGGCTCAGGCGACGCAGGCCGAACGCAATGTTCTCCGCCACACGCAGGTGGGGGAATAGCGCATATTCCTGAAAGACCATGCCAACGTGCCGATCTTCGGTGGGAACCAAATGCTCCGGTGAAGACACGAGTTGGCCTGAAAGAAAGATCTGCCCTGAACGCACCGGCTCGAATCCGGCGATCGCACGAAGGATGGTCGTTTTTCCGCAGCCTGACGGACCCAAGAGGCAGAGAATTTCCCCCTCATGGGCCGCAAAGGCGATATCGCGCACGGCCGGGCGACCGACGTCGTAGGCACACGAGACGCCGCGCAGCTCCAGCACGGAGGATGCGGGGCGGTAGAGATCGGCTTGCAGGTTTGATTCTGTCATGAGCAATGCCGCGGCGTCACCGTGCCATCATCCCACAGCTACGCCGCGCGCCAATCCTTCGACAACAACAACAGCAAGGTCGGCAGGCCAAGCAGCACGATCAGCAGCGCTGAGGGGGCCGCCAACTGGTAATACTCTTCACTGGCTTCCATCCAGACTCGAATGGCCAAGGTGTCGAATCCCACCGGCCGCAATAGCAAGGTTGCCGGCAACTCCTTCATCGTCTGGAGGAACATCAGCACCCAAGCCACCATGAAGCCATTCCGCATGAGCGGCAACGTGACGCTTTGCCAAGTCTGTCGCACGCCTAGGCCGAGCGTACGGGCGACTTCCTCGAGATTTGGCGTAATTTGCTGCAACGCCGGCTCGAGCGATTGCAGCCCGGCCGGCAGAAAATGGATCACGTAGGCCACGATCAGGACCAGAACTGATCCATAGAGGAATGGCGTGACATTCAGACAGAGGACTAAAACAGCCAGCGCCGCCACAGGGCCCGGGAGGACATATCCGGCATAGGCCGCTTGCAGACATCCGAGGTTCAACCAGTTGGGACGCCGGCTGGCCATATAGGCAAGCGGAAGACCGATCAATACTCCGGCGGTCGCTGCTGAGGCGGCGAGGAAGCCGCTGTTCCATAAAAAGCCGAAAAACCGGCCGTCGATGGTGGCCTGTGCTTCAGGGGAGAGACTCCAAACGATGAGCAGGTACGCCGGCAAGGCAAACGACGCGCCAACCACGAGCATGAGGTAGCCGGTCACCAGAGATGTTCCAAGCCGCCCGTAGCGATGCCGCTCCGGCCGGCGGTAGCGTCCAGTGGTCTGATAAAAGCGGCTGCGGTGACGAAACCACCGCTCCGTGACCAAGAACAGGAGCGCCAATCCGACGAGAAGAAGGCTCAGGATACTGGCGGCCGTGTTATCGGACCGGCCGGTCATCTGTTGGAAAACCGCGTAGGTCAAGGTTTGATATCGCAACAAGGAGACCGCCCCGAAGTCCGAGACGACATACAGAATGACCAGCGCCAATCCAGCCGCGATGGAAGGCCGCATGAGAGGGAGCGTGACGAGCCACAAGGTCTTCATCCGAGAGACACCGCTGGCGCGTGACACTTCTTCGAACGAGACATTCATATTGAGCAGGGCGCTCCGGCTCAACAGATAGACAAAGGGAAAGGTGTCGAGTGTCATGACCAGGGTAGCCCCGAGATAACTGTGCGGGGAGAAGATCCGCGCCTGCGGGCCGGCCACCAACTGCCAGACATGCTCGACCGGACCGCCGAATCCCAGAAGGTAGGAATAGATATAGGCCAGTACGTAGGTTGGCATCGCCAAGGGGAGCACGAGCGCGCCCTCCCATAGTCGGCGGCCAGGAAACTCAATTCTCGTGACGAGCCAGGCTGTTGAGACCCCGAGCACCAGCGTCAGGCATGCGACGCTGGCCGACAGCCGGACAGTATTGGTCAACAGTTCGGGAATCCGGGTGTTCCACAACCGGCTCCAGACGGCGGGATCTGCCGACAACGCCTGCGATGTGACGTATGCCAGCGGCAACAGAATGAGCGCTGCGCTGGCCAGGGTGATGAGCTGCAAGGGCGAGGTGAGCTGTAGGCGAGTCGTCATCACGTGGGTCTGGTCGGATTATCGGAGCCCCACTTGTTCGATGAGCGTGAGCGTCGGCTCGCGCAGTTCTGCCAACCTCGTCAGGGGCACTTGAGCGGCACGAAAACTCTTGCGTTCCGCCAGCGCAGGATCCGCCTTGACCTCAGGGTGCAGGGGATATTCCTTGTCCAGGTCGGCGAAGAGCTTTTGGCCAGCCTGTGCGACGAGAAATTCGACGAGGAGTTTGGCGGGTTCAAGATGCTTGGTGGATTTCACAATGCCCACACCGGCGACGTTCATGATCGCACCCATGCCGCCTTCTTGCTGGTCCGGCATGAAGGCGGCGATGGGAGCGCTTGGTTGCGCCGCCAGGTGACGATAGACATAGTAGTGGTTGACGATGCCGAGTGAGGCTTGTCCCTTCGCGACCGCTTCCACGATTTGTGAGCTTTTCTGGTAGACCTGAGCCCCCGCGTTGTCCCTCAGCCCCTCGAGGAATTCCTTCGTTTTTGCATCCCCGTACGTCGCGCGGATGACCGAGACGCCGGCCTGCAAATATTCGCTTCCTGCATTGGGAATTGCGATCTTACCTTTCCATTTGGGATTGCCGAGATCGAGCAGCGACTTGAGTTCCTCCGGTTTGACCAAGGTCTTATTGTAGACAATAATCCAGAACCGTCCGGATAGTCCGATCCAGGCGTTATCCGGCGCGCGAAACTGCGGCGGGATCGCGCGCTCGACTTCTCGCATGTTCAACGGACGAAGGAGACCCGCAGCACGGGCCTGCTCAAGGCTGCCGGCATCGTTGGTCAGAAACAAATCGGCGACGGTGCGATCGCCTTCGGCCTTGAGCCGGTTGACGAGTTCCGTCGTGCCGGATGAAAGCAGGTCCACTTGCACGCCAGATTTGGCCGTGAACTCATCCAATACCGGTTTGATCAACCGTTCGGCGCGTCCAGAATAGACCGTCAGTTTGTCCGCGGCCAGGACGACATCAGCATGCGCCAGCAGGCTGACCAGGAGCACGAATACCACGGACCACCTCCCTGCCGTATCGGGAAATTGAAATTGATAAGCCATCTCAAAAAGATATCAAAAAGCGGGCGCTATCGTCAATGACGACAGCGGGAACACAGACCGTAGAGTTCAAGCCGGTGGGTCTGGATGGTAAAACCGTTGCGGGTGGCAACTTCCTCCTGGAGTTTTTCGATCTCGCAATTTTCAAATTCCACAATCTTGCCGCAACCCGTGCAGATAAGGTGATCGTGATGCCCTTTGTGGGCGACATTGTCGTATTGGGTCTGTGAGCCGAAGTGCCTGGCCTGTGCGATGCCTGCGTCGCAAAACAGATTCAGCGTGCGATAGATCGTGGCCAATCCGAGGTGAGGATCCGTCTTGGCGAGCTGATGGTACATCGCCTCCGCTGTAATGTGTTCCTGCCGCAGAAAGGCTGTCAGGATAAGTTCCCGCTGCCGGGTGAATTTCAGCTGATGCTTCCCCAGATGTTCCTTGAGGACATTCATCTCTTTTGCGAATTTGCCGGTCGCCATACCAGGGTCTCCAACCGGTGGCCATTAAAAACAAAAACCCTAGGTGCGGTCAAGAGGGCGATTGACGGGGTTTCAACGGCCTGTCTATAGTGCAGCGCCCGCCCGGGGCACTGGGAAGAGTGGTTTTCAACCGATGCGTCAGCCTCATCAGATTGCCGTCGATCGCGCCCTGCTGCTGTACGTACTGCATCTGGCGGAGCCCCATGGCCTATTGAGCGACGTCAAGCTGCAGCAACTCTGCTTCCTCTGCGAGTTGCAGTTGTTTGGCAAAGGCCTGAAGGGCTTCCATTTTGAATTCTTCCGGTTCGCGTATGGGGCGTTCAGCAAAGATCTGGACAATGACCTGACGTCGCTGCGGCGGAAGGAGCGGATCGAAAATTTTTCACTCCCCGATCAGGTGCATGAAGATGTCCTCCCCTTGATCGAACAGGGGGTGGCCGGCGTGGAGACGAATGAAAAGGTGATTGAAATCCTCAAGGCGGTCATTGCCGCCTACGGTCCCCAAGACAGCGGCACCATTACGTCGTCCGTGGAGGCGGTCGAATTAAGCACGCCGCAGGATCCGGAATTCAAAATTCCCATCCGCGACATTGTCTTTCACACGACGCTGCT
>Ga0070664_100002477_pt1 | contig 14874 bp, 15 predicted proteins | sample KBSC73metaG_FD_65863 | JGI IMG/M metagenome (GOLD analysis project Ga0070664, IMG submission 65863) | Corn rhizosphere microbial communities from Kellogg Biological Station, Michigan, USA - KBS C7-3 metaG | ecosystem: Host-associated > Plants > Roots > Rhizosphere > Soil ... | reverse complement strand
GGACTGACCCAGGCTGCTTCTGATGAGAACGACCAAGCGAGCTTGGAAGGACCATTTGATTGCTCGTCCAAGCGCGCAGTAGGAGACCAATCAGCCCTGCCCCGAAGCGAGAACGAGCGAGCTTGGAAGGATCATTTAGGTGCTCGCCATCGCTAACGCGACCGCCCCGGTAGGCCATGCCACGTCCTTAATGGAATTGAAGCGAGCTAGCTTGGAGGGACAATTTGCAAGGCACCTAGCTCTGTGCATGCTGCATGGCTGGGTTTATTGTCTCTCAACTGAAAAGGAGAATTGGAAGAGCTGAGGGAGGAGCAGTCCATTGCGGGCTGATCCTCCCTCAGGTGAATGTTACAAGGCGTTCAAGAAGGCGACGAGGTCGGCTTTCTCGGCGTCGGTCAGGCCCATCGAAAATCGAACGTTATAAAAATCGATGACGTCTTTGAGCGCTGGCGCCGAGCCATTGTGGAAATAGGGTGCCCGCGCCGCTAATGCTCGAAGGACTGGGCCCTTCAGCTTGCCGATGTCGGCCCATTTTCCCGTGATGAGCGCCCGGCCGGGATCGGTGGTGCTGATGACGGCGTTCCCGCCTTTCTTTTGACGAAGTGTGATCACGGGCAGGTATTTGACGTCGAGCGGACTGTTGACATCGCTCACGCCGATATTCAATGGCGCTGAGACGGAATGGTTGCCCACGTTCGGTGAATCGTGACAGGTGGTGCAGGTGCCCTTGATCAACGGAAGCCCGGTGGCATCGTTGAGTCCCCCGACTCCCGTAATATTGATGGGCCGGGAGTTAAACAGTGTCTGGCCTCTGACAATGCTGGCTCGCTGCGCACGGGCAGCCCCTGATGCCGCATTGACCCAGGTGTCGTTGTAGAGAGTGAATGCCACCGGATTGAATGGGGTGTTAAACGGGTTGAGCCCCAGAGGATCGTTGATGCCGATATAGAAGGGTTGGTTGACCACTGCCGTCGGTCCGCCGCTGGCGGTGTTGGCTTCGAGCGAGCCGGCGACCGTGTCGAGATCCTGCGCAGTCGACAAGGCCATTTCAAACGCCACGATTTGCTGTTGCTGCTCCGGCGAAGGCGACTTCTTCGCTTGCGCATGACCCAGCGTGGCGTCCATCGATTGATGCCTGAGATTGGCGAGGAGGTCTTGAGGATTGGTCGGGAACGCGATCGGCGTCGTCCCGGTCTGCGCGGAGGATTCACGCCCGTCCCACATCAAGGTGCTGAGAAACCGGAGGTTCGCGGAAGGCAGCGGACGCCGGTACATCGAGAGCGTCGACGTTTCATTGCATCCGTATGGATTGCTCACGCTGACGACCTCGAATTCGGCTTTGTCCGGGATGGGAAGGGCGATGCGAATCAGCCCGCGGCTGGTCAGGAGGCTGTACGCTTGCCGCCGGCCTTCCACGGTGGATACGTCAATACTGTGGTCGCAATTAGAACCATCGTTCGTCCGAAAAATGGGATCCATCCCCTGTGTGGCTTCGAATCGTTGTGCGACACCGGCTGCAGAGACCGTCCAGGCCTCGCCTGGCTGGTGGCAACTGGCACAGGTACGGCCATTTTCCCCGAGATCCTGAAAGAACGGCCCCGTGAGATCGACTTTCCCGGTCGTACTGAACGTTTGCAGCTTCCCAGTGGGGTTTTGGAAGGGAAAAAGATTCGGAAGAAATCCGCTGTCCGCCAGAGCTATTGTCCCGCCACCAAGTACTAGCGCACCTAGGATCCAGACACGGAATTTCAGCATGGCACCCTCCTGCATAGGTAAAAACTGAGGGGATACTAGGGAATCCCTGGCAGCGCGAATACTAGAGGGGTCCCTAGGGCACTGTAAATTGGCAGATCTGCGTAGGACCTGATCAGAGGCAATGACAGCAGTCGGCGAAAAGCGACACGGATCCGATGACGAGGGCGACGGCGAATTCCACGCCGAAATAGGCCAGATTGAGCGCGGCGACGATGAACAGCGTTCTGCGGAATTCGAGCGTCATGGCGCGTGATTGTATGCGTTCTCTGGTCCGCCCGAGAGCCTCATCCGCGGGAAATCTCTGGTTTGACATGAGCTTCTATCATGACCTAGAGTTGCCCGCTATATGGTTCCTGAGCGCCGCTCGCTGAAGTTCTATCAAGCCGATGTGTTCTCCTCGCAACCGTTCGGCGGCAACCCGGTCGCTGTCTTTCCCGACGCCCAAGGTCTCGGTGACGATCAGCTCCAGCAAATCGCAAGGGAAATGAATCTCTCCGAAAGTGTGTTCGTGTTTCCACCGACCAATCCGGCAGCGGTCGTCCGTCTGAGAATCTTTACACCGACTCAGGAGATCCCCTTTGCAGGCCATCCGGTCGTCGGCACCATGCATGTCCTTGCGCAACTCGGCTTGATCGCGACTCCCGAACCCGTGACCCGGGTGGTGCAGGAGTGCAATATCGGTCTGTTCCCCGTCGACCTGCTGATGCGGGATGGCCGGGTGATGCGTGTCGTGATGACCCAGCCGGAGCCACAATTTCTCGAGCGCATCGATGACACCGAAGATTTGTATAAGGTGGCGGCCGCGCTGGGGATTCCAAAACACACGATCACCGATACGAAATGGCCTCTCGAAGTGGTGTCAACTGGTTTGCCCGTGTTGATCGTGCCGGTGCGAACGCTGACGGCTGTACGGTCGATTAATCCCGATCCTTCGGCCATCGTCGACTTGTGCGGCCGGTTCGGAGCGAATGGCATTGCCGCGTTTACGACCGTGACTGTGGAGCCGTTTTCAAACGTCCACTCACGAATGTTTGCGCCGGCGATTGGGATTCCTGAAGATCCCGCGACGGGAAGTGCCAGTGGTGCCCTTGGGGCGTATCTTGTGCAGAACGGCATTGTGCCGATGAAACCCAAGATCGAGATCGTGATCGAGCAAGGGTACGAAGTCGAGCGGCCGTCGCGCATTCTCGTACAAATCGACTCCGATGGCCATGCGATTCAAACAGTGAAAGTCGGCGGGGAGTGCGTCATGGTGATTGAGGGGACGTTGTCCTTTTAGGAGAATCCTGGGTGAAGACCGCGTCTCGGCGCGGGCAGAGTGGGCGGGTGAGAAAGGTGAGGCGGCAAAATTTTTTTGGCACATGCCGTCTTTTGAGTATTTTATTAGGTAGAATGGATGGGGGGAGAGACGATAAGGCCAGCGTTCTTTCCTATCGGGATTACACTCTTTGAAAGGAGGGAACCATGTCAGCAGTCGCCACCATCATGACGAAGAATCCGAAGTCGGTCGGTCCGACGACTTCAGTGGTCAGCGCGGCGAAAACGATGAAGTCGGCTCGTGTCGGGTCGTTGTTCGTGAAAAAGGGCAAGCAATTGGTCGGCATCGTGACCGATACCGATATCGTCCGGCGCGCGGTCTCCTCGGGGAAGCCGCTGGGCCGGCTGACGGTCGAGAAAATCATGACGGCACCGATCCGTACCATTGACGCAGGCAAAACAGTCGATGACGCGCAAGACATGATGGGCGATTACAGCATCCGGCATCTCGGTGTGACAAAGGACGGGGAAATCGTGGGGGTCGTCTCGGTGCGGGATCTGTTGCTGTTCTACAAGCGGTACGCGCAGTCGAAGCTCCCGCCGAATATGGGCTACGAAGAACCAAAAATCGGTCAAGACTGAGAGGGGCACTGATCGGGAGATCCTCTGCTCGCCCAACGCACTTTTAAGATGCTCCTTCCGAGCTTGCTGAGGTCTCTCTAGGGGCAGGGCTGAGTGACCTCCAAGTGCGCGCTTGGACGAGCACCGACTTTCTAAACATACGATGGATCTGGTGTGCGCGTTCGGCGAGCACAGGAGGTCCTCAGCCCTCATGCCCCCGCTATTTGGTGAGTTCCTTGACCAGGTGGCCGAGTTCGGGAAGGATCAGCTTTTCCATCGCGAGGCGAACGGCGTTTTCAGAGCCGGGAGTCGAGAAGAGGACGCGGCCTTTGATGATCCCGGCCGTGGCCCGGCTCATGATCGCCGGTGAGCCGATCTCCTGGTAGGTGAGAAAGCGAAACACCTCGCCGAATCCATCCAGCCGTTTCTCTAGCATGGCGTCGACGGCCTCGAACGTCGAATCCCGCCGCGAGATCCCCGTTCCACCATTGATAATGATGGCCTGCACCTGATCGTTTCCGGTGCCTTCGGTGATCCGTGCCTTGATCTGTGCCGGCTCGTCTTTGACGAGGTGATAGGCGACGATCGTGTGGCCCTGGTCTTTGAGGAGTTTCTGGATCAGCTGCCCGCTGGTGTCGGTGTCGGAGGTGCGGGTGTCACTGCACGTGATCACCATGCAGCCCACGCTTCTTGGAGCGTGGGCTTTGTGTTCGTGATGAGCGGAGTGTGCCACGGACATTTATTTCCAGACGGCGTCGGGATTCAGCTTCGCAGCCGGCTTGCCGCCCTTGATGTGCTCGTCGAGGATCGTGGCGACGTCAGCTTCCGTGACTTTCGAATACCAGGTACCGTCCGGATAGACGACGACCGTGGGACCCTGTTCGCACGGGCCGAGGCACGAGGAGCCGCTGACGAGAACGTCGGCCGGCATCATGCCTCGTTGCATAATACCCATGTTGAACGCCATCAGCAGCTGGGCGGATCCTTGGCTGCCGCACGAGGGTTTGGGATGCCCCGGCGGCCGGGCGTTCGTGCAGACGACGATGTGATATTTAGGTTTTGGCATAGGCTCCTTTCTGAGTTATGTCAGATCTCAGATCTCAAATCACAGATGCGTACGATCTCTGACATTTGAGATGTGAATGTGAGATTTGACCAATGGCCGTCTATCGGTTTGGCCGATACGACTCCCACTGATCGATCACTTCCTGCGGAAATTTCCAATGCTTCAGGCCCTTGAGGACCCAATCGAGATAATGATCCTTGGGTTTGAATTTCCCGATCGGATTAGCCGCATGCGTGGTGACGAGGAGCTTTTCCCCGGCCTCGTTGAGCACGGTGACCTGCACGTGACGGAAGGCTTCCGGCGGTACGTCCTCCTCGAATTGATCGAGCAGCTTCACGTCCTCGTCGGTCAATTCGAAGATCGCACCCCAGACCTTTTCGCCTGACGACGGCACGACGCTCGCGAGGCCGCACCGCCACTGCGAGGACCATCGGCAGAATTGGATGGTGTGGTCGGGGAGTGTGGCCAGCATTTGAAATTGATGTTCCGGCGCCCGTCGCTTGAGTTGTGTGGGGTGGAGATTATCGGCGTAGAGAAAGAACTTCATAGGTCTTGCATATCCTCATAAAAGTAAAGCTTAATCTTCTAACATAACGACTTTCTCCGGCACAACTGCCTTCGACTGTTGAAAACTTTGTCTCACCCACCCATCCCGGCGATTGTTTTCACCCACCCGACCCACCGATTGCTTTGCAATCGATTACCCGTGACGCGCGTTTACCAAGCAGCTTCGTTCTCGCGTCGCTTAGAGGCTCAACGTACGGAACCCGGGTAAAGAGCTGCTCCGGCAGCTCGGGGCGGGCGGGTGAAAAGGTTACGCCTCGCCTCTGCTCTCGCTGTGGCCTTGCTGGGAAACCGTTTTGAACAGTCGCTATGCTGATGGAACCAGAGATTTGACTTGGCAGGAGGCCGCTTTCTAATATGCGGCTCGGGTTCACAGGGAAGGTGCGTTCGCGATGGTGAAAATTCTCCATTATGTCGTGCTCGGGGTGATTCTCCTCGGTGCCGTCTACTATGTCTGGACCAAGCCGCCGACGATCAATCCGATGATCGACCGCCGGGGGGCCGATGCGCTCGCGATGGTGCAGACGCACCGCGCGCTCGGCTATCCGACTATTCTGCAAGCCATGACCGAGCATGTCCGCTCGATGAAGGACCGTGGGTTGAATGCGCGGCTGGGAGAATGGCGGGTCAAGCAGGTGGATGGCGATCTCTACGAAGTCCGGGTACAGTTGCGCGACAAGGGCGTGAACGACCAGTGGTTCGAGCGGGAATTCATCTGGCACGCCAATCTGTCGTTGAAGCGGGTCAATGCGGCCTCGCTGCCGGCGGACGGCATTACGCCGAAACCGGCGGAAACCGACGAGCCGACTGCACCAACTCCTCCCAAGCCAAACATCCTCGGTCCGGCCTGAACGGATGTTGAAAATATTGTTTCTCACCCGCCCAACCCACCGATTGCTTCGCAATCGTTTTCCCGGCGCTGCGTTCTCGTTCACTGCGGCCTTTCGGTGAAGGCGCGTCCCGGGATAACGATTAACAATCGGTGGGTGGGAGGGTGAAACTAACACGCCGGGGCGGGTGGGTGAGAAGGTAGGCTTTTTGAACATCCGTTAGAGAGCAGCATCGGTTTACTTGAAGTCAGGGGGAAGCGAGACCTTGATCTGTCCATCTTCGACGCGAACCGGGCAGCAGGCGACCGTGAAATTCGGATTGCCGTCGCGCTCGCCGGTGCGTACATTGAATTGCCATCCGTGCCATGGGCACGTGACGATCTCGCCAGAGAGTTTCCCTTCGCCGATCGGCCCTCCCGCATGCGGACAGGCATTGTCGACGGCAAAGAACGATCCGTTGAGGTTGAACAACGCGATCCAGATCCCGTTCACCTCGACCGTTTTTCCGGTGCCCGGTGGAATATCTTCTGTGCGTGCAACCGTCACAAAATCAGACATGGAACCTCACGAGAGTGTAACGCGGACCTCCGCAGAATGGCCCAGCGCTTGATTTCGCGCAAATCTTATGGCATAGAACATATCCGAGCGTACCCAGACCGATAGAAGGCCCTTCCTGCGATAGGAGCCTCGGTTGGGAATGAGGTTGTTGAATGGAAATGACCCTCCTGCTCAATTCTACCTATGAACCCCTGCGTGTCGTTCATTGGCAAAAAGCGATTGCTCTCCTGTGGCAAGGCAAAGTCGAAGTCCTCGAAGTCTATGACCGCGAAATCCATGGGGTGTCGATCTCGTTCAAGCTTCCCGCCGTCATGCGGCTCCTCAAGCTCGTCCGGTTGAAGGACAGCCACCGCGCCGTCAAGTTTTCCCGGATCAATATCTTCACGCGCGACGGGTACGTCTGCCAATACTGCCGCACCAAATATCGCACGGAAGAACTGACGTTCGATCATGTCGTGCCGATTGCGAAGGGCGGACGGAAAACCTGGGAAAACATCGTGACGGCCTGTTGGCGCTGCAACAACCGCAAGAGCGGCCGGACGCCGGACGAAGCGGGCATGCGGCTGATGAAGCGGCCCGTGAAACCGCGCTGGAGTCCCATCGTCACGATCACCATTGGGATACGCAATACGCCGGAAAGCTGGCGGGATTATTTATATTGGAATATGGAGTTAGATGCTGAAGGGCCGTAATCTTCACTTCCACACCGCACGTCCTCATTCCTAGTTCTTCACCGAATCCAAGATAATCTCCAAGTCTCTCCCGCCGGGGAGCGTCGGATTCTTCGCGTAGCGTCCTTCGATGTCGCCCGGCTGAGCCGGACCGGCTTGTCCGTCGCGATCCAGCCTCGCCATCACATCGACCATGCCGCGCAGCTCCGAACCCTGCACCATTACATCGGCGTTCGTGATTTCGAACGGTACCGGGAATTTGGGATTCTCGATGCGCTTCGCCGCGACGGGTCTCGGTGTGCCGCCGGGTCTTCGCACGATCACGAAGAGCACGTCGGTCGGACGTACCTGATCGACCAGCGCGGGGGAAATCAACACCCGGCCGGCAATCACGCCCTCGCCTGCCTTCGGGTCGAAGACGTGCGCCAGACCAAACCACGCGGCGATGGCCGCAAGCCCGATGATGCCGCCGGCCATGCCGACAGCGCCAAATTTAAATCCAGCCATTCATGATTCCTTTGTAGGAAATGGTGGTAAAAAGCGGTGCATTATACCGGCCTCACGCAAAAAAAGGGAGACGAATGGTTTACCCTGGAAAAGCCTCTGTTGTATGATGGCCCTCTTTTCGGAATTGGAGGAACATCATGGCAGCGAATCCTGGTTTCCCGCTCACGCTCGACGTCAAAGGCTATCCCGTTCTCGTGGTGGGAGGTGACGAGGAAGCGGCGGAAAAGACCCAACGCCTTTTAGACGCGGGCGCGAAAGTCATCGTGATCTCTCCGACCCTGCACGAGCGGCTCAAGCAGCTGGCCGCCTCCGCCAAAGTCATTCACCGCGGCCGTCAGTTCCGTGAAACCGATCTGGAAAGCGTGATTCTCGTGCTGAACATGATCCGTGGCGACCGGGATTTCTCCCGCATGTTGTTTGCCAAGGCGCGCGAGAGGAAGTTCTCGTTGTGGTCGGTCGATTTCCCCGAAGCCTCCACGGTCAACATGCCGGCGGTCGTCGAAGCCGGGCATGCGCGCATCGCGATCAGCACGAGCGGTATGGCGCCAGCGCTGTCGGGGTTTATGAAAGAAGATCTGGAGCGCATCCTGGACAGCGAGTTCGTCGCGTTCGTCGACTGGCTTGGCCAATTGCGCGAGCAGGCGAAGAGCAATGAGCCTGACGTCGAGAAACGACGCACGATGTTGCGGGAAGCCTTGGACGGCTTCCGGCTGCTGGGCAAGGTGCAGTATCCCAAAGTGTGGCTCGATGAACGGGAAAAGGCTCGTACCGGGTAAACGATTGCAAAGCAATCGGTGGGTCGGTGGGTGAGAATGATTGCGCCTGGGGTGGGTGGGTGAGAAGGTTAGCCGCGGCGCCGGTGGCCGGCAAAGGCAAATCGTAACGGTCGAAGAAAGGAACGGCATGGTGTTGCTGGAATTCAGTATGTCCCCCTTGGGCAAAGGGGAAAGCGTGAGCAAGTACGTCTCACGTTCGCTGGACATCATCGACAAGAGCGGCGTCGCCTATCGGCTGAATCCCATGGGCACGGTGTTGGAAGGCGAGTGGGATGAGGTGTTCGGCGTCGTCCGCAAATGCTATGAACGGATGAAGAAAGATTGTAACCGCATTTCCTGCAGCATCAAGGTGGATTTCCGAAAGGGCCATTCGGGCCGCCTGGTGTCGAAAGTCGCCAGCGTGGAAAAGACCCTGAAACGGTCGATCAAGCAATAGTCAGGTCCGCATCTACGGGGGCGCCGGCACGGGCGCTCTCGCCGTCTCCCGCGTCTCTGCAAGGAGTGTCACTCATGCACCGTGGTGTGGCGGAAGACGTTTGTCCTGGGTCCCCCTCAATAGTTCTGCTTCCGAAGCATCGCACCATTCTCGAGCGTGAATACATGGAATTCCGCCCGTTCGGCGTGGACGAACAGGGCGAGAAGATCCGTGATTTGACGGGCATGAGCATCCGGGCGACGGTCATTTACCTCGAAACGTCGGTCGCGCGGCAGCGCGGTCACGCGGCCGGGGTGCAGGCCGTCCAAGAGTTATGCGTGCTGCTCAATCAGCGCATCAAGAACCCTGTGTACCACGTCACCCCTGCCTTTTTGAAAAACGCCTGGAACAGCTACTCGTATGAATTCACGGCGTACATGTATGAGTTCTGCGAGCGGATCTCGGGCGATCTCCAGTTCGTGTTTCGGGGAGGGATGGAGAAAGCCTCGCCGATCATGCAGGTGCTCGCCAGGCCCTTCTCCCTGGCACAGATCTACGGCATGTTTCCGTATTTCGGGAACAAGTTTGCATCCGGTTCCATCGAATGCCGCGTGGTCAGGGTGACGACACGCTCCGCGACGCTGGCGATGCGGTTTTCAGAGCGGACGCTACGGCAGTTCGGCCCCTATCGTCGGCGCTGCACGTTCATCATGTGTCAGGCCGCCCAGGGCATCATGGCGGCGGTTCCGGCGCAAGTGCATGGCCTGGTGCCGGCCACGCTGACCGAAACGTCCTGCATTGCCAACGATGACCCCTGGTGCCAATGGGACATCACCTGGACGGCCGAGCCATCCGGCGGATGGGCCCGGCGCCTCTGGTCTGTCGCCAAAGTGGAGTCAGCGGCACCGTCGGACCCTTCCACGGAGTCCCGTGGCGGTCCAGCGGTCTCGACGAATGCGGAGGCGGCGCATGCCAGTCCTGCTGTCTCTTCCGATCCCTTGCCCGTGGCTTCGCCTGCTCCCAAGCCGTGGACGCCCGGGCCGTTGGCGCGGACATCACGGGAAGAATCGGCCGGCTATTTCTGGGCGGTCGGGGCAGCGGCCCTGACGTGCATCGTGGTGCGTGCGGTCTATCCGGCCATGAGCCTGGCCGAAGTGCTGCTCGCAGGATTGATTCCGTTGCTCCTGACCGGACTCTGGATCAATTGGCGGTTGAGACGGGAAAGCCAACGCCGCGAGGCCTTGATCGAGGAGCAGATCAATTTCGTCGAGTCCCGCCATGAGGAATTACGCGAAGCCTATTTGGAGCAGGAACGCACCCGGGTAGATCTCCGCCGCTCCGTCAACCATCTCACGGTGTTGCATCGCGCCGGGCTGCTCTTCAGCTCAACGCTCGATCGCGAAGCACTTCTGGAGAACGTGCTGGAATCGTTGACACGCGACCTGCATTTCGATCGTGCCATGATCTCCTTCTACGACCCGGCCCGTCACGTGACCACGGACGTGCGCGTCGTCGGCGTGCCGCCCGAAATCCAGGCGCTCGCCCGTTCGCATGAAACTCCGGTGACCGATCCCGACTCGCTGGAAGGCATCGTCCTCCTCCAGGGCAAGCCGGTGTTGATCGGGGACATGCAGCCGTACGCCGCCCGCATGCATCCGCACAATCAACGGTTGCTCCGGCTGACCGGCACCAAATCGCTGCTGGCGGTGCCGCTTAAGACGAAAGATCGCATTCTCGGCAGCATGATCGTAGACCGCAAACAGGAGCACAGTCTCACGCAGGAGGATCTCGACTTGATGGTCACCTTCGCGCATCAGGTTGCGATCGCCCTCGATAATGCCTCGGCCTATCAACAGATCGAAGAATTAAACGTCGGCTTGGAAGCGAAGGTGCGCGAGCGTACCAAGGAGCTCGAGCAGGCGGACAGGCTCCGCTCCCAATTCCTCTCACATGTCTCGCACGAGCTGAAGACGCCGATGACGTCGATCAAAGGCTTCTTGCAGAACATGCTGGACGGCCTGACCGGCGCGGTCAACGACAAGCAGCAACGGTATTTGTCGCGGATGCTGGAGAATTCCGACCGCTTGATCAGGATGATCGAGGACCTGTTGGATCGGACGCGCATCCAGACGGGAAAACTGGAACTCGTGCCGGCCGTGCTGGATCTGGGACAGTGCGTGGCCGAAGTGGTGGACCAGCTTCGCCCGTTGGCCCAGGCCAAGCGGCAGAGGCTGGACGCCTGTTACCCGGAGGCGCCGCTGCTCGTGTGGGCGGACCGGGACCGGCTGGTGCAAATCGTCATCAATCTGGTGCAGAACGCCATGAAGTTCACGCCGGAAGACGGCCGTATCACGGTGTCGGTCGCGAAGGAAAACTACCGGCATGCCGGTGTGGCCGTGCGAGATACCGGCCCCGGCATTCCGCCGGAGTTTCTGGAGAAAATCTTCGATCCGTTTTTCCGGATCGCCGCGACGAGGACGACTTCCAAGGGGCTCGGCCTGGGCTTGTCGATCGTGCGTACGTTGGTCGAGCTGCACGGCGGGACGATCGAAGCCCGTCGCCCGGACGACGGAGGCGCGGAGCTCCACTTCACGCTACCGCTGCAAGTGACGATGGGCTCCAGCCCTGCTGCTTCAGCAGCGACGCGCCGCATCCTCGTGGTGGACGACGATAAGGATACCCGGGAGTTGCTCGAGGACCGCCTTCGGGCGATGGGGTACCTGGTCGAAACCGAAACCGACGGGCTGAGCGCGCTGAAGGCGGTCGGCTCCGGACGGTTCTCCGGCATGATTCTCGACATCGGTTTGCCGTCGCTCGACGGCATGGAGGTGCTGAAACAGATCAGGCAATCCGATGAGCGTCTGCCGATCATTATGGTGACGGCTTCGGGAGCCAAGGATACGGCGATCAGAGCCATCAGTCTCGGTGCGCAGGCATATCTCTTGAAGCCGTTCGATGTGGAAGAGCTGCAGCAGGTGATCGGCTCATGCTTTGGGGTAGGGTGTTGAAAATGTCTGGTCTCACCCTCCCAACCCTTCGCGCGTCAGGGACGCGCATTTCCCCAAGCAGCTTCGTTCTCGCATCGCTTCGCACTGCGGCCGATCTGAGGAAGGGCGCGTCTCGGCGCGCCGGGGGTGGGCGGGTGAGAATGACGGGCATTTTGAAACACCCTACAAGACTTGGTGAAAACGATCGGAGGAGGTCGCATGAGCCAAGCTGATTCCGTGGTCATTCGCGTCTCTTTCATCGCTGGGCTCATGTTGTGTTTTTCACAAATTGTCATTGATCCGGCGTCGGCGCAGGTGCCGAGGATCCAGGGGCAGGGGACGGCAGCTTCAGGAATGGGTAATGCGTTTTCTGCGCAAGCCGATGACCCGTCGGCGCTCCACTATAACCCGGCCGGCATGACGCAGCTCCATGGCGTGGAGTTCATGACCGGTGTGCTGCTGTCGGGAGGCACCACGAGCTTCACCAGCCCCACGGGCGCCACCGCGACCGGCGATCGCAACGGCAGTGTGGCCTGGCCGCCGCCGGGACACTTGTATTTGACGGCCAATCTCAAAGACCTTGGCGTCACGGCGCTGGGTGATCTCACGGCAGGAATCGGCGTAACCGTCCCGTTTGGTTCTCTTACGCGATGGCCGAACGATGGACCGTTTCGGACTGCGACCACCTTCAACAGTCTGCCGCTGCTCGATATCAAGCCGACGCTGGCCTACAAGCTCACGGAGAATCTATCGCTCGGCCTCGGAGCGGATATCTACACGTTCTCCGGGCTGTTCGGCGAAGGGCATGTCGAACGCAAATCCGTGTGGCCGGGCGGGGGCGGAATCCCAGCCGGGGCGCAAGTCGAGTTGTTCGGTTCGGATACGGCCGCAGGGTTCAATGCCAGTCTGCTCTATACGGCCTTGCGGAATCCTGACGGGAAGCCGCTGGCGAATATCGGGGTCGTCTACCGCAGCCAGGCGACCTTGCATCTGAACGGTGCATTTCTGGCCAACGGGGCCAACGTCTCCGATGCCACGGCCACCTTCGTCCTGCCTCAGGTCATTACCGGCGCCGTGGCCATCTGGCCTGTGCGGAACCGCGAACACGAATGGAAACTTGAAGTCGACGTGGATTACGTCGGGTGGAAATCTGTGCGGAATCTCGATGTGCATTTGGCCAACGGCGCCACGATCCCACAACCGTTGAATTGGCGAAGCACGTATGGAGTGATGCTGGGTACGGAATACAAGTGGCTGACAGTGGAGTCACTGCCCGGGTGGGAAGTCGCCCTTCGTGGTGGCTATACCAATCAGCAAACGCAGATGCCCGATTTCGGCTTCGACCCCGGGAGTCCCTCTGCCGATGTGAACATTGTCGGTGGCGGATTAGGATTCGTGTGTAAGGATCAGGGCAAGTTTTTCGGTTTTATTCCCTGCGGCGACCTGGGTATCGGCTCCGTGAGGACGAAGTTGATCGGTGTGGACTTCTCTTATCAGGCGGCCTTGTATGAAGAGCGGACGGTCACCGGGAACCGCAATCCGACGGTGAACGGACTCTACAAGTCGACGCTGCACACGGGCGGCATTTCAATACGAGTCGCGTTCTAGTGCCGGTGAAAGGCGCGTCTCGGCGCGCCGGGGTGGGCGGGTGAGAATTGACGTCACTTGGAGGGTTGTCAGTAGACTCGTGGAATGCGAGGACCGATGGCGCAGAGGACTTCATATGGAATCGTCCCGATGCACGCGGCAAGCTCATCCGCCCAAATAGCCTCCTGGCCCTGCCGGCCGATGAGCGTCACGCTATCTCCGACGCGGACGGCGGGAATGTCGGTCACATCCACCATCGTCATATCCATGCAGATCAGCCCCACAATGGGAGCGCGCTTGCCGTCGATGAGCACGAATCCCTTGTTGGAGAGTTGTCGGCTGTAACCGTCTGCGTAGCCGACCGGCAGCACGGCAATCGTGGAGATTCGTTTTGCGACGAAGGTTCTGTTGTAGCTGACCGTTTCGCCTGGTTTGATTGTTCGCAGCTGCATGACCTTGGTGTGAAGCGACATCACCGGTCGAAGGCTGGGGCAGGCGACCGTCTCCGGAAGCGTATGGTAGCCGTACAGCATGATGCCCGGCCGTACCAGTGAAAAATGCGACTGGGGATACCGGACGATCGCCGCGCTGTTGGCCACGTGCACGAAGCGGAGTGTGACGCCGCGCTGTGCCACCTGTTCAAGGAGTCCGCGGAACGTTTTCAACTGCTGTTCGGTGTGGCTTGGATCGTCTCCGTCGCTGTCCGCGAGATGGGTCATAAAGCCCTCGATGCGGAGCGATTTCCATCCGGGAAGGGCGTTGAACAAGGTCGCGAGTTCGGACGGAGAGAACCCCAGGCGTCCCATTCCGGTGTCCACCTTGATATGAATCGGAAAGGGTTGGTTGAGAGGCTCTGCAGCCTTGGCCACGGCCGGCAGCAGGCGCGGTTCGGTAATGACGGGGGTCAGCCGATGGTCAACGAGGTCCTGGAGGTGTGTGTCAAACAGATCGACCAGGACGAGAATCTCGGCGGTGATACCGGCCTCCCGTAAGGCCACGCCTTCGTGCACCGAGGCCACGGCCAGCCGCGCCACGCCGGCTCGGACCAACGCCCGAGACACCTCGACGGCACCGTGGCCATAGGCATTGGCTTTAACGACGGCCATAATCGTGCAGTCATGGCTGAGGCGCTCTCGAATCTGCGAGAGATTGTGGGTAAGAGAAGCGAGGTCGACAGTGGCGTAGGTCGTGTGCAAGGTTCGAAGACTTCTGAACCAGCTTGTCGCGGAATCGGACGGCGATCAGACTTCCAGAATTTCCTGTTCCTTCTTCTTGATCGC
>Ga0070664_100002476_pt1 | contig 14875 bp, 14 predicted proteins | sample KBSC73metaG_FD_65863 | JGI IMG/M metagenome (GOLD analysis project Ga0070664, IMG submission 65863) | Corn rhizosphere microbial communities from Kellogg Biological Station, Michigan, USA - KBS C7-3 metaG | ecosystem: Host-associated > Plants > Roots > Rhizosphere > Soil ... | reverse complement strand
GCTCAGGCCGCAGCCGGTGCCGCCTCGGAAGCCGCTCCGCAAGGTGCCTCGGCAGCCCCGGCCGACGACAACGTGGTCGACGCCGAGTTCAAGGAAGTCAAGGACTCGAAGTAAAACGGGCACGGCCGCTTCCCGGGGGACCTTCGGGTTCCCCTGCTTCCCCCGTGCGCCGTTGAGGCCTCGGGGGTTTCCGTTATTCAGCAGACGCAAGAGATCATGGCAAAGCGTGACTACTACGACGTTCTCGGGCTGGCGAAAAATGCCACCGACGACGACATCAAGAAGGCCTATCGCAAGCTGGCCATGAAGTACCACCCGGACCGCAACCAGGGTGACGGAGCGAAGAAGGCCGAGGAGAGCTTCAAGGAGGCCAAGGAAGCCTACGAGATGCTGTCGGACCCGGACAAGCGGGCCGCGTACGACCAGTACGGTCACGCCGGCGTCGATCCGAACGCCGGAGGCTTCCGGCCGGGCGGCCCGGGTGCGGAAGGATTCGGCGGTTTCGCCGAGGCCTTCGGCGACATCTTCGGGGATGTGTTCGGCGGCGGGCGCCGTGGCGGAGGCCAGCAGGTCTACCGCGGAGCGGACCTCAGCTATGCGATGGAGATCACCCTCGAAGAAGCCGCTCGGGGCAAGGACAGCCAGATCCGCATCCCGAGCTGGGACGAATGCGATACCTGCCACGGCTCCGGGGCCAAGCCGGGCACCAGCGCCAAGACCTGCTCGAGCTGCAACGGCAGCGGCACGGTCCACATGCGCCAGGGCTTCTTCAGCGTGCAGCAGACCTGCCCGCACTGCCGCGGGACGGGCAAGATCATCCCGGAGCCGTGCATGACCTGCCATGGCGCGGGCAAGGTCAAGAAGAACAAGACCCTCGAGGTGAAGATCCCGGCCGGCATCAACGAAGGCATGCGCATCCGCTCGGCCGGCAATGGCGAACCGGGCACCAATGGCGGCCCCCCGGGTGACCTGTACATCGAGATTCGGATCAAGCCGCACGACATCTTCGAGCGCGATGGCGACGACCTGCACTGCACCGTGCCCGTGGGCCTGACGACCGCCTGCCTCGGAGGCAGCATCGAGGTGCCCACGCTTGGCGGCAAGGCCGAGATCGAATTGCCTGAGGGCACGCAGCACGGCAAGACCTTCCGCCTGCGCGGCAAGGGCATCAAGGGCATCCGCTCCAGCTATCCCGGCGACCTGTACTGCCACATCGCGGTCGAGACACCTGTCAAGCTCACCGAGCACCAGCGCAAGCTGCTCAAGGAGCTGGACGAATCGCTCAGCAAGTCGGACAAGCATTCGCCGAACGCGAAGTCCTGGACGCACCGCGTCAAAGACCTCTTCAAGTGACCGGCAGGTTCGGTTGCTGATGAGGTCATCGACGGCGCCTTCGGGCGCCGTCGTGCTTTCATGCCGGAAGAACTCCGCTGTGCGGGATGGTTCAGCTCAAGCAGGGCCGTCACCTGCCGATATGCGCGAAGAGGCCATGCCTCCAACCATCCGGAGCCTGGCATGCAGATGATTGATCAAGACATCGCGACATCGTCCGCACTGGTGATCGACGCCAATCCCACTTCACGCGGGATGCTGGCGTCTCACCTGCGTGACTTCGGCGTGGGCAACGTCTTTCAATCGAGCCGCATCCACGATGCCCGCCGGTTGCTCGAGTCGCGCAGCTTCGACATCGTGCTGTGCGAGCAAGACTTCGAGGCCGAAGGCTATTCCGGCCAGAACCTGCTCGACGACCTGCGCCGACTGCAGCTGCTGCCCTTGTCGACCGTGTTCATCATCGTGACCGGTGGCGCCTCGTACACCACCGTGGCGGATGCGGCCGAATCGGCGGTCGACAGCTTCCTGCTCAAGCCCTACACCGCCTCCGCACTGGGCGAACGGCTGGCGCAGGTGCGCAAACGCAAGAGATCGCTCGCCGACATCTTCGCGCCAGTGGCCGAAGGCGACCTGGCCGCCGCCGCCCGCATCTGCCTGAAGCGGTTCAAGGAACAAGGCCCCTTCTCCCTGTATGCCGCCCGCCTCGGCTGCGAATTGCTGCTGCGCATGGGAGAGCCTGAAGCAGCCAGGCGACTGAACGAGCTCGTGCTGGACACGGACCCGACGGTGCCATGGGCTCGCCTGGGGGTGGCGCGTGCACAGATCGACGCCAACCAGCCTGGTGCGGCGGCGCGCGGGCTCGAAGCCCTCGTGGCCGAACAACCCAACTACACGGACGCGCTCGATGTGCTCGGCCGGCTGCAGCTGGAACAGGGCGACCTGGAAAGCGCATCCGGCACCTACCGCCGTGCGGCCGAATTCACGCGCGGCTCCATCGTGCGGCTGCAGCGCCATGGGTTGGCGGCCTATTACGCAGGACAGCGGGAGGAAGCGCAAAAACCATTGGAGCGCGCCGCGGTGCTCGGCGTCGGCTCGAGCATGTTCGACCCCCAGGTGCTCATGCTGCTTGCCGCGCTCTACTTCCGGCAACGTGACGGCCGTGCGCTGCAGCGCACCATTGACAGCACGCTCTCAGCCGCAGCGAAAGATGCTGACGAAGCCCGCCTGGCCAGACTGGCCAACGTGACCCGGTTGTTCGGATTGGCGTTCCAAAAGCGATTTGACGAACTGGGGGCCGAACTGGCCATCTCTGCAGCCGATCCGCTCGACCCGGCCACCGACCTGGAAACCGCGTGCAACCTGTTGACGCTGTGGTCCACGCTGGCCGCGACCGGCGTGGCGCTGCCCGATTCCATGGAGACCTGGATCGACACCCTGGCCACGCGCTTTGCCTCCACCCGCGCAAGCACCGAACTGCTCGTCGGGGCGGCCGGCATCCACCCGCCCTTCGCGCAACGCGTGCGACGGGCGCACCAACAGGTGACCGAGGTTGCCGAACGCGCGGTGACCCAGACGCTCGAGGGTCAGCACCATGCAGCCATTGCATCGCTGATCGACGAAGGGCAGCGCACGCTCAACATCAAGCTGGTGGAGCTGGCACGGATGAGCTTGCAACGGCACAGAGAGAGCGTAGGCGACGCTGCATCGCTCGATGTCGCCATCGACCGGCTGCGCCAGACTGCCGCAGGAGGCGCTCAGCTGCCTCGGTTGGGGCAGACCACACGCGGCGGCTTCGCCTTGAATGGACGCAGCGGAGGTGAGCGACCGGCCGCACCTTGAACACTCGGGAGGCACGCGCAAGAATCTCCGGGCTTGTGGACCGTCGGTGGCGACGCCGGGTCGAATCTGGCATGCTGACGGAGGTGCAGATGATCGTCGTCTTTACTTCATTCACTTTGCCCGCGCCCATCACGCGCAACGAAGCTCGAAGCATCTTCCTGAGCACTGCGCCAACGTACCGTGGCGTACCAGGCTTGCTCCGAAAGCACTACGTGCTCTCCGAAGACGGGGGAACAGCCGGGGGCGTCTACCTCTGGAATTCGCGGGCAGAGGCAGAAGCCATGTACACAGCATCATGGCGCTCCTTCGTCCGGGACAAGTACGGCACGGAGCCGACCGTGACCTACTTCGACAGCCCCGTGGTCGTCGACAACGTGGCTCAGCAGGTCTTTTGCGACGAATAGGCAGCACCACCGGGCTGCATGACCATCGTCCAACCCACACGGAACGGTGATCACCCCTCCAAACGGAAGGTACTGACCACCTGGTGCAGCTGCTGCGCCTGCTCCTTCAGGCTTTCGGCGGCCGCCGCACCTTCCTCCACCAGGGCGGCATTCTGCTGGGTCATCTGATCGAGTTGCGTGACGGCTGCGTTGATCTCGCCGATGCCGGAGCTTTGCTCGGTGGACGCACTGGTGATTTCGCCGATGATGTCGCTCACGCGCTGCACCGACACGACAATCTCCTCCATCGTGCCGCCCGCATCCTGCACGAGCTTGGAGCCAGTCTTGACCTTGTCCACGCTGGTACCGATCAACACCTTGATTTCCCTCGCGGCTTCGGCACTGCGCCGGGCAAGAGCCCGCACCTCGCCGGCCACCACGGCGAAGCCGCGGCCTTGCTCACCGGCACGTGCAGCTTCCACCGCGGCATTCAGCGCGAGGATATTCGTCTGGAAAGCGATGCCGTCGATCACGCCGATGATGTCTGCGATCTTTTTGGAGCTGGCATCGATCTCGTCCATGGTTGCAACGACCTGCGTCACCACCTCGCCGCCCCGTTGCGCAACGGCCGATGCCGCCGAGGCAAGGTGGTTCGCCTGGTTCGCTGCGTCGGCGCTTTGACGCACGGTGCTGGTGAGTTGATCCATTGAGCTGGCGCTTCGCTGCAGGCTGCTTGCGGCCCGCTCGGTGCGCGCGGAGAGATCTGCGTTGCCGGTGGCGACTTCGCCGCTCGCAAGCTGGATCGATTCGGCGCTCGATCGCACCTGGCCGACGGCATGGTGCAGCCGCGCGGTCATCGAGCGCAGGGCAGCGAACAACTGGCCGATCTCATCCTGGCGCGCTTGCGCTGGCTGCGCCCTCAGGTCGCCGTCGGCCACGCGCTCCATTGCGGCGGTCGCCTGGCGCAGCGGATGGCCGATCAGGCGTGAGGTCAACACGTACAGCACGAGCCCGAGCACGCCAAAGCCTGCGACGACCAGCCCGCCGATCGTCATCGCACTGCGGCTGATGCCTTGCTCAAGCTGATCGACGGGTATGACCACCTCGACGATGCCCCGCACATCGCCCACCTTCCAGTCCTTCTTGGGCGATTGCGGATGGCTGTTGTGGCAGGCCACGCAACCGTCTTTCATGACATCGGCCACGGCATAGCGCACCGACAGCCGGCCGTTGACCTCCTCGACGCGGTGCAGTGGCGACTTCGGATCCCTTTCCAGCGCGCTCAGCGCCTCTGACTGAAAGGCATCGAGCTTGCTCTCTGCGGCGCGGAACGGAAATGGAAAGCGCGACAGCAGCCGCACATCGGAGCCCGGATATTCCTTGGCTATGTTTTCCCCGAGCGCCTTCACCAGGGTTGCGGGCAGCGGCAAGATGTTGTCCTTCTCGCGGAAGTCGTGGCCGAGCTGCATGCCGGCCTTCTTTGCACGGGAGGCGATTTCGCCGGTGTAAAAGCTGCGCGGCGTGACGATCTGATTGGCCGCCGCCCGGCCAGTGGCAAGCCCCGCCTGCTCCACAGCCTGCGAGCGCATATGGAATACGACGGCCAGCACACTCCCGACAACGACGAGGCTGGCAAGGAGCAGAGGCAACAGCAGCTTGTGCGACAAGTGCAGGCGACCGAACGAAATCATGAACAACAACTCCTGGCGATTGAGGTCCGCCCCTGCAAGGGTCAGGCAATGGCCTCTGCGGTCTTCTGTCAGCGTCATGTTGCTTTCGGCCATGATCGCCATGACTTGAGCCAGTCGGTGCCCCCGCCGCCGCTGCCGTGCCAAGGCATCCGGGCCGGTGCCCGCTGGGGGATAGGAGTCGGCGTGGCTTGTGGCGCGCGGCTCTCCGGTGCCCGAGACGCCGTGGCCAAGACGGTGACCGGCCGGTCATGAATTCCGGGTTGAGCGATCATCGAGTGCCTGATCCTCTCTTCGCGCCTCCCATGCATTTCGACACCTCCCCGGCCGCCGCAGAAGTCCGACAAATCCTCCTGTCCCGCCGTGACCGCCCGCCGATACTCGATACGCCGGCCGCTCTGGCACGCCTGGCCGTTCTGCTGCGGGACCTGCCGGTCGACGAATGCATGAGGCTGGGATTCGACTTCCGCAAAAGCTCCAATACCATGGGGCAAGCCTTCATCAAGACCGAAGGCCCGGCCGTGCTGCCCGAAGGCCACCTGAAGATCGACGACTCGCCGTCGCGTGCCCATCGCGCCATGGTGTGGTACCCCACCGGTGCGCGCGGGGTCTGCCTGTGGATCGATGGTCGTGCCATCGCACTGCCCGTCGACGAGAGCGGTTGCGCGGACACCGGCCTCATCGGCGCATGGACGGCCGACCGCTTCTACTCACTCGCGATCATCCCCGAGGAGCATCCGCTGCAGGATTGGTCTGTGCCGTTTTCAAGAGGCGTGCAACGCAGCCTGTTCATCATCGACACACAGACCGGACGGCAATGGCTGGAGGCGCCGGGGCCGGAAGAACTGTGGACGTTTCCGCTGATCGCGCTCGGCGACAACCATTGCCTGCTCCTCTACGCCGACGACAAGGCGCGGGATGCCGAACGGATTGCACGGGTTATTCCCCTGCAAGGGCGTCACGCCCGGAACCTCTTCGCTGCCCCGTCCGGCGATTCCCTGCCTTGAGGCCAGGAAGCGCTCGGGTGGTTGACCACAGTGCCGCTACCTGCAAAGTCGACAAGGCGGAGCACTTCAAAAGAGCTCTGCCTGTGCGGGATGCCTCGGCTGCGCCGGCAGCCTGAACTGCGTAACATCGAGCGCCTGCCCGGTGCGATCGTCGTTCAGCCCGAACCGGGCAGCGGCCTTGTGCAGCCGCTGCCGCACGAGGTCGGCCCAGACGCCCTGCCCGCTCATGCGGGCGCCGAAGGTGGCGTCGTAGTCCTTGCCGCCCCGCATGTCGCGCACACGGGCCATCACGCGCGCGGCCCGCTCGGGGAAATGCTGATCGAGCCATTGCTGGAACAGCGGGTTCACCTCCCAGGGCAGGCGCAGCACCACCGAGAACGCGCGGGTTGCGCCCGCGTTGGCGGCGGCCTGCAGCACACGCTCGAGTTCAGGCTCGTTGATGAAGGGGATCAGCGGCGACACGCTCACGCCGACGGGCACCCCGGCCCGGGCCAGCGCTTCGATGGTGCGAAGGCGCCGCAGGGGCGAAGCCGCTCGCGGTTCCAGGATGCGTGACAGCGCCGAATCGAGCGATGTCACCGAGACATAGACAGCCGCCAGCCCGGCCGCTGCCATCGGGGCGATGAGATCGAGGTCCCGCTCCACGCCCGACGACTTCGTGATCACCGAGAACGGGTGCTGGTGCTCGACCATCACCTCGATGACCGACCGGGTGATGCGAAGCCGGCGTTCCACAGGCTGGTAGGCATCGGTGGCCGACCCGATGTTGATCGGCTTGGGGACATAGCGCGCACGGGCGAAGGTTTCTCGCAAGCGTTCGGCTGCGTTGACCTTCGCGATGATGCGGGTCTCGAAGTCCAGGCCGGGCGAGAGATTCAGGTAGCTGTGAGTGGGTCGGGCGAAACAGTAGATGCAGCCGTGCTCGCAGCCGCGGTAGGGGTTGATCGAGAAATCGAAAGAGATGTCGGGCGAATCGTTGGCCGCGATGATGGACTTCACGCGCTCCTCGATCACCTCGGTGCCTGCCGGCACCGGCGCTTCGGACGCCGCCTGATCGAGCGTGCCCCAGCCGTCATCGAATGTGTCGTGGATGTCCCGGGTAAAGCGATGGGGCATGGCCCATGACGTGCCCCGCCCCTTGATGGGGCCTGCCACCGGCTGCCAGCCGGCAGCAGGCACCTCGGCATCGGGGTCTCGTTCCCGCACGGTAGGCATCGGAGCATTCTGTCGATCTGGCACCTTCATACTGTCATTTTATACAGTCATTTGCGGATTGCCAGGGCTGGCGGCGGCTAGAACGCGCGGGCAGTTCGATCAGGAACTCGGCCCCGCCCTCCAAGGCGCGAGATGCAGCGATGCGCCCTCCGAGCGCCGAGACGATGCTGCGGCAGAGTGCCAACCCGAGCCCGGGGCCGTCGGCACGGCGACCTCTGACCCTCGGCTTCCCGAAGGGTTCGAAGATCGACTCCAGTTCGTTCTCGGGAATGCCGGGCCCCTGGTCGCGCACGCGCACATGGACATCGCCTGAACGGGTGACGTCCCCGATCACGTCGATGCGCCCGCCCTCGGGAGAGAACTCGATGGCATTCGTCAGGAGATTGCGCATCACCTGCTGGAATCGCACCGGGTCGACCCATGCCACGAGCGGCAGGTCGCTCCACCGGGTCTCGATGTCGACCTGTCTCTGCACCGCCTGGAGCTTGAGTTCGGCCACCACGTTGCGGATGAGCCCCCTCAGGTCCGCCCGCTCGACACGGAGGGGGCTCGCATGGTTTTCGAACCGCACGATGTCGAGGAGGTCGTTGACGAGCACGAGGGTGCGCTCCCCGAGAACATGGATGTCTTCGAGCATCGGCACCTTGCGGTCGTTCGACATCGCCCGTGCCATGCCGAGCTCGGCGAATCGCAGGATGGATTGCAGCGGGGAACGCAACTCGTCGCTGATATGGGCGATGAATTCCGACTTCGCCCGCGAGGCCCGCTCTGCGGCATCACGGGCCTCGCGGGTGGCACGTTCCGCTTCGCGGAACTCGCTCACGTCCAGGGTGGTGCACAGAATGCCCCGTCGCTGCCCATCCTCGCCGGGCACCTGCACTTTGGTGACGACGACATGGCGTCGGGGACGGTGGCGGGGGGTGACCTCGGTCTCGTAGCGGACGGGCCCGCCCAAGCCCAGCAGCCGCGCATCCTGCTCGGCGTCGATCGAAGGCTGGGCCAGGGGCAGCACCTCGGTGGCCGATCGGCCAATCACTTCGCCGCGCGGGCAGCCGGTGAAACTCTCCCAGGCCTGGTTCACGACGACGTACCGGCCTTGGTCATCCGTCATCGACACCGGCACAGGGCTGATCTCGAGCAACAACCCCGAGAAGGCCACCTGCTGCTGAAGCTTTTGCTCCGTGTTCCATCGCTCGGTGACCTCCATCGCGCTGCCGACGAAGCCCGGCTGGTCGCGCAGCCGCGTCACTGTCACGTCGAAACGCCGCACGGATCCATCGTCTCCCTTGACGGTCACTTGTGCGGAGCGTGGGCCGGACGGCCCATTCGACGCCAACAGCCGGTCGACAGCACTTTGCGAACCCCGGTCGACCAGCTCTCGCAACGGGCGGCCCAGCACGCCAGCGGCGCCTGGCGGCGCAAGGTCTTTCCAGCGGTCGTTGACGAAGGTGAGCAGACCGTCGCCGTCGGTGCGAAAGATGAGCTCCTGCACGCTCGCAATGACTTCGCTGAGCTCACGTTCGCTCCGGGCCACGCGGTCCTGCGCGAGGTCCAACGCCTCCCGGGCGATTTCACGGCCATGCAGGCTGCGCCACGCGATCCATGTCATGCCGGAAGTCAGCATGAGGGCCAGCATGGCGGCCACCGCGAACCCATGCATGGTGGCAGCCCATTGGGCCAGCACCGCCGCTTGCGAGCGCTCGACGATGATCACCAGCGGCCGCGTCCGCGACGCCCGGTATGCCACCATGCGCTGCTGGCTGCCGAAGCCGGGGCCGATGTAGCTGCCATGCTCCCGGCCCGCGATCAACGCCCCGAACACCGGATGCAGCGACACGTCGCTGCCGATGACCTGCGTGCCTCCTGCGCTGGACATGACCCAGCCATCGTACGAGGCCAGGATCACCTCGGCGTCCGTTTCAGCGAGCGCAAGCTTGTGGTAGGTTTCCAAAGCACCTGGGTTGATCAGCCCGATGAGCAGCAAATCGTCCCGGGCGCCCGCGCTGACGCGACGCAGGATCGGAATGAAACTGACGATGGCAGGCGAACGTTCGCCATGAGCCACGCTCAGGTCAGCCAGCTGGCGCCCGGGAACCGGCGTGCCGATCGCTTCCCTGCCGACGGGGGGAAGGTTGCCCAGCAGGCGCATGTCGATGGTCCGGCCGGCATCGCCCCGTGCCGAACTGGCCAGCACCCGGCCCGAAAGATCGACAAGCGCAAGGCTCCGCATGAACGGCAAGCCCACCAGGGATTGCGACAGCGTGGCGTCGAGGTGGGCCGTCTCGAGCGCGCGCTCCCGGTTTTCGATCACCTCGGCCAGGCCTGCCAGGGCCAGCGAGGCGGTATCGATGGTGCGTGTGGCATGGTCATCGAACACCCGAGCCAGCAGCTCCGCCTGCGACAGGCGCACATGAATGAACTCCTGCTCCTCGTACCATGCCGCTGCTGCCAACGCGAGGGCCACGATGAGCGTCATGACGGTCCCTGCCGTGAGCGCCACGCGGCTCATGGGCCAGGCGGCGGTCATGAATCTGCTGATGAGTGACATCGCGGGGGGAGAAGACATGATCGCGGCTCATTTGGTGAGGGCGATGGCGCTCAACCCGTGCGCCCGGGCAGCACGGGCGAGACGGCCGTCGACCTTGATGCGCGCCACGAACGCGTCCAGCAACGCCAGCCATGCGTCATCGCCAGGTTTGATTGCATACGCGTACGGCAACACATGGAATGGCTTGGGCGGCTCGAGCAGCAGTGCCCAATCCGCGTTGTCGAGCAACCGGCGGCTGTACGGATAGTCGGTCATGAACACATCGATGCGCCCGGCCTCAAGCTCACGCTCGCGGACCGCCGGCGGCTTGACGACGATGAGCTGCGCACGCTTGAGCGATGCGGCGAGCACCGGCTCCATGAATGTGCCGGCCTGCACGCCCACCAGCACGCCGGGTTTGTCGATGTCGTCCCATTCACGCACCACCCGGTTGCCCTTCATGGTGATTCCGTAGATGTCACTTTGCAGGTAAGGCTGCGTGAACTTGAGGTGCGCCATTCGCTGCGGCAGGCGCCCGACCGCGAACATGGCCACGTCACAGCGATCACTCGTGAGATCGGCGATCAGCGTCGCGAACGAGGATTCGACATACTCCACGCGCGCCCCCATGTCCGTCCCGAACTCGGCCGACAGGTCGATGTCGATGCCGGTGAGCGCCAGAGTTCGCGGATTGCGGTAAGTCACCCCGTAGTAATCGGACCAGATGCAAACGCGCACCTTGCCGGAGGCCCGCGTGCGATCCAGCACGGGCCCCGCCGACGCCGTGACGGTCAGCCCTGCAACGATCATGAGGATGGAGACTTTCTGGAGGAAGCTGACGTACATGGCACTCCCTGTGTCAGGCCATGAATGGGCCGGCCCCGGCGCACTGCCCGTGGCAATGCAGGGATCATATGTCGCAGCTCTATCAAAGATGAGCCCGATCTGAGTCAGATACTTCCGCCAAATCGGCAAACTCGGCAGAATACGGATCGATGACTGCAGACACCCGCCCTCCGTGCACCACCCTGGAAGCGGCCCGCATGCTCGGCATGGCGGTCCGGTCCGTGCAATCGATGGTCGATCGTGGCGACCTCCAGGCCTGGAAGACGCCAGGCGGGCACCGTCGCATCTCGCGTGCGTCGGTGGATCGCTGGCTCGCCGCGCGCACCGCGCCCTCGACGCCATCGGCGGGCAACACCCACGTGCTGCTGATCGAAGATTCGATGCATTGCCAGAACCTCGTGGCCCTGCTCGTGCGCCAGCAGTTTCCCTCACTGCAATTGCATACCGCAGGAGACGGCATCACCGGCCTGGCCATGTATGGCGCGCTCCGCCCGGCCCTGCTGATCGTCGACATCCTGCTGCCCGGCATCGACGGCACGGCCCTGATCACCGCGGTGCGCTCTCAGCCGCAGTTCGCGCAAAGCCGCCTCATCGTGTTGACGGGGCTCGACGAAGTCCAGCGCAAGCCGTATGAATTTGCCCTGCAGGGCGTGCCGGTGGTTCACAAGCCCCGCCTGGTGCTTGACCTGCCGCCGCTCCTGCAAGCCCTCGCAGACCCTGCCATGTCGGCGAGCGCCTGACGGACTGTCCATGGCGCCGCCTTGTGGGGCGACGCGCAGGGCGCATGGTTGCCGCTCGCGCGGAACAGCGCCCCCGGATGCGCCCTTTCAGCCTCCCGGCTTCAGTACTCGTCGCCGCCCGATGCGTAACCCGGCGCCAGGTTGTCGAACTTGGTCAGGGGCTTCAAGAACGCGAGCTTGCAGGTCCCCACCGGGCCGTTACGCTGCTTGGCGATGATGATCTCGGCCACACCGGGCTCCTTGCTCGTTTCCCGGTTGTAGTAGTCGTCACGGTAGATGAACATGATGACGTCGGCGTCTTGCTCGATGGCGCCCGATTCACGCAAGTCACTCATCATGGGCCGCTTGTCGGTGCGCGTCTCCACGCTTCGGTTCAGCTGAGACAGCGCGATGACCGGGCACTTCAACTCCTTGGCGAGCGACTTCAGTCCGCGCGAGATTTCGCCAATCACCGTGGCACGGTTTTCCTCATTGCCCCCGCTGCCGCTCATCAGCTGCAGGTAGTCGATGACGATCAGGCCAAGCTGGCCGCACTGTCGGGCCTGGCGGCGTGCCCGGGCGCGCAGTTCATTGGGGCTCAAGGCCGAGCCCTCGTCGATGAACATGCTGACCTTGCTGAGCTTTTCGACGGCCTCGGAGAGGCGTCCCCATTCGTCATCGCGCAGCGCACCGGTGCGAAGATGGCCCTGGTCGATCCGGCCGAGCGAGCCCACCATCCGCAATGCCAGCTGCGCCGCGCCCATTTCCATCGAGAAGACAACGACCGGCAGGCCTTCGTTCACCGCCACGAATTCACCGATGTTCAGCGCGAAGGCGGTTTTCCCCATGGAGGGACGCGCGGCGAGGATGATCAGGTCGCCCGGCTGCAGCCCCGAGGTCATCTTGTCGAGGTCATAGAAGCCGGTGCGCACGCCAGTCACGTCTTCGGCGCCGTTCTCGTGCAGCTCATTGACCCGGTCGATCAGATCGACCACGAGCTGGTCCATGCTCAGAAAGCCTTCACGCGAGCGTGAACCTTCTTCGCCGATCTTGAAGATCTTGCTTTCGGCCTCGTCGAGGATGTCGGCCACATCCCGGCCGGCCGGGTTGAGCGCGGCGGTGGCAATTTCATCGCTCGTTGCAACGAGCTTGCGCAACACCGCGCGCTCGCGAACGATCTCCGCATAGCGGCGCAGGTTGGCCGCGCTCGGCACGCTTTGCGCGAGCGCATTGAGGTACACGAGGCCGCCGCATTCCTCGGCCTTGCCCTGCATCGTGAGGTGCTCGAAGACGGTGATGACGTCGGCCGGCTTGCCGGCATTCATCAGCGATCCCAGCGCGGCGTAGATCAGGCGGTGTTCGGCTCGATAGAAGTCGGTGTCCTTGAGCAGGTCGCCAGCGCGGTCCCAGGCGCTGTTGTCGAGCAGCAGACCGGCCAGCACGGCCTGCTCGGCTTGCACCGAATGGGGCGGGACGCGCAGCTTCGCCACTTCATCATCGGGCACCGACGAGCCGGAGGGAACGAACGTGGTGGTGGTGAGTACGGCAGACATCGTGGAATCATACGGGCGCTGCAGCGCCGGTCTGTGGACAAGTCTGTGGACTTGCGTGGGGCAAGCGGTGGAAATGCAGTTGGCGCCCGTCCAAACAAAAAGGGCCGGCAAAGCCGGCCCTTTTCAGTCGAACGCAACGGGCGATCAGTCGGTTTCGCCGACGACCACCACCTTGACTTCGACGACCACGTCGGTGTGCGGCGCAACGGACACGACATGTTCGCCGACCGTCTTCAGCGGGCCATTTGGCAGGCGGACCTGCGCCTTGGCGACCTTGAAGTCGATGCGCGTGAGCGCTTCGGCGATGTCATGGTTCGTCACCGAACCGAACAGGCGGCCGTCGACGCCGGCCTTCTGCGTGATGTGAACGGTGCGGCCGTTCATCTTCTCGCCCAGGGCTTGTGCGGCGGCGAGCTTGTCGGCAGCGGCCTTCTCGAGTTCGGCGCGGCGGGCTTCGAATTCCTTGATCGCGGCTTCCGTGGCACGGCGTGCCTGGCGGGTCGGGATCAGGAAGTTGCGGGCGTAGCCGTCCTTGACCTTGACGACATCGCCGAGGTTGCCGAGGTTGGCGACTTTTTCAAGCAGGATGATTTGCATGGGAAGTGCTCCTTCAGACCTTGTGCTGATCGCTGTACGGCAGCAGGGCCAGGAAACGGGCGCGCTTGATGCAGGTGGTGAGCTGGCGCTGGAAGAACGCGCGCGTGCCGGTCAGGCGGGCCGGCGTGATCTTGCCGTTCTCGCCGATGAAGTCGCGCAGCGTGTCGATGTCCTTGTAGTCGATCTGTTCGACGCCGGTCACCGTGAAGCGGCAGAAGCGCTTGCGGCGAAAGAGCAGGGACTGTTGGTTGCGCTTGGGCTTGCGGTCCTTCGAGAACCGACCTTTACCACGTGGGGGAGCCATATTTCACCTCTTAAATATCAGATCCGGAACAAAGTTCGACGTCAGTCACATGGAACACGATGCCTCGGCCATTGCGCTGGTTGGTGAGGAAACCGGCGAACGAACCGCGGGTTCCGATCTCCAGGCGCTGGAGCTGCTGCGCGATGTTCCCGATGCCCAGCGCGCGAATCTCCATGGAGACCTTGCGGGGCTGACCGGCTTCCGTGAGCTGCGATTCGTGCCTGAGGCTGAATTCACAGACTGGCAAGCCAGCCGGGGTGTATCGCGCTGCGCTCCGTTCGACCATCTCGGCCAGCAGAACCAGGCGGTTCATGTGGCCACGACGGACGGCGTCGCAGGCAATGTGTTCTTCAGGCCGAAGCCTCTTGCGGTGCCTTGCGGGCGTCTTCGCGCTCGACCGACTTCATCATGACGGACGGGCCGGTCACGGCCTTGTCCATCACCACGGTCAGGTGGCGCAGCACGGCATCGTTGAAACGGAAGCCGGTCTCGAGCTCGGCAAGGACTTCCTTGCTGACTTCGATGTTGATGCACAGGTAGTGCGCCTTCGCGAGCTTCTGGATCAGGTATGCCATTTGACGGCGGCCCCAATCTTCCACACGGTGCACCTTGCCGCCACCGGCGGTGACGATGCCCTTGTAGCGCTCCAGCATGGCCGGAACCTGTTCGCTCTGATCCGGATGGATGAGCAGGATGATTTCATAGTGACGCATTGGAACTCCTTCTGATTTCCGTCGCAGGAAGCCACCCCGAAGCGTCAATCAAACGGGTGTGGCAAGGTAAGCCCGCGATTGTACTCCGAAACTGGGCTGGTTTCGGCTTCATGCTGTGCAGATCGTTCATGGGGGCGTTCGCTTCGGAGAAG
>Ga0070664_100002471_pt1 | contig 14887 bp, 14 predicted proteins | sample KBSC73metaG_FD_65863 | JGI IMG/M metagenome (GOLD analysis project Ga0070664, IMG submission 65863) | Corn rhizosphere microbial communities from Kellogg Biological Station, Michigan, USA - KBS C7-3 metaG | ecosystem: Host-associated > Plants > Roots > Rhizosphere > Soil ... | reverse complement strand
CCGAGGCGCCTGCCCCAGGGCGAGGGGCGCCCCCGGCTCGGCGGTCAGTCTCAGGGCGCCGGAGCCGTCGCCTGCTGCTGCGGCGGTGCCACTCGGGGCAGCCGCAGCCGCGCGTCGCACCCGCGCCGCCCCACGGCGTTCCGGAGGCTCAGCGTGCCCCGGTGTGCCTCGGCGATCTGCCGACAGAGCACCAGCCCGATGCCCGAGCCCTGCGGCTTCGTGGTGTAGAACGGCACGAAGAGGTTCCGCGAGTCGAGCAGCCCGGGCCCCTCGTCGGACACCACCAGCTCCACCTCACCCGGCGCCTCCTCCCAGCCGATGGTGACGCCGCCACCGGTCTGGCCGGCTGCCTCGACCGCGTTCTTCAAGAGATTGATCAGCAGCTGCTCCAGCTGGTCCGCGTCCCCTCGAATCCACGCCGGTGGCCCGGGCACCACCCGCACCCCCTGGGTCCGGTCCAGCGCCGTGACCCGCTGCACCAGCGCCGGCACGCTCACCGGGGCGAGGATGGGCGCCGGCAGCTTCGCCAGGCGCGCATAGGCGCCGAGGAAGCGCGAGAGCGCCTCGCTGCGCCGGGCCACCACGGTCAGCCCGGAGCGCACGTCCTCCACCCACTCCGAGGGATCTCCCCGGCCGAGCACCGCCTGCAGGCTGGCGGCGATGCTCTGGATGGGCGCCAGTGAGTTGTTGATCTCGTGGCTCAGCACCCGGACGATGCGCTGCCACGCCGCACGCTCCTCCTCCCGCACCACCCGCCGGAGATCGGCGAGAACCAGCAGCGTGTGAGGAAGCCCCTCGCGCCGGAACTGCGACCGCCGCAGCTCGTAGGGCCCACCCTGGCCTCCGAATCCACCGTCCACGCGGCGTGACGTGTCGCCTTCGAGGAGCTCCGCCATTCCCAGGGAAGCGGCGTCGCGGCCGACGAGCTGCGAGGGCGGGCGCTGGAGAAGCCTCGCCCCGGCCCGGTTGACCAGCCGGAGCAGCCCTGCGCCGTCGAAGGCGAAGATGGCGACGTCGATCTCCTCCAGCACCTGCCCGAGCAGCGCGCTGGCCTCGAGCTCGCCCAGCCGGCCCGAGCGGAGCTGGTCCCCGAGCGCGTTCACCTCCCACGCCACCTCGCCCAGCGGATCTTCCCGGTCGGCATCGCGACCCCGGACCGAGTAGTCACCCTCCCGGAGCGCCGATACCAGGTTGCTGAGCGTCTTCAGCCGCAGCACCATCCGGCTGCGGAGCCGCGCGACGACCACCGCCGAGACCGCGACCGCCGCGGCGACCAGCGCCCAGGGGAGGGGTCCCGGCGGCAGGTCGCGCCAGGCCAGCGCCGCGGCGAGGGCCAGCCCCGGCACGGTCGCCAGGAGCGCGCCCAGCGCGAGCCTCCGCTCGAAGGTGAGGAATCGACCCATGTCGCCCCGGGCCCGGGAGAATGCCAGGTCAGCTCGCCTTCAGCCCGTACTGCTGGAGCCGGCGGTACAGCGCGCTCCGGGACAGGCCGAGGATCTTCGCCGCGTCGCTCACGCTGCCGTCGGTCCGCCCCAGCGCCCGCTGGATGAGGTAGCGCTCGGCATCCTCCAGGGTCATGTCCTCGACCCGCGCTCCGCCGTCCCTCGGACGGAGCACCAGGTCCTCCGGGGTGAGCTCGGTGCCGCGGGCCATCAGGACCGCTCGCTCCACGCAGTGCTCCAGCTCGCGCACGTTGCCCGGCCAGGAGTACTCGAGGAGCGCCTTGAGCGCGGACGCCCCGAAGCGCTGCACCGGCTTGCGGTAGCGGGCGGCCTGGGCGGCGAGGAAGGCGCTGGCCAGCGCCGGAACGTCCTCCCGCCGGTCGCGCAGCGGCGGGAGCAGCACCTCCACCGTGTTCAGCCGGTAGAGGAGGTCCTCGCGGAAGGCGCCAGCCTTCACCGCGGCATGCAGGTCGGCGTTGGTCGCGGCGAGCACGCGGGTGTCGGCCCGCCGCACCCGGCTGCTCCCCACCGGGTGGAACTCGCCGGTCTGGAGGACCCGCAGGAGCTTCGCCTGCTGGCCGAGCGGCATGTTCGCCACCTCGTCCATGAAGAGCGTGCCCTGATCGGCCAGCTCGAAGCAGCCGGTGCGATCGGACTTGGCGTCGGTGAAGGCGCCCTTCACGTGGCCGAACAGCTCGCTCTCGAACACGCCCTCGCTGAGCGCGCCCGCGTTCACCGGGACGAAGGGCTTTCCGGCGCGGTGGCTCATCGCGTGGATGCGCCGGGCGACGACCTCCTTGCCCGTCCCGTGCTCGCCGGTGATCAGCACGTTCGCGTCGGAGGGAGCGATGCGATCGACCAGCTCCAGCACCGCCTTCATCGCCCGCGACTCCGCCACCATCCCCGGCGCGCGCGTCTGGAGCCGCTCGTTCTCCGCCGACAGTCGCCGGCTCTTCCGCAGCGCGTCCGCGAGCTCGACGTGGCTCCTCAGCGTGGTGACCAGCCGGGTATTGTCCCAGGGCTTGGTGACGTAGTCCCGGGCCCCGCTCCGCATCGCATCCACCGCGCCCTCGACGCTCCCCCAGGCGGTCATGACCACCACCGGGAGCTGCGGGTCCAGCTGATGCAGCTTCGCCAGCAGCTCCAGGCCCTCGCGGCCCGAGGTGGTGTCGCGGGTGTAGTTGAGGTCCATGAGGATGACGTCCACGTCCTCGGTCTCCACCGCGCCGAGCACCCCGGCCGGCGAGCTGGTGGGAACCACGCTGAAACCGTTGGCCTTCAGGAGGAGCCGGAGGGCCTCCACGACGTCCGGCTGATCGTCCGCGACGAGGATGCGAGGCTGGGCGAGCGACACGGTGCGCCTCCTCCTAGTCCCGGAGCCAGCCGTCGGCCATGTGGAGGGTCCGTCTTCCGTAGGAGGCGTTATCTGCACTGTGCGTCACCTGGACGATGGTGGTGCCTTCGCCGTTCAGACGACGGAAGAGGGACATGATTTCCGCCGCCTGCTCCGAGTGCAGATTTCCGGTGGGCTCGTCGGCCAGGAGCAGGGTGGGCTGGTGAATGATGGCCCGGGCCACCCCCACGAGCTGCTGTTGCCCGCCCGAGAGCTGGGAGGGATAGAGGTCCTTCTTGCCCACGATGTGGAAGCGGTCGAGCGTGTCGGCGACCCGGGCCTGGATCTCCTTGCGGGAGAAGCTTCGGTAGCCCAGCGGCACCTCCAGGTTCTCGGCGACCGTCAGATCATCCAGCAGGTGGTACTTCTGGAAGACGAACCCCACGTGGCGGCGGGCGAGCGCCTGCCGATCCCTGGCGGCCATCCGATCCACCCGCTCCCCATCCAGCTCGTACTCGCCCTTCCAGTCGGCGTCGAGCATCCCCAGCACTGCGAGCAAGGTGCTCTTTCCCGCGCCGGAGGGACCCATGAGGGTCAGGAAGTCTCCCTTCTCCACGGCGAGGTTCACGTTCCGGAGCAGGAACAGCTGGCCGTTGCCGGAGCGCACCGACTTCTCGAGGTTCCGGATGCGGATCATTGCCATCGTCTCCCGTCGCGGTCGCAGCTCCTTCGCGCCATCCGCTCGGGCCCGGGCGCGTTCCACAGCGCATGCGCGGCCCAGCCGGCCGCTGCGGCGGCGTGGTCGAGGGGGCGGGTTCGCACGGTGCGCGCGGCGGCGGCCAGAGCCGGGTCCTCGGCGAGTCGCACGCCTGCGGCCAGCAGAACGGTGCCCAGCACCAGCGCCAGCGCGCTCCGACGCTCTCGCGCGGACCCGCCCACCGCCGTCACCCCAGAACGCCCGCGGTGCCGTCTTCGACCACCCGGCCGTCGAAGAGGCTCACCGACCGGGTGGCCAGCTTGGAGTGACCGAGGTCGTGGGTCACCATGAGGAGGGTGGCGCCGCCGGCGTGCAGCTCGCGGAGGAGCTCCATCACCGCCTGCCCGTTCTTCGAGTCGAGGTTTCCGGTGGGCTCGTCGGCGAGCAGGAGCAGCGGGTCACCGGCCACTGCCCGGGCCACCGCCACGCGCTGCTGCTGGCCTCCGGAGAGCTGACCGGGGAGGTGCTTGCGGCGATGCGCCATGCCCACCCGCTCCAGCGCGCTCTCCACCCGCCGCTTTCGCTCGGCGGCAGGCATGCCGCGGTAGGTGAGCGGCAGCTCCACGTTCTCGAAGACCGTCAGGTCGCCGATGAGGTTGAAGCTCTGGAAGATGAAGCCGATCTGCCGATTCCGGACCCAGGCCCGCTGAGACGCGCTCAGGCCGGCCACTGGCCGATCGCCGAGGAGGTAGCTGCCCGAGGTGGGAGTGTCGAGCAGGCCGAGGATGGCGAGGAGCGTCGTCTTCCCCGAGCCGGAGGGGCCGACGATGGCCACCCACTCACCCTGATGCACGGTCATGTGCACGTTGGACAGCGCGTGGGTCTCCACCTCGTCGGTGAGAAAGACCTTCGTCACGCCCTCGAGGTGGAGCAACCGCTGTCCGGCGGCGGGACGAGCGTCTCGGGTGACTGCCTGGACTGCAGTGTCGTTCATCGGAGCCTCACGGTCTCGCTCGTGTCCCACGCGGACATGTCCGAGAGCACCACCCGGTCTCCCTCGGACAATCCGCTCTTCACCTCGATGGTGTTCACGCTGCTCCGCCCCAGAGCCACGCGGGTGCGCTGGGCGGTATCGCTGCCTGGAGCCAGCTTGTAGAGCTCCACCGTGCTCTCCGGCTGCGCTCCGGCGGGGCGCCCCACGAAGAGCACGTCGGGGAGCTTCTCGATCTCGATGGTGCCCTCGACGGTGAGGTCGGGACGGGCTCCCTTCGGGAGCTCACCCTCCAGCTCGACCTCCACCAGGACGGTGCCCTGCGAGGCGGCGGGATTCACCCGGCGCACGCGGCCGGGGACGATGCCGTTCCGGGTGTCCACCTCGACCTTCTGCCCCAGCGCGACGTCGCGCGCCTGGGTCTCGGGGATGCGCAGCTCGGCCTTCAGCTCGCCGGGCTGGACCACCTTGGCCAGGAGCGTGCCGGGGGTGACCCACTGGCCGAGCTCGAGGGGCAGATCCTGGAGGATGCCGTCGTCGCCGGCCTTCACCTTCATCGACTCCACCAGCTGCTTGCGGAAGCGGGCCACCGCCCGGAGCTTCTCCAGCTGGTCGGCGACGGCGCGGCTGCGTTCACCGACGCTCTTGGTGATCACCTGGACCTGGTTCTTCCCCAGCTTGAGCCGCTCCTGGAGGTCGGTCGCCCGGTCGGTGCTGAGCCCGGTGTCGATGTCCGAGAGCATGGCCCTGGCGTGGAGCTTCTTGTCCGCCTCGGCTCGGCGGCGGGCGTCGGCCGCGTCGGTCTCGAGCTGAGCCACGCTCGCCTCCTGGCGGAGGCGGTCGTTCGCCAGATTGCTCTTGAGGGCCAGGAGATCTGCCTCGGCGGAGGACACCTGACGCTCGGCCTCCAGCGACTGGAGCATCACGTCGGGGTTGGAGAGCTCGAGCAGGAGCGTGTCCGCCTTGACCGGCGCGCCAGGGCGGAGATGGATGCGCTCGACCCGGCCCGCGGTGTCGGCGGTGATCCACCGGATGTGCTCCGGGACCAGGGTGCCGGGACCCTTGACCGCGCGGAGCATCGCCCCGCGGCGAACCGTGTCGATCCACACCCCGCTCTTCTCCACCGAGGGGGCGGCCGGCTTGACCCGGGTGACTCCGAAGGCCAGCAGCGCCACCAGGAGCGTGGCCCCGCCAGCCAGGTAGACCGGGCGGAGGTTTCGAACTCTTTCGCGAGGGATGTCCACGGCAGGTGCCCGGGGCCTTAGCGAGGCGCGTGCCACCCTCCGATCGTGCCTGCAGGCCACCGGAATCGTTGCGCTTTCGAAGGTGTCTGACACCTTCGACGAGCGCCGTGGGCGGCGCGCCCGGCACGGGCAATCCCAAAAGCGGACACGCGACTTTTCTCGTCTCCGACGCCAGCTCGGCCGGACGCCAAGGCGCCGCGCAGCGCGCCAGCGACGAGGCTCACTCCGACTGGAGCGCGAGGGCCGGAGACGCCCGGCTGCTACGCCGCGCCGCGAGCGCGTTGGCGGCGATCGCCACCAGCGCGAGCCCGGCACCGCTCAGGAGCAGCGTGAGCGGATCGTGCGGCGCGACGGCGAAGAGGAAGCCGCGAAGCAGCGGTACCACGGCGGCGGTCGCCAGGACCCCGGCCAGCAGCCCGGCAACCACCGGTCGCATCGCCCCCAGCACCAGCTCGCGGAGGATGCGCGCCGCCGTCGCCCCGAGGGCCATCCGGATGCCCAGCTCACGGGTCCGCTGCGCCACCGCGTGAGCGACCACGCCGTAGATGCCGGTGATGGCCAGCACCAGCGCCAGCGCTGCCACGAGCGAGAGGAGCTGCATCGCCTGTGTGCGGTCGGCGAGGCTGCGGTCCAGCAGATCCGCCATCGGCATGAGCCTCCCGAAGGCCTGCTCGGGGTCCGCGGTCCGGACCGCGTCGCGCACCGCGGTCTGGAGCAGCGCAGCAGAGGCAGGGCCCCGTGCGACCACGTTGAGCAGCGGCCAGGCCTCCGACGCCAGCGGGACGTACAGCTCCGGCCGCGGCGGCTGGTCGAGCCCGGTGAACCGGATGTCGCCCACCACGCCGACGATTCCGAGCGTCCCCTCGCCCTCGGTGGGCCGCACGATCTGCCCGATCGGGTCCCGTCCTCCGAGGAAGCGTCGGACGAACTCCTCGTTCACCACCGCCACGCCGGCGCCGGGGTGCTCCTCGGACTCGAGAAACGTTCGGCCCGAGCGGAGCGGGATGCGGAGGGTCCGGAAGTAGTCCCCGGTGACCAGCCGGTAGTCCACGTCCACCGAGTCGGTCTGACCGGAGACCAGGAAGGAGCGGTCGCTGTTACCGCCGGCGAAGGGGATGCGCGAGGCGAACGCTGCCTCGGAGACCTCCGGGCGGCTGGCCAGCGCGGCGAGCACGGTCCGGTAGAAGGCCCGCTGCCGCTCCACGTCGGGGTAGCGAACCTGGGGCACCCACAGGCTGCCGGTCACCACTCCGGCCGGCTCGAATCCTGGCGCCACCCGCTGCAGCTGGGCGAGGCTCCGGACCAGCAGACCCGCGGAGCTGAGCAGCACCAGGGTGAGGGCGATCTGGAGCGCCACCAGCAACTCCCGCGCGCCGCGGGCTCGTCGTCCTCCCGAGGTGGAGGCGTCCTGGGCCCGGAGCACGGACGCGTCGGCGGGTCGCCCGAGCGCCGGCGCCACGCTGATCGCCAGCGTCGTTCCGAGGGCGAGCAGCGCGGTGAAGCCGAGCACCGCGGCCGAGGGACGGAGCATCTCCGCCGTGAGCTGGTGTGGCCACAGCTGAAGGAGCAGCGGTGGCATCGCCCGGGAGAGCGCGAGGCCGAGCACCGCGCCCCCGGACGCGAGCAGGAGCCCCTCCAGGCAGACCATCCGGAAGAGCTGGAAGCGCGAGGCACCCAGCGCCACCCGGATGGCCAGGACGTGCCTCCGCCGCATCGCCCGGGCGAGGAGGAGCGCAGCCACGTTGGCGCAGGCGAGCACCAGGGTGAAGAGGGCAGCGGCGGAGAGGAGCAGCAGGGTGGGGCGGACCGAGCCGACCAGACGCTCGCGGAAGGGGATCACCCGGACCCGGGAGTCAGGGTCACTGGTTCCCGCGTGGAGCTCCCCCCGGCGGCGAGAGTAGGCGTCGAGCTCGGCCTGTGCTCCGGCGAAGGTCGCACCGGGGGCAAGCCTCCCGGCGACCTCGATGTAGTTGCTCCCGTACTCGTGCGACTGGTCGACGAGCGGACGCAGAGGATGGTCCGGCACGCCGAATCGCGGGGTGATCCACACCTCCGCCTCGGGCGGCACCGCGAAGTCGGAAGCGACCACGCCGACCACCGGGACCGGCTCGCCGTTGAGCGTCAGCGTCCGTCCGATGGCCCGCGGGTCGGAAGCGAACATCCTTCGCCACAGCCGCTCGGAGATGACTGCCTCCCGGGTGCCAACGGGCAGCTCCGGGTCGAACGTCCGTCCCACCAGCGCCCGGGCCGGAAACACCCGGAAGAAGCGCGTGGAGGCCACCGCTCCCGGTAGCCGAACCGGGGTTCCCTCGAGTCCGGCGTTGAAGGCGTGCGACCGCCATCCGGCGACCTCGGAGAAGGCGCGAACCGACCCGGGGAGATCCGTCAGGTCGCCGCCCGAGAGAACCGGCGAGGTCCGGGCGCCGGAGGCCTGCCCCTCGACGACGCTCCCCACCCGGTCGCCCCCGGCGAAGGGCAGCTCGCGGATCAGCACCCCATGCAGGGCGGAGAACAGGCCGGTGTTCACCCCCAGCGCCAGGCCGAGGGCGAGGATGGCCAGGGCCGAGGTTCCCCGGTCACGAACGAGTGCGCGCGCTGCCAGTCGCAGGTCGTGCATCGGCCGGGGCAGAAGCGAGCGCCGTGCCAGCGCGGTCCCCGAGCGCACGCCTCGGGATCGGCCGGCAGCATGTCCCGCGCCCGGGACGCGGGTTCCCGGAACCGTGCGCGGTGCGTCAGCGAGGGCGCCGGCGTCTCCGGGCGGCCGCCGCGACCGGCACCCAGGCGAGCGCCAGGCCCGAGGCTCCCGCTCCGCCGGCCGAGGTGCAGCTTCCGCCAGTCTGCGCGACGCCGGGGCCCGGTTCAGGCCCGACCGAGGGCTCTCCGCCGCCGGGACCATCCCCACCCGCGTCGGGGATGGTCTCGGTGCCTCCGTCGGGGAGCGAGCAGTCCCGGGAGGCCAGCGCGGGCGGGTACACGTCGCACAGGAACTGCCTGCTCAACGGGTCGAGAATGCGCTTCGAGGTCTCTCCCAGGGCAGCGACCGCGAACATGGTGGACGACGGATCGGGGGAGTGGTCCAGGCCCACCGAATGCCCGAGCTCGTGGGTGACGATGCTCTGCACGTCGTTGCCCACGCAGGGGGGCACCACGTTGCCCGGCGTGCAGGGCGGAGAATCGACGATGCTCAGGTAGGAGATGCCGCCGTTCATCTCCACGTCGGTGTCGAGCACGGCGCCGCTCACGTCGTAGGTCAGGGTGGTGACGGCCAGCAGCGACGCCCCGTAGTCCCAGCAGTCGTGGGCGTTCCCACAGGTATGGTTCGTCCGGCAGGGGTCGCCGGCCCCGACGATGCGGGAGCAGTCGGTGGTGCGGACCAGCACCAGGTTCTCGTTGGGGCCGCTCCGGACGTAGCCCACGGACCGGGAAGGGGATCGCGCCCCCTCGAGCAGGAGGAGGCTGCTGCAGGCGCTCGCCTGCGAGGCCCAGCTCCCCTCGGCTCGGGACACGGCATCGAAGAGGCCTGCGCCCAGCTCGAAGTCCCCCGCGGCGCTCTGGACGAAGCTGATCGCCGAGCTCGCTCCGGCCTGCACCGGCCAGCGCAGGCAGTGCACGCCGTTCGAGGTGCGCTCGCGGACGTAGCCGGCATCCGCCTCTCCCAGCAGGAGCTGCGCTGCAAGGAGGAGCGGGAGGCTCATCGATGCGACGGTGACCGGGAGCGGCGGGAGGCGAGCGCGAGCAGGAGAAGGAAGCCGCCGGGGGCGACCGAGCTCGCATCACCGGCGCTGCTGCAACCGCCATCACCGCCATTGCTGGTGCAGTCCCGCGACGCTTGCCCGGCGGGGTACACGTCGCAGACGAACTGCTTGCTCCCCGAATCCAGCACCCGCTTGGACGTCTCGCCGAGCGGCTCGGTCGCATACATCGTGGACGCCGAGTCGGGGGAGTGGTCGAGGCCGAGGAGGTGCCCCAGCTCGTGCGTGGTGGCGTTCTGCACGTCGTTGGCGACGCAGCTGGTGGAGATGCCCCCAAGGCTGCAGGGCGGAGAATCGACGATGGTGGGGGTGGCGGAAGCGGCGTTCAGCTCCACGTCGGCGTCGAGCACCTCGCCGGTGGAGATCACGTAGCTCGAGGTGGTGAGGCCGACGACCGTTTCCCCGTGGTCCCAGCAGTCGTACGCGCTCCCGCAGGTCGCGCCGGCGTGGCAGGGATCGGCGGGCGGCACCACCGCCGAGCACAGCTCGGTCCGGAAGAGGATCAGGTTCTCGTTCTGCCCGCCCTGGGTGTAGCCCACCAACCGCGAGGCCGAGTGGGCGCCCTCCACCAGATCGAGGTTGCCGCAGGCCTGCAGCTGCGTCTGCCAGGTCTGCGCGGAGCGGGAGACCGCGTCGAACGCTCCCTGGCCCAGGGTGGGATCGCCGACGTTGCTCTGCACGAAGGAGATCCTCCCCCGCGCGCCGGAGCTCACCGGCCAGCGGAGGCAGTGGGATCCGTCATCGGTCTTGGTCCGGACGTACGGCACCGACTGACCGAGCAGCAGCCCGGAAAGGAGCACCGCGACCGATGCCTTCATCGCGCCGCCTGGACCGAGGTCCGGAGCTGGGCAAGGGGCACCGGGGTGCGGGCCGCAGGCGTCTGCCCGGGCGGCGAGACCAGCTCCAGGCCCTCCAGCGAGGCCGGCACCGCCTGGAGCTCGGTGCTGCCCTCCACCGGCACGACCCGGTACACTCCCTGCGCCAGTCCCACCACCCGGTGGTAGGGCCCGGAGCGCTCGAGGAAGAGCACCACCCGCTCGCCGAGCTGCAGCGGCGCGACGCCCGAGACGCGCTGACCGATTCCGTCGCGCTCGCCGCCGGGCTGCACGACGGTGACCCGGCCATGCGCAGTGCCCTTCCAGGCGTCACGCACCTCGATCACCACCTGGGTGACGATCCTCCGGTGATCCGCGGTCCACACCGACGAGGAGGAGACGACGTTCGCGTCGACCACGTCGGTGGCCGCTGCGGTCAGGGCGGGCGTGTCCAGCCGGAAGGCGGTGCTGGCCAGGGCCGTCCCGGCGACGAGGAGGGTCAGGAGGGAAATCGTTCTCACGGGACGCACGGTAACTCGGCTCCAGGGCCCGCCGGCCGGGGCATGTAGGTGAATGTCACGCCTGACGCAGGCTCCGGGCAACAACGCAGGTGCGGAAGGCGCAGAACCCCGCGGAAGGAGAACCAGTCTGCCGCACTGCGCAGTCCCATGTCAGAGGGGCGAGGGGCAATGCCACCGTCAGGAGCGGTGCCCGTGCCCGTCATCCAGATGAACGTGGTCGCCCATTCGAGCCGCCCGCGGTTCACGGTTCGCGGAGAGCTGGAGGCTGCGGCGTTCGCTCCCAGCGCCGGCATCGACTTCCTGTGCGGAGCGTGCGACCGGGTGGTTCTCGCCCGGGCGGTGCCGAAGTTCGCGCTGGCGCATTCGTTCCCCTGTCCCCACTGCGGGGCTCTGAACGAGGCGCCCTGAACGGCGAGGACTAGCGGTTTTTGCTCGGTCGCCCGCGCCGGAGGGTGGCGCCGGCCCGGCGCAGGGTGCTGAGGATCGTCGGGAGCGCCGCCTTGTGCCGCCGCGCGAGCTGGGCGCTGGTGGCGCCCTTCTCGTACTCCTTGCGGAGCTGCATCGCCTGGACGTCGTCGAACTTGGGGGGAGCCCCTCGCCTCGCTCCCCTGCGTCCGCCGCGCACCGGCCTCCGCCGTGCAGCACCGCCCCGGACCGTGCCCTGGAGCGCGCCGGTGATGCTCTCCAGCCGCCGCTCGAGGAATTCGTTGCGCTGAGCAAGCCGGTCGATTTCACGGCTCAAATCACGAAGCAGTCGTCTGAGACCCGTCATGAGAACAATCTGGTTCGGTGGGCGATCAAAGGTCAATGTGTGATGATTGACCGACCAATCATCAAGGAATTCGGGCGAAAGCGGTGCCGTGCGTGCGACCATCGGAGAAGCATCGCCGGGCGCCTCGAGGGCCAGCCCCGAACGGCGCTACGGGGCGTCCTCTTCCACCGTGAGCTGGTAGCTGTCCTGAAAGTTGGATTCCCGGTTCTTCGAGTCCTGCACCTTAAAGACGTAGATGCCGGGGTCGGCGGCGTAGCGGATGACTTCCGGGGCATCGCCCTTCCCCCGGTCCGAGGTCTGCACCAGTGACAGCGAGCCGTCCTCCGCCTGCTGGTAGAGGAACAGCGCCACGTCCACCTTCAGGGTTCCGATGAGCGTCGCCTTCAGCGCGGTCTTCACCGGCCGCTCCGAGAGATCCAGGCGGAAATAGTCGACGTCCCTCCTCGGGTACACCGTTCCGCGGACCGGGCGGCCGAGGGTGAGCGGCGAGGCCTGGTCGGGCTTGTCGTTCGGCTCGCGCTCCTCGCTCCCGTCGTCGGGGATGGCCCGGGCGGTGAGCCGGTAGGGCTGGTCCGGGTTCTCGAACTCGCGCACCCATTTCCCGTCCACCTTGCGGAGCGCTCCCTCCACCTTCACGAAGCACTCCTTCGCGCAGGCGACGCTGTTCAGCCGCTCGGGTTCCTTGACTGCCCCGTCATTGGAGCGCTGGAGCACCTTGTCGGTCCCGGGCTTGGCGCCCGGCTCGACCACCGAGAGGGTGAGATCGAGCTTCTCCACCCCGCTCAGCTCGAAGCGCACCAGCGAGGGCTGGGTCGGCCGGACCAGGTAATAGTCGACGTCGGTCTTCGGTGTGAGGAATCCCTCCCGGTAGCCGTCGAGCGGCAGCGGGGTGGCGTGGGCGAGGTCGTCGTTGGGCTCGTACTCGGCGTTGGCCCCGGCCGCCTCGCGAGACACGGTGAGCGTGTAGGGGTGCTCGGCGTCGAAGCCCCGCCGCGCCTCCTTGCCGGTGCCGGTCCAGGCGCTCTTCACCACCACCTCGATGACCCGGTCCGTCGCGCGCACCCCCACGTTGCGCTGCGAGAGTGGCTGTCCCTCCGTGCCGCGGGCGGTGAAGAGCACCGCCTCGGCCTCGGAGAGCACCTGGATCTCGGGTCGCACCCCTCCCACCCCGCTCACCTCGATGCGCAGCGCGATGCGCGGCGGCTCCGGCGCCGCGACCCCGGCGTCGATCCGCTCGACCCGCGCCGTTCCCATCGGGGGAGGCTGGGTGGGGAACCCCTCCTCGCGGGCCGGCTGGGGAGGAGAGGAAGGAGTGGCGGCCACGGGAATGGAGCCGTCGGTGGGGGCGGCCGCGGAGGCCCCGGCATCGGGGCCCATCCCCGCTCCGGCGTCGGCGGAGGTGTCGAGCACGATTTGGAAGTGGTCCTCGTCCCCGGGCGAGCCATAGAGGCCCTGGATGGTCCAGACCTCGTTCTGGGGCTGGAGCTCGGTGGCGTCGGCGTGCCGGTCGTTGGGCTCGAGCTCCATCCCCGGCTTCGGCTCCCCGTACCGGACGGCCAGGGTGTAGGCGCCCCCGCCGCCCTTGCGCACGGCCGACACGCGAAGCAGCAGCTTCCCGCGGACGGTCAGGTTCGGGAAGCGGGCCGGCTGGCCCTCCCCCTCGGCACTCACCGCGGCGAGCCGGGTGCGTGTCTCGTCGTAGGCCTCGAGGAGCGCGACCGTCCCTGGGATGCCGCTCACCGACACGTCCGCCGCGCGAGGCCGGTCGCCGAAGAGCAGGTACCAGTCCTCGTCCGGCTTGGCAGGGGTGCTGGAGAGGCTCGCCGTGACGTCGGCGCTCTCCGCCAGGGCCATCGACTGCTCGGGGCGGTCGTTGGGCTCGACCTCGGCCCGCTGCACCGGCCCGGAGTCGGGCGCCGGCGCCGGAGAAGCCTCCTGCTTGCGCGGACATCCGGTGACCAGGGCCAGGAGCGACAGGAAGGTGAGTGCGCGCACGGGGCTCACCCCACTAGCACAGCGGTCCCCCGTGTCTCGTGGCGCTGGAGTGGATGGCCCCTCGTGCGCCATGCTCGGTGTCCCGACCCACATGACCCTCAGCCCGCTCCTCACAGTCGTCCTCTCGGCCGTGCCCGGACTCGGTTACCTGCAGGGCACCGACTGGTACGAACACGCGAGCAACCCGGCGCACTTCCAGCCCCTTCAGCTGGTGGACGGAAATCTCAAGACCGCCTGGTGCTCCGCGAGCTCGGATGCACAGGCCGATGCGCTGAGCTTCGGCTTTGCCACGATGGTGACCGTCGACGAGGTCCGCGTCGGCACCGGGAACCAGTCCGACACCGCCGCCTTCCACGGCTCGGCCCGGCCGAAGAAGCTCGTGCTGCGGACCGACGGACGGGCCAGCACCTTCGCGGTGGCGGACACCGAGGGGGTGCAGACGGTGAAGCTGGACCAGCCGCTCCAGGGGCAGGTCTTCAGCCTGGAGGTCCTCGACGTCGAGCCCGCCGAGGACCCGGCGGCCCCGGCGTGCCTGTCGGAGGTGCAGCTCGTCTCCCACGGGAAGCCGGTTCCCCATCCGAGGAAGGCGCTCCTCAGGTGGGACCCGCAGCGCCAGCGGCTCCTGGGCACGTGGTATGCCGGCGACGAGGGCAATCCCGACCGGAGCCTGTCCTTCTTCCTGGACGGGACCTGGCAGCTCCGGACGGTGGTGTACGACGAGCCGACCCGACCGAAGATGGTCAACGGAACCTGGGGGCTGGAGAAGAAGGCGCTGTGGATGAAGGCGCCCACCTCCGGCAAGGGTCGGGTGACCCCGGAGCTGGAGACCAAGGCCGACGCCCGGGGCAAGCCGCGGGTCACCCTGACGCTCAAGGGCAGCGTGCCCGCCGCGTTGCGGGTGCCGTTCCGTGACCGACGGTGACCGCCGAACCTAGCGGCCGGCGGCGCTCTTCCTCTTCCGCGACGAGAATCGCTGGAAGAAGTCCACGATCTCCTGCTGCGCCACCTTCGCGTCGGTCGCGTCCTTGAACTCCGACTCGAGAAAGATGCCGCCGCAGGATTCGCACGTGTCGTAGTGGAGGGGGTGCTGCCGGTCCCCGCCGTCGACCCGGACCAGATCCACCTGGCACTCGGGACATTGGCCGGTGAGGGCCTCGGCATCGACGCGTCCTCCCAGGCTTTCCAGCCCCGGAAGGTTGTTGTGGAGGAGGAGGCGGTTCAGATCCGCCACGTCCAACCACAATCCGCCGCACTCTCCGCAGCGTCGCAACGTCGTCTCTTCACCTTCCAGCTCGGCCATCTCGACGTTGCAGCCGGGGCAATCC
>Ga0070664_100002469_pt1 | contig 14893 bp, 12 predicted proteins | sample KBSC73metaG_FD_65863 | JGI IMG/M metagenome (GOLD analysis project Ga0070664, IMG submission 65863) | Corn rhizosphere microbial communities from Kellogg Biological Station, Michigan, USA - KBS C7-3 metaG | ecosystem: Host-associated > Plants > Roots > Rhizosphere > Soil ... | reverse complement strand
GCCGGGCAGCTTGTCCTGATCGATCGACACGCGGACGCGCGGAGGCAGGCTGGGATCGGATGGTCGCAGCAACAGGCGGATGGTCGCGCGCGCCGCCAGATGATCGACCGTTTCCACCTTGGATTGGAAGGTCACGACTTTGGGGCGCTCCAGGCGCGGTTGGGCCGCAAGCTCCGACCGCGCCCAGACCAGGGCGCAGCCAAGCGCGGCCGCGAGCGAGAACCATCCCAGAGCGCGGCCTGCCCTTCCCTGCCCGAGGCCGAAGCCGATGAGCGACGCAGCAGCCGCCAGGCAAAGGAACGCCTGCCACTCGATCCGCGTATTGAGCGTGAACCATGAGGCAATGCCGGTGCCGAAGCCGACCACGAGCCAGGGTGGAAGTTGTGCGCGCTCGGTCTCGAGGAGCTTCTCCAGCCCCTCGAGAAGCGCGGAAAACCGCGTCTTCCAATAGCTCCGAGCACGCTGTGGAAGAGGCGCTTCCCCTATGTTAGGGGCGCTCGTCCGTTGCATTGCAGCATAGAGAGAAGAGGAAAGCGCGCTTGAGCGCAAGTCATTCGTCGCGGCCGGTGGTCACCCGCTTTGCGCCCTCCCCCACGGGCTACCTCCACATCGGCGGGGCGCGGACGGCATTGTTCAACTGGCTCTATGCCCGCCACACCGGCGGCAAGTTCCTGCTCCGCATCGAAGATACGGATCGCGCGCGCTCGACCAAGGAAGCGATCGACGCAATCCTCGACGGCATGCGGTGGCTCGGCCTCGATTGGGACGGACACGAATATTATCAGTCGCAATTCTGGGCTCGGCATGCGGAGATCGCGCATCGCCTGCTGGAGCGCGGCGCCGCCTATCGTTGCTACATGACTCAGGAGGAACTGGCGGCGCAGCGAGAGAAGGCCCGCGCGGAACGCAAGCCGTTCAGGATCAGCAGCCCCTGGCGTGACATCGCGGAAGACCAGGGCGACAAACCCTACGTCATCCGCCTGAAGGCACCTTCCGAAGGCGAGACGGTCATCGACGATCAGGTGCAGGGCCGGGTGACGGTTCAGAATGCGGAGATCGACGACTTCATCCTGCTGCGTTCCGACGGGACGCCGACCTACATGCTCGCCGTCGTCGTCGACGATCACGACATGGGGGTGACCCACGTCATCCGCGGGGACGACCATCTCAACAACGCCTTCCGGCAGCTGGAAATCATTCGTGCGATGGGCTGGCCGGAGCCGACATATGCGCATGTGCCGCTGATCCACGGTCCGGATGGGTCCAAACTCAGCAAGCGGCACGGAGCGATGGGCGTCGACGCCTATCGGGACGAGCTCGGCCTGCTTCCCGAGGCCGTCGGCAATTACCTGCTTCGGCTCGGCTGGGGCCATGGCGACGATGAGATCATTAGCCGCAACCAGGCGATCGAATGGTTCGACCTTCCGCAGGTCGGCAAGTCGCCGTCGCGTTTCGACTTCAAGAAGATCGAGAACCTCAACGGCCATTATATCCGCGAAGCGGACGATGCGCGTCTCGCGGGGCTCGTGGCGCCAAGACTGGCAATCTCGGAGGAGCAGACCGCTCTACTCGTGAAAGCCATGCCGGAGCTCAAGGCTCGCGCTCACACGCTGAACGAGCTCGCCGAAGGAGCGCAATTCCTGTTCGCGGATCGGCCGTTGAAGCCGGACGAGGCGTCTTCCGCTTTATTGACCTCGGAAGCGCGCCAGACGCTCCGATCGGCACACGACAAGCTAAGCGCTCTTGCGGATTGGGACGCAGCGTCGTTAGAGGCGGCGATCCGCGAAGTCGCGGAGGGCAGCGGCGTGAAGCTCGGCAAGCTTGCCCAGCCGCTTCGCGCTGCCCTCACAGGGCGCACGACTTCTCCGGGAATATTTGACGTGTTGGCGTTGCTCGGCCGCGAGGAGAGCCTAGCCCGCATCGCCGACCAGATGGAGCCGAACCAATGAGCGTAAAGACTGCGACCCTGGGCCTCGAGGGGACCAATCATCAATATCCGGTGCTGGACGGCTCCGTCGGTCCCGAGGTGGTCGATATCCGCAAGCTCTACGCCGAAACCGGACTGTTCACCTACGACCCCGGTTTTACCTCGACCGCCAGCTGCAAAAGCGCGATCACGTATATCGACGGTGAAGCGGGCGTCCTGCTGCACCGCGGCTATCCAATCAACCAGCTGGCCGAGAATTCGACCTTCATGGAGGTCGCCTACCTCCTGCTTCACGGCGAGCTCCCGAAGAAGAACGAGCTCGACAGCTTCGTTTACACGATCAGCCGGCACACGATGGTTCACGAGCAACTCGCGACCTTCTTTCGCGGATTCCGGCGCGACGCTCACCCGATGGCCATCCTGTGCGGCGTCGTCGGTGCGCTGTCGTCATTCTACCATGACAGCACGGACATCACCGATCCCGAGCAGCGCATGATCGCGTCCCACCGTCTGATCGCGAAGATGCCGACCCTGGTGGCGATGGCCTTCAAATACTCCATTGGCCAGCCGTTCATGTACCCCCAGAACAGCCTGAGTTACACGGGGAACTTCCTAAGGATGACCTTCGGCGTTCCCGCCGAACCCTATGAGGTTAATCCGATCATCGAAAATGCGATGCGCCGCATCTTCATCCTGCACGCCGACCATGAGCAGAATGCGTCAACCTCGACGGTTCGCCTGGCGAGCTCATCGGGCGCGAACCCGTTCGCCTGCATAGCGGCCGGCATTGCCTGCCTGTGGGGACCCGCGCACGGCGGAGCCAACGAGGCCGCGCTCAACATGCTGCGCGAGATCGGAACGGTGAAGCGTATTCCGGAGTACATCGCCCGCGCCAAGGACAAGGACGATCCGTTCCGCCTGATGGGCTTCGGCCACCGGGTCTACAAGAACTTCGACCCGCGCGCGAAGGTGATGAAGGCGACTGCGGACGAGGTGCTGAAGGAGCTCAATATCTCCGACCCAGTGCTCGACGTCGCCAAGGAGCTCGAGCACATTGCGCTCAACGACAGCTACTTCATCGAGAAGAAGCTTTATCCCAACGTCGATTTCTACTCGGGCGTAATCCTGAACGCGATCGGCTTCCCGACGGACATGTTCACGGCGCTCTTCGCCCTGGCCCGGACGGTGGGCTGGGTCGCGCAGTGGAACGAGATGATTGCTGATCCCGACCAGAAGATCGGCCGCCCGCGCCAGCTCTACACCGGCGCGACGCAGCGCAGCTATATTCCCGTCGATCGGCGCTAGGCCGCCGGCAAGGTCAGCGTGAAACGGGCGCCTTCGCCGGGCGCGCTTTCCAGGACGACGTCTCCACCCATGGAACGTGCGAGGCGGCGTGCAATAGCGAGGCCGAGGCCAGTCCCCCCTTCCTTCGCATTCGCGCGCTCAAAGCGTTGGAAGATGCGCTGGTGATCCTCCGCGTCGACGCCGGGACCCTCGTCCGCGACCGTCACGGATGATTTTTCTGGGGTTCGACTGAAGATCAGTCGAATCCTTCCGCCATCCGGGGAATGGCGGATCGCATTGCCGATAAGATTGACGAGAATCTGGATGACGGCGCGTTCCTCGCCTTTCGCCGGAAGGGCATCGTCGCCTTCGGGCTGAATGTTGACCGCGCGCTCCTCGGCGGCACCGTCCAGGATCACGATTGCTTCTCCGGCGAGCGCCGCGAGATCGATCGCGCGGGAGTCCAGCGCCGGCTCTTCCCCCATCGATGTCAGGACGGAAAGGAGGTGGCGGGCGGCAGCCGCAATATCGTTGCCATAGCTCGCATAATCGCTGCGAAGCGGGCCGTCCGCACGCTCGACGATGCGTTCGGCGCTCTCGATGATATGGTCCAGCGGAGACCGAAGCACCTCGTCGAGCGCATGATCGAAGGGTGTGCCGCGCGTCTGTTGATCGGGAGGCGCGACGCCGTTCGACTGCACGGAGCCGCGAAAGCCCGCAAAACTCCCGTCAGCTCCCGTCACGACCTCGCCGTTCAGGACGACCGCCCGGTTCTCGTCGGCGCGGCTGCGCGCATGCTGACCGGTAAAACCACGGCGGGACGCCAAAGCGCTGATCAGTGGCATTTCGCCGGCGTCGTCTTCCTCGAGCCGAACTACGCGGGTGAGCGGCTGACCGGCCACGCCGTCCGCATCGACTCCGAGCAATTCGGCAAGGTCCGGCGTAAGCGAAATAACCCTCAGCTCTTCGTCGGCTGCCCATTCATTGCGCGCGCCGCCGGTCTCTGCCTCGCTGCCGCCGCCCAGGATCGCGGCAAGCCTGGGGCCCGAAGGCGCGCGCACCGTCCAGCCTTCGAGCGAAAGCGAAATTTCGTCGCCCTCGGGCTTGGCCTGCACCCAGAGCTCAATGTCGTGGTCGGTCGAGGCCGCCAGCGCAGGGCGCGACACCGGAGTCCGAAGCTGGCGCGCGAGCTTGGCGACGGCTGCAATCTGTGGAAGCGCCAGCGGCTTGCCGAGCGCGGACCCCGCCTCGCGCTGCAATGCCTCGAGCTGCGGATCGGCGGAGATGAGCCGGCCGGAACGGTCGAGGCGCCCGAGAACCGGACGCGGCTCTGACGGGGCGCTAGCCACGACCCTGTCCCATCCGCTCCAAGGCAGCGCGGTAAGCCGGTGCGGCCAGAAGCCAGGAACGAGCAGCCTGTGCCTCCACATCGGTCATTTGGTCGAACGCCACGATCGCAGCGCCCGCATCAGCTATCCCGAGAAGATCGCCGATCCCCGCCAGCAGGCCGGCAGCGAGATCGCGCGAGATTCCAGCGGCGCGAAGCAGTCCCATCAGGTGATCCGCCTCGCTCGAGAGCAATTCGTCGATGGCCGAGTCCGTCGGAACTCCCGCGCGGCGAGCGAGCACCTCGGCAACGAAGCTAACCTCGCCCTCATGGGCGGCAGCCAGGATCAATTCGTCCGTCAGCCCACCGGCCTCGTCGAGAAAATGGACGAGCGACGCCGTAAGGGCATCGATACCGCGCTCGTCGTCATGATTGTCGAGGACGCGCTCCGAAGCCTCGGCAAGCTCGATGTCGGCACCGGCGGCGCCACGGCTGGCGGCAACCTCCCGGCGCAGTGCGGCGGCGACTGCGTAGGCCAGGGCCTCTGCGCTATGTTTCGAAAGATCGTCGAACGAGACGAGGCACTGGCCGAAGCGGTCGCGCCGACGACCGCGGCCGAGGATTAATGCCATGGCGGCCGCGGCCACGGCGCCATAATCATGGCTGACGAGACCCTGCAGGACCCTGGCTTCCCGGCGCCCGCTGCGGGCGCGGGCAGCGGTCCCGATCCGCTCCTCGTCGGCGCGGCGGAGAAGAATGGCCATCAGGCCCGGCTCATCGAGCATCCCGGACGCCGTCAGTGCCGTCATCAGAGGTGCGTCGCCTTCGTCATTGGCGGCGAGCCGGCCATTGGGCAGCGCGGCCCTTAGAGCGTCGGCCACGTCGCCGACGAGGCAGTGGAGCATTGCCGTCATGAGGGCCCGCTCCTGCTCTGTCAGGCGCTTCTTCGGATCGAGGAAGAAATCGCGGCGGACGGTCCACAACCGCCCGCGGCCCGCCATAGGCGCAGGCGCGTTCTCGTCCGCTGCGCTTGCAGCGATCGGCCACTCTTCCGGCATCATCGTGCCGTGATTATCCGTTTTCAGTTAACTTCGCGTCAACTCAGTCGAAGAATGGAGCACCCGCTGCACGATGAAGAAAGACAGCGCCGCATAGACGAGAATCGCGATCAGATAGGCCGTCCAGATCCCGGCGAGCGCAAAGGGAAGCGCGAGGAAGATGGCGTTGCGGCGTGAGAAGAGCCAGAGTTCCCCTCCCGGTGGCATCGTCGCCTTCTCGATCCGTGCGGCTTCGGCAAAGGCGCAGCCGGCCGCGGCGGCTACCAGCGATCCCCACCCCGTCCCATGCCTGGTTTCCCACAGTCCGATCGCCAGCAGCGCGAGACCGGCTGCGGGCCATAAGAGACGCCGGCTGAGCATGCTCACCGGCAACGGCCTCAAGCGGATCGCCGATAGCCGCGTCGCGACCAGATCGAGCGGCGTGGACAGCAGGAGCAGGACAAGCCCGGCGCCAAGCCAACCTCGCGTGAAACAGACGGCACCGGCGAGGGTGAGTCCGAGCGCCGCCCATATCAGCCACTGCGGCCGCACCGGGGTTTCAAGGAGCTGCTCGGTGGCAAGATCCTCGAGGATGGGAAGCAGGTAGCGACTGGACCAATCGGTCCGCTCCCCTCGCGAGGAATGAACAAGCTGCCGCTCAAAGCTTGCGAGCTGCTCGGCACTTTGGGTGAGGAGCGGCTCACTGCCGTCCTGCGCCACACGGATCAGGCGCGCGCCCTCCTGGATCGTTCGGCGGAGCAGGGTCGACTGGAGGTCCCAGTCACCAAGTATCGCAGCCGTTGAGCCGAGAAGGCGGGCGTCGACGGTCGCCACCCCTGCCCAGCGCGACTGGGCGTCGATCCGCTCGAACGATTCGTGTTCCACGTCGTCGGGGACAGTGGCGACTGCCGATTCAGGCTGCTCCGCAAGTTGAGTGACGAGTTCGAGCGGCGGCACCACGCCGTCACCGATCAGGAGAATCGTTGACCCTGCCTCGAAGCGGCTGATCGCCTCGTTGACGTCACTGACCGGAAAAACGGCGACTCCGTCGAGCCGCAGCCGCTCGAACGCGTCCTGTAACGCCTGCGGCACGCGTTCGACGACCACAACGATCGGAACGGCTCCCGCCGCCGACGCGCAACGGACCTGATATTCCACCAGCGTCCGGCCTGCGAGCGGCAGCAAGGCGCGGAGACCGCCGCTGTCATCCTCGTGATAGGCTCCGATGAGAGCGCCGATTGTCATGTTTTGCGAGCTTCCTCCCCCGTCGAGCAGCTATGCCTCTCTAATCGCTTTCGTGCACGGCCAAAGATGATAGACTGCCGCTCACGATGACACCCACTCCACAGCGCGCCCAAAAACTGCCGCAACCGGGCGATGCGGCACAGCCGGTCGAGCTGCTCGCAGCAGCAGCCGATTTCGTGGAGCCCAGCTTCGACGAGGAACAGTGGCGCGAGCAAGCCGCCGAAGAACGCGGCAGCGGTGGCCGCCTCGTCCTCGGAACCGCGCTCATAATCCTTGCCGGCCTTTGGGTAGGGTATACGGCCTGGTCGGCGGGCCGCACCCTGGCTGGCCAGCCTCTGTCATCGCCGCTGCTGACGCAGTGGATGGCCGTCGCCGCCGGCCCGCTCGCGCTGATGGGGCTGGTCTGGCTGATCTTCGGTCGGACGCGCCGGAAAGAGGCCGAGCGGTTCACACGGTCGGTCGTTATCATGCGCAATGAAGCGCAAAGCCTAGAAGCCCTGCTCGAGGTGCTGTCGCAGCGGATTCAGGACAGCCGCTCCGAGCTGACGATGATCTCGCAGCATTTGATGAAGCTGGGCGACGAGGCGACAGGCAAGCTCGGGGGAATCACGCGCGAATTCGACAGCAGCACCGAAAAGCTGAGGCACCACGGCGAGGCGCTGGACCGCGCGGCGGAATCCGCGCGCAACGATATCGCGGTGCTGCTCGACGACTTGCCGAAGGCGGAGCAGACCGCACGCGCGGTCGCCGAGCAAATTCGGTCTGTGGGCAGCGAATCGGTCGAAAAGGCCGATGCCCTTGGTCGCCAGGTCGATAACCTTGCCGAGCGGACGCAAAGCGCCGAGCAGATCGTGACCGAAGCCACTGACCGGCTCGCGGCGCGGCTGGCGGAGATCGAGAGCGCGGGCGCGAGCGCAGCAGCGCGCGTGAACGAGGCCGAAACGGCGTATTCCGGAACACTCGATACCTTGCTCGACCGCACGTCCGACACGCTCGAAAGGGTCAGATCAGGCATCGACGTGCAGGCGGCTGCGGTCGCGGCGCTCGTCGCGCAGGCGTCGGCGGGGATCGGCAAGGCCGGCGCGGACGCCGCGGAGGCCCTTGCGGCAAACCTCGATCATGCAACCGGTTCTCTCGACGGCCTGACCGCTCGGGTGGCCGAGCAGGACCGGGCCTCGCAGCAGATGATCGCCGAAATCGATCGCGGCCTCGCCATGATCGACCAACGCTTCACTGAGCTTGCGGCCAATGGCGATGAGCGCGCGAACCGGTTCCTCGAATCGCTCACTCGCGCACGGAACGAGCTCGATACGCTTTCGGCTCAGGCGGGCAGCCAGGACGACGCCATCGGTTCGCTCGCCGAGCGCACCGCCACGCTTCGGGAGAGCATCGAGCAGCTGGCCAACGACATTCGTGAGAATGTCGGCACGGCGATCGGCGAGGCCCAGGGCGGCGCGGACCGGTTGATGGAAGCTGCGGCGGCAGCCCGCCCCGATGTCGGATGGCTCCGCGATGCAACCATCGAGGCCGGCGAAAAGCTTACCGCTACGGGCGCGGAGATCGCCGACCAGCGAGAGCGCTTCGGCACCTTGCTGGCGAGTGTCGACAATGGAGTCGAGGACGCCCAGGCCAAGCTGGCGCTGCTCGCGACGACCCTCGCGCAGGTGGAACGCGAAGCGTCGAACCTCAGCGCCGAGACAGGGCCGGCGCTCATCGCTTCCCTCATGCAGGTCAAGGAAGCAGCGGCGCACGCGGCCGACCGCGCACGCGAGACGATCGAAGCCGTCATTCCGGAATCCGCAGGCAAGCTGTCCGAGGAAGCTGCCCAGGCGCTGGAACGGGTGATTCGCGAAAGCATCGAAGACCGCCTGCGCGAGGTCGAGACCATTGCAGCCCGCGCCGTCGAATCGGCCCGGGCGGCCTCGGATCGCCTGACTGGCCAGATGATTACGCTGGGCCAGACGGCATCGGCGCTCGAAGCGCACATCGAGCAAACGGGCAAGGAACAGCGGGAGAAGGACAGCGAGGTTTTCGCCAAGCGCGTCGCGCTCCTCATGGACTCGATGCACTCAGCCGCCATCGATGTCGGCAAGATCATGTCCGACGAGATCGACGACAAGGCGTGGGATTCGTACCTCAAGGGCAATCGCGGGGTCTTCACCAGCCGCGCAGTCCGCCTGATGGGGGGGAGCGAAGCCCGCGCGATCCGCGCTCATTACGAGACCGACGGCGAATTCCAGCGATCGGTCAACAGGTACGTTGGCGACTTCGAGTCAATGCTGCGCCGGGTGCTTGCCGAGCGTGACGGCGCCATGATCGCCGTGACCTTGATGTCATCCGACATGGGCAAGCTCTACGCAGCCCTTGCACAGGCGATCGACAAGCGCCGCTAACGGCCGTGATAGAAGTCCAGGTCGTCCGGCGTAATCCAGCCGTACGTCCAGTTCGCATAGTAGATCGCGAATAGGAGGGCCGCGAGGGCCGCAGCCTTCAGCAGATGACGCTTCAGGTCAAAGCGATGCGGAGCGCTGTCCGCCTGCCCCGCCACCTTGGCGGTCCCTGCCTCCTCGTCGGTCCTGACCCCGAAAGGGAGCAGCAGGAACGCGCTGAAAGCGAAGAACAGTACGTAGATCGCCAGTATCGAAGAAAGCGCCATCCTACTTCAAGCGACTTGAAGGATCATCACTTCGACCAGCGGCTTCTTGCCGGTCCAGAGCGTTGCGCAGCGGCGTACTGCCAAACGCACCGATTCGCGCGCGGCATCCTCCTGACCGCCCGGACTGTAAGCGCGCTTGGCGGCGTCGGTTGCGTCCGCGATGAAATCTTCCCGATCTTCTTCGACAGGCACTCCGAACGGGCGAATCAGCGGTGTCCCCGCAAGCTCCCCATTGTCGCCGATCGGCAAAGCGACCGTGATCAATCCGCCGTAGCCCATCCGCCGCCGTTCGTTGACGGTCGAACCGTCCGCCGGAAGGATGACATCACCGTCGAGCACTAGCTGGCCGACGCGGACCTCATCGATCTTCTTCGGCTCGCCCGGCGCAAGGCGAATTACGGCCCCATTTTTCTGAACGATCGCATGTGAGACGCCATGGGCGAGCGCGACCCGGGCGTGCTCTGCAAGATGACGCGCTTCGCCATGGACCGGGACGACGATCTGCGGCCGGACCCAATTGTACATTTCAATGAGTTCGGGCCTGCCTGGATGCCCCGACACATGAACATGCGCCTGCCGTTCGGTGATGATGCGGATTCCGAGATCGGACAGCTGGTTCATGATCCGGCCGATGGCGACCTCGTTCCCCGGGATGATGCGCGAAGAGAAGATGACCGTGTCGCCTTCGCTGAGCTTCAGGTCGTGAGTCCCGCCGGCGATCCGGCCGAGGGCGGCGCGAGGTTCGCCCTGCCCGCCGGTCGCGATGATCAGCACGCCCGACTTGGGCAGGCGCATCGCTTCGTCGAAGCCGATCGGCGGCGGAAAATCCTTCAGGTAGCCGGTGGCTTGCGCCACCCGGAGAATGCGCTCGAGGGAGCGGCCGGCGATGCAGACCTCCCTGCCCGTCTCGCGCGCCACGCGCCCGATCGTCTGCAGGCGCGCCGCATTCGACGCGAAGGTCGTCACCAGCACGCGGCCCTTCGCTTCCGCCACTTTGGCGAGAAGCCCGGCGTGAACACTCTCTTCAGATCCTGACGGCTTGTCCTGAAAGACGTTGGTTGAATCGCAAACCAGGGCCAGGACGCCGCGATCGCCGATTTCGGTCAGGGCTTCGATGCTCGGCGCTTCCCCTATCACCGGCGTCTCGTCGATCTTCCAGTCTCCAGTGTGGAAGATGTTGCCGAACGGCGTTTCGATCAGCACGCCATTTCCCTCTGGAATGGAATGCGAAAGGGCGACGAAGCTGACCTTGAAGGGCCCGAGCTCGATGCTCCCGCCCCGCTCGACGATGTTGAGCTTCACCTGGCCGGTTAGCCCTTCCTCCTCGAGCTTGCCCGCGATCAGCCCGGCGGTGAACGGAGTCGCGAAGAGCGGAGACTTCAACTCCTCCGCAAGATAGGGGAGCGCACCGATATGGTCTTCATGGCCATGGGTCAGGACGATGCCTGCGAGCCGCTCCTGCTGGCCCTCGATGAACTCGAGGTCGGGGAGGATGAGCTCGATCCCGGGGTAGCTCGAGTCCGCGAAGGTCAGGCCGAGATCGACCATGATCCACTGGCCGCGACACCCGTAGAGATTGACGTTCATGCCGATCTCGCCGGAGCCGCCGAGGGCCACGAACAACAATTCTTCGCCGGGGATCATTTCGGGGACTGGGCAGCCATATCGTACAACAGGCTCAACCCCTGGATCGTAAGATCGGGCTCAATGGCGTCGAACACCTCCGTATGCTTGTCGAACAAGGTTGCGAGGCCGCCGGTGGCGATGACGGTGACCGGGCGGCCGACCTCGCGCTTGATGCGCTCCGTCAATCCTTCGAGCATCGCGACATAGCCCCAGTAAATGCCGATGATCATCTGCGTGCCGGTAGTGCGACCGATGACGCTATTGCTCTCCGGCGCCTCGATCGCGATGCGCGGCAGCTTGGCAGTGGCGTTGACGAGGGCATCGAGGGACAGGTTGATACCCGGCGCGATGATTCCGCCGGTATAGGCTCCGGCACCGCTCACGACATCGAATGTCGTCGCCGTGCCGAAGTCGATGATGAGCAGATCGCCGGAATATTTCGAATGCGCCGCCACGGCGTTCAGCGCGCGGTCGGCTCCGACGTTCTGCGGCTCGTCAACGTCGAGCTGCATTGGCCATGCGGCGGCACCCTGACCGGCGACAATCGGGGTCTTGTGAAAGTATTTCTCCGACAGAACCACGAGATTGTGCAGGGCACGAGGCACGACCGTGCCGATGATCACGCCCTCGATATCCTCGCGCGAATAGCCTTCCAGCTCGAGCAGTTGGTGCAGCCAGACCGAATATTGGTCGGCTGTCCGGCGCGGATCCGTGGCGATGCGCCAACGCGCCTTGATCTCGCCTGCGTCGACGAGCGCAAAGACCAGGTTCGTGTTGCCGACATCGACCGCCAGGATCATGGCCGCGCCGTAGCTGTGTCGGCCTTCGTTCACAACTTACGGCTGTGGGACTAGAGGATGGCCATGAACTTCCCGGACGACGCCCCCTATCACGCGCACATTTACGTGATGCCGGGACAGAAGGGCGCCGCCGAACGGCTGCTCGACGGCTTCACCAGGGAGCCGGCGATCATCTTCACCGGCCGAATGACCAGGGGCAAAGCGGGTCCGCATCCGATTCCCCAGTTCGAGGTCCATTTCCTCAAGCGCTCGCTCGACATTGTCGTGCCGATGATCGAGGCGTCGGGCCTGCGCGCGCTGGTGCATCCACTGACCGACGACGATCTCGCCGATCACACGACGCTGGCGCACTGGATCGGAGAGCCGGTCGAGTTGGACGTCAGCACTCTGGACCCACCCGGCGTCAACCAGGGGATGGCGCGGTTCGGGAAGAGCGACTTCTAAAGGTCGACGTCGCCTGCGCGAACGACCTCGACCGAGCCATCGTCTCGACGCAGGCGCAGGGCGCCATCGAGCTCGAGGCCGTCGAAATCTCCCGAGATTCTTTCATGCGGACCGGCATGAACGTTCAGCCGCGTGCCGACTGGATGCGCCCGGGATAGCCACGCCCGCACGAGCATCGCGGGATCGGATCGGCGCCACACCTTCAAAAGGCGCGCAAAGCTCGATGCGAGCAATGGCGCAAAGGCCTGCGGCGGCATCTGCGCACGAAGCGATCCGACTGCGCGATCCGGCAGCGCCGGAGCATTTGCGAGGTTGATGCCGAATCCAATAGCGATCCGATCTGCGTTTCGCTCCAGCAGGATTCCCGCGAGCTTCCTGCCGCTCAGCATGACGTCGTTCGGCCATTTGAGCATCAGCGGCCGGTCCGGTACGGCGATGTCCATGGCTTCGATCAGCGCGAGCCCTGCCACAAGCGACAACGTCTGTGCCGGTGGGTCATCGGCCCTCGGTTGCACCAGCGTACTGCCGTAGAAATTTCCCTCGGCCGAGACCCAGGCCCGGCCCTGCCGACCCCTGCCCGCCTCTTGCTCCAGTGCGACGAGCCAGTCACCTTCAATGGCATTTCGATCGGCAATCATGTCGGCATTGGTCGAGCCGGTGCGCTCGACGATGCGGATGCGGGTCAGAACAGGCTTCCGGCGGCCTTGTCGGTCAACGAGCCCAAGGGTCCGATGAGCAGATAGCCGAGCGGGGATACGAACAGGGCTGCGAGGAGGATGAGCAAGCCCTGGACCGGCTGACGCAGCCGCGCATAGGGCTCGGCCGGTTCATCCATGTACATGACTTTCACGATCTTCAGGTAATAATATGCGCCTACCACGGTGCCGACGATGCCGGCCACGGCGAGCGCCACATAGCCGCTGGCCACGGCCGCCTTGAACACCATCAACTTGGGCCAAAAGCCGAACAAGGGCGGGATCCCCGCAAGGCTGAACATGAAGATCGCGATCGCGGCGGCGAAGGCAGGTCGCGTCTGCGCCAGGCCGGACAGGCTGGCGATCGTTTCGACCGGCCGCCCCTCTTCGTCGCGCATCCACAGTACGCAAAGGAACGCGCCGACCGTCATCACGACATAGACCGCCATGTAGAACAGGACCGACGACGTGCCCTGCGGGCCGGCTGCGGCGAGCCCAACCATCGCGAACCCGACATTGTTGATCGAAGAGTAAGCGAGCAGGCGCTTGATATTGGTCTGGCCGAAGGCGGCGATGGCGCCGAGGAAGATGGATGCGAGTGCCGCGAAGATTACGATCTGGCGCCAGGCGTCGGTCGCCGGGCCCATGGCTTCGACGCAAAGCCGGGTCGCGAGCAGCACCGCCGCAACCTTCGGCGCGGTTCCGAAGAACATCGTGACGGGCGTCGGCGCGCCTTCGTAAACGTCGGGCGTCCACATGTGGAACGGAACCGCGCTCGCCTTGAAGGCGAGGCCCGCGAGCACGAAGACGAGGCCGAACAGCAAGCCGAGCGACGGCGGCCCACGACCGAATGCGGCAGCCAGGCCATTGAAGCTCATCGTCCCGGTAAAGCCGTAGAGCAGCGAAATGCCGTAAAGCAGAATGCCGCTCGCGAGCGCGCCGAGCACGAAATATTTGAGGCCCGCTTCGGCGGAACGCTCGTCCATGCGGCGATAGGACGCCAGCACGTAAGCAGCGAGGCTCTGCAGCTCGAGGCCGACGTAAAGCGCGATCAGGCTGGTGGCCGAGACCATCACACTCATTCCTACCGCGCTGAAGACGATCAAAACCGCATATTCGGCGGAATGCTCGGTGTTGCGTTCGAACCAGCCGTGGGCGGCGATGATCGCGATTGCGGCCGCGGGGAACATGATCGCCTTGCCGAAGCTTGCGAACAGGTCTTCGCTGACGAAATTGTCGAAGACGGGGCCAGCGTGCGACGGGGCGCCGATCAGCGCTGCGGTAGCGCCGAGCAACAAAGCAACCGCGAGCCAGCTGACGAGGCCCGAGCCGCGACGGCCGGTGAAGGCAGCGACCATCATCAGGACGGTCCCGCCGATCGACAGTATGAGCTCCGGTAGCAGAGGCGCGAAGCGGCCCATCAGTGCGTGGCTCCGTGATCCATATGAACGGCGCCCTTGCCCAGCGTCAGCGCGGAATCGCCGGCAGGCGCAACGCGCTCGAGCCGAGTCAGCAGGCGACCGACATCGTTGCGCATCGGGCGCATGAAGCTTTCGGGATAGACGCCCATCCAGAACACGCCCGCCGCGATCGGCGCAAGCAGCCACCATTCGCGTACGCTGAGGTCCTGCATGGCCGCGGCATCCGCATTGCGCTGGGTCCCGAAGCAGATGCGCCAGTAGAGCCAGAGCATATAGGCCGCGCCCAGGATGATTCCGGTCGTCGCGACGATCGCCGCCCAGCTCGACGCTCGATAGGTTCCGACCAGGCTCAGGAACTCGCCCACGAAATTGCTTGTCCCGGGCAGGCCGACGCTGGCCATGGTGAAGACCATGAACAGCAAGGCATAGCC
>Ga0070664_100002467_pt1 | contig 14901 bp, 11 predicted proteins | sample KBSC73metaG_FD_65863 | JGI IMG/M metagenome (GOLD analysis project Ga0070664, IMG submission 65863) | Corn rhizosphere microbial communities from Kellogg Biological Station, Michigan, USA - KBS C7-3 metaG | ecosystem: Host-associated > Plants > Roots > Rhizosphere > Soil ... | reverse complement strand
GTGAACGCGGCACACGAGGCAGGCCTACGGGAAGTTCGATTGATTCACGGCCGAGGCCGCGGCGTGCAGCGCGGCATCGTCCAGGCCGCACTCGAAAGACATCCGTTGGTGGAGAGTTTCGACGATGCCCCAGAGTCTCATCTAGGAGCAACGGTAGCGACACTGCGCGAGCGCCTGCGGCCCGAGCGAGGCGACGGAGTGAAGCGCGCGTAGCGCGCCGCCGAGCGAGAGCGCGTGGGGGTGGGGCCCCACGCGCAGTAAGTAATGCCGACACTCGCCCAGTGATTGGAAATCAGTGAGGATCAGGAGCGAATGGCCTCAATCTTCGTCGTCGAAGACGACCCAGATATTTCAGACCTGATCGCACATTACCTGCAGAAGGCAGGACATGCGGTGAAGCGTCTGACATCGGGCACGGAAGTCATGCCCCAGCTTCGCGCGGGGCCGCCCGATCTCGTGATTCTCGATCTCATGCTGCCGGGCATGGATGGCCTGCTGGTATGCCAGGCCATGCGGGCCGACGCGGCCACGGCATCGATCCCGATCATCATGTTGACGGCACGAGGCGACGAAGCGGATCGCATCGCCGGACTCGAGCTCGGCGCCGACGACTACGTGACCAAGCCGTTCAGTGCCAAGGAACTCGTCGCTCGAGTGGCCGCGCGCCTGCGCCGCCACGGAACGCCGCCACCGACCGGCATCATCGCCTATGATGGCATCTCCATCGATGCCGATCGCCACATCGTGACCCTCAATGGCGACGAGGTGAAGCTGACCGCAAAAGAGTTTCTGCTCCTGCAGTATCTGGTGCAGCATCGCGGCCGCGTGTTGTCGCGCGACGTGCTGCTGACCGACGTGTGGGGGTACCAATACACTGGCGGTACGCGCACCGTCGACGTGCATATCCGCCGGCTGCGAGAAAAACTCCCGGTCCTCAACGATGCGATCGAAACGGTCAAACAGTTTGGATACAAGCTTCTCTAGATCGGGTTCCGCAGGGTTCTGCGGGGTTCTGCAAGGTTCTACGAGGTTCGTTCTCGAGGTTCTACGAGGTTCTCCGAGTGCCGCGAGTATTGAACGAACCTTGTAGAACCCTGTAGAACCTAGTAGAACCCTGTAGAACCTGAATGACGTTCCGTTCCCGCCTGTTCCTGGCCTCTCTGGTCACTTCAGCGGTCACGCTGATCGTTGCCGCCGCGCTGGTGTCGTGGTCGCTCCGCCGGATGGTCGAGGACCGCATCCAGCGCGGGCTGGTGAATCAGGCACGCCTCGCTGCGGAAACCCTTTCCCATCGACAGGCGGCGACAGCGGCCGAACTCGATGCCGAAGCCGACGCGATCGGCCGCCTCGTGTCGGCCCGCGTCACCTTCGTCGGACCTGACGGCGCCGTGGTCGGCGACTCGGAGCGGGCCGCCGACCAACTCGCGACGCTGGAGAACCACGGCACGCGTCCGGAGATCCAGCAGGCACGCCGCGAAGGGCTCGGCGTGGCGCGCCGCTACAGCGATACGTTGAAGACCGAGATGCTGTATGTCGCGGTGGAGGTTCAGAACCCTGCCGCACCCGCGTTGTCCGAAGTACGACTCGCGCTTCCGCTGACCGAGATCACCGAGCAGTTCGCGGTCGTGCGCCAGTCCTCGCTCGTCGCCATGGCCGTCGGCTTGCTCGCCGCGCTGGGCGTCGCGTGGGCAGCATCGGCGCTTCTCAGCCGGCGCGTGCGCGCCATCGCGGAGATGGCGGAACGCTATGCCGCGGGCGATCTGTCACAACCGCTGACCGACTACGGCACCGACGAAATCGGCATCGTCGCCCGCGCGCTCGATGACTCGATGCGCGAGATCGGCAGCCGGGTGAGTCAGCGCGAGACCGATCGGGCGCGGATGGAGGCGATTCTCAACGGCATGAGCGAAGGCGTGCTGGTCGTCACCCCGCAGGGGCGGCTCCAGCTGGTGAACAATGCCGCGCGGCGCATGCTCAAAGTCGAGGAGCCGCCCGAGGATCGCCACTATCTCGAAATTGCGCGACACCCCGACATCGCCGCCGAGATCAACGGTGCGCTTCATGGCCTGTCCGGAGAGGGACGCGAACTGACGCTGCCTGGTGACGTCGCCGCCACCTTCGTGGCCCGCGGCGCTCCGGTCGCGTCAGCCGCCGGACGAGGCGCGGTCCTGGTGCTGCACGACATCAGCGATCTTCGAAAAGCGGACCGCATCCGCCGGGACTTCGTCGCCAACGTCTCCCACGAATTGCGGACGCCGCTGACCGCGGTTCGGGGTTACGTGGAGGCGCTGCTCGACGGCATCTCCGATCCGGCGGATGAGCGTCGCTTCCTCGAAACGATCGCGCGCCACACGTTTCGCATGGAGCGACTGGTCCGCGACCTGCTGCGCCTGGCCCGGCTCGACGCCGGACAGGAGCCGCTCGACAAGGTGCCGTGCGCGGTCGATTCGCTGTTCAGCGGCGTGATCGCCGACGTCGCCTCCGACCTCGACGCGCGCTCGCAGCGCGTCGTCCAGCACGTGGACGCGGACGCAACCGTCGTGACCGGCGATCCGGCCAAGCTGCACGACGCGCTCAGAAACCTGCTGCACAACGCCACCAATTACGCGCCAGAAGGAACCGAGATCGTGCTCGCGTCGGCGCGGCGAGATCATCGCATCGTCCTGAGCGTCGCCGACTCCGGTCCAGGAATCCCGGAAACCGATCTCCCTCGGATCTTCGAGCGGTTCTACCGGGTCGATAAGGCGCGTTCGCGCAACACACGCGACCCCGGCGGCACCGGGCTCGGGCTCGCCATCGTCAAACACCTGGTGGGCCTGCACGGTGGGAAGGTCGCCGTCACCAATCGTCCGGAGGGGGGCGCGATCTTTACGTTGGAAATACCGGGCTGAGACCGCTCAAGTTGGTGAATTGGTGAATTGGTGAATTGGTGAATTGGTGAATTGGTGAATTGACGAGCGTGTTGATGTCACCGGCATTGCAAAAAGAGAGGTCAGCGAGACGGCTTGGGACATGCTGGAGAGTTCCCGCATGTCGTTTCGAGCCGATATTGAGAATCGTCTGTACCAACTTGCCTTAGCCGTCGCACGGTTCTGTCGAACGCTACCAAACACCGCTGCCGCTACCGAATTGGCAAGTCAATTGAGGCGGTCATCTTTTTCCGCATCAGCAAATTACCGGGCAACGAGACGAGCGGAAAGAACCGCCACAGAATCTGATCACCGAGTGCCACGAACTGCGTGCGATTCTTGCCAAGTCATGCGCGACTGCCCGACTTAAAGAAAGTCGTCGGAAGAAGGCAAAACCCTAATTCACCAATTCACCAATTCACCAATTGCTATGGCGCCACGGTCGCCGCGACGATCACGTAGACGACCGCCGCAATCGACGCCGCAGCTGGAATCGTCAGGATCCAGGCCCACACGATGCGGCCGGCGACGCCCCACCGCACGGCTGATAACCGCTTGATCGAACCGACGCCGATAATCGCGCCCGTGATGGTGTGGGTCGTGCTCACCGGAATACCCAGATGGGTAGCGGTAAAAAGAGAAATCGCTCCGGCCGTTTCGGCTGCGAATCCGCCAACCGGCTGCAGCTTGGTGATCTTCGAACCCATCGTATGAATGATCCGCCAGCCGCCCGAGAGCGTGCCGAGCGCGATGGCTCCGTGCGCAGCAAGGATGACCCAGAGCGGAATCGGCAGGCCCCCGCTCTGCGTGAGCTGAAGGTATCCACCAGCGACGAGTGCTCCGGCGATGATGCCCATCGTTTTTTGCGCATCGTTGCCGCCGTGGCCGAGGCTGTACGCCGCGGCGGAGAGCAGCTGCAAGCGCCGGAACCATTGATCGACGCGACCCGGCGAGAAGCCGTGGAAGATCCACATCGTCGCCAGCATGATGACAAAGCCCAGCACCAGGCCGATGAGCGGCGCAAGCACGATGAAGATCAGCGTCTTGGTCCAACCGGAGACGATGATCGCGCTCCACCCGGCCTTGACCATGGCCGCGCCGGCTAATCCGCCGATCAGCGCGTGCGACGAACTGGTCGGCAAGCCGAAGTACCAGGTAATGAGGTCCCACACGATCGCGCCAATGAGCGCGGCAAAGATCACCGTGAAGGTGACGATGTGGATATCGACCAGCCCGGCGCCGACGGTCTTGGCCACCGCCGTGCCGAAGGTGAATGCGGCGATGAAGTTGAACGCCGCGGCCCAGATGACCGCCTTGCCCGGCGACAGCACGCGCGTCGACACCACGGTCGCGATCGAGTTCGCGGCGTCGTGAAAACCGTTGATGTAATCGAACGTCAGCGCAACGATGATGAGGCCGACGACGGCGGCGAGATTTGAATCCATCCCCGATCAGGCGTGCTTGACGACCACGCCTTCGAGAACGTTCGCGACGTCCTCACAGCGATCGGTCGCGGCCTCGAGGAAATCGAAGATCTCCTTCCACTTGATGATCTGTATCGGATCGCGCTCCTCTTCGAACAGGCGGCGAACGGCGACCTGATGCACACGATCGGCTTCGTTCTCCAGGCGGTTGATCTCGACCGCGGGCTCAGCCACGCCCTTGCGTCGCTCGAGCGCCTTCAACGCCCTCACGACCTGTTCGCTCGACGCCATGATGATCCGGGTCAGGTCGCGGGTATCGGCGCGGACGACTTTGATCTGGTATAGCCGGACAATCGCTGCGCACGCGTCGATGGCGTCCATCACGTCGTCCAGCGACCGTGCGAGGCTGTGAATGTCTTCGCGGTCGAGCGGCGTCACGAAGGTGCGGTGGAGGCGCTGAATGATCTCGTGCGTCAGGAAGTCGCACTTGTGCTCGACTTCCTTGATCTCGTCAGCCTTGTCCCACAACGGCTGTTCCGGTGCGAGCATCTCTTCGAGAATTGACGCGCCGTGACGAATCTGCTCCGCCAGCGCGACGAAGTCGTCGTAGAAACGCTCTTCCTTGGGCAGCAATCTGAACGTCACATATCCCCCGGGCGCATCTTAGCAGATTCCTTTGTTGAGTTTACCGAACCGTTACGCGTCCGTCGCGCAGACGTCATACCTCCGTCGGTTGCCCTTGCCCTGGCTTCTGAGCGGCGAGCACGGTCAGCGAATTAACGTCAGGGACGCGTGCCCGTCGCGTCCGCGTTACATGCCGCTCCTAAGCTGACACGCAAAAAAGGCACTGGCAGATCTCCTCAGGAGACAGACGCAATGATGACGAAAGAACGTGTGCTGAAGGCTTTGACCCTGGTGGCGCTCGCGTGGCTCACATCGGTGCTGCCGGCGAGCGCGCAAGCGGACGGTCGTTTCGCGGGCACCGTCCTCGACTCGAGCGGCGCATTTGTTCCGGGTGCGACCGTTACGGTGAAGAACGAAAAGACCGGCGAAGAGCGTACGGCGACGAGCAGCGCTCAGGGGATCTACGTTGTTACGAACCTCAAGCCTTCACACTACACGATTCGCGTGAAGTCCGGCGACTTCGCACCACTTGAATACACGGGGATGCAGCTGCTCGCCGGCCAGGAATTTCATCTCGATCTAGAGCTCAAGCCGGCTGGCGTCAGCGAAACGGTGACGGTCCAGGGAACGACCAACTCGATGGACCTCAGCTCGGCGCGGATTGGCGTCAACGTCGGCGAACGCGAGATCCTGAACCTGCCGATCAACGGACGACAGATGTCTCAGCTGATGCTGCAGGCGCCCGGGTCGGTGAACTCGGGAACGGGGACGTGGCAGGACGTTCGGTTCAGCGGCCGGGCGATCGAACAGAACGCCATCAGGTACGATGGCGTCGAGGGCTCCTCGATCATCGATTCGGCGCCGGGCAATCTCAACGGCGAGATCCCCACCCCGTTCAAGCTGCAGGCGAGCATGGAGAACGTTCAGGAGTTCCGCGTCGAATCCAGCAACTACCCCGCGGAGTACGGGACCGGCACCGGTGGCCAGGTCAACGTCGTCACGAAGTCGGGCACGAACAGCGTGCACGGCTCGGTGTTCGAGTACTTGCGCAACGACGCCTTCGACTCGCCCAACTACTTCGATAACCTCGCGCACCTGCCGAAGTCCACGCTCGAGCAGAATCAGTACGGCGGCTCGCTCGGCGGACCGTTCATGAAAGACAAGGCCTTCTTCTTCGGCAGCTATGAGGGGTACCACCTGGATGCCGGGGTCAACTTCGTCGAAGCGGTGCCGAGCGACGTCGCGTGGGCGCGGGCGGTTCCGGCGGTCGCGCCACTGCGGCCCGGGTTCAAGTCACCCGATGCCGTGATCCTGCCGGGCGCGTCGAAGGATCCCGACTTCGATATCGCACAGCTGCAGGGTCTGCAGACCGTGCGGGAGAACGCCTTCAGCCTGCGGCTCGACTACAAGCTGACGGATCGATGGTCGATGTACGCGCGCGGCTTCCACGATCAGGGCAAGAACAACCAGCCAGAGGGTGTCAGCGGACGCATCGTCAACATCACCGACAACCCGTCGAACGCGGTGTTCAACCTGCAGGGACTCCTCTCGGATCGCGTCACCAATGAGTTGAAGATTGGCTACAACTCCGCGCCGACGCGGATCAACGGTGTTGCGCCAACGGTACCAGGGGCGGACTTCAGCAACATCGTGTTGAACCTGAGTGGGTCGGTGGCCAACACCGGCATCGCGGGTCAGGGCTCCAATTCAGGCATCGTCGTTCCGGGCGGCCTCGTGCGCGCCAACAGCGCCACCAACGGCCGCGGCCAGCCATACGATCCCTACACAATCTCGGTGATCGATTCGCTGACCACCGTCCGCGGCAACCACTACCTCAAGGCGGGCGGAGAGATTCGCGCGATTCGGATGTCAACCGATCGGCTCGGCGGCATTACCTATTCCTTTGCCAATGTGTCCGCGTTCATGAACAACACCGCGTCCACCGTGCAGTACCTGGGTGATGTCAGCGCGCCGAGTCCGTTCAACAACGGCGCCACCGGCGAACGCCATGTCGGGCAGGAGTATTACATCGGCTACGCGCAGGATGAGTGGCACGTCAGCTCGCTCGCGACGTTGAACCTCGGACTGCGGTACGAGTACTACACGCCGCTGACCGAAGTAAACGACCTGCAGGTCAAATTCAACATCGACACCGGCGTCATCGAGCCGAACACGACAAAACCCTACAAGACGAACGCGGACAGCATCCTGCCGCGCGTCGCCTTCACGGTCGCGCCCGGCAAGTGGGTCATGCGATCCGGGTTCGGCATCTTCGTTGGGCCGGGTCAGACCGAAGATCAGATTCAGCCGGTCGAGAGCGACCGCATCAGCTCGTCGATCAGCAACGGTTCGTACCCGGTCGATGTCAACGCGCTGGTCGCCAACTTCACCAGCAATCCGAATAACCGATCGTTCCAGCCTCGGGCCTATGCCAACGACTACTCGATTCCCGAGCGCATCTATCAGTACACCGCCTCCGTGCAGCGCGAGCTGCCGGGCCACATGTCGGCGACGGCCGCGTATGTCGGTAGCCAGGGACGGAACCTGTTCCTGCGCAGCGTCGCGAACAACATCGTCCAGGTCCTGACCAACCCGAATCCCGCGAATGCCGCGCTCGTCGTGCGGGAGTTCTCGATCCCGGTGCGCGACGACGCCGGCAACATCACCAGCGTGCAAAACCCGTACGCCGAGGTCGACTACAAGACCAGCGGAGGCCAGGACCATTACAACGCGATGCAGCTGTCGTTGAGCAAGCGGGCGTCGAACGGCCTGGCGACGAATGTCCAGTACACGTATGGCTTCAGTCGCGGCAACACCGCAGGATCGAATGAAGCCCAGACCGCAGCCAACAACGCGCGCGCACTGAGCGAGTTCGACTACGACATCGGCTACAACAGCTTCGATGTCCGGCACACGTTCAACCTGAGCGCGCTCTACGACATTCCCTACAAGGGCAAGGGCGTGAGTGGCCAGATCCTTGGCGGTTGGCAGCTCGGCGCCATCCTGAATGCCCGGAGCGGACTGCCGGTTCCGGTCCAGATCGTTCGACCGGACGTCGTCTATCGTGATGCGGCGGGCAACATCTTCGCCTCGTCCGCCGTCGATCGGATCGCCATCATCAACACTCCCCGCGGCGGCAGCACCCGCAACGTGCGCCGCCCCGATGTCGTCCCCGGTGTCGACCCGTTCACGCACGCCGACGGACTGCTGTTCCTGAATCCGGCCGCGTTTGCGACACCGCAGCCGGGCGCCTTCGGGAACCTCGAGCGCAATTCGATTCACGGGCCGAGCTTCAAGCAGTTCGACCTCGTCCTGGCGAAGCGCTTCCCGTTTGCGGCCGGGCGGAATTTCGAATTCAGGGCCGAGTTCTTCAACCTCTTCAACACGGTGAATTTCTCGAACCCGGTGGGAACTCTGCCGCAGGCCATTCCGAATAACGCGCTGACAGAGGCCAACCGCGTGCAGCCCGGACAGCCCTACACGAACGCCGCTGCCGGAACCTTCGGAAGCTTGACCGGCACCGTTGGCCGAACCGTCGGACTCGGCACGCCGCGGCAGGCGCAGTTCGCGTTCAGGGTGAATTTCTAGGTCAGTTGCCAGTTGCCAGTCTCCAGTTTCCAGTTTTGCAGTTACTGGGAACTGGAAGCTGGCAACTGGAAACTTCCAAATCACATTCTTAACTCCAGCGAAACATCCATGTAACAGACCGGCAACGTACAGCCCCTAGCCTGTCGAACATGACGCGGACGGTCGCAATTGTTAACAGCGCCGAAACACTGGCGAGACCGGGTCGAAATTGCCCGCGCCTATCCTCAGCAAAGGAGCACGCCGTTGATTCGACGATGGATGTCAGTGGGGCGAGTGGTGATGGTTGTTGCGGGCGTGTCGGTCGCGACCCCGTGTATGGCCCAAGTCACGCCGGCCGCCGGGTACACGCCGCCGGATGACACGCCGACTATCAAAGTCGGGGCGACGATTTTCGCCGACTACACCGTCCAGGCCAACCCCAAGATCAAGGATGCCGACGGAAACGAGGTGACATCGAACTCGTTCAACGTCACCCGTACCTACATCAATATCACCGGCAATATTTCTCACAACATCGCCTTCCGGATCACGCCCGACATCACGCGCGAAACTGAAAACTCGACTGCCGCCACGTCTATCGCCGGCAATTATGTGTTCCGGCTCAAATACGGGTTCGCGCAATTCAACCTGGATGACTACTTGAATGCGGGCCGGACCGGATCGTGGGTGCGCCTCGGCGTGCAGCAGACACCCTTTGTCGACTACATGGAAGGGATCTATCGCTATCGATTTCAGGGAACGATTTTCGAGGAGCGCGAAGGATTTCTGTCGTCATCAGACATCGGCGCGTCGTTTCATTACAACTTCGCCAAAAACTACGGCGACATCCACACCGGGTTCTACAACGGCGAGTTCTACACGAAACCGGAAGCGAATGATCAAAAGAGCTTCCAGATCCGAGGAACGCTGCGGCCACTCCCCATGAATTCGTTGTTGCGCGGACTGCGCGTCAACGCCTTTTGGAACAAGGACGCCTACCTGAAGAACGCGGATCGTGACCGCGCCATCTTCGGCGCAACATTCGAACACAAGTACGTGAACGCGGCGTTTGATTATCTCTGGACAAACGATCAGACCTCGGCGACGAAAACGGCCGTGGATGGACGCGGCTACTCGTTCTGGATGACTCCCCGTTCGACCATCGGATGGGAAGGATTGCTTCGCTACGACCACATGGAGCCGAATACGGCACAAAGCGGAACACGGACGCGATGGATCGGCGGAATTGCGTATTGGTTCCCCCATCAAGGCAACGTGTCAACGTCGCTCCTGCTCGACGTCGACAATCAAAGCTTCCACGATTTCGCCACGCCGTCACCGACGGTGACCAGATATGCGATCAACGCGCTGGTGAACTTTTGAGCCACGGAAGAACACGGAAGAACACGGACGAAACCAACAACTGACTGATAGAGAGGCAGACACTCATGAATCGCGCACGCACATACGTCACGATCGCCCTGATGGTTGGCGCACTGGGAGCGGCGCTGTCGGCGCAGAAGGTCCAGATTACCGGCGCAGGGGCCACGTTCCCGTTTCCGATCTACTCCAAGTGGTTCTCGGAGTACAACAAGAAGAACCCCAACGTAGAAATCAACTATCAGTCGCTCGGGTCCGGCGCCGGCATCCGTCAGCTCTCGAGCCAGACCGTGTTCTTCGGCGCCACGGACGGACCGATGACCGATGAGCAGCTGCAGTCCGCGCCGGGCCGGATCCTTCACTTCCCCACGGTCCTCGGCGGCGTCGTCCCGATCTACAACATTCCCGGCCTGAACACCGAGTTGAAGTTCACCGGGCCGGTGCTCGCAAACATCTTTCTCGGTGCCATCACCAAGTGGAATGACCCGCAGATCGCCAAGATCAATCCCGGGGTCAATCTTCCCGCCACCGACATCACCGTCGTGCATCGCGCTGAGAGCTCGGGCACGACATACATCTTCGTTGACTATCTTGCGAAGGTCTCGCCGGAATGGAAGAAGAAGATCGGCGTCGCGACGTCGGTCAACTGGCCCGCGGGGACGGTCGGCGGCAAAGGGAACGAGGGAGTCTCGGGGCTGGTGTCGCAGACGCCGGGCGCGATCGGCTACGTCGAGCTGATTTACGCGATTCAGAACAAGATCAGCTACGGCTCGGTTCAGAACATGAACGGCAAGTTCGTCAAGGCCTCGACCGACACGGTGACGGCGGCCGCCGCGGCAGCTGCCAAGCAGATGCCAGCGGATTTCCGCGTGTCGATTACGAATGCCCCCGGAGACAACGCCTATCCGATTTCGTCATTCACGTGGCTGCTCTTCTACGAGACCCCCAAGGACAAGGGGCAGGCGAAGGTGATGGTCGAGTTTCTGAAGTGGGCGCTCACCGAGGGGCAGAAGTTCGCGCCGGATCTCGGCTACGCGCCGCTGCCGAAAGACGTGGTCGACCTCGAGATGAAGGCGATCCCGAAGATCAAGCTCGGTTAGATGAAGAACAGCCGCTTTTCAGCCCGTCCCGATGAGGTCTTCTTCCGAGTCGGGACGGGTGCGTTCGCCCTGCTGCTCATCGTCATTGTCGGAGGGATCGCCTTCGAGCTGGGACGCCAGTCATCGCTCTCGATCGCGAAGTTCGGCTGGCAGTTCTGGCAGACCGACGTGTGGGATCCGGTTGCCGACCAATTCGGAGCACGGCCCTTCATCTGGGGCACGCTGTATTCGTCCATCCTGGCGCTGCTGATCTCGACGCCGATCGCGCTCGGCATCGCGATCTTCATCTCTGAGCTCGCGCCGCAGTGGCTCCGCAAGCCGCTCGTCTTCGTCACCGAGCTGCTCGCGGCGGTGCCGTCGATTGTCTACGGCCTGTGGGGCATCTTCATCCTGGTGCCTGTCGTCCGCCAGCTCCAGCTGAATACCCCGGCATGGCTGAAGAGCACGCCGTTCTTCAGCGGTCCACCGCTTGGCGTCGGCATGTTGTCGGCGGCCATCGTGCTCTCGATCATGGTGATCCCGTTCACGTCCTCGGTTGCGCGTGAAGTGCTGAAAGCGGTTCCCCAGGCGCAGCGGGAGGGTGCTTACGCACTCGGCGCCACGCGTTGGGAGGCCATTCGAATGGCGCTCTTCTACGCGCGAACGGGCATCGTCGGAGCAATCATGCTTGGGTTCGGCCGCGCCCTGGGTGAAACGATGGCGGTGACGATGGTGATCGGGAACAGCCCGCAGATTTCGCTGTCGCTGTTTTCGCCGCAGTACACGATGGCCGCCGTCCTGGCTAATGAGTTTGCAGAAGCCGCGGGGGATCTCTACCTGAGCGCGCTGGTGAACATCGGCCTGGTGCTGTTCGTGATGACACTCATCATCAACACGCTGTCGCGTCTGCTGATCTGGTCGATGGCGCGGCAGAAGCGGCCGCGGCTCCGCCGTGCGGCCCTCAGCGAAGCAGGACAGGCCGCATGATGCGCGATCGGTGGCGGCGGGGACTCTCCCATGCGGTGCTGATATTTTCCGGCGCGTCGGTCGTGCTCGCGCTCATACCACTCGCCCTGATCCTGTTCTATGTGATCACGCGCGGGGTAGGCGCGTTGAATCTGGATTTCTTCCGCAACATGCCGGCGCCGGTCGGCGAGCGTGGTGGCGGCATGGCGAACGCGATCGTCGGATCGTTGATCGTCACCGGACTGGGATCGTTGTTTGCGATCCCGATTGGGGTGATTGCCGGTGTCTACGCCGCAGAGTATCGAGGCACGCGCTTCTCATCGGCCACGCGCTTCGCCGCCGATACGTTGAACGGCGTGCCCTCGATCGTCATCGGGGTCTTCGCCTATGGAATCGCGGTGCTGCCATTCAAGCACTTCTCGGCGCTTGCCGGCGGTCTGGCGCTCGGCATCATGATGATCCCGCTCATCATGCGGACGACGGAAGAACTGTTGCTGCTGGTGCCGAATACCCTCCGCGAAGGAGCGCTCGCGCTGGGCGCGACGAGAGCCCGTGCCGTCTTCACCGTCGTCTTGCCGGCCGCACTGCCCGGCATCGTGACCGGCATCCTCCTGGCGCTTGCTCGCATCGCCGGTGAAACGGCGCCGCTCATCTTCACGTCGTTCAACAATCGCTACTTCTCCACCAACGTGACGCAGCCGATCTCCACACTGACCGTGCAGGTCTTCACCTATGCGATCACCGCGTACGAAGACTGGCATCGGCAAGCGTGGGCCGGGGCGCTCGTCCTGGTGACGATCGTGTCTCTCTGCTCTGTTCTTGCCCGGATGGCCACGGCGCGCATGGAACGGCTGCATCGGGGCGCGTAGTCGTCAGCCGGGACGCTCGACGCTTCTCGTCCTTTCTGACCCCAATCGAATCACCGCTAAGGTTGAGCCAGAACCCGTTCCTTAACCTCGAGTTAACTCAAGTGTCACACCTCGGAAACCGGCCGTTGGTAGGCTCATGAGCCATGCAAGCGAGTTCTCATTGATACCGCATGATGCCCATCCGGATCGTCCAGGCAGCGCACGGACACGCGCGGCAGGGGTGAGCCGCGCGCCGAGAGTGCTGGTCGTCGAAGACGAGCAGGACATCGCCGCGCTCGTCAAACACACGCTGGAGCGCAGCGGCGAGGCTCAGGTCGAAACCGTGGCCAGCGGCGACGTCGCAATCCGGGTGGCGATCGAGGACCCGCCGGATCTCGTGATCCTCGACCTGAACCTGCCCGTCTTGAGCGGCAACGAGGTGTGTCGAATCCTGCGGGCGCGAGCCGAGACGGCAGCAGTGCCGATCATCATGCTGACCGCCCGGACGTCGGAAGCCGATCGGGTTGCCGGCCTCGACATGGGCGCCGACGACTACGTCACCAAGCCGTTCAGCCTGCGTGAACTCTCCGCGCGCGTTCGTGCCGTCCTGCGCCGTCAGGCTCCCCCCCAGGCGCCGACGGTGTATCAAGGCAAACACCTGCGCGCGGATTTCGATGCCGTCGCGATCGAAGTTGACGGGCAAGCGATTCGTCTTACACGCCGCGAATTCGAACTGCTTCGATTCCTGGTAGACAACCGGAACCGCGTCCTGTCGCGGGATCGCCTGCTCGAACGCGTCTGGGGCTACGAGCGCTTCATCGAGACCCGCTCGGTCGACGTCCATGTGGGCAGGCTCCGCGCCAAGCTTGGCATTGCGGGCCAGCAAATCGAGACGGTCGTCGGTCTGGGGTATCGATTCGTGGAGTGACCCTCGAATCGCTGATCACTGATCACTCATCCTGAATCGCTGATCCTTGAATCCCTAATCGTTGGATCCCTAATCGTTGGATCCCCGATCCTTGGATCCTCGAATCCTCGAATCGTGCGACAAGACAGTGCACTTCAGGGGCCTCCCGCCGGGACTCAGCGATGATGCTGGATGGGAGACGATTCAAGGATTCACGATCAGGGATTCAACGATTGGCGATTCAAGGATCGCGGATTCACGATGAGAGATCAGGGATTAGTGATTGTTTTCGCCATCCACCCGCTTCCAATTCCGAGATGCGTCGGGCAACGGCATTCAATGCCCGTTCGACGCGGTGCCAGTCGGTGTACAGCACGCGGCTGACCACGGCGTGATCTTCTTCAACCTTCAGTTCCCACCCGCCGAGCGGCGCGTGGTCTATCGTGAATCGTCGGCTATGTCCCGCGTAGCAAAGCTCTGCATTGAACATCATCAGGTCCGTTGAAGAATTGGGTAAAGCTAATGTTTACCCCACGCCGGGGGGCGAGCGTGTAAACACCGTGTAAATTGATCGCGGCAGTTCGCGGCCGTGCCGTAACGCCCTGAAGATTCAAGCAGATAGGGCTGACACCCTTCTCGACTAAGATGACACCATGAACGACGTCCTGACGCTGATTCTGGGGGGTGGGCGGGGAACGAGGCTGTTTCCGCTGACCCACATGCGATCGAAACCCGCCGTGCCACTGGGCGGGAAATACCGGTTGATCGACATTCCCATCAGCAATTGTCTGCATGCCGGGCTGAAGCGAATCTTCGTGCTGACGCAGTTCAACTCCGCCTCGCTCAATCGCCACATCGCGCAGACCTACCGGCTCGACATGTTCTCCGACGGGTTCGTCGAGGTGCTGGCGGCGGAGCAAACACCGGAGAGTTCGAACTGGTTTCAGGGAACCGCCGACGCCGTACGGCGCGCTGCCCGCCACTTCCTCGGGCACGACTCCGATCACTATCTGATTCTGGCGGGCGATCATCTCTACCGCATGGACTTCAACGAGCTCATCGATTCTCACATCGAGAGCAGCGCCGACATTACCATCGCCGCCCAACCGGTCAGCGCCGCCGACGCGACAGAGATGGGAATCTTCCTGTTCGACGAGCTGGGGCAGATTGGCGGCTTCGAGGAGAAGCCCACTGCCG
>Ga0070664_100002458_pt1 | contig 14922 bp, 13 predicted proteins | sample KBSC73metaG_FD_65863 | JGI IMG/M metagenome (GOLD analysis project Ga0070664, IMG submission 65863) | Corn rhizosphere microbial communities from Kellogg Biological Station, Michigan, USA - KBS C7-3 metaG | ecosystem: Host-associated > Plants > Roots > Rhizosphere > Soil ... | reverse complement strand
CTGCACGGGGGTCCCGTCATAGCCGCGGACATTGGTTGGAAGCGGCGGCTGATAGGCGAGCAATGATTGGGAAGACGGCAGCCCGCTCGCGAAATAGATCCACATCAGCGAGAACAGCCCGAACAGGCCGGCGAAGGTCCAGGTCCCTCGCCGCACCCATTTATGTTCCCACCACGGATCGATCCGCTCGTGCACCCTTTCATTGAAGGCGACGAGGTCGGGGAGCTCCCAATGGGGGACGTTCAGGCGCTCGAACTTCATTCGAACCGGCGTCTAGCCTTTTGAGCCGGTGCCGGAAAGGCGGTTAATGCCGTGAACGAGCGGCGATATCGGCCTCGATCGCCTGAGCCAGTGCAAGCGCGATCGCAGAGCGATGCTCTGGTGACCGAAGAAGCGCCTCGTCGTCGGAGTTGCTGACGTAGCCGGCTTCGAACAGTACGGCCGGCGTTGCCGCGCGGCGCAGGACATGGAAGGACGCGAAACGGTGCGGCTGGGGCCGGAGCTCGAACCGGCCCGCGGATTTTCTGACGAGGCGCGCGGCAAGGTCGGCCGACGCACTCATCTGAGCACGCATCGCGAGATCAGAGAGGATCGCCTGAACCGAACCGACCCCGGCGTCGGTCGAAACTCCGCGATTTTCGGCCGCGGCAAAACGCGCCGCTTCCGCATCGGACGCGATGTCCGAGAGCGAATAGACGCTGGCGCCGCGAGCCAGGGGATTGGGTGCGCTGTCCATGTGCAGCGACACGAACATTCCTGCGTTCAGCCGCCGAGCCACTGCGGCGCGGTCGTCGAGGGTCAGATAGCGGTCCTCGTCCCGAGTCATCGCGACCCGAACCCGCCCACGCTTCACCAGGTTGTCGCGCAACTCGCGCCCGAGCGCCAGGGTCAGGTCCTTTTCCACGATCTCTCCGGACACGCTCCTCGCGCCGGGATCGCGGCCGCCATGGCCGGCGTCGATCACCACGATCGGTCTCCCCCGAGCGGCTGGCGACGCGTAGATGCGATCCGTCGCGGGAGGGGGGAGATTGACCGTAAGGCTGGTTCCTGCCGCTGCGCCGCTGCGGGCGGTAAGGGCGAAAAGCACGCTCCCCAGCGCAGTTGCGACCACAATCGCCGCGCCCGCTATCCTCCGCTTGTGTTTGAACACTACCACTCGGCCCCGCCAAACCCTTGAACCCAAAGCCAATGTATCACGCCAAAATGGTTAAGGTGAAATTATCCACGATTTCAGCCAGGAACCCTCCCGGTGCGGTTGCGGCGTTTAATGGCCGGTGCTAACCGAGGTTTGATCTCCGGCGCTCGTCGGGGAATTCGTGCCGCGGCCAGTGTGATTGTTCGCGGCTGCACAAGGTTGACGCTTGCATGATGCCACAGAACGCCTCTCGCCCCAGTAAAATGGCGGTGACCGGCGTGTTTTCCGCGCACCGACGCGGGATGGCGAATGCGGCAGACGCGCTTCCATTCCATCCTGCCATCGCCGCCGCACCTAATGCTGCGCGCGTGGCCCCAATCATTGCGCGCCCCGGCATTACGCGGCCGGACCGGCGCGCCTGGAGAATTTTCAATGTCCATGCGCATGCTGATCGATGCGCGCCACCGGGAAGAGACCCGGGTCGCGGTCGTCAAGGGAAGCCGGATCGAAGAGTTTGACTTCGAGTCCGCTGAGCACAAGCAGCTCAAAGGTAATATCTATCTCGCCAAGGTGACCCGGGTCGAACCGTCGCTGCAGGCGGCATTCGTCGATTACGGGGGGAATCGCCACGGCTTCCTAGCCTTCAGCGAGATCCATCCGGATTATTACCAGATTCCGAAAGCCGATCGCGATGCGCTGCTGCGTGAAGAGGCGGAACACGCGGCGGAAGAGGAGCGCCTGCGCTCCGCCGAATATGATGCGGTCGACGACCTTCCCGCGACGGAAGAGGCCGAGACGGAGGAAACTGAGCCTGATGAGGCAACCGGCACTGCAACTGCGACGGAGACGACGACCGAGATGGGCACGGGCTCGAGCCGCTCACCGGTCGACGAATCCGCTGCCGACGAGCTGAGGAGAAAGCGCCAGAACCTCCGCCGCCGCTACAAGATCCAGGACGTGATCCAGCGCCGCCAGGTGCTGCTCGTCCAGGTCGTGAAGGAAGAGCGCGGGAACAAGGGCGCGGCGCTCACGACCTACTTGTCTCTAGCCGGGCGCTATTGCGTGTTGATGCCCAACACGAGCCATGGCGGCGGAATCTCGCGCAAGATCTCGAACGGACCGGACCGCAAGCGGCTGAAGTCGATTATGTCCGACCTCAAGCTGCCCTCGACCATGGGGTTGATCGTCCGCACCGCGGGCCTTTCGCGCACCAAAGTCGAGATAAAGCGGGACTTCGATTATCTCGCTCGGCTCTGGGACGAGATCCGCGAGCGGACGCTCAAGAGCACCGCGCCCGCGCTCATCTATCGGGACAGCGACCTCATCAAGCGGGCCATCCGCGACCTCTATCATCGCGAGATCGAGGAAGTGATCGTCGAGGGCGACGAGGGCTACAAGGCCGCTCGCGGCTTCATGAAGTTGCTGATGCCGAGTCACGTCCGCCGGGTGAAGCAGCACACGGAAAGTACCCCTTTATTCCAGCGGCATGGCGTCGAGGATCAGCTCAGCGCCATGTATCAGCCGATCGTTCAGCTGAAGTCGGGAGGCTATCTGGTCATCAACCCGACCGAAGCGCTGGTTTCCATCGACATCAACTCGGGCCGTTCGACCCGCGAGCACAATATCGAGCAGACGGCGTACAGCACGAACCTCGAAGCGGCGCAGGAGATTGCCCGGCAGTTGCGGCTACGCGACATGGCCGGTCTGATCGTCATCGACTTCATCGACATGGAGCAGTCGAGCCACGTCCGCAAAGTCGAGAAGGCGATGAAGGAGGCGCTGAAGAACGATCGGGCTCGTATTCAGGTCGGGCGCATTTCCAGCTTCGGACTCATGGAAATGAGCCGGCAGCGTCTCCGCACCGGCGTGCTTGAAGCGTCGACCAAGGCTTGCCCGCACTGCGAAGGAACGGGCTTGATGCGGACGGCCGCATCGGCAGGGCTCAGCGCCTTGCGGATGGTCGAGGATGAGGCTGCGCGTGGGCGCGGCGACAAGATCCTGCTCCGCGCCGGGCGTGAGGCCGCGGTTTACGTCCTGAACAAGAAGCGCGCCGAGCTGGCGGACATCGAACATCGCTACGGCGTCTCGATCGAGGTCGCGATCGACGAGAGCTTCGAGGGGGCAAGGATGACCGTCGACAGCTCCGGCCCCCGGCCGACGGTCGTGCCCCGGCCCGAACCGGTCGCGGTCGAAGAGCCGGAAGACGAGGAGCCGATTTCTGAGGACGTCCAGGACGAGGAGGAAGACGAGACCGTCGAAATTTCGCTCGAGCGCGAGGCGGGGGAGGGCGAGGGCGAGCGTGGCCGCCGTCGGCGTCGGCGTCGTCGCGGAGGTCGTGGTAGGGGCCGGCGTGACGACGAAGCTCAGCCGCGGGCCGACGCGGAAGCGGCCGAACCCGCTGACACGGTGGGCGAAGCCGAAGGGCCGGTCGCCGAGGAGGCGCCACCTCCGGTCGAAGCCAAACGGGGCCGTCGCCGGCGTGGCCGCAAGCCTCTCCCGAGCGAAGCCGAGGGGCCCGTCCTAGGCGGCGCCGAGGGGCCAGCCACGGCCGAAGCGGCGCCCGGGGGGGCTGTCGAGCCCGCCAGCTCGCCGATGGTCGAGCGTCCAATCGACGAAGAGCTGCCGCTCGCCGACACGACGCCAGCCGAGGAAGCCAAGTCGAAGGGCAGGCGCAGGCGCAAGGCAGCGACGCGGGAAGCAGAGGGCGTGGTGCCAGAGCCCGCTCCAGTGGATGCCCCGCCGGCGGAAACCGTGGACCAGGCGGCGCCGCCGACCAAGCCAGCCCGCGGGCGCAAGCGAAAGGCGGAAGCGGTCTCCGCGTCCGAGCCCATTTCCGAACCCGCTGCGGTCCCGGCCGCCAATAACGACACGGCGGTCGACGAGAACGGAGAGCCACGGCGCGGATGGTGGCAACGCACCTTCGGCTGATCGTTTTTCATGCCGGGTTCAGGGGGCGGGGTGGTAAGCGCTCGGCGATGAGCAGCCCGTTCGCCCGGTTCGTGCGTCAATTGATGCTCGTGCTGATGCTCGCGGTCGCCGTGGCTCAGCCGGCTGCGGCGCAAGAGAGCGATAGCGACTCCGGCCCGTCTATCCTTCGCGATACGGAGACCGAGTGGCTCTTCCGGGATGCGACCCGCCCGTTGATCGAGGCTGCGAAGCTGGATCCCGACAGTGTGAAGGTCGTCCTGCTCAACGATCCGACGATCAACGCCTTCGTCGCCACCGGCCAGACCGTATACATTCAGTCCGGGCTGCTGCTGGCAGCAGATAACGCGAACCAACTTCAGGGGGTGATCGCCCACGAGCTAGGGCACGTCGCTGGAGGTCACTCCATCCGCCTCCAGGAGGGCGGCCGATCGGCCACTGGCATCACAATAGCAACCCTCGTGCTCGGCGCACTCGCCATCGCTGCGGGCGCAGGCGAAGCAGGCATGGGGATCATGGCAGCGGGGCAACAGGCGGCAATCGGCAACTTCCTCTCCTTCTCGCGCACGCAGGAGGCCTCGGCTGACCAGGCCGGCGCCAAGTATCTTTCCGGAGCTGGGATCAGCGGGAAGGGAATGCTCGATTTTTTCGGCAAGCTCCAGAACGAGGAATACCGGCTCGCGATCTACGACAAGGATAGTTACGGCCGGACCCACCCGCTGTCATCCGAGCGCATCCAGGCACTTCAGCAGCTCCTCCGCGCCGACCCGGCGTGGAGCAAGCCCCCGGACCCGGCGCTTGAGGCACGTTTCCAGCGAGTGAAAGCAAAGTTGTTCGGCTTCCTCAACCCGGGCCGCGCGGTCGCTAAATATCCGGAGACGGATCAGACAGTGCCTGCGCACTACGCGCGAGCCTATGCCTACCATATGGGAGGTTACCCGGACAAAGCCGTGGCGGAGGCAAACGCCTTGCTGGCAACATCGCCGCACGATCCATTCTTCCTCGAGCTCAAGGGACAGATCCTGCTCGAGTCCGGCAAGCCCGTGGACGCCATCCCGGCGCTTCGTGAGGCGACCCAGCGTTCGGGCGATGCGCCGATGATTGCCGCAATGCTTGGCCATGCGCTCGTTGCAACGGAGAACGCCAAGTATTTCCCGGAAGCGAAGCAGGTGCTCAAGGCTGCGGTTAGTCGCGATAATCAGGACCCGTTCGCCTGGTATCAGCTGGGCATCATCTACGACCGCGAGGGCGATCAGGCGCGCGCTTCCTTAGCCACGGCCGAACGAAGCAATCTCGAGGGCAATCCGAAGCTCGCCTATGCCAGCGCGCAAATGGCGATGCGCGGTATTCCGAGCGGAAGTCCGGACTGGCTTAGAGCACAGGATATCGCCATGGTGTCGCGCGCCGAGCTGGCGAAAAAAGACAAGCGCTACGTAGAGAAAGAAAAGAAAGACTAGTGACCGAACGCAAAGGATCGCCGCTCCTCGCGGCGGCGGTCGTGGGGGGAGTGGTCGGGTCGGCATTGACCGCCGCGCTGCTGTTCTTCGCGGCACCTGAATATCTTGCCAGCCGCATCGTCCGACAGGGGATGCTGGCAGACCCGAAGATACTTTCGGAGACGGTGGATGCGCTGCGTGACGCGCAATATGAACCCGTGCTCGCGCAATATCGTGCCGCGATCGAGACACCGTTCGGAAGCTCGTGGAAAGGCGCGCCCAAGCCAGACGTGACTCTGGTCGAGTTCTTCGACTACGCATGTCCTTATTGCAAAGCGAGCAACCCTTATGTGGACCGCCTGCTGAAGGAGGATAAAGGCCTTCGCGTCGTCTATCGCGAGCTTCCCATTCTTGGTCCGGACAGCGTGAGCGCGGCTCGCCTTTCGCTGCGTGCCTCCGGCCAGGGGCGCTTCGCGCAGTTTCACGACACGCTTTGGGCAGCGGGGCGACCCGCGCCGGAGACGATCGCCAAGGCCTCGCAAGCCGCCGGCATCGCATCCACGCCGGCCGAGGATCCGGCGATCGAGGCGGAGCTGAGGCGCAATTTTCAGCTGGCTGGCCAGCTCGGCGCCACGGGCACGCCGCTGTTCGTGATCGGCAATCGCGTGATGAATGGAGCAGTCGGCTATGACGCTTTGAAGCAGGCCATCGCCGTCGCGCGCAAGAAGGCCTGAACTCAGGCGCCGCCTTTGAAACCTTGGGCGATCACATACCATTCGCTCGAACCCTTGCGGCTCGCGGGCGGTTTTGCATGCTTCACGCTCTTGAAGTTGCGCTTCAGCTCCGCGACCAGGTCGTTGTCAGCGCCGCCCGCGAGCACCTTGGCAACATAAGCGCCGCCGGGGCGCAGCACCTCGCGCGCGAACTCTAAGCCAGCTTCCACAAGCGCCATGGTGCGCAGGTGATCGGTCTGAGGATGGCCAACTGTGTTGGCCGCCATATCCGAAAGAACGAGGTCTGCCGGGCCGTCCAGGGCGTCCCGAAGCCTCTCTGGCGCGCTCTCGTCCATGAAATCCATGTGCAGGATGGTGACGCCGTCGATCGGGTCGGTCGGCAGCAAGTCGATGCCGACCACCTTCGATTGCGGCACGCGCCGGCGGACAACCTGGCTCCATCCGCCCGGCGCGATCCCCAGGTCCACAACCGCTTTCACCCCCTTTAGAAGACCGAATCTTTCGTCGAGCTCGAGCAGCTTGTAGGCAGCGCGGCTGCGGTAGTTCTCCTCCTTCGCCCGCTTCACGTAGGGATCGTTCAACTGGCGTTCGAGCCAGCGCGTCGAAGAGATTTTGCGGCCCTTGGCGGTGCGGATGCGCTTCAAAGCGGCCAGCCGTCGCGAGCCATCAGGGATCTCAGAATACCCTCGCGGATACCGCGATCGGCTATACCGAGGTTGGTGGCCGGCCAAATCTCGATGATCGCCTCAAGGATGGCGCACCCCGCCACGACGAGGTCGGCGCGCTCGGTCCCGATACAAGGCAAGCTGGACCGTTCGTCATAATCCATGCCGGCGATCATGGCGCTGATCTTCTGCATGGCCTCGATCGGAACATGCAGCCCGTCGACCGCCCGCCGATCATAGGATGGCAGTGCGAGATGGACGCTCGCCAAGGTCGTCACCGTACCGCTGGTCCCGAGCAGGCGGATGCCATCGCGCGTTTCCGGGAGCATCGTCGCGAAATTCGCAAACGCGCGGCGCGCCCGTTCGCGCATCCGCATATAAGCTTTGATCCGGTCCGGCCCCTCCAGCGCGTCGCGGCCCTCGCTCTCGGTGAGCGAAACCACGCCCCACGGCGCACTCCACCAGGCACGAATTCTGGGCGTGCCTTCGACATGGTCGATCAGCACCAGCTCGGTTGAGCCGCCGCCGATGTCGAAGATCAGCGCCGGGCCATCCCCAGGTTCCAGCAGCTTGTGGCAACCGAGCACGGCCAGCCGCGCTTCTTCCTGCGGCTCGATGATGTCGAGGACGATCCCCGTTTCGTCGCGCACTCGGTCGACGAATTCGCGGCCGTTGGCGGCTCGGCGACAGGCTTCGGTGGCGACCGACCGCGAGAGAGAAACGTTGCGGCGCCTCAATTTGTCGGCGCAAATGGAGAGGGCGCCGACGGCCCGGTCCATCGCGTCCGCGGAAAGCTCATTCGATCGTGACAGTCCTTCACCCAAGCGGACGATGCGAGAGAAGGCGTCAATGACGGTGAAGCTGTTTTCGTTGGGTCGAGCGATCAGCAGACGGCAATTGTTCGTGCCGAGGTCTATCGCGCCATATGTATGTCGGTGATCCCGCCTGCGCGGCGGTTTTTGATCCGATGGCCCGCTCTGCTGCGAATACCCTTGTTGCAGAGCCGGCGAACTGGCGACGCCCTGCGCCATTTCACACGCCCATTCTCTTCTTCACCGCGCGGATACGCGGCTGACTTAGGTTGATTTTAACTTAAAAAGTGTCGCTGCGGCAAGGGTATGCGACCCGGGCCTCTCAAGCCTTGCGTGAACAGCGGGATACGCCCACGAACGTTGACAGCCAGTGGGGCCATTTCTATCTCGCGGCATCCGCGCATCCGCGGCGCTGCCCCGTCGTCTAATGGTAAGACTACGGACTCTGACTCCGTCAATCGTGGTTCGAATCCACGCGGGGCATCCACCGCTTTCGATTATTTCGAAACTACTTAGGCCGCTCTGGCAGCGGGCGGCGCGCGGCGCGCAGAGCAGGAGGGAACGCCGGCCTGCAGGCGGCCAATTAATTCCGTGATGCAGGGGGGCTGAGCACCGCGAGCTTAGCATTTCATCCGCCGCCGCAGGGTCTCGAGGTCGTCCATGACCCTCAAAGGATCGATGGTCGGTACCAGGTCGTCTATTTCTGCCAACGGCTTCCCCCAGTTAAGACATTCTGATCAGAGGGGCCGCCCGGAAACGGGTGCCTTTTCAATGCCCGCAAAATGTCCGTTCCAGCTATTGCCGACACGAACGGGTCACGCTGAGGACGGCCCAACTCGTCATGCAGCCTCAGACGCGTTGGCCTCCGCGAAGGCCATTACCGCTCGCGGGTGGAGGCCGTGGAGCGCGCAGATGAGCTGCCGTCCGAACACCTCGAAGCAATGCAATCCGCTCCCTTCTTCGCATAGAAGGTCGAGATCATAGCGCCTCCAGAACGCGTTTCGATCGCGAGAATATTGCCCCAGGACGTTGAAATTCTCTTCCCACGCAATGGGCCGGTACTTTGCCCGAAGGGGCTTCGGAAGCGCCCAGTAAAACGTGTCCTGTTGGGTGATGCCGAACAGCCGAACCGATGTCTCGTTAATGAGGTGCGGGAGCTCCTCCGCCTCATCCTCCAGTAAGCAATCCCGAGACTGGAGGCCCAGCTGGCGCTCTACCTCGGCGACACCGGGCAATTCGCGAAAGATGATCTGCGTCATGCGCTTTGAATCAACGAGATTCGCAAGCGTTCCAATAATCTCGGCCTAGAGGCCCGAGGTCTACTTTCGATCCAAGCAGCCATTACGCATCGCACTCAGTCTACCGACGGGACACAGCAGCCATTCGGGGGGGTCGATCTGCCAAGAACGCACTAGAATTTCGCGAATCCGAAGCTCACCATGATCAGCGCCAGCAGAATGCTTAGCAAGAAGGGCAGAACCAGGCGGGCGATAACGAGCAACGGCCTCTCGCCGGGATCTCGCTCATCCTGGTTCGGAACAGACAGATCGACCGACGACTGGCCGACCAGGCGTTCCGGCGACGAGCGCAGAATCGCGGCGCTGACGGCGGACTTCGAAATCCATTCGACGAACTCGCATCCGAAGCAGTTCTGCCGATTCCAGATCACGACTGCCCGCGTCAATCCGGCTTCCGGCAGATCCATGTAGAGCGTCTCGCCGATCTGCATCTCGACAGTCGTCTCAATGAGCAAGCCATTCTCGGAGATGTTGAGGATGAGGGCATTGGCCTCCTTCGTTAGCGACGGCGTACTTACGCGCAGTCGGCACGTGCGCCGCGGCGTCAGCCGTCCGTCGAGCATCACTGGTTCCATCCGGAGCTCGGCCACCAGGGGCACCATGTTTGCGCTGCCGCTCACGCGCACAGGCGTCGGCTCGGATGGTTAAGGAAGTATTACTTTAGAGGCGGTGCGAACCAAGGCCGGCAACGCGGGCTTCTTCCCTGACCGTGCTATCAGACAGAATGAGATGAACAAAAACGGCCCGGCGGCGTAACTCACCGGGCCGTTCGATCGAGACCAATCCTCCCGGGCCTCACGCCCTTGATAACAGAAAATTAATCCGGGTGAAGCTTATCCACAGGTCGAGCGTCCGCCGAGCCAGTCTACCGAATACAATCCAGAGCGCGAGCGGCTTATTGGCGAGCGTGACGATCTTTCCGTTGAGCTTAGTTTAGAGCCGAGCAGGCGGAACCCCGCCCCTATGAAGATCCGGCACTGCGAGACCAGATTCATGAACTGAACCGGCGGATCACTCAGAGTTGGCGAAACGCGGTCGCTTAGCTCGCGATGCAACCGCTTGCATGAACAAATGTTCATCCATCATGGGGAGAGACGACGAAACTAAGCAGCGTCCTTTGAACGCGAGACCAATGCTGGATCGAGCGGTTGGGCGATATTCTCCGATTTTCCAGATCGGGTTCAATCGATGCGGAACCGCCAGCTTGCATCGCTTCCTTCTCGAAAGCGGTATTCGATCCCTTCACTGGGCCAATGAGGTTCTCGCAACCCGCATTAGCGCTCGAATTCACGCCGGCGAGGATCCAATTAAGGACTTTCCGCACAATATCGGCTTCACCGACATGATCGGTCCACGACCCGGCGGAGGCCTCTTGGAACCTTACAAGAGGTTCGACTACCTACATCGTTGGTATCCCAAGGCCCTCTACATTCTCAACACGCGCGATCGAGAGAAGTGGATCGCGAGCCGCGCTGGGTTCCGGTACAAGGATCGGAGTTTACTCGTCGGCTATGCGGAGATGCTGAAAATCCCAGAGACGGCGGTGCCGGACTTCTGGCGGGCTGAGTGGGATTATCATCATGCCATCGTCCGGGCGCATTTCTCCGGCGCCCCCAACTTCCTCGAATTTCACATCGAGCGAGACGATCCCGAAAAACTGAGCTCGTTCGTCGCCACCCGCTACCCCCGCTGCCTCAACACGCCATTCCGCGTGAGCAATGTGGGGTCGCACACGCAAGCGTCCGTTTCCGACCCATTGCAGACATGACGCTGAGGCTTATCAACATGCTACCGCTGGCCTAGCGCTGCCGCTTTCGCGCCCGCATGAGATAGCCGCGCAAGCGCTCGAGAGCCGCAGGGTCCGCGCCTCTCTTCGGGATAACGTAGAAGTTCCGCGGCGTAGGCAGCACGATGATCGTGCGCTCGCCCTCGCGCCAGTCCCATAGTTGAGACCAAGGATAGCGGGCATCGGTGTAGGTCGTTTTCACCGAGAAATGCTGGACATCGAACGCATAGTGGATTGGGTCGCGCATTCCCGGGTGATCCGCCATCGTGCTACGCGCTGCACGCCGGCGTAAGGTCGGCGAAGCGACAAGGAGGACCAGGAGAAGCACGGCGGCGACGATCACGGCGCCGGTAAGGCCGATGATTAACCGCGATTCGCGGAACGCGAGCCGGGCTTCGGGAAAGAGCATCAGCAGTGCCGCGAGAAGCGCAATGACCAGCAGCGCGAGCAGCTGCACGACCCTCGCTTGACCGTGCGCTCGGGGCGCGGGACGAAATGCCTCGACGAAGTCGTCTTCCTCAAGAGTGACCGTCAGTTCATCGCACATGGCAAGGGACGCTAACCTGGCGGCGGCGGAATCACCAAGGAGTTCGAAAACTCATCGGCTGAGCTTGCTGCAACACCAATGCAACACAGGGCCGCTTTTGCCTTATTTTCAACACCTCGGGACGGACTCTGACTCCGTCAATTTGGTTAGAATCCACGGGGCATCCAACTAATTTGCTGCAGTCCAAGGGGTTAGGGGTTCTCAGCAGCGAGCCGCATTCCTAAGTCCTCGGCCTCATGCATTTTTCGGTCGCAGCGCGCCACGAAGGCGATGGCTTTTCCATTGACGTCGCCGCTGGCGGGCGGAACCACGACTATCTTGTGCCGACGGCTACGCAGCAGGACTTCAACGCCTTTTACCGCGAGCTGGCGGGTGACTTCGGCACGCGCGTGCCCCATGTGTTTGCGCGATCAAGTGATCATCCGCGGGCGGCCTTCCCGTGGCGTCCGCTGCTTACGGAGAACGTCCATCCTCAGATTCTGGTCGGCTATGGCGACCCGGCGGTTCTGAAGACCGATGAGGGCTGGTGGCTGATCGCGACGTCGAACGACGCTCCGGACGCCTTTCCGATCCTCCATTCTGAGGACCTCGAACATTGGGAGCCAAGGGGCTTCGTCTTTCCTGCGGGGCACGAGCCCCCGTGGACTGCCACGGGCCGCAACAGCGCTGACTTCTGGGCGCCGGAAATGGCCAAGGCCGACGACGAATTTTGGGCGGTTTATACGGCGCGGCAGACCACCAACGCGCTTGCGATCGGCTTGGCACGAGCGCCTTCGCCGCTGGGACCGTGGACGGACAACGGCAAGCCGCTGGTGACCGGGAAACCGATCAACACGACAGGTCTCGGATTCGACACCAGTTTGCCCCTGATGAGCGGGGGCGTCATTGATTCGCACTTGTTTCGCAACGTGAACGGCGACCGCTATTTGTTTTGGAAAGACGACAGCAACGGTGTGTGGCCGCGACCGTTGGCCATGCTTCTGCGCCAGCATCCGGAGCTCATCGAGGCGCTGTTCGAAAGCGAGATCGATCAAAAGACTGCGGCGTTCGCGGCCGCCATCGTGTCCTGGGCAAACGGCCAGCGGCCGATGACGCGGTTCTTCACGATGCAGCCGCTAATCGAAGCGGCACTCGACAATTGGAAGCGAGTGCGCGCCGTCCTGTCCGACTTCGGATTGAAGGCAGCGACGATTGTGGAAGCCATGACCACCCCGATTCACGGACAACGGATCGCCGAGGATGGGCGCGCCCTGGTTGGAGAGGATCGGATCGTCCTCTGCAACGACCTCGACTGGGAAGGGCACCTCATCGAGGGGCCATTCGTCACGTTCCAGGATGGTCGATATTGGATGTTCTATGCCGGAAACGACTTTTCGACACCGGCGTACGGCATCGGCGTCGCCGTCGCCGATCATCCGCTCGGCCCCTACACAAAGCAGGGTGAGCCCTTGTTAAAGTCAACGCGGGAATGGACGGCGCCCGGGCACGCGTCGGTCGCGCCCGGGCTCGAGGGCAGACCCCAGCTGTTTTTCCATGCATTCCATCCGGGAACCGGCGGCTACAACGCCTTTCGCGCCCTGCTGACCGTTGGCCTCAAGTTCAGCCGCGACAAGGCCGAAGTGGTCGAGCTCTAGTTGGTCCGGCGGACCGCGCCGCCGCCGTTGATGGCGCTCGAGACGGCGGGATTGCCCACATAGCGAATTTCGCCGCCGCCATTCACTGCGGCTGACAGGGCCGAGCGCGGCCTCACCGCGATCAGACCTCCGCCATGCACGGCCGCATTCACGCTTCCGGCCGAAACCGCGAGCATGTCGATTTTGCCGCCGCCGCTGATTGCGGCCGATAGGCGTCGCTGGGCGGGGAACCCACCGGAAGCGCGGATCAGTCCACCGCCGGCAATGGCAACGTCGGGCGCAGACGGGCTCTGGATCTCGACGCGCAGCCGATACTGGCGTGGACAATTTCCGTCGCAAACGTCGATACGGAGCTGCCCGTCGCGTTGTATGCGAAATCGGGTAATGCGTGCGCTGCCCTCAAGGATGGTGACGCGCTGCACCGGTCCCGGGCGAATAGTCAGTTCGCCACCGCCGCGCAGCTGAACGGATCGAAACGCTGGCACCGGGACGACTTCGGTAGCCAAGGCCGGGGCGGCTGTCACAAATGCAAGGGCGAACATCGGCAAGAACGAACGCATCGGAATCTCCTCAAGAACGCTACATATGTAGCGCTACATTTGCAGCGTGTCTAGCGGGAAATGTTGCGGCCGTTCGCGAAAGTCGGCACGGCGTGCCGATGATCACGATCATCGGCAGCTTCGTCAGCCCCTATGTTCGCAAGGTCCTCGCCTGCCTCAACTTGAAAGGCCTGGCCTATGGGGTGGACCCGATTACCTCATTTTACGCGAACGACGAGTTCACCCGACTGAGCCCTTTGCGCCGGATTCCTGTGATGATCGACGGCGAGGTCACGTTGTCCGACTCATCGGTGATCTGCGCCTACCTGGATGAGGCCTACCCCGGCCACGCGCTATTGCCGCACGACGTAAAGGATCGGGCTCGCGCGCGCTGGTTCGAGGAATATGCCGACACACGCCTCGGCGACGTGTTCATCTGGGGTCTGTTTTACCAAAAGATCGTCCATGGCCTCGTCTGGGGCGAGCCCGGCGACCAGGACCGGATCGCGAAAACGCTCGCCGAGGATTTGCCGCGCGAGCTCGAATATCTAGAGGGCGAACTCCCCGCGAACGGATTTCTCTTTGGTGAGATCGGCCTCGCCGACATCTCCATCGCAAGCTTCTTCCGCAATGGCGCCTATGCCGAGTTTGAGCCGGATCCCGAACGCTGGCCGAAGACGGCGGCCTTCGTCGACCGAGTGCTCGCCCATCCATGCTTCGCGGTGCTGTTACCGTTCGAGGACGTGCAGCGAGGCGTGGAGATCAAGCGGCGGCGTGAAGCGCTGCTCGAAGCCGGAGCCCCGCTGACCGCGGAGACCTACGGCACCCGCGATCCTCGTCGTGGCGTGATGCGTCTCTAATTCTTCGGCTGTTTGCAGCCGATCACATATTTCTTCGATTTCGCAATCTTCGGCGCGGGAGCTTTCGCAGATGCCGGCTTAGGGGCCGGTGCGGTGGCCGTTGCCGGCGGGGCTTTCGGCGCTGCCGTCGCGGGCTTCTTCAACGTGAACGGCTTGGAGACGCAATGGCCGCTGTCCGGCGCGGCTGCGCCTGTCACGAACAATGCAGCCGCGATCAGAATGATTCCGTGTTTCATGCGGCGGTCTTAACATGACATTTTTGAAGTCGACACGCCTCAGTGGTGCTGACCCGCGATCCAATGTTCAAACCGAGTGCGCAGCGACGGCTTCGAAGGGATGAACCCAGGCTCCGGCAATACCGGCTCGTCGGCCGTTTCGTAGAGCGTCAGGTTGTCGGGCATCCGCGGGCGCAGCGTCTCGCGTCCGCGCAACAGATCCTCGGCCATTGCCAACGATCGGTGGACGTCCTCGGCCGTGAATGGCTTCATCAGACAGCCGAGGGCTAGGTCCGGCATGGCGAAGCGCGGCGCCTTGCCGCTGACGAACAGGCA
>Ga0070664_100002452_pt1 | contig 14939 bp, 17 predicted proteins | sample KBSC73metaG_FD_65863 | JGI IMG/M metagenome (GOLD analysis project Ga0070664, IMG submission 65863) | Corn rhizosphere microbial communities from Kellogg Biological Station, Michigan, USA - KBS C7-3 metaG | ecosystem: Host-associated > Plants > Roots > Rhizosphere > Soil ... | reverse complement strand
GCCCACGACCTCGTCCGCCTCGTCCAGCGCGACGAACTGCACCCCCGCGCCGCGGAGGATCATGTCGACGAACGCCTGCGTCGCCGCGAGCGGCGGCCCTTCGAGGAAGCCGAGCCAGCGGCGCTCGCGCGCCACGGCGTCGACGCAGCGCTGGAGCCCTTCGACGTGGGCCTCGGTGGTCGGGACGATGCGGATGTCGTCGCTCATCGCGCGTCCGTCCTCAGAGCGCGGCGCGGAGGATCTCGCCCAGCTCGTCGTCGGTGAGCACGATCGGGTTGCCCTGCATGCTGCTCGCACGGCGCGCCGGCTCGACGACGCGCGGCACGTCCGCTTCGGTCACGCCATAGGCGCCGAGCCGAGGGACCTGCAGCTCGTCCACCAGCTCGCGCAGCCAGGCCGCCGCGTCCTCGGCGCGCGCCGTCGGCGAGCCAGTGAGGATGCGCGCCGCCTCGTCGTAGCGCGCCAGCGCGGGCGACGTCGCGGCACGGGCGCGTAGCGCGCGCACGTTCGCCTCGGTGACGGGCGCGAGCAGCCGCGCGCAGATCTCGCCGTGCGGGATCGGGAACATCCCACCGAGCGGCGCGGCGAAGCCGTGCACCGCACCGAGCTTCGCGTTGGCGAGCGCGAGCCCGCCGCACAGGCTCGCGACCGACATGTCGGTGCGCGCGGCCATGTCGTTGCCGTCTTGTACGGCACGCTGAAGCGCGCTTGCAGCGCGCTTCAGTCCCTCGCGCGCGACCGCGTCGGTGAGCGGCGTCGCGTGCGGCGACACGAACGGCTCGAGGCACTGCGTCAGCGCGTCGAGCCCCGTGCTCGCCGTCACCGTGGCGGGCAGCGAACGCGTGAGCTCGGGATCGATCAGCGCGATCGCCGGCAGCATCGACGGGCTGCGCAGGCTCACCTTCACCTGCGCCTCCTCCACCATGAGCACGGCGTTCCGCGTCACCTCGGCGCCCGTACCCGCCGTGGTCGGGATGGCGATCATCGGCACCGACCGTTCGGTGAGCGGTCGCGCGCGCCCGACCACCTCGAGATACTCGACGAGCGGCTCTCGGTTGGCGATCAGCGCGGCCACCGCCTTCCCCGCGTCGATCACGCTCCCGCCGCCGAGTGCGATCACCAGGTCGCACCGCTCGCGCCGGGCGTGCTCGGCGCCCCGCTCGACGAGCGTGGCCGTCGGCTCGTCGGCGACGCGGAGCGACGTCGTCGTCACACCGTGTGCATGCAGCAGATCGACGAGCGGTCCGGTGCGCGCGCTCGCGCCGTGCACGACGAGCGCCCGTGTCCCCAGTGCAGCGGCGAGCGCGCCGACGTCGCGGAGCTTGCCCGGCCCGAAGATGATCCTCGCGGCCGTGGCGAACTCGAAGTTCACCGCGGCATCTCCCAGAGCTGGAGCTCGGGGAAGACCTCGCGATACTTCACGCTGCGCCGCGGCTCGGCCATCATCGACGCCACCGTGTCGCGCCAGACGGCGTAGTGCGCCGTCTCCTTGTGGCGCGCGGGGTCGTCGTCGGTGCGGTAGATCTCGACGAGGACGAACTGCGTCGGATCGTCATCCTGCTGGATGACGTCGAAGCGGACGACGCCTGGTTCCTTGACGCTGTTGCGGGCGTTCTCGACGGTCGCGACCCGGAAGGCGTCGACGGATTCCGGCGTGACGTGAACGAAGACGTGGACGATGAGCATGGTCGACGGGGTTTGTTGGTCTTCGTCAGTCTAACGGGCGGACCCCGGCCTTTTGCATCACCGCTCGCGTCGCCTCGAGCGCAATACGCGCACTCTCCTCCGGCGGCATCTCCGCGGGGATCCGTGGTCCGATCGTCTCCGGCGCCACCCCGCCGCGATAGCCGATCGCCTTCAGCGCCTTGAAGAACCCGACGAGGTCGATCACCCCCTCCCCCGGCAGCCAGCGCATGTCGTCGCGCACCAGCTCGGCGCGCATCGGCCGCGCGTCCGACACGTGCACGTGCACGATCCGCGACGCGCTCGCCGCGCGGATGTCGGCCACGGTGCCCCGCGAGTGGTACCAGTGCCAGGCGTCGAGCGTCACGCCGATGCTCGGCCCCGACGCCTCGGCCAGCGCCAGCGTGTCCTCCAGCGTCCACACGAACGGCACCGGGGGCGGCGACGTCGGGTCGGGAGGCGCGCCATTCGGACCGGGTCGCCGCATCCGGAACACGAGCGGACCGAGGAACTCGAGCCCCATCCGCATCTCGTGCTTCGCGAGCACCGCCGAGATCGCCGCCAGGCGGCGCTGCACGTGCGTCCACCGCTGGGCCTTCGTCTCCCCGTTCAGCGTCGTCGGACCGAGCACGAACTGGAAGCGGCTGCAGCCGATCTCGCGACAGAAGGCAGCGTCCTCGTCGAGCCTGGGGAGCTGCGCGTCGAACGCGGCGGCGTCGGGGCCGAGTGGATCGCGCATCGGCAGGTTGACGATCGTCGGCACGATGTCCAGCTCGGCCAGCAGCGCACGCGTGGTGTCGACGCCAGCCTCCCGCACCGCGGCGAACGGCCAGTCGATCCCCTTGTAGCCGACGCGCGCCGCGAGCCGCGCCTGCTCCGGCCACCCGACGTTCCGCGCCACCGCCCACGGCGGGAGCGAGACGAACATCGCGCCCGGCTCGCTCGCGGCGCCCGTCGCACTCGCGCGTGCGCACGACAGGCCCAACGCCGCGGCGCCGAGCGCGGCGCGCGTGAGGAATTCTCGTCGGTCGATGTCGTGCATCACGGAAGCGTCTCGGTAAGGCGTTCGCAGTCTCGGCGCCGAGACTCCCGACGCATCTATCCACGTAGTCAGAGAGCTTACGGGGCGCAGATGACCGTCGCCAGCCGCACAGGGTCCAAAGCGGAGCGCGTCCTGAACGATCTTGCGCGTTGCGCATCGGTTGGGCCGCGCCGTATGCTGTCGAAGCCGCGACGTCGCGCGCGTCGCACGACTCCTCACCCGCCGACCCATGAAACGGATCGTCCTCGCCGCGCTCGTCCTCGCTGGATGCCGTGCCGCGCCACCTGCGGAGCGGTACGGGTTCGTCGCCCGGTTGGGCAACGACACGGTTGCGGTCGAGAGCGTGACGCGGAGTGGCAACACGCTCACGAGCGACGAGGTCGACCGCTTTCCGATGGTGCGCGAGCGGCACACGGTGATCACCCTCGCGCCCAACGGCGGCGTCGAGCGGCTCGTGTCGGACGTGCACACACCCGGTGATTCGGCACCGCATCGGTTCCGGCACATCGAGGCGGAGGTGAAGAACGACAAGGTGACGCTCACGAAGCGTGACAGCGCCGGGACGAAGAGCTACGAGTTCCCCACCGGTGGCGCCGTCGTCGTGCCCCACGTCGACCAGATGTACAGCCTGTACGAGCAGCGCTTCCTCGCCGCGCGCGCGCACGCGGCCGCGGCGAACAAGACGACCGACACCGTGCATCTCCGCCAGTTCTACGTCGACCGTGAGTTCGACCGCTTCCCGCTGCACGGCGCCGTCGTCCGCGTGCTGCCGAACGGCAGGATGGAGATCGAGCACGACTGGCTCGCCGGCACCGGCGAGGCCACCGTCGATTCGGCCGGCCGGCTGCAGCACTACTCCGGCGCGCAGACGACCTATCGCATCGAGGCGGAGCGGCTCGCCGCGCCCCCGGACGTGAAGCCGATCTACGACCGGTTCGCGGCGCAGGAGGCGAAGACGGGGACGAAGTCGCTCAGCGTGCGCGACACGGCGCGGGCGAGCATCGGCGCGGCGTCGTTCAGCGTGGACTACAGTCGTCCCCTTGCGCGCGGCCGGCAGCTCGTCGGCGGCATCATCCCGCTCGATCACGTCTGGCGCACCGGCGCCAACGCCGCGACGCAATTCACGACGTCGGCACCGATCACGCTCGCCGGTCTTCGCCTCGAGCCGGGCACCTACACGCTGTGGACCGTGCCGCGCGCCGATCGCGTCGAGCTGATCGTGAACAAGCAGCATGGGCAGTGGGGGACGAGCTACGATCGCGCACAGGACCTCGGCCGCGCGCCGCTCGACACCGCGGCGAACGCGACGCCGGTGGAGCAGTTCACCATCTCCATCGCGCCGAAGGACGCGAAGCACGGCACGCTCGCGCTGGAGTGGGGGCCGTTCCGCTGGACGGCCCCCATCGTGGTGCTCTAGCCCAGCCGCTTCGACACCGCGAACACCCAGCCGTCCGGATCGGCGACGCGGAAGACGCGCATCCCCCACGGCATGTCCGCCGGCTCCGACAGCAGCGTGCCGCCGTGCGCCTTGATGTACTCGGCGACCGCGTCGACGCTCTGGCTCGTCATGATGTTCATCGACATGCACGTCCCCTTGGGGCGGTTGTGCCCCTTCGCACCATCGTCCTGGTTGATCAGGAAGCGGACGGCACCGCCGTGCAGCGCGACGGCGCGCACCACGCCGTCACGAACGATCTCGCGTTCGACCTCGAGCCCCAGCACGTCACGGTACCAGGCGAGGCTTTTCTGGAGGTCGCTCACGGTGAGCGAAGGAGCGAGCGCGTCGGCGCGCAGCGGTTCTGCGGTGATCGTATCAGTCATGTGCGGGGATACGGGGGTACGGAAATACGGAGTGACGGAGACGGGATCAGACGACGGGGTCAGACACCGAAGGTGTCTGACCCCTAGGCTCGACTCCTTGGCTCACCGATGTCATCCCAAGGGGCCACTTCCAATCTATTCGCGATATCTGGCGCGAAGACGGAGCAGTCCGAGCGCCGCGGCGAGGCCGCCAAAGGCACCGACGATGAAGTCGGTGCGGACGAGCGCCGCGAGGAGGCCACCCAGCACGGTGCCAGCCGCGCTGTAGGTGTACAGCCGCCAGAGTGGGATGTCGCGGAAGAGCCAGAAGCCCAACGCGGGGGCGAGGATCGCACCGGAAGCGGCGCCGAAGGTCGCACCGAGCAGCACACCCAGGGGCACCGCGGCGAGGATCGGCGCGCCTGGCAGGACGACGATCAGGGAAGCGACCAGCGTGAAGCCCGCCAGCGCGCCGAACGCGGCGCCTCCCGCCGCCACCTTGGCGACGGCGAGGAAGAGGGGCGTGTGTTCTGCTGCTTGCCCCTCGACGAGCGAATCGATCGTCGTCTCTCGCGGATCGGGCGTGGTGGTGGCGGCGTCGGGCGGCGTGGCGTGCACGGGCGATCGGGAGGAGTGTGCTGCTCGGCTCGACTCGAGCCGGCTCGGCTCTCAATGTCGCCCGTGCACCGCCGTTCGCAAGCCGAACCGGGCTGGGTCAATTCGCCCCGAGCACCACTCGTTCTCGCCGCAGCACGAGCGCCTGCGCCGCCCCCACTCCACTCGACGCGATCCAGTACAACGCCACGCTCGCCGACAGCCGCCAGGCGATGATCAACGTGATCGTCGCACTGATCGCCACCGCGCTGCGATGGCTCGACGTGGTGCCGAGCCCCGCCGCGACGCCCGCCAGCGAGGCGGCCACGCCGGCGAGGATCGCGTCCGGGCGCGCCAGGTCGCCGATCCAGAGGAAGCTCAGCTTCGGCCCCAGCCCGCGCGCGAACGCCTGATAGAGCGCCGCGCCGACGGGAAGCTGCACGAGCGTCGACACGACGGTCCCCTGCGGCACGACACCGATCCCCCGCTCGCGATACAGCGTCATCGTCGCCTCGGCGAGGCCGGCGCGATCGTCGCCGAACTTCCGCTTCAGCCGCTCCAGCTCGGGCTTCAGGGCGGCGACGCGCGCCTGATGTTGCATCGCGCGTCGCGCCGCGCGCAGCGTGAGGGGAAGGAGTGCCAGTCGGACGAGCACGGAGACGGCGAGGATCCCCGAGCCGACGCTGTTACCGAAGAGGTGAGCGACGGCGAACACGAGCGCGCGCACGCCGTCGACGGCGAGAGACCAGTCGAGCATGTGACCTCACAGTAGGGTGCAGTCCCTACGACGGGTCGCGGCGCAGGTGTCAGTGCACGGACGCCGTTCGCCCCTGCTCGGCGACCACCTGCCGCGCGGCGATCAGCGCGCCGTCGCCGGTCGTCGCACCGGCGAGCGAGCGGGCCCGCTCGGCGACCTCCGGCTGCAGCGTGCGCTCGAGCGCGGCCGTCAGCGACTCCGCCGTCGCCGCACCCGGCGCGTGCGCCGTTCCCACACCGAGCTCGCGCACCCGAGCGGCGTAGTAGTGCTGGTCGTACATCTGCGGCACGATCACCTGCGGCACACCGGCGCGCGTCGCGGCAGTCGTCGTCCCGGCACCACCGTGGTGCACCACCGCCGCGACGCGCGGAAACAGCGCCTGCTGGTTCACCTCGTCGATCGCCAGGCAGTCCGGCGCGTCGTCCGGGAGCGCGAGCTCGGCCCACCCGCGCGACAGGATCGCCCGGCGGCCGACGGCGCGCGCCGACTCGATCATCACGCGCGCGAGGTCGGGCGTTGCGCGGATGCTGCCGAAGCCGAAGTAGACCGGTGCATCGCCCGCCGCGAGGAAGCGCTCGATCTCGCTCGAGAGCGGGCGATCGTCGCGCACGAGCCACGCGCCCGTCTGGAAGACCGGCTCGGTCGCCGCGTCGGGCCACGGCGCGAGTGCCTTGTCGGACGCGAGCCACGGACGCGCGGTGAGCACGTGGCTGCGCACGTCGTGCACCGGTGCCAGTCCCAGCGTGCCGCGGTGCGCGTTGAGGAGGGAAAGCCACATCCCGTTCCAGCGCTGCGCGTCCTGCGCCCACAGCTCGCTGTAGTCGGACATCGTGACGGGCTTGTCTCCGAGCCAGCCGAGCACCGGCGGCGCGTGCTGCGCCGACGGCAGCACCGCGGGGCAGTAGGACGCGAACACGTACGGGATCCCCATCTGCTCGGCGATCGACGGCGCGGCAATCTGCAGCGCCGTCGCGCCGACGATGACGTCGCAGTCCTGGGCCGCCCGCGCGATCGTCGCGAACTGCGTCGCGACCGTGCCCTCGATCATCTGACGCCGCTGCTGCGGGGTGAGCGTCTCGGGCAGGCTTCCCTTCCCCGTCGAGCGCAGCTCGGGCCCGATCGGCACGGCGGGCATGCCAAGCCCGTCGATCCATTCACAGAAGTCGGGCGGCACGCACAGGCGCACCTCCTGTCCGAGCGACGTCAACGCCTGGCCGAGTGCGACGAGGGGCTGGACGTCCCCTCGCGATCCGATCGTCGAGAGTAGTGCGCGCATGAAGCCTCCGTTTGAGAAGGCGCACAGTCTGGGGCTCCCCCGGGGACTTCCGGCAAGTCCCCCCTCGGTTTACATATTGGTAGTGGGACATGGCGCGCCGCCCGACGAATCGGGCGGCGCGCTTTTTCATTCGGAGGACCGCTACCCTCCCGCGCACTGCCGTCACGGCGCGAGGGCGCGAGCAACCGAGAGCCACGGGCTCGTCGGCCACCCGTCCCGCGGCTCGGCGGCCGCGCGCGCGAACATCCAGCGTCGCACACGCTCGGCCGACACACCGAGCAGACCCGCGAACCGGTCGATGGTGGCGTGCGGTGCGTCGCGCAACCGTTCGCGACAGTTGATCAGGTGCTGGGTCGCATCATACGCCGGATCGCCGACGAACGGTTTCGGATCGATCGCGAGCCATGGCGACCGCTGCGCACGGAGCACGTTTCCCGCATGCAAGTCGGTGAAGAGGACGACGCGACGCTGCGTCGTCGTCGTCAGCTCGTCGAAGAGATCGAGGCCGGCGCGCACCAGCCCCGGATCCGGCCACGACGCTTCCTGCGCGCGCGTCTCTACCGCCCAGTACTCGAGCATCGCCGAGAGCGGGCGAAAGACGGAACCGCCGCCGTCCGACGGAGGGTCGCGCCATAGCGATCGCAGGAGCGCGGCGAGCACGACGTCCTGTTCGCCCTCCGGCAGCGTGCGGAGCGACGTACCCGGGATGCACGCCTCGAGGAGCATCCCGTTTGCCTGCTCGTCCGCCTCGAGCAGCGCGACGGTCGCATCGCCGTTCCAGAAGCGCAATCCGGCGATCTCGTCACGTCCCTCGAAATGCGGCATGCCAATCTTGAGCACCGCGGCAGTGCCGTCTGCCCGCGTCGCACGTGCGACCCACGCACACGAAATGTCCTCACCGAGGAATGGTGCGCCGAGCGAGAGCGACCAGCGGTGCGTGAGCTCGGACACGACATCGGGGAGTCTCGCGAGCCACTCGGTACGCAACGGATCACGGCGACAGCTGCGAGCAAGGCCGTCGGCGATCTGCAGCGTCACATCAGTTCACCCGCCCGATCATGCAGTGCTCGCCACTGCAGGCAGATCGACAGCGAGATCCTCGAAGCTCTCCCCTCTCACTCCGGGCCAGCGCCCGACGAGCGCGAGCCCGAGCAGCATCCCGGCGCCCCAGCTCAGCGTGCCGTACAGGGTGGCGAAGAAGGTGACGGCGATGCCGACGCCGATGATCAGCGACACCCACACCATCACGGGCGACGGCTTCGTGTTCGCGGCCGCCTGGCTGTACTGCGGGTAGAGCTTCTGCACCCAGGCCGGAGGCGGCTGCTTCGCCGAGGCCGCGCTCGACGAGTCCATCGACTGCTTCGCGGCGCTCAGCGCTCCGCGCGGCACGTAGGAGAGCAGCGCGCCGCTGAACGCGAGCACGACGACCGCCATCGTCGCACACGCCGCCACCCAGTGTCCCGAGCGCGTCAAGGCGCGGCCGCGCCGGCGCTGCACGCCGGCGACGACGGCCATCCCGATCAGCGCGATCACGACGGTACCGACCGAGATGAGGGCGGTACCGGCGAGCACGGCGAGCCCGCCGATGGCCGCGGCGATGCGTACGCCAGCGCTCGACTTCGGCTCCTGGTGCGCGATCGGCGTGATCGACTCCGGCTCGGCGGCGAGCGTCATGCGGTCCGCTCGCGCCGCACCCAGCGCCAGTGCCATGCGAACAGCGCGGCGGCGATGATGAGCATGAGGATGCTCTGGGTCATCTCTCGACGCGCGTCGAGTCGTGCGCGGGTGATCCGGTCGGCGCGCAAGGCCTCGAACTGCGCGCGCAGCTCCGCGTCGGTCGGCTTCGGCGCACTCGACGCGGCGCTGGTCGGAGGCGCCATCGCGTCCATGCGGCCCACCGTCGCCTTGTACGTCTCGAACGACGTCAGCACCGCACCGCCCCATCCGTACCTGTCGCCAGCAAGGGGATCGCTCAGCGCGAACGCCTGATTCACGATCGAGCTGACGTTCACCAGCATGACGACGAGCGCGATGAGGCAGACCGTGTAGCCATACAGTTGCGGCACGCGATCCGATCGCTCCATCTCTCCTCCGTGCACGAGTGAGCTGCGAGCCAGCACGATCCACACGACGACGCAGAGACCGAGGGCGACCCACCACAGCCACCCGAAGGTTCCGACGCTCATTACGCCATATCCATCCGGGCTGGGGCCGTCCATCGTCCAGACGCGCTGCGTCAATGTCATGTGGTGGTGAGTGCGTTGCTTCCGCGGCGCACAAAAAGAAAGCGCGGCGTTGTCGCCGCGCAATCCATGTCAGCATCCCGGCGGGAACCGTTCCCGCTACCGCGCGCGCTTGGGTCGACGCACCGCTCGCACGATCGGGCTCTTGCCGCCCCCGCAGAAGAATCGATCACCGCCGTCCGACTCCAGCCCCGACACCGTCACCCCCTTCGGCATCGCGAGCTGCTCGAGCACCTCACCCGTCGTCGGCTCGATGCGCCGCACCTCGCTCTCCTCGCCCTCCCAGGTGCCGTGCCAGAGCTCCCCGTCGACCCACGTCACACCGGTGACGAACCGGTTCGACTCGATCGTGCGCAGGATCTTCCCCGTCTCGGGATCGATCTGATGGATCTTCCGCGCCCGATGCTGGCCGACCCACAGCGTTCCCTCCGCCCACGCGAGGCCGGAGTCGCCCCCGTCGCCCGGCGCGGGGATGCTCGCGAGGACCCGTCCGCTCTTCGGGTCGATCTTCCGGATCTCCTTCTCCGCGATCTGGTAGAGATGCGTCCCATCGAACGCGGTCCCCGCATGTGCCGCGACCTGGAGCGAGTCGATCGTCTCACCACTCGCCGGATCGAATGCGGCCAGGCGGTCGCCCGCGGCGTACCAGACCTTCGATCCATCGTAGGTCACGCCGCCGATGCCGCTGACCCCGTCGAAGGGGCCGTACTCCCGCACAATCTCCGCTGGTGTCTTCGTCGTGTTTGGCATGATCCGATCCTAGTCGATCGGCAGCGAGGCGGGGAGTAACAATGTCGTCGTGAATCCAATCACCGGGGGCGTGGTCCATCGACGCGCGCGCCCGCGCCCGAACGCCTGCACCTTCCCCGCCGCGGCCAGCTCGTCCAGCGCGCGCTGCACGGTACGCTGACTGGTCCCCAACGCCAGCGCGAGCGCGGAGCTGGACCACGATTCGCCGTCGCCGAGGCAGGCGAGCACCGACGCATGCTCCTCCTCGTCCAATGGCAACGCGAGTACGACGACCTCGCGTGTCTCGCGCGCCGCGAGCGTGAACCCGTGCTTCGTCGCGCGCACCTCGGCCACCGGTCGCAGCGCCGCGCGCAGCCGCCCGATCTCGACCCGCAGCCGCGCGCGATGCGACTCGTCGGTGAACTGCGACCCGAACGCGCGCGCGATCAGGACGTCCCGCGGCGCGTCCCCTGGCCACGCCTCCGCGAGCGCCCGCGCCAGCGCGAACAGCACCGGGCGCGTCGCCAAGGGGATCACCCTGCTTTCCTGCCGCACGACGTTGCGGCACGCGTCGACGACGAGCGCGCGCGACGCGAGGAGCGCTTCCACCTCGTCGAGCAGCACGAGCCGCTCCGCGCCCTGCGCGATCAACCGCGCCGCCGGCGTGCGCAGCACCTCGAGCGCCTGCTCCACCTCGGCCGTCAGCGCGGGGATCCCCGCGTCGCGTACGGCACGCGTCGCTCGGCGTAGCGCGGCGCGCGCGTCCGCGGTCCGGATGCGGCGTACGGCGATTCCGGCGACGATCAGCTCGTGCGCCGTGCGCGCCGCCGGAGGAAGCGTCGTCGCGTCCACCGTGCCGAGGATCTGCTCCGCTTCGTCCACCTTGCCGATGAGGACGAGCCGCCGCACCTCGAGGAAGCGCGCGTGCGCCGCGTTCAACACGTCGCCGTGCGCCTCGAGCGTGACGCGCGCCGCGTCGAGCGCCTTCGTCCGCCAGCCGAGGTCGCGCGACACGAGGGCGATCTCCGCTTCGGCCACGACGCAGCGCGCGCGGGCGACGGCCTCGCGCGGCCCGAACGCGCGCGTCGCGCTCTTCAGCAGCGCCTTCGCGCGCGCGAGGTCGCCGAGCTGCGCCATCGCGATCCCGCGCAGCGCGAGCGCCGGCGCGTCGTCGCGCAGCGCCACGCGCTTGAGCGCGCCGATCGGATCGCCCGCGGCGAGCGCACGCGCCGCGGCCGTGATCAGCGAGTCCATCGGAATCCCGTCACACTTGTAACTCTCACCTCCGGCGGGCCGACGCTAAACCTATCTCCGCGCCTTCGATCACGACGGCGAAACACACCGGCAACCGGAGAGACGACCGATGGAAACGCAGACCGCGACACACGTTATCGGCACGCGCGACGAATGGCTCGCCGCGCGGCTCGCCCTCCTCGCGGAGGAGAAGGAGCTGACGCGACGCAGCGACGAGCTGGCACGGAAGCGGCAGGCGCTGCCCTGGGTACGGATCGACAAGGACTACCGCTTCGCCACCGAGCAGGGGAGCGCCTCGCTCGCGGATCTCTTTCGCGGCCGGTCGCAGCTCCTCGTCTATCACTTCATGTTCGGCCCCGACTACACGGCGGGATGCGCGTCCTGCTCCAGCATCGCCGACGGCTTCAACGGGATCGCTGTCCATCTCGCGCACCACGACGTCATGCTGACCGCCGTCTCCTCGGCACCGCTGCCCAAGCTGCAGGCATTCAAGCAGCGGATGGGATGGACCTTCCCGTGGGCGTCCGCGCACGAGTCCGACTTCCAGCGCGACTTCAGCGCGCACTTCACGGCGCAGGAGCAGCGCGAGGGGCGCATCGAGTACAACTATCGTCGTGAGGGGAAGTGGCAGACGATGGGCAGCGACCATCCCGTCGCGCAGTTCGCCAGGGAGTCGGGCACGGATGCGGCGACGTACATCCGTGAGCGGCCCGGTGTGAGCGCATTCATCCTCGAGGACGGTGTGGTCTACCACACCTACTCCACCTACGCGCGTGGCCTCGACGCGATGTGGGGGATGTACCAGTGGCTCGACCGCGCCCCGCTCGGCCGCAACGAGACGGGGATCTGGTGGAAGCATCACGACAGGTACCTGCCCGCGGAACTCCGACCGGAGGCGCGCAGCGCCGAAGGAAGGAGCGATCAACCACAGCAGCGCTGAGCAGGAGAGCGAGCCGTGGGCGGGATGGAGATGTCCGGCGGCACGATGACGATGATGTGGACGCGGATGCCCGGCCAGTCGTGGCCGGGCACCGCGACATCGTTCCTCGTGATGTGGGTCGCGATGATGGGGGCGATGATGCTGCCGTCGCTCGTTCCCACCCTCTGGCGCCATCACGCGCGCGTGCGACGCACGGGCTCGGCGCGCGCTGGTCGCCTCACCACGCTCGTCGGCGCCGGATACTTCGCCGTGTGGGCGATCACTGGCGCGATCGTGTTCCTGTTCGGCGCCGTGTTGGTGCAGCTCGCGGCGCACCAGGCGGCGCTCGCTCGTGTCGCGCCGATCGGCGGCGGCGCGGCCGTGCTGCTCGCCGGCGTGCTGCAGCACAGCGCGTGGAAGGCGCGGCGACTCGCCGTTTGTCGGGAGTCGCCAGCGCACGGGCATGCGCCGGCGACGCGCGCTCATGCCGCCTGGCGACACGGCGTGCGGCTCGGCGTGCACTGTGTCGGCTCCTGTGCCGGCCTCACCGCGGCGGGGCTGCTCGTCGGCGCGATGGATCTGCGCGTGATGGCCGCCATCACGACGGCCATCACCGTCGAGCGGCTCGCGCCGAGCGATGCGCGGGTCGTGCGCGCGATCGGGGACGTCGTCGTCGTGGTGGGATTGGTGTTGCTGGCCCGAGCGGTATCGCTCGCCTGACCCGCCGCGCTACGTCGGCCGCTGCGAGCGCAGCCAGGCGAGGGCCGCCTCGGGGGTGCTGAACACCGAGTCGTTGCTGTAGCTCTCGGCGAAGACGTGATACTGGCGCCACATCTCGAAGTGGTTCGTGTCGCCGAGCACGATCGCCGTGCGCCAGGTGCGCCCGTGCAGTGCCGGCATCACGATGCGTTTCACGAGCTCCGAGAGCTCTGGTGCGGTGACGACGAGCTGGCAGTGCCGCAGATCGACGAGCGTGCGCCCCAGCGCGAGCACTTCCGGATCGGAGAAGAAGCGCCGGAAGTGCACGGTGAGCACGCGCTTCGTGATGTCACCGGTCCAGTTCTCGATGACGCAACCGTTCTCGTGGTCGATCGAGTAGGCAATCGGCACCCGGCTCTCCTCGGCGATTGGAACGCCTCGCTGGCGCGAGATTCGGCCGCGTGGCTCCCCGCGAGGATCGTACCAGTCGGGGCACGAGAATGTTGCCTCATTCTGGTAGTGCAGATCCCTCGACTCGCTCCGCTCGCTCGGGATGACGGAGCGTGGTGCCAGGCACCCGTACCTGGCACCGGTGCCTGGCACCGACGTGGCATTCCAACGCGGCGGGGCCCGATCAGATCGGCGTCAACGCCATCCGCCGCGGCCGCTCGCGCACGAGTCCCGCGACCGACGCGATGCGCGACAGGGCATCGCTGCCGGCGACGTCCCAGTTCAGCAGCGCCGCCGATCGCGCCGACGCCGCGCGCGCCATCGATTCGTATCTCGGCCGGTCGCGCATCAGCGCGATGATCCGCCCCGCGTACGCATCCGCCTGCGCCGACGGATCTTCGAGCACACCCGTCTCCTCGTCGACGACGATCGTCGGCACGCCACCGGTGCGCGTCGCCACGGCCGGCACGCCGAACGCCGCTGCCTCGCAGTAGACCAGCCCGTACGCCTCGGCCTCCGACGGCACCACGAGGAAGTGCGAGCGCGCGAACAGCTCGGCCAACCGCGCCGTGCCCACCGCGGTCCGCTTGCTCACGAACCCTTCCACGCTCACCCACGCCGGCAGCTCGCGGTCGCCCGGTGGGCGACATCCCACGACGGTGAGCTCCACCGGGATCCCCTGCGCCTCGATCCGCTTCGCCACTTCGACGACGAGATCGCCGCGCTTCCGCTCCCAGTCCACGCCGACCCACAACAGCCGGCAGCGCGTGCGCGGACGCTCGGTGATCGCCGCGTTCACCTCGCGCGCCGTCGGCAGCGTCTCGAGGTTCGCGCCGAACGGCACCACGGCGCACCTTTCTATTGGGAGCTGATACGCACTCCGAGCTGAAGCCGCCGCCCACTCCGAGGCATAGAGCGCCAGCGCGACGTTCTCTGTCGCACGATGCCCCATGGTGTCGGCATCTCGCGCACTGCGCGACGAGAGGCGCACGAAATCGGGATAGTAGTCCGTCATCGACGCCGGCGTCGCATCGTCCCAGCTGATCACCGGCACGCGCAGCCCGGTCAGCGATGCGGCCACCATGGTCGTCACGGCGACCACGGCATCCACGTCGCCCGGGATCATCTGCCGCGCCTGGGCGCCGAACGCGTCGAGCGCGCTCGCCTCGAAGTTCGCGTGGTACCGATGGCCGGTCAGCCCGTACCACCGGCGGCGGAGCTTCATCCCGCGCGTCCATGGATGCGTCAGCGGGCCGACCCGGACCAGCGTCGCCCCCGCGCGTTCCAATGAGCGCGCGATGTGGTAGTTCAGCCCCGACCAGTGGTGCACGTCGGCGGAGCCGTTGAGGGTAACGAAACCGAGCTTCACGAGAGGGAAAAAACGGGACACGCGCTAGCGGACTGAAGGGTGACGAAGGGGGTGCGCTGCGCGTCAAAAAGCAGACGATCGTCACGCCGTGCCGTCTCTCCCCAGCCCCCTCCCCATCCCCTCC